>Ga0247820_10000762_pt1 | contig 17778 bp, 13 predicted proteins | sample 13C_Glucose_Day1_2_FD_192480 | JGI IMG/M metagenome (GOLD analysis project Ga0247820, IMG submission 192480) | Soil microbial communities from agricultural site in Penn Yan, New York, United States - 13C_Glucose_Day14 | ecosystem: Environmental > Terrestrial > Soil > Agricultural land | place...
AAAGTGTTCAGCGACGCGCTGGGTGAGGTGGAACGCGGCATCGACATCCTCGAGTTCGCCTGCGGTATCCCGCAACTGCTCAAAGGTGACTACACCGACCAGGTGTCGCGTGGCATGGACAACTGGACGATGCGCCAGCCGCTGGGCGTGGTAGCGGGTATCACACCGTTCAACTTCCCGGTGATGGTACCGATGTGGATGTATCCCGTCGCCTTGGCGGCGGGTAACACCTTCGTGCTCAAGCCCAGCCCGACCGATCCGAGCGCCTCGCTGTTCATGGCCGATCTGTTAGAGGAAGCGGGCCTGCCGGCTGGCGTGTTCAACGTGATTCAGGGCGACAAGGAAGCGGTTGATGCACTGATCGAGCACCCGGACGTGAAGGCCCTGAGCTTCGTCGGCTCAACCCCGATTGCCCAATCCATCTACGAGAGCGGTGCCCGCCACGGCAAGCGGGTACAGGGGCTTGGTGGGGCGAAGAACCATCTGGTGGTGATGCCGGACGCGGAAGTCGACAAGACCATCGACGCCCTGATCGGCGCCGCCTATGGCAGTGCGGGCGAACGCTGCATGGCGATTTCGGTGGCAGTGCTGGTAGGGGATGTCGCAGACCAGGTAGTCGCAGCGCTAGCCGTGCGCGCACGGGAGCTGCGCATTACCGATGGGCGCGACCTGAAGGCAGAAATGGGACCGATTGTCAGCCGCGCAGCGCTGCAAAGGATCACCGGTTACATCGATCAGGGTGTAAAGGCTGGCGCCACGCTGGTGGTGGACGGTCGCGACTTCGCGCCTGCCGAAGCCGGCCTGGAAAATGGCTATTGGCTTGGCGCCACGTTGTTCGACAACGTCACTCCGGACATGACCATCTATCGCGAGGAAATTTTCGGGCCGGTACTGGTCTGCGTGCGGGTAGCCGACTTCGCCGAAGCCGTCCACCTGATCAACAGCCATGAGTTCGGCAATGGTGTCAGTTGCTTCACCCGCGACGGCAATGTCGCACGCGAGTTCGCCAGGCGTATCGAGGTCGGCATGGTCGGCATCAACGTGCCGTTGCCGGTGCCCATGGCCTGGCACGGGTTCGGGGGTTGGAAGAGGAGCCTGTTTGGCGATATGCACGCTTATGGCAACGAGGGGGTGCGTTTCTATACCAGGCAGAAGTCGATCATGCAGCGCTGGCCGGAGAGCATCGAGAAGGGTGCGGAATTTGCCATGCCGGTCGCCCGTTAAGGAGGGCCAACAACATGGAACTGCAAACGGCAGTACCCGGGGCCAGCCGCGCGGACTGGTCGTGGTGGCGCGAAGACATCGAGCAGGCGCACGGCGCTGCGCAAAAGCCTGTGCATGGCGAGGTAGCGCTGGACGTGGCAATCGTGGGTGGCGGCTTTGCCGGGCTGTGGACGGCCATCCTGCTCAAGGCCCGTGCTCCGCACCTGAAGGTCGGGCTGCTGGAGGCTTCGCGGGTCGGCGACGGCGCCAGCAGCCGCAACGGCGGTATTGTCCACGGCTACTGGCAATCGTTGCCCTCGAACATTCGTACGTTCGGCGTGGATACGGCCCTGGAACTGGCACGTCTGGGCAGTGAGGCGCAACAAGCATTCAAGGCTTTTGTCACCGCGCCAGGACGGGACGTGTGGTGGAAGGAGGAAGGCAACCTGCGCGTGGCCACCTGCCCGGCGCAGGAAGACGCCTTGCGCAAGTTCCTCGAGGGTTGCGCCGGGCTGGGGGTGGAGAACTATGTGCAACCACTGTCGGCCCCACAGGTGCGTGAACTGGTGGCCAGCCCGGCGTTCGGTTCGGGTATCTACTTCCCCGAGGCCGGCAATGTGCACCCCGGGCGTCTGGTGCTTGCCCTGAAGGCCGCTGCGCTGGAGGCCGGCGTGTTGATCCATGAGCATTCGCCGGTGTCGCGCATCGATGAAGGCAAACCACACCAAGTGATTGCCAGTGCCGGAACGGTCAGCGCACACCACGTGGTGCTAGCCACCAATGTCGGGCTTGCCGGCCTGCCCGGTGTAGGTAACCGCATGAGCCTGTTTTCCAGCTATGCATGCATGTCCAATCCTAGCGAGGAAGCCCTGCATCAGTTGCGCTGGAGCAAGGCCATGGGCATGAACGATGCCCGCATGTTCCTCCATTACTTCCGCCAGACCCACGACGGCCGAGTACTGATGGGCTCCGGGTCGGGGCCGATCGGCTGGGGTAGCGCCGCATGCGCCGAGCAGCTGCGGCATGACCCGGCAAGTCTGGAGCGTCCGCGTGCCGGCTTGCAGCGGCTGCTGCCAAGCATGGCGCGTGCAGGCCTCGCCAAAAGCTGGGGCTGGCCTATCGATGTTTCCGCAGATCGCGTGCCGTTCTTCAGTACCCACAAACCAGGTATTCATTACGCCGCAGGCTTTTCTGGGCATGGCGTGCAGGCTGGGTGGATCGCCGGGCAATGCTTGACCTCGCTGGTACTGGAACAGAAGGACAAGTGGTACCACTCGCCCTTCTGCCAACGCCGGGTTCCGCGCTTGCCGCCCGAACCTTTCAAGTACCTGGGCGCCTGCGCCATCCGCGCGGCGATCCTTGCCTGCGAGGAAGCCGAGCAGCTCGAACAGCGTGCTTCGTACACCGCACAAACCGTTGCTGCACTCCCAGCACTACTGGGCCTGCGCATTGGTGTGCGCTAACCCTTGTCAATCAACCAAAAAGAGAACCACATGATCCATCGCTTCGAACCCAACGGAAAACGCCTCAGCCATGTATTGGTGCATAACGGTATTGCCTATGTCACCGGACAGACACCGGTCGACCGCAGCCAGGACATTACCGGGCAGACGCAGCAGATTCTGGCCCGTATCGATGAGTTGCTGGCGATTGCCGGTACCGACAAATCGAAGATCCTCTTCGCTCAGGTGTGGCTCAAGCATGTGGTGAAGGATTTTGCGGCAATGAATGCGGTATGGGAGCAGTGGATTCCCGCTGAGGCATTGCCTGCCCGTGCCACCGTAGAGGCTAACCTCGCGGCAGAAAACATTCTGGTTGAGATCGCCTTGCAGGCAGCGATCTGACCGACCAACACAACTACACGGTAGCCCGGGTCACACGGCCCTTGCCAGCGATGCTACGGCTTTCTCATTTTCGAGAAGCCTGATTCGAGCGCTGTCTCAGCAATGCGGCAGCGCTTTAAAAAGCCCCAAAAGTAAAAAATAAATACATATAAATCAGCTAGTTAAGACATAAAACCACTCTTGGCACCGTTGTTGCTAAATCCCTGTACCGATGGCTGCCAGCGACCACGCATCGCCTGGTTGCCCTGACGTCGACACCACCAATAACAAGCGAAGCCAGGAGATACTATGGAACTCGGTCTGTTCATGATGCCGCTGCACGATCCGCGGCGTAACTACACCGAAATGCTGCAACAGGACCGCGAAGCCGCGATCCTCGCCGACCAACTGGGCTTCAGCGAAGTCTGGGTTGGCGAGCACTACAGTTGCAGCTCTGAGCCCGTGGCCAACCCGCTGCAATTCTTCGCCACCCTGCTCGACGCCACCAAGAACATCAAGTTCGCCACTGGCGTACTCAACCTGCCTCAACACCACCCTGCCACCGTCGCCGGTGATGTTGCCCAGTTCGACCATCTCAGCGGCGGCCGCCTGATCATGGGCGTAGGCCCTGGCGGCCTGGTCTCGGACATGGAACTGTTCGGCACCCAGGAACTCAACCGCGCCGAGATGACCACCGAGTCGGTCGACATCATCCACAAAATCTGGGCCTCTGATCCGCCCTACAACATCCAGGGCAAATACTGGAATGTGAAGCTGGAGAAAAACATCATCCCGTCGCTGGGCTTCGGGCCGATGCTCAAACCTTTTCAGCAGCCACACCCGCCGCTGGCCATCTCTGTCATGAGCCCGTCATCGAGCAGCGCGCGCCAGGCCGGTGAGCGCGGTTGGGGCATCGTCAGCGCCAACTTCATCCCCGAAGTACACGTGAAGTCGCACTGGGAGCAGTACGTCATTGGTTGCGAGAAGGTCGGTCGCCGGCCAGACCCTGCCATGTGGCGCATCGCCCGCTCGATCCTGGTGACCGACACCGATCAGGAAGCTGCTGATTACCTGGCCCGCCCAGACAGCTCCTACGGCTGGTACTACGACTACATCGTCGAAGACATGGCCGCGTTCAACATGAAGCGCATCCTCAAGCCTTCGGCCGACATCCCGGACAGCGATGTGACCCGCGATAACTGCCTGGACTGGATGGTCATGTCCGGCTCGCCGAAAACCGTGCTGGACAAGTTGGTGGCCTTCGTCGACTACGTCGGCGTACCGTTCGGTACCCTCCTGACCACCCAGAAGGATTGGGAAAACCCTGCCCTGCACCAGAAGTCGCTGCGTCTGCTCAGTGAATCGGTCATGCCGAAACTGCGCGACTACTGCGCCACGCTCAAGCACGTAGCGTGACCTGCGCCGGGCCCTTGAGCCCGGCCACGGCGACCGGAGCAGTCGCCCGATCGGTTTCACCTTGAACTGCCGAAGAAGCACGGGGCTCCCCTTCGCCGGGGGGCACCCATTACAACAATGAGGTTTCGATCAAGCCGCCCGCAAGGGCGTGGCTGCTATGGCCTTGCGGCCGAGGAGTTGCCATGGGTCTGAACATTGCCCAACGCCAGACTGTACTCAGTTCGGTACTTGCTGCACCGTCGATGGCGTTCATGCTGGTGTTTTTCGTCTTCCCCTGTTTACTGCTGTTGCTCTACAGCTTCTGGACGGCGCGATCCTTCGTGATCGACCCTACTTTCAACCTCGACAATTACGCACGCACGCTGACTGCGGCAGGCTTCTGGCGCACAGGCTTCACTGGTCTTAACAACGGCCTGTGGACCGCCATCGTCTCGGTAGTGCTGAGCTTTCCGGCGGCCTATTACATAGTCTACCGAGCCCGCGGCAACGCGGCGTTCTACCTGATCTTGCTGTCGTGGTTTTCCAGCTACCTGGTACGTGTCTATGCCTGGCGGACCATTCTTGGCACCAATGGGTTGATCAACAGCACATTAATGCAGTGGGGCTTAATCCGGCAGCCGCTGGAGTTTCTGCTGTTCAGCCCCTTCGCCTCGGTCATTACTCTGGTGCACATCATGTTCCCCTTCGCCCTGTTGTTGCTGGTATCGGCGCTGCGCGACGTGAAGCAAGACTATCTGGATGCGGCCCGAGACCTTGGCGCTACGCGCACTCAAGTGCTGTTGCGGGTGATCATTCCGATGGCCTACAAGGGCATCGTTTCGGCATTCATGTTCACCTTCATCCTAGCCGCCGGGGACTACATCACCCCGCAGTTGCTGGGCGGTCGTGACGGGGTAACCAACGGGCTGCTAATCGCCAACCAGTTCCGCAGCGCCGGCAACTGGCCATTGGGCGCGGCAATGGCATTCATCACCCTGGGGCTGTTCATCGGCATCTACCTTGTCTTTACCCAACTGCTGCGTGCATTGCGCCTGGCCCCTGGCCTGCGCTTCCATGAACAGGAGCATAAGCCATGTTAAGGCTCTATCTCTGGATTTACCTGTTGTTTCTGTATGCACCGATCGTGGTCATCGGCATGTTCAGCTTCCACAGCTCAGCATCGCTGGTATTTCCATTCGAAGGCTGGAGCCTTCGCTGGTACGTGCAGATTTTCGACAGCGAGACTTTCCGCAGCTCGCTGTACAACAGCCTGCTGGTAGCAAGCCTGTCGTCGTTGGCCACCACCGTGCTTGGGGCTACTGTGGCATTGGCGTTGATCCGCATGAAAGGCAAAGTGCGGGAGGCTGTTGCCACGCTTTGCGCCGCCCCCATCGCCTTGCCTGGGCTGTTTCTCGGCATCGCGCTACTCAGTGCGTTCGCGCAGATGGGCCTGAACCGCTCCCTGCTTACCGTGACCATTGCCCACACGCTGTATGCCCTGCCGTTCTTCGTCGCCACCCTGCGCTCGCGCATCGACTACTTCGACCCGTCGCTGGAAGAGGCCGCTCGCGACCTCGGTGCCAGCCCGATACAGGCGTTTCGCATGGTCACCCTGCCGATCCTACGGCCCAGCCTGATCGGCGCAGCAATCCTGGTATTCGCCCTGTCGTTCGATGAGCTGATCATCACCGTATTCGTCAGCGGCAACGACACCACGCTGCCAATGATGGTCTGGTCGATGATGCGGCGTACGGTCGACCCGACCATCAATGCAGCGTCCATGGTTGCCTTCACACTTTCGCTGATCGTGATCGTTGCTGCTGGAGCCGCCTTCTGGTTGCAACAGCGCGCAAAAACTTCCTACCGAACCTCGCCCACTGGAGTCGATGCCCATGAACCGTCCGATCGTGCAACTGAAGAACGTGCACAAGTCGTTCGGCCCCTTCAAGGCCTTGAATGACATCAATCTCGATATCCGCCAGGGCGAGATCCTCACGCTGCTCGGCCCCAGCGGCTGCGGCAAGACCACACTGATGCGGATCATCGCCGGTTTCGAGGCGCCGACCAGCGGCAACCTGCTGATCGCCGAAAACGATGCGGTGGCCTTGCCACCGGAGAAGCGCAGCGTGAACATGGTGTTCCAGCGTTATGCGCTTTTCCCGCACCTGGACGTATTCGACAACGTGGCCTTTGGCCTGCGCCTGCAGGGCGTGTCGAAAGCACAGATCAAAGAGCAGGTGAACGCCATGCTGCACCTGGTGCAGCTGGACAGCTTCGCCAACCGCTGGATCAATGAACTCAGTGGCGGTCAATGCCAACGTGTGGCCCTCGCCCGGGCCCTGGTGAACCGGCCCGATGTGCTACTGCTCGACGAGCCGCTGGCGGCGCTTGACCTGAAGATCCGCCACCACATGCTCAAGGAACTCAAGCGCATTCATGAGGAAACTGGCACCACGTTCGTGTACGTCACCCACGATCAGGACGAAGCGATGATCCTCTCCGACCGAGTTGTGCTGATGAACAAGGGCGAAATCGAACAGCTCGGCTCACCGCAAGACTTATACGCCGCACCAGAGTCGCTGTTCTGCGCACGCTTCTTCGGCGACACCAATATCATCGAAGGGCACGTGGGTGCTGTAAACGGCGGTTTTGCTGACATCTCGACCTCAATGTTCGCGGCGCGCGGCGCGGTGCGCCGCGCAGCTGAAGGCGCTAGCGTCTCGCTGTCGATCCGCCCTGAAGCAATACGCCTGAGCGCCGCCACACCCGGTCTTGCGGGCGGTAGTCACAACACCCTCGCTGGGGAGGTTCAGGATGTGGTGTTCATTGGTAACCGCGTGGTCTACCAGGTGAAACATGGCAACAACCTGTTCACCTGCCAGCAATCACGCCCAGTTACCGGAATCGAGCATGCTCCAGGCAGCCTTGTGCAGCTGTCCTGGCCCGATGAAGCCGTAGTCGTGCTCACCCATTGATCGCACGACGTCTTATAGCAATAAGAAGGAGTACCCAAGTTGGTTGATTACATCGTGGTAGGCGGAGGCCCGGCTGCTTGTGCAGTAGCGTCCAGGCTTACGGAAGATTCGAACGTTTCGGTCACCCTGCTCGAACAAGGTTCGCGGGACTGGAACCCCTATATCCACATGCCGGTAACCTACTTCAAAACGGCCAAGGGCAACTTACTGACCCGCTACAAGCTGGAGCCACAGCGCGAACAGAACGGCGTCACCCCCGAAATGGTGCAGGGCCGTGTGCTGGGCGGCGGTAGCTCGGTCAACGCCATGGTCTACATGCGCGGCTGCCCGGAGGACTACGACAACTGGGAAGCCATGGGCTGCACCGGCTGGTCGTACAAGGAAGTGCTGCCGTACTTCAAGCGCAGTGAAGACAATGAGCGCTTTGCCGGCGAAGCGCACGGTCAGGGCGGCCCATTGGGCGTGTCAGACCAACGCGCCACACATTACCTGACGAAAAGCTGGGTGAAGGCTGCGCAGCAACTGGGCATTCCATTCAACGCCGACTTCAACTCCGGTAAACAGCAAGGCGTCGGTTTCTACCAGGTGAAGATGCGCAACGGTTTGCGTTGCAGTGCGGCGGTAGCGTTTCTGAACCCCGCAAGAAAGCGCTCCAATCTGAAGATTCGCACCGGCTGCCAGGTGCTGCGCGTGTTGGTCGAGAACGGTCGCGCTTATGGCGTGGAATATCGAGAAGGTGACAAGGTCAAGGTCTTGCGCGCCGAAAAGGAAGTGATCGTCAGTGCCGGCGCGGTGGGCTCGCCTACCCTGCTGCTGCGCTCCGGGATCGGCCCGGCCGACCATCTGCGCTCGGTCGGTGTGCCAGTTGTGCATGACCTGCCGGGCGTGGGCGAAAACTTCCAGGACCATGTGGACATGTTCCTGATCTACGAGCTGACTGGTCCACACAGCTACGACAAGTACAAGAAACTCCATTGGCAGGCCTGGGCGGGCCTGCAGTATCTGTTGTTCCGCAACGGGCCGATTACCTCGAACATCTGCGAGGGCGGGCTGGTGTGGTACGGCGACCAGAACGACCCTTTGCCTAACCTGCAGTTCCACTTCCTGCCAGGTGCAGGCGTTGAGGAAGGTGCGGAAACCACCCCTAGCGGCAACGGCTGCACAGTCAACGTCTACCAGACCCGCCCCCGCTCACGCGGCACGGTACGTCTGCGCGATGCCAATCCGGACACGCCGCCGCGGGTCGATCCCAACTACCTGTCCGACCCCTACGATGTCGAACAACTCGCCGAGGCCGTGCGCCTGGGCATGGAGATCATGGAACAGCCGGCACTCAAACCGTACGTGGCGCATGTGCATCGTCCTCGCCAGCCGCTGACGACCCATGAGGAACGGGTGCGCTTTGTACGTGAAACCGCGCAGGGGGCGTTACATCCGTCAGGCGCCTGCAAGATGGGCACTGATGCCATGGCCGTGGTCGACCCCGAATTCCGTGTGCATGGTCTGAAAGGCTTGAGGGTATGCGACACCTCGGCGATGCCGCAGTTGGTGTCGGGGAACACCAGTGCGCCATCAATGATGCTGGGTGAGCGCCTGGCAGATTTCATCAAGGGCCGTCGCTCGCTGCTGCCACAACCACTGCAGGGCACCGCCCAGCTGCAAACCAACCCAGTCCGTAAAGCCGAAGTCTGACTCTAGTGCGACTGACGAAGGCCACCCTCGGGTGGCCTTTTTTCTTCAAAGGAAACGCGCATGCAATCAATATTCGGAACACCCGCCTACCAGCGGGCAACCCGCCTTACGTTTTTCGCAGTAGGCTTCACCATGGCCGCTTGGGCACCACTGGTTGCTTACGCCAAGCAACGCTTGATGCTAGATGACGGCGTGTTCGGCAGCCTGCTGCTGTGCATTGGCTTCGGCTCGTTATTGAGCATGCCCTTCGCCGGCCGTATCGCTCGATTCATGGGCCTGCGCCGTCTGATGCAGCTGTCGGGTATCTGTTTCAGTGTCGCGCTGGTCGCGCTTTCAGTCATTTCAGAGCCTTGGCAGTTCGCTGTGGCGCTGTTTGTTTTCGGCGCCTGCCTGGGCTTGGGTGACATCTGCGTCAATCTGCAGGGCGCCATGGTCGAAAAGGCCGCAGGTCAACCGCTGATGTCTGGCTTCCACGGGCTGTTCAGCGCCGGCACTTTTGCCGGCGCGGCAGGCGTCACCCTGGTGCTCAACCAAGGCGCCTCGCCGTTGACGGCGTCGTTCATTGCTGCGGTCACTGCCGCGGTGATCTTGCTGATTGCCCGCAGTCATCAGATCCGTCAACTGGACGCGCTGGATGACGCCTCGTTCCTCTGGCCGAAGGGTGTGGTGCTGCTGCTTGCCGCCCTGGCCTTCATCTGCCTGTTGATCGAGGGCGCAATGCTCGATTGGAGCGCGCTGTATCTTAACGGTGTGCACAACGTGCCGTTGGCGTCGGCGGGCATTGCCTATAGCACCTTCACCCTGGCGATGACCTGTGCGCGACTGGTTGGCGACCGGCTCGCCCGCTGTCTTGGCGACAGCGTGCTGCTGCTCGGCGGCGCCGCTGTTTCGCTGCTGGGCCTGGTACTGGCTCAAACCCTGTCCTTGAGCGGCGCACTGATCGGCTTCGCCCTCGCCGGGCTGGGCATGGCCAACGCGGTGCCGATCCTGTTCCGCGCCGCCCTCACTCAGAACCGCATGCCAGCGGCAGCCAGCCTGAGCAGCGTGGCGACCATCGGCTACCTCGGCGTGCTGCTGGGCCCTGGTTTCATCGGTCACCTCTCTGAAATCACCTCATTGCATACCGCGTTCTGGTGCCTGACAGCGAGCTTGCTGGTGCTTTGCCTGTTCGCCAGACCCGCAGTGACGCGCGGCCTGAAATGCACGTGAGAATGCCTTCTCACTATTGAGAATTAGCCGAGACACACTCATAAGCTTCTGAAATTAAAGATAAAAAAATTTGGCATAGCGATTGCTCATTACTGATCAAACAAGAGATCCCGTGATTTTCCGGGTTCAATGAACAGTCAGGAGATGTCATGAACTATCCAGAGGTGAAATTGCTGATCAACGGCCAATGGCGCAACGGCGGCGACGGCGTGCGGGGCGAGGTGGTCAACCCCGCCACCGGCGCCACCATCGGCAGCTTTGCCCATGCCAGCCGCGCCGACCTGGACGAAGCGTTGCAAGCCGCCCAGGTCGGGTTCAAGGCCTGGCAGGCAATCTCGGTGTTCGAACGTAGCAAGTTGATGCGCAAAGCCGCAGGTCTGATGCGCGAGCGCGCCGAAGCTATCGCCACGCTGATTACCGTCGAAGAAGGCAAACCGCTGGGCGAAGCCCGTATGGAAGTGAACGGCGCTGCCGATCTGGTCGACTGGTTCGCCGAGGAGGCTCGTCGAACCTACGGGCGAGTGATTCCGTCCCGCGCCAGCAACGTCACACAGCAGGCCATTCGCGTGCCAATCGGCCCCGCCATCGGCTTCACTCCCTGGAACTTCCCGGTCAGCCAGATCCTGCGCAAAATTGCCCCGGCGCTGGCTGCTGGCTGCTCGATGATCATTAAGGGCCCCGAGGAAACCCCTGCCGCTCCAGCGGCGATGTTCGCCTGCTTCACCGATGCCGGGGTACCGGCCGGTACACTGCAACTGGTGTATGGCGTGCCTTCCGAGATCTCCGATCACTGCATCCCGAGCCCGGTCATCCGCAAGGTTTCCTTCACCGGCTCCGTTCCCGTCGGCAAGCACTTGGCAGCCCTTGCCGGCCAATACATGAAACCTGCGACCATGGAGCTCGGCGGCCATGCGCCGGTCATCATCTGCAATGACGCAGACCTGGAAGCAGCCTGCTCTGCGCTGATCGCCTTCAAGTTCCGCAATGCCGGGCAGGTGTGTATTTCGCCAACCCGCTTCCTAGTTCAGGACGGCGTCTACGCCCGCTTTGTCGAGATGTTCAGCGACGCAGCGACAGCGCTGAAAGTGGGCGATGGCCTCGACCCTTCGACGCAGATGGGCCCGCTGATCAACGAGCGGCGCCTGCAGGCAGTCGAACGCCTGGTCGCGGACGCCGTAAGTAAAGGCGCCCGGGTAGAAACCGGCGGCGCGCGCCTGGATCGCCCGGGCCACTTCTACGCCCCAACAGTATTGAGCAATGTCACCCCCGAAATGGCCATCATGAACGAAGAACCGTTCGGCCCGGTGGCTCTGTTCAGTGCGTTCCATCACTTGGACGAAGCCATTGCCGAGGCCAACCGCCTGCCGTTTGGCCTTGCCTCGTACGCCTGGACCCGTCGTCAGGCCGATGTACACGCCCTGACCCAGGGCGTCGAGGCCGGCATGCTGACCATCAACCACCTGGGCCTGGCCCTGCCAGAAACCCCCTACGGCGGGATTAAAGATTCGGGCCACGGCTCCGAAGGTGGCAGCGAGGCCTTGGACGGCTACCTGCACACGCATTTCGTTTCCTGCATGCACGCCTGACCCACGGCCGGCCGCAGGTGCGGCCGGCACTTTCGAGGACATCGCCATGATCGAACAACAATTCAAAGAAGCCATGGGCCGCTTTGCCGGCGCCGTCACTGCTATCACCACCTTCGCCAATGAGCAACCGGCAGGTCTGATTGCTACTGCTGTGTGCAGCCTGTCAGCCGAGCCGCCCTCGGTAATTGTGTGCATCAACAAGACGGCCTCTGCCCACGACCTGATCCTCAATAACGGCTACTTCGGTGTGAGCCTGCTGGCTCCCGCCCACGCCCATGTGGTCAACCGTTTCAACACCAGCAAGGGGGCCGAGCGTTTCGCCGTCGAGGACTGGGCGTTGGGCAACGGCAAGGCGCCGGTGCTGCGCAACGCCCCGGTCGGCATGGTGTGCCGTATCGGTAACTGCTTTGACGGCTTCTCCCACACGATTTTCGTTGGCCTTATCGAGTCCATCAGCCTGTGCGAACCGGAGCTTAACGAATGCCTGCTGTGGAAGGGGCGCGGCCTGCATCAGGCGATCGAGTATGTCGCCAATCGCTGAATGGCCGGGAGTGACCGAAATGAGCGTCATGGCTACACCGTTACAGGGGTTGATGCAGGAGCTGATGTCCAGCGTGAAGTTCGGCTGGCGCGCCGATCGCGACCGGCTGAACCTTTCTCCTACTGACGATCTGGCTCACACCCAGGTGGCTCATGAGCCGTTTCGCACGCCAGGCCAACCGATTCTGCATCAGAGGGCGGAGCCGATCGCACGCGGTCTGCAAAGTGTGGCCTTGCGCTTGTTTGCCGCCAGCCATGCCAGTTTTGACCCCTGTAGCGGCGGGCAAGCCAATCGCGCCGTATTCAAAGCACTGCTGAGCCCGGGCGATGCAGTGCTGTGCCTACCGGATCCTGAGCTGGAACTGACTCTGGACACCCTCTACGTGTCCGCCAGCACACCGCGACTGGTGCGCAGCCGGGCTGCCTGTTACGACAACGGGCTGGTGGATTACCAAGGGCTCCTGTGCCAAGCACGGGCGACACAGCCCCGTTGTATCGTCGCGGGCTATTCGGCGTACACCCGCCCCTTCGATTACCGAGCCCTCAAGACCATCGCCGATGAGGTGGGCGCACGCCTTGTCATCGATATTTCCCGCATTGCCGGGCTGGTTGCCGCTGGCATTCATCCCAGCCCACTGCACTGGGCCGATGTGATCACTGGGGCCACCCACAAGTCTCTGCAAGGCCCACGCGGCGGCTTTTTCATGACGCGCGATGCCAGGTTATTCCTGTGCATCCGGCAAGGGTTTCTGCACAGCCACCCGACGCGCATGCCGCCGCGCATGCAACGGGCATTGCTGCGCGGGTTGCAGCAGGCCGACGCCCCGTTGGAAGTGGCTCGGCATCAGCTAGCGCTGACCAACGCCCGTGTGATGAGCAAGGTTTTCCAGGCCCGCGGGTTGTCGGTGCTATTCGGTGGCAGCGACACCGCAATGCTCTTGCTCGATCTCACTCCCCTGCGACTGAACAACCGCCAAGCCAGCACGGCATTGGGGCGCTTGGGTATTCGACTGGAACGGCGCGGCGAGGCTGCCAGCCCCAACCTGCTGACACTCAGCACCTTGCCTATCAGCGTTCGCGGCATGGATGCCCAGGCGTGCGAATGCTTGGCTGAAACCCTCAGTAGCACCCTGAAACAGCGCCACGATCTGAAAACCCTGGCATTAGCACTCGCCAGCATTGACCGGTTGTGCGCCGACCATCCTCCCTTGGGCAGCCCGATGGACTGCCTGCTTTTCCAATAACCCGTTGCAAGCCTGGCTTGCAGATCTATGCGACACACTGGAGCTCACATGAAAGTAATCGCGGCAAAAGTCTTTCTGGTTGAAAGCGGCTACGTCAAACCGATCATCGTTGAACTGACCACTGATGAAGGCATCACCGGAATCGGCGAAGCTGCTATCGCCTATGGACTAGGCGCCACTGCGGCAGCCGGCATGATCAAGGACCTGTGCGAGCGTGTAGTGATCGGCGCGGACCCATTCCGCATCGAGGAGCTTTACTCCAAGATGTACGACAATTCGTTCTGGGCCAAGGGTGGCGGCGCTATCGTTTTCGCCGGCATCAGCGCCATCGAGACCGCACTGTGGGACATCAAGGGCAAGGCCGCCAAGCTACCGGTCTACGAATTCTTCGGTGGCAAAGTGTTCGACGAGGTGCCGGTCTACGCCAACGGCTGGAACTACCACTGCTTCGACGCCAATTCCTGGGCAAAGGCGGCCGAACGCCCGATGAAGGATGGCTACAAGGCGCTCAAGTGCTACCCGCTCGCCACCCAGGACGAAAAGGGGCGCCTGCAACACGTACAACGTCGTGCGCACGACCGCGAGTTCACCGAGTTGGCCTACCAGCGCGTCAAGCAATTGCTGGAAGTGACCGGCGATGCAGCCGAGGTCTACATCGACCTGAGCGGTGGCATGACCACCGCCGAAACCATCCGCCTGTGCAAGCGCTATGAAGACCTGGGTATCACTTGGATCGAAGAACCTTGCGATGCATTCGATGTGGGCGCCATGGAAAAAATTTCCAAGGCAACCCAGGCGTCGATGGCCGCGGGAGAGCGCCTCTACACCCGTCAGGGCTTCCGCCGACTGATCGAAAAACAAGTGGTCGATATCGTCCAGCCAGATGTGGGTAACACAGGCGGCCTGGGCGAAACCAAGAAGATCGCAGCCATGGCCGAGGCCTACAACATGCGCGTAGCGCCGCATAACTGCGCCAGCTCGCTGTGCACCGCAGCGACCATGCAGGTCGCAGTAACCCTGCCGAACTTCATGACCATGGAGATCTACCCGTACTTCAGCGACTCGCCGAAGTATGTGCAACTCGTCGATAACGCTCCGGAAGCTCGGATTGCCGATGGCAAGTTGGCCATGCCCGCTGACGTCGGCCTCGGCGTCACGCTGAATCAGCAAGCCATTGCACCGTACCTGTGGGCTGACATCAAGGCTCAGTAAGACACCGGCAGTTGTAAATAAGGGTCGCGCAAGCGGCCCTTCTCGCATGGGTGTGTCCCAAATAACAATAATTGACGATGCTGTTCGTAGCAGGAAAAACCATGGACATGTTCTCGAGAATCTCATTGAAATGGCGGATCTGCGTGCTAGCCGGGTCGTGCATGGCTGCTGCAGTTGGCGCTTTAGTCCTGACCTCTTTGCACCTTTCTGAACGTTCCGCTGAGCTGGTCAAACAGGCCAGTACCGACATGCTTCGCAAAGGTGCACAGACGTATTTGGGCGAAATAGCCGACGCACAAGCCCGCGAGGCCGCGGCGCTGTTCCAGCAGGCTTCAGAATTTGGTCAGACATTAAGCCGCCAGCTGATGTTCGAACGTAGCGCCCTGAGCGACGAAGCCGTGAGGCGCCAACGCACCAGTGCAGCATTGGCCAATCAGGTAAAGCAGAACCCCTTGCCTTTTGGGGTGGGCGTGGCCTTCGAACCAACCACCATGGACATGCCATTTGCCGGGCGCACATTCGAAGGCAACGAAAAGGGCCGTTTCTCGGTGTACCACTCAACCCGAATCCCCAGTTACACCATCCCGGAAAAAGAGATCCTCGACGATGGCAGCAGCGCTACTTACTGGTACACATGCGCACGCAAGCATGGCCATATCTGCTTGACCAACCCCTACAGCTACACCGACGGCAGCGGCGTTACCACCTTGATGGCTACCGTCGCTGTACCGCTACTTGCCGCCGACTCGGTCCAGGGCGTAATGAGTGTCGATATCAGTCTCGCCAGCCTCCAAGCGCGTGTCGTTGAGGCCGCACACCACATCTACGGAAGCCGAGCGCGCATTCTGTTGATCAGTCCGGACCTGCAAGTGGCGGCTGACAGTCTGGCCGCGAGCAACCTGGGCAAATCACTGGTGCAGGTGGATGCAAGGTTAGAGAGAGTGGCCAAGGCGGCCAACGCGAAGGTTCTCCAACAGGGCGCTGACATGCTGGCCGCCACCCCGTTCGCCGCACCGGATGGCACGCGCTGGATGGCAATCGTAGCCGTGCCTATGGTTGACCTTCTTGCTCCATCGAAGGCGCTCGGAAAACAGATGGACAACGTCACCCTGCACAGCATGCGCACCCAAGTGCTGCTAGGCCTGACCATAGGTTTAATCGGCCTGGGCCTGATCGCCTGGCTCGGCCACGCCATCTGCAAACCGATTGCTCGCGTAGCACGTTCGCTAGATGACATTGCAGACGGCGATGGCGACCTGACCTTGCGCCTGCAGCCTGCGGGCGGCGACGAAATTGGCCAACTCGTAATCGCCTTCAATCGCTTCCTCGACAAGCTGCAACCGGTCATCCGCGCGGTGAACCAATCAACCAATGCCACGCGGGCGGCCGCGGAGGAGTCAGGCTCACTCGCACAGGCAGGGTCGGTGGCCATGCAGCAACAGTTCCGCGAGATCGATCAGGTGGCCACAGCCTCGCAAGAGATGACAGCGACCTCGCATGACGTTGCCCACAATGCTGCACAAGCCGCCGATGCAGCCACGAGGGTCGACGATGCGACCCGCGAAGGCCTGCTAGCTATTTGCAATACCAATACGGCGATTGGCGAACTGGCACAGCATATCGACGGGACAATGGCAGATGTTGGAGCACTAGCCAGTAATGGCGAGAAAATCGGCGGAGTGCTGGAAGTGATCCGCTCGATTGCCGAGCAAACCAACTTGTTGGCGCTGAACGCCGCCATCGAAGCTGCACGTGCCGGCGAATCCGGGCGTGGTTTTGCGGTCGTCGCGGACGAAGTGCGGCATCTAGCACGGCGTACACAGGACTCGGTCATCGAAATACGCGAAGTGATCGAGACGCTTCAGGCTGGCACGCTGTCAGTAGTCGATGCCATGCGCCATAGCCAATCGCAGGTTGCCAGCAGTGTCTATGAAGTGCAGCGGACCAGTAAGGTCCTGGACAGGATTGGGGTCCAAGTGGAAATCATCGGCGATATGACCCTGCAGATTGCCAGCGCGGCAGAAGAACAAAGCGCCGCGTCGGACGAAGTGAGCAGAACGATGGTCGCAATCAGGGATGTGACGCGCGGGTTAGCGGCGCAATCGGAACAGGCAGCACTGATCGGCCGAAATTTAAATGATCTGGCCAATAACCAACAGCGATTAATGGGTAAGTTTCGAGTCTGACAGGTTGGCTCGCATTGCTCCTGAGTGCGTGTTGCTTGAGCGGCCCGCCACACCGACACTTGTTAGCCTCCAGGAGGCTGGCCACCGCTGCGTTGATAGCTGCGCTGCTGTTGCGCCTTTGCCCTTCCCGTACAGGCAATACACCAGCGCGCCAGCGGCGGTCTTGCTCATGCGCAGGCTGAGCCTGGTACGGCACATGTTGTCCGGTGTGGGTTGCAGCTCCGGCCTGATTGTCATACCTCACCACTGTTGTCCAATGCCGCGATCTGGGTTGCCCCGCCAGCCATGACTGCACACTGCGCTTTGGTCTTCTCCAGCGCCCGGGCATAGCGTGCGCCCAGCTCGTCCTGGGACACAACCGTGACCACAGAAACTACCGGGCCATCAAGCCCATCTGCACAGCGAGGATTGTCTTTTCCCAAGCCGGCTGCACGCCTCAGAGCATCTATCCACCCGGCAGTACGCCCGAATCGTCAAAGCGTGGATAAAAGCTATTGGCCTTAATCCAGCCATGTACGGCACCCACACGATGAGACGTACGAAGGCATCGCTGATCTATCGCAGGACGAAGAACCTGAGAGCAGTTCAGCTCCTACTCGGTCATAAAAAGCTTGAAAGCACGGTGCGATACCTGGGTATTGAGGTCGATGACGCATTGGAAATGGCGGAGCAGACTGAGGTCTGAAAGCGTTTAGCAACGGTCGAGGTATGAC
>Ga0247820_10000763_pt1 | contig 17776 bp, 17 predicted proteins | sample 13C_Glucose_Day1_2_FD_192480 | JGI IMG/M metagenome (GOLD analysis project Ga0247820, IMG submission 192480) | Soil microbial communities from agricultural site in Penn Yan, New York, United States - 13C_Glucose_Day14 | ecosystem: Environmental > Terrestrial > Soil > Agricultural land | place...
CGAGAAGGGGCGGCAGCTGCCCCTCGGGCCCTTCGACGCCGGCGGCCCGGGGCTGGTGCAGCAGGCCGTGCACGGTCAGCCCCTCGGTGTCGGTCCACGACCAGGCCTCCGGCGGCGAGACGTCGGCGGGGTCGAGCACCGGGGAGCCGGTGCTGTTCAGCACCCGCGGCACCTCCCCGACGGGGCCCCGCACGACCTCGGGAAGTCGGTCGGCCAGGCCGCGGCGCAGCGCCAGCTCGCCGTCGACGAACTGCAGCTGGTCGAAGGCGACACCCTCGACGGTCAGCGGCTCGACCTCACCGCTGCGGGCGTCGAGCACACCGAGCGCGGCCGTGGCGTCGTCCCACCAGCGCACCAGCGCCCGGTCGGCGTCGAGAACGGCGAGGTCGACCATGCCCAGGGCCCACTGGGGGCCGGCGTGGTCGGACCGCGCCTCGTGCAGCGCCACCGGGCCGGACCCGGTGTCGCGGTGCACGACCCACCAGCCCGACTCGTCGGACAGGAACCACAGGGCGCCGTCCGGCCCGAAGGTCGGCTGCACCACCGAGACCTCGTCCCCGCCGGCGACGACCACGGGGTCGCCGGCGCCCTGTTCGCTCAGCGCGGCCCGGAGCAGCTCGGTGGAGTCCCAGGGCATGCTCGGGTGCCGCCACGCCACCCAGGCCAAGGACCGGCCGTCGGGGGAGACCGCGGGTCGGGAGACGAAGTCGGTGCCGGTGGCCAGGACCACGCCGCCGTCGGGGTTGTCACCGTGCAGGTCGAGCCGGACGACCTCGTTGGCGGGCTCGGGGTCGCGGGAGTGGTCCTCGCGCACCGCGTACACGTGGTCGCCGTGGAGGACGATCCCACCGAACCGCCACGCTCCCGCCGGCGTGATGGCGACCGGGTCGGTGGCGCCGGCATCCAGCCGGTGCACGCGGTCGTCACCGACGTGCGAGAACACCACCGTTCCGTTCCGCACGGCGTACGCGCCGCCGCCGTACTCGTGCACCCGGGTGCGGACGTCCCAGGGCGCCGGCAGCACCTCCTGGGCCCGGGTGCCGTCGTGGCGGACCAGGGTCGTGCGCCCGCCCTCGCTCGGGCGACCGGCCAGCCAGTACGTGTCGCGGCCGTCGACCCGCACCTCGTCGACGGAGCCCTGTCCCGCGGCGAGCGACTCCGGCGTGATCGGGGAGGGCCAGGTGCCATGGGGAAGGCGCATCGCCATACCGTATGACGGATGGAGCCGGAGTACGCCGCCCTCGACGAGGAGGGCCAGGTCGAGGTGCTGCGACGCGTCGCACTGGCCGCCGCCGACGGTTTCGGCCTGGTCGTCCGCGACCTCGCCCTGGTGCTGCACGCTTTCAACACGACGTTCCGCGTCGACACCGACGACGGGCGGCGCCTGGCCCTGCGGGTCAACACCAACTCGATGAGCACCCCCGCCCACATCGCCGCCCAGCAGGCCTGGCTGCACGCCCTGGCCACCGAGACCGACGTGCGGGTGCCCGACCCGCTCGCCGCTCCGGGGGGAGGGTGGGACGTCGCGGTCGACTGCCCGCCGTGGGGTGGCCCGCTGCACACGACCGTGGCGTCGTGGCTCGAGGGCGACGACGTGGGGCAGTGCGACGAGGAACAGGCCCACGCCCTCGGGCGCACCATGGCGATGCTGCACGACCACGCCGAGGGGTTCGCCCTGCCGCCGGGTGCGAGCCTGACGCTCTTCGACGAGCCCCTCTTCCACGACCCCTCCCTCCTCGAGGGCGCCGTGCCGATGCCGGACGGCGCCCTTGACGTGGTGACCGAGTCGCTCGCGCGGTGCCGTCAACGGTTCGACGAGGTGTGCGCCGGGCAGCGCCCGATCGTGCTCCACGCCGACCTGCACGGCGGCAACCTGAAGTGGCACGAGGGGCGGCTTGCGGTCTTCGACCTCGACGACGCGGGCCTCGGGGTGCCGGCGCTCGACCTGGCGATCTCCACGTTCTACCTGCGCTCGGAACCCCCGGGCGTCCAGCAGGCCCTGCGCGAGGGCTACGCGCAGGTGCGCAACCTGCCCGACGTGTCGGACGAGCAGTTCGAGGCGCTCGTGGCGGCCCGCCAGCTGCTGCTGGCCAACAGCCTGCTGGCGAGCAGCACGCCATCCATGCGCGCCGAGGCCACCGGCTACCTCGACCTCACCGTGGAGCGGCTGCGCGGCTGGCTCTCCACGGGCCGGTTCAGCCGCTCACCCGCGCTCGGCTGACGCGTCAGGGCCACGCGGGCCCGCCTGGCCCCCGCAGGTCGGTGGACGCGGTATCTGCGTCGCAGCCGTCACGGCCCCCTCGATACCCTTGGGCGTGGCCGCCCTCGTGGCCCGACACACCGACACCACCAGGAGTTCCTCGATGTCTGCCCAGATCACCGTCCACGTCGCCGGGAGCGAGCGATCGGTGCCGGAGCAGACCACCGCCGGCGAGCTGTTCGAGGGTGACCGCAGCGTGCTCGTCGCCCGGGTCAACGGCGAGCTGCGCGACCTCGCGCACGTGCTGGCCGGCGGCGACGTCGTCGAGCCGGTGACCGCCGGGGAGCAGGACGGCCTCGACGTGCTGCGCCACTCGGCCGCGCACGTGCTCGCGCAGGCGGTGCAGGAGGTGCACCCCGACGCGCGCCTGGGCATCGGCCCGCCGATCCGTGACGGCTTCTACTACGACTTCGACGTCGAGACCCCGTTCACCCCCGAGGACCTGCGGGCGCTGGAGAAGGTGATGCAGCGCATCGTCAACGAGGGCCAGACCTTCGTGCGCCGTGAGATCTCGGATGACGACGCGCTCGTCGAGCTGGCCGGCGAGCCGTACAAGTGCGAGCTGATCGGCCTCAAGGGCGGGGCGTCGGAGAACGCGGCCGAGGGCGCATCCGTAGAGGTGGGCGGCGCCCAGCTGACCATCTACGACAACGTGCGCCGCGACGGCACCCGCGCCTGGGGCGACCTGTGCCGCGGCCCGCACGTGCCCACCACCAAGGTGCTCGGGAACGCCTTCAAGCTGATGCGCAGCGCCGCCGCCTACTGGCGCGGCTCGGAGAAGAACCCGCAGCTCCAGCGCGTCTACGGCACGGCGTGGCCGACCAAGGACGAGATGAAGGCCTACCTCGACCGGCTGGCCGAGGCCGAGAAGCGCGACCACCGCAAGCTCGGCGCCGAGCTCGACCTGTTCAGCTTCCCCGACGAGCTGGGCTCGGGCCTGGCGGTGTTCCACCCCAAGGGCGGCGTCATCAAGCGCGAGATGGAGGACTACGTCCGCCGTCGGCACATCGAGGAGGGCTTCCAGTACGTCGGCACCCCGCACATCAGCAAGGACGGGCTGTTCCACACCTCCGGGCACCTGCCCTACTACGCCGACACCATGTTCCCGCCGATGGAGTTCGAGGGCACCGAGTACCGCCTCAAGGCGATGAACTGCCCGATGCACAACCTCATCTACCGCTCCCGTGGGCGCTCCTACCGCGAGCTGCCGCTGCGCCTGTTCGAGTTCGGCTCGGTCTACCGGTTCGAGAAGTCGGGCGTCGTGCACGGCCTGACCCGGGTCCGGGGCATGACCCAGGACGACTCGCACAGCTACGTCACCGCCGAGCAGGCGCCGGCCGAGATCAAGCACCTGCTCGACTTCGTGCTGTCGCTGCTGCGCGACTTCGGGCTGGACGACTACTACCTCGAGCTGTCCACCCGCGAGACCGAGGGCGACAAGAAGGACAAGTTCATCGGGTCCGACGAGGAGTGGGAGATCGCGACCGACGTGCTGCGCGACGTCGCGACCGAGTCCGGCCTCGAGCTCGTGCTCGACCCCGGCGGCGCCGCCTACTACGGCCCGAAGATCTCGGTGCAGGCGCGCGACGCGATCGGCCGCACCTGGCAGATGTCGACCATCCAGTACGACTTCAACCAGCCGGCCGGCTTCGGCCTGGAGTACCAGGCGTCCGACGGCACCCGCCAGCAGCCGGTGATGATCCACTCCGCGAAGTTCGGCTCGATCGAGCGGTTCTTCGGGGTGCTCGTCGAGCACTACGCGGGGGCCTTCCCGGTGTGGCTGTCTCCCGTCCAGGCGCTCGGCATCCCGGTCGCGGAGGAGTTCGACGACTACCTGCGCGGCGTGCTCGAGCGGATGCGGGCGGCCGGCATCCGCACCGAGCTCGACGCGAGTGACGACCGGTTCCCGAAGAAGATCCGCAACGCGAGCAAGGCCAAGGTGCCCTACGTGCTCATCGCGGGGGAGGACGACCGCTCGGCCGGTGCGGTCTCGTTCCGCTACCGCGACGGCACCCAGAAGAACGGCGTGCCGGTCGACGACGCGATCGCCGAGATCACCGCCGCGATCGCCGACCGCCGCCAGGTCTGAACCCGGCCGGAGCGGGGCCTTGGGTGCCGTCGCGTCTCACTCGTCGAGACGCGGCGGAACCGGGGTCGCAGGGGCTCCGTCCCGCGCGTCACACGACACGCCGACGACACGCCGACCGACCGAACTGCTCCGAACTTTCCTCGCGAAACCACTTGCGGCGCACCGGATCCACGACTACAAATAGTCCTACTTCACCACCTCGGTGGCGGAGGGATCGAGAGAAGGCCGAGCGCCAGCCCGAGCGGTTTACCGCACGGAGCCACCCGGTGATGAGGGTGGTAGGCGACCGGAATCTGACTCGTGAGACACGGAGCGTCATGCCGGGTCACCAGAGGCCCCGGGAACTCATACTTCCCGGGGCCTCACCCATGTGCCTGCCGATGCCGTCCCTGATGGGTCATGCTTGCGGCATGGACGGCGACGAGATAACCGTGCGCGAGGCGCGCCCGTCCGACGCGTTCTCGGTCGGTGCGCTGCACATCCAGGACGAGCGCGAGCAGGGCCATGCCGTGCCGCCCGGCTTCCTCGACGCGCTGTCCGATGCCTGGCTGCGAGACCGGGCCCGGCGCACCTGGGTCGCCGAGGACGCCCGCGGCCGACCGCTCGGTGTGCTGCACGGCAGCCGGGTGCAGAAGCTGCCGAGCGCGCACCGCACCGCCGACGCGTGGTTCCACGTCAGCCTGCTCTTCGTGACCGAGGACGCGCGGGGCTACGGCATCGGGCAGCGCCTGCTGGAGGCGCTCCTGGCGTGGGCCGAGGTCGACGGGGTGACCCGGGTGCAGCTCATCGCCGTACCGGAGGCCGGCACCCTCTACGAGCGGATGGGGTTCGGCCCCCCGTCGGAGCGGCTGATGGAGCTGCGGGTCAGCGACCGAAGTCGGCGTTGAGCTCGGCCATCCGCACGTTGTTGCCGGACGGGTCGCGGAAGCCCACGTCGACGCCGTACATCTGCTGCTCGGGCTCCCCGACGAACTCCACGCCACGGTCCTTCATGGCCTTGTAGCTGTCCCAGAAGGCGTCGGTGGTGAGGAAGACCGTGCCGGCCAGCCCCTTCCCGATGAGGTCGCGCAGCTGCTCGTCGGTGGCCGCGTCGATCATCGGCGGCCCGGGGATGGCCATCAGCACGATGGCCACGTCGGGCTGTCCGGGCGGGCCGACCGCGAGCCAGCGGAAGTTGCCCATCTCGGGCACCGTGACGTCGCTGCGCACCTCGAAGCCGACCTTCTCGGTCCAGTACTTCAGGGCCTCGTCCTGGTCGTGCACCCACAGCTGGGTGGTGGCGATGGTGATCATGCTGGTGCTCCTCGTGTCTCGCGGGTCGGGGCCCTGTCTGCGGGCTCGACCCAGTCCACCGCGACCGGGCGCGCGGCGTCTTCTCGAAACGTGCGCACCTGCGGCCGGGTGTAGGCCCGCATCACGCAGGCCGGCACCCGGGCCACCTCGGCGGCCGGGGGGTGCGCGGCGCGGTAGACGGTGGGCGGCATCCCGAACATCCGCCCGAAGCTCACCGTGAAGGAGCCGACGCTGCTCAGGCCCACCGACACGCAGACCCTGGCCACCGACCAGTCGGTCGAGCGCAGCAGCGACGCGGCCCGCTCCAGCCGGCGGGTCAGCAGGTACTGGTGGGGCGACTCCCCGAACGTGCGACGGAACTCACGGCTGAAGTGGGCGGGGGAGAGCCGCGCGGCCGCGGCGAGGTCGGCGACGGTCAGCGGGTCGGCGTAGCGCGCGTCGGCGAGGTCCTTGGCGCGCAGGAGGTGGCGGCTCGGGGGCACCGGCATCCACCGAGTCTGGCAGGCCGGGTGTCACCGCGCGTTCCCGCTCCCGCACCCGCCGGGGCCGACGATCGCATGCCTCACCGGACATCGCCTCCGGCCTAGGATCGGGGTATGCCGGCGCACGAGGACCCCGCTGACTTCGCCGGTGACGCCGACGCGTTCGAGCGGCTGTGGACGCCGCACCGGATGGTCTACATCGCGGGCGACCGCCCCGACTCGAACGAGGGCACCGGCTGCCCGTTCTGCGCGGCCCCCGGCAAGGACGACGCCGAGGGCCTGGTCGTGCACCGCGGCGAGCACTGCTACGTCGTGATGAACCTCTTCCCGTACAACCCCGGTCACGTGCTCGTCTGCCCGTACCGGCACGTGCCGCTGTACGTCGACCTCACCGACGACGAGACCACCGAGTTCACCGCCCTGACCAAGGCGGCGATCCGGGCTCTGGAGGCGGCCTCCGCCCCGATGGGCTTCAACCTCGGGATGAACCAGGGCGCGGTCGCCGGCGCGGGCGTCGCGGCGCACCTGCACCAGCACGTCGTGCCGCGGTGGGGCGGGGACAGCAACTTCCTGCCGATCATCGCGCGCACCAAGGCGCTGCCCATGCTGCTCGAGGACGTCCGCTCCCGGCTCGTCGAGCACTGGCCGGCGTGACACGATGGCGAGCATGTCGAAGCAACCGCGCCTGAAGAAGTCGGCCTACGAGGCCGAGCTGGTTCGTCTGCAGGCCGAGCTGGTGAAGATGCAGGAATGGGTACGACGCGAGGGGGAGCGGATCGTCCTGGTCTTCGAGGGGCGCGACGCCGCCGGGAAGGGCTCGTCGATCAAGCGGGTCACCCAGTACCTCAACCCACGTCAGGCCCGGGTCGTCGCGCTTCCGGCACCGACCGAGCGGCAGCGCACCCGGTGGTACTTCCAGCGCTACGTGGAGCACCTGCCCTCTGCCGGCGAGATCGTCATCTTCGACCGCAGCTGGTACAACCGGGCCGGGGTCGAGCGGGTGCTCGGCTACTGCACCCCCGAGGAGCACCAGCGGTTCCTGCGCCAGTGCCCGATCTTCGAGCGGATGCTCGTCGAGGACGGCATCCGGCTGCACAAGTACTGGTTCTCGGTGAGCGACTCCGAGCAGCAGGCGCGCTTCGAGTCCCGGCTGACCGACCCGATGCGGCGCTGGAAGCTGTCGACGACCGACGTCGAGTCGATCGAGCGGTGGGAGGACTACTCCCGCGCCAAGGACGACATGATGGTGCACACCGACATCGCCGAGGCGCGCTGGAACGTCGTCGAGAGCGACGACAAGCGGCGTTCGCGGATCAACATGATCGCCCACCTGCTCTCGCAGGTCCCGTACGAGCAGGTCGAGGAGCCCACCCTCGTGCTGCCCGAGCGCCCGGCGTCACGCGGCTACGTGCGCCCGGACCGCTCGCTGCAGCACGAGGTGCCCGACCACGCCGCCACCCTGGAGACCCACCGGTCACACGAGGCCGACGAGGCCCACGGCGCCTGAGCGCCCCGGGTCGTCAGGTGTGTCGGCCCTTCTCGCCCACGTGGTCCTTGGCCAGGCGGTCGGGAAGCTGCTCGTAGCCGCGGTGCTCGCGGTGGAAGGTGCCCGTGCCGTGGGCCAGTGACCGCAGGGTGATCGCGTAGTCGAGCAGCTCGAGCTGCGGCACGGCGGCCTCGAGCACCGAGCGGCCCGGTTGGTCCTCGGCCGCGAAGGAGCCGATGATCTGGCCGCGGCGGGTGCCGATGTCGGTCATCACCGCGCCGAGGTGCTCGTCGTCGACGGTGACGGTCACCGTGTCGATCGGCTCGAGCAGGCACATCGTCGACGTTGAGGCCATCTCGCGCAGGGCCAGGCCCGCAGCGGTCTGGAACGCGACGTCGGAGGAGTCGACCGAGTGCGCCTTGCCGTCGGTGAGGGTCACCTTGACGTCGACGACCGGCCAGCCGGCGAGCAGGCCCTTCTCGAGCTGGTGGTGCACGCCCTTCTCGACGCTGCTGAAGAACTGGCGCGGCACGGCGCCGCCGACCACGACCTCGTCGAACTCGATGCCGGACCCGCGGGGGAGCGGCTCCATCACCAGGTGGCAGACCGCGAACTGGCCGTGGCCGCCGGACTGCTTCACGTGGCGGCCCTGCGCCTCGGCACGGGTGAGCGCGGTCTCCTTCATGCCGACCCGCACGGGCACCTGCTCGACCCCGACGTTGAAGCGGCTGCGCAGCCGGCCGAGCACGAGGTCGAGGTGGGCCGGTCCGGTGGTCCAGAGCACGACCTGGCCGGTCTCGGCGTCGTGCTCGATGCGCAGCGACGGGTCCTCGGCGGCGAGCTCGCGGAACGCGACCGGCATCCGGTCCTCGTCGGCGCGGCTCCCGGCCGCGACCGCCGCGGGCAGCAGAGCCTCGGGGAGCGCCCACGGCGTCACGAGGAGCGGGCCGTCGGGGGAGGAGATCGTGTCGGAGGTCTGCGCGGTCGCGAGCTTGGTGACGACCACGACCTCACCGGCGATCGCCTCGGTCTTGGTGAGCAGGTCGCCGTCGAACGGGGCGGCGATGGCGCCCGGCCGCACGTCGTCGTCGTGGGCCGCGTGCCCCTCGCCGGTCGGCACGCCGAGCAGCTCGAGGTGGCCCGACACGTGGACCGCCCGGTCGGATCGCAGCGTGCCGGAGAACACCCTCACGAGCGAGAGGTGCCCGACGTAGGCGTCCGACTGGGTGTGCACCACCTCGGCGACGAGCGGGCCCTCGGGGTCCGGGCTGACCTCGACCTCCGCGCCACCACCCACCGGGGTGACCGTCGGCAGCGGGTGCAGCCCCGGGTGCGGGAAGGCGGCCTCGATGAGGTGCAGCAGCACCCCGACACCGGCGCCGGTCTCGGCCGACAGGGGGAGCACGGGGTGGAAGGTGCCGTGCGCGACCGCGGTGAGCAGGTCCTTCTCGAGGGTCTCGAAGTCGAGCGTCTCGCCCTCGAGGTAGCGGTCCATCAGGCCACCGTCCTCGGACTCCTCGATGATCCCCTCGATGAGCGCGGGACGGTAGGTGTCGAAGTACTCGGCGTGCTCGGCGCCGGCGGGGCGCACCGTGCGGGTGCCGCCGGAGTAGTCGTGCACCTCGCCGAGCAGCAGGTCGGCGATCGACGTGACGGCCCCTTCCGAGCCCGGCACCGGCACCCCGAGCGGCTGGATGCCGGCGCCGAAGTGCGCCTGGCAGTCGGCCAGGGTGGCCGCGAAGTCGGCGTCGCGTGCGTCCAGCTGGGTGATCACGACCGCACGCGGCATCCCGACGATCTCGCACTCGTGCCACAGCGCACGGCTCTGCGCGTCGGCACCGTCGGCGGCCGAGACGACGAAGAGGGCGGCATCCGCCGCCCTCAGCCCCGCCCGCACGTCCCCGACGAAGTCGGGGTTGCCCGGGGCGTCGAGCAGGGTGACCACCACCGACCCGCTCGACAGCGTGGCGGCCCGCAGGCCGGTCGTGGGCTCGGTCTGGCCCCGTGCCGCCCGCCCGGGCACCACCGTGTCGACGACGTGGTCGAACAGCCTGGACTTTCCCGACCCGCTCGGACCGACGAGGACGACGTTGCGGATGCTCGTCGTGCCGTGGACGGTGGGGGCCTGGGTCGTCGTCCCGTTCATGCCGCCTACATTTCACCTGTTCGGGTCGCCACACAAGCGCGCCGCCCGGAGTGTGACGGGCTCGGCCGCGACAACCCCCTACGCTGGACCCACCATGCTGAACCGATACGCGCGCGCCTTCTTCACCAAGCTGCTGACCCCAGTGGCCGCGGTGCTCATCAGGCTCGGCATCAGCCCCGACGTCGTCACCATCATCGGCACCCTCGGGGTGTGCTTCGGCGCCCTGGCCTTCTACCCGCGCGGCGAGTTCCTCATCGGCACGCTCGTCATCACGGCCTTCGTCTTCGCCGACACCCTCGACGGCATCATGGCCCGCCGCATCGGTCGCTCCGGCAAGTGGGGCGCCTACCTCGACTCCACGCTCGACCGGGTCGGCGACGCCGCCATCTTCGGCGGGCTCGTGCTGTTCTACGCCGACGAGCCGGGCAAGGCCTACATGGCCGCCCTCGCCCTGGCCTGCCTGATCCTCGGCAGTGTCGTGTCCTACGCCAAGGCGCGCGCCGAGGGGCTCGGCATGACCGCCAACGTCGGCATCGCCGAGCGCGCCGACCGGCTCGTCGTCGTGCTCGTCGCCACCGGCCTGGTCGGCTGGTTCCTGCCCGAGGTCGTGCTCGCCGTGGTGCTCGGGCTGCTCGCCCTCGCCAGCCTGGTCACGGTGGTCCAGCGCATGCTCGAGGTGCGTCGCCAAGCCCTGGACCTCGTGTGAGGGTGCTCCCGCCGCAGGTGAGCGACGCGCTCACGGTCGCCGGGTTCCGCGTCGGGTGGGGCGCGCTGCGCCTCATGCCGGAGCGCGCCGCCTACGCGATGTTCGACCGGTTCGCCGACCTCACCGTGGCCCGTGGCGGCGCCGCGCGGCTGCGATCCAACTACGCCAAGGTGCGCCCCGAACTCGGCGACGCCGAGCTCGACGCCCTCGTCCGCGACGGCATGCGGCGCTGCCTGCGCTACTACTGCGAGGCCTTCCGCCTGCCGGTGCTCACCCCCGACGACGTCCTCCAACGGGTCCGGGTCGAGGGCGACGGCCCGGTGCGCGAGGTGATCGACGGCGGCGGCTCGGTCATCGCGTTCCTCGGCCACCTCGGCAACTGGGACCTCGCGGGGGCCTGGGGTACCTCCTACCTCGGCCCGGTCACCACCGTCGCCGAGCGGCTGAAGCCGGAAGAGGTGTTCGAGGAGTTCCTCGCCTTCCGCGAGTCGCTCGGGATGACGATCATCCCGCTCACCGGTGGGGTGAACCCCTTCCCGGCACTGCGCGAGGCCGCCCGCCGGCCCGGCATCATCCCGCTGCTCGCCGACCGTGACCTCACCGCCCGAGGCGTCGAGGTCCAGCTCTGCGGCCACACCGTCCGGATGGCGCCCGGCCCCGCCGCGCTCGCCCTGGCCGAGAAACGGCCGTTGCACCCGGTCTCCATCCGCCACGAGCGGCGCGGTCGTGGGTGGGGGATCGTCATCACCTTCCACCCGCCGGTCGACGTGCCCCCCTCGGGCACGACCCGCGAGCGGGCCACCGCGATGACCCAGGCCTGCGCCGACGTGCTGGGGGCCGCGATCACGGAGCACACCAGCGACTGGCACATGTTGCAGCGGGTCTTCCTCGACGACCTCGACCACGACCGCCTCGCCAAGGCGACGGAGAGTGCCACATGAGGATCGGCCTGGTCTGCCCGTACTCGTGGGACGTGCCTGGCGGGGTGCAGTTCCACGTCCGCGACCTGGCGGAGCACTTCATCCGCGCCGGCCACGACGTCGCGGTGCTCGCGCCGGCCGACGACGACACCGCCCTGCCCGACTACCTGACGTCCTGCGGCCGCCCGGTGCCCGTGCGCTACAACGGTTCGGTCGCCCGGGTCACCTTCGGGCCGGCGACCGCAACCCGGGTGAACCGCTGGCTCGAGGCGGGGCAGTTCGACGTCCTGCACATCCACGAGCCGCTGAACCCCTCGGCGTCGCTGATGGCGCTGTGGGCCTCGACCGAGCCGGTGGTCGCCACCTTCCACTCGGCGATGCTGCGCTCGCGCGCCCTGCACGCCGCCCACCCGCTGCTGCGGCCGTCGCTGGAGAAGATCCGCGGCCGGATCGCCGTCTCCGAGGACGCCCGGGCCACCGTGCAGCGCCACCTCGGTGGTGAGGCGTTCATCATCCCCAACGGCGTCTACGTCGACGACTTCCGCGGCGCGGTGCGCACGCCGGAGTGGAGCGGCGGCCCGCAGGGGCCCGTGCTGGCCTTCCTCGGGCGGGTCGACGAGCCGCGCAAGGGGCTCGCGGTGGCGCTCGCGGCGCTGCCGGCGGTGCTCGACGCCCACCCGGGTGCCCGGCTGCTCGTCGCCGGCCCGGGGGACCCCACGGACCTGCTGAAGGCGGCGGACCCGCGCGCCACGGCGGCGACCGAGGTGCTGGGCACCGTCTCGGACGACGGCAAGGCCTCCCTGCTGCACTCGGTCGACGCCTACGTCGCGCCCCACCTCGGCGGCGAGAGCTTCGGCATCGTGCTCGTCGAGGCGATGGCCGCCGGGGCGCCCGTCGTGGCGTCCGACCTGCCCGCCTTCGCCGCCGTCCTGGACGGGGGCCGCACCGGCATCATGTTCGAGACCGGGTCGCCCGAGGGGCTCTCGCGCGCCGTGCTCGACCTGCTCGCCGACCACGAGCGCCGCGAGGCACTGCGGACCGCCGGGTTCACGCGGGCCAGGGTGTTCGACTGGGGCGTCGTCGCCGACCGGATCATGGCGGTCTACGAGACGGTCATCGCCGGCGCCGACGGCGAGCCGGCCGACGGAGTTCCGCACGGCCTGTGGGGACGCCTGGTCCGCGGCGTCCCGGGCGGGGGCACCTGATGGGCACCGTCGACGTGCTGCAGCTGGCGACCTTCCTCGTCATCCTCGTCATCGCGATCGCGTGGTACCTGTCGTACTCCGCCGCACGACTCGACCGCCTGCACGCCAAGGTCGAGGGTGCGATGTCCGCCCTCGACGCGGCGCTGGTGCGCCGCGCCGAGGCCGCGTTGGAGCTGGCGAACAGTGGCGTCCTCGACCCCGCCAGCGCCCTGCTCATCGCCGATGCCGCCACCGAGTCGATCGAGCGCACGACCGAGCAGCCGGTGACCGACGACCTGCTCGACGGACAGCACTTCGGCGGGCGCGAGCAGGTCGAGAGCGACCTCAGCGCGGCGCTGCGGGCGGCACTGACCGGTGAGGTCGTGGTCGACCTGCGGGACAGTGATGCCGACCTCGTGGCCGACTCGCTCGAACGGATCGCATCGAGCGGCCTGCGGGTGCAGCTGGCCCGTCGGTTCCACAACGACGCGACCCGTGAGGTGCGCCGGGTGCGTGCCAAGCGCTCGGTGCGGCTGTTCCGGCTGTGGGGCTATGCCGAGCTGCCCGAGCCGGTCACGTTCGACGACGAGCTGCCCCCGACGCTGGCCGCCTGAGCGGCGCCCCGGCGGCCGCGAGCGGTGGTTCGCCAGGGTGCTGCGCCGACCTACACTGTGCGGCATGAGCGAGCAGCAGAACGCCCAGGGCACCGGCACGACCCGCGTCAAGCGCGGCATGGCCGAGATGCTCAAGGGCGGGGTCATCATGGACGTCGTCACCGCCGAGCAGGCCAGGATCGCCGAGGACGCCGGCGCCGTGGCCGTGATGGCCCTCGAGCGGGTGCCCGCCGACATCCGCGCCCAGGGTGGCGTGTCCCGGATGAGCGACCCGGACATGATCGAGAGCATCATCGAGACCGTGTCCATCCCGGTCATGGCCAAGGCCCGGATCGGCCACTTCGTCGAGGCGCAGGTGCTGCAGAGCCTCGGTGTCGACTACATCGACGAGTCCGAGGTGCTGACCCCGGCCGACTACGCCAACCACATCGACAAGTGGAACTTCACGGTTCCCTTCGTCTGTGGCGCCACCAACCTCGGCGAGGCCCTGCGCCGCATCACCGAGGGCGCGGCGATGATCCGCTCCAAGGGCGAGGCCGGCACCGGTGACGTGTCCAACGCGACGACGCACATGCGCCAGATCCGTCAGCAGATCCGCCACCTGCAGAACCTGCCCGAGGACGAGCTGTACGTCGCGGCCAAGGAGCTCCAGGCCCCCTACGACCTCGTCAAGGAGGTCGCCGCGGCCGGCAAGCTGCCCGTCGTGCTGTTCACCGCCGGCGGCATCGCCACCCCGGCCGACGCCGCGATGATGATGCAGCTCGGCGCCGAGGGCGTGTTCGTGGGCTCGGGCATCTTCAAGTCGGGCAACCCGGCCGAGCGCGCCGAGGCGATCGTCAAGGCCACGACGTTCTACGACGACCCCGACGTCATCGCCAAGGTCTCGCGTGGCCTGGGCGAGGCCATGGTCGGCATCAACGTCGACGAGATCCCGCAGCCGCACCGCCTGGCCGAGCGGGGTTGGTGACCCCGGTCGCCGGCGCGTTCGAGGGCGCGGCTCGCCTGGACCAGCGTGACGCCTTCGGGGTGACGAGCCCGCGCGGCACGATGCGGGTCGTCGACGGCACGTGGTCGTGGCAGCCCGTGGGCTGGGGCCCCCCGTGTGGCAAGTGCCGGCCGGTGAGGTCATCGGTGGTGCGGCCAGCGCGCTGTCGGCATTCGAGCTGTGGATCGAGTCCCCGGTGACGGGCACGGTGGGCGTCGCGGTCGACCCGCCGGGCGGGCCATGGGTCAGCGGCGGGGGCGAGCCGCGGTCGCTCTGGTCGCGCCCAGGTCACGGCGGCATCGACCTCGGCTGGCCGGTCTGAGCGGAGGCCGTCAGGTCACGGTGGAGCGTTCCCGGAACTCCGCCCTCTCGAACTCGCGGCCCTCGAGCACCGCCTGCAGGTGCACCGCGGCCCGCAGCACGTCGCCATGGGTCAGGTAGAGCGGGGCGAACCCCAGTCGCACGATGTCGGCCTCGCGGAAGTCGCCGACGACGTCGCGGGCGATGAGCGCCTGCACCACGGCAAACGCCTCCGGATGCCGCAGGCTCACCTGCGAGCCGCGGCGTGCCGGGTCGCGCGGGGTCGCCACCTCGAGATCGGGCAGCAGGGCGTCGAGGCACTCGAGGAAGAAGCCGGTGAGGGACAGCGACCGCTCTCGCACCACGGCGACCTCCACCCCGTCGTAGGCGACCAGGGCGGCCTCGAGCGCGAGCATGCCGAGCAGCGGCGGGGTGCCGACCCGGCCGCGGGTGATGCCCGGCGCCGGCTGGTACTCGGGGGCCATCGCGAACGGCGTCGCGTGGCCGTTCCACCCGGCGAGCGGCTGGTCGAAGTCGTCCTGGTGACGACGGGCGACGTAGAGGAAGGCCGGGGCGCCGGGCCCGCCGTTGAGGTACTTGTAGCCGCAGCCGACGGCGAGGTCGGCGTCGTGGGTGTCGAGCGCGACGTCGAGCACGCCGGCCGAGTGGCAGAGGTCCCAGCAGGCCAGCGCCCCCACGTCGTGCGCCTCCCGGGTGATCGCGGCCAGGTCCCAGAGCTCGCCGGTGCGGTAGTCCACCGACGAGTACGAGGCGAGCGCGAGGTCGTCACCGACCTGCGCGATCCGGGCCACGGCGTCGGCGGGGGAGACTCGTTCGACGACCAGCCCGGCATCGCGGGCGGCGGCATCGGTGACGTACAGGTCGGTCGGGAACGAGTCGGGGTCGGTGAGCACGACTCGGCGACCGGGCCGCATGCGGGAGGCCCCGACGACCGCCTTGTAGAGGTTGACCGACGTCGAGTCGGTGCAGACCACCTGGCCTGCCGCGGCGCCGATGAGAGACCCGATGCGGTCCCCGACGCGGGTCGGTGCGCCCCACCAGTCGGCGTCGTTCCAGCTGGCGATGAGGTCGTTGCCCCACTGGCGGTGCACGACGTCGGCGACGGCCTCCGCCACGCCGGCCGGCAGCGCCCCGAGCGAGTTGCCGTCGAGGTAGACCATCCCGGCCGGGAGGCGGAACCGGCCGCGCAGGTCGGTGGCGGCGTGGGCGGCATCGAGCTCGCGGGCCCGCTCGGTCAGAGAGGACGTCATGTCAGGAACGTACCCATCGGGACGGGGCGCGTCGATGCCGGCTGGGCCTGCTACTCGTGGTCGCGTTCCTGGATCGTCTCGCGGACGACGTTGTTGTTCTCGGTGATGGGGCTGTGCGGGACCTGCGGGTCCACCGGCCCCTCGACACGGGTGACGACCCGCTCGTGGGTGGTACCGCGCCGCGCGTGCCAGATCAGGCCAGCGCCGGCGACCATGAGGATCAGCCCCACCGCGTCGAGGTTGATCCCCGACGGCTCGGCGCGCACCGCGAACGCCAGGATCGCCCCGATCACCGCCAGCGTGACACCCGGTGCCATCCGCCCCACCTCCCGTTGCTCGACCACTGACGAGGCTACCGACGGCGGAGGTGCGAAATGCCCTGCGTGACCGGGCGCACGCGGCGAGTGTCGGGGCGGGCCGTAGCATCGTCGCCCGTGACCGGCATCCCCCACATCGGCGTCCTCGCGGTCCAGGGCGACGTGCGCGAGCACCTCGCCGCCCTGGCGGCCAGCGGCGCGCGCGCCACGACGGTGCGCCGGCCCGAGGAGGTCGCCGCCGTCGACGGCCTGGTGATCCCCGGCGGGGAGTCGACCACGATGGACAAGCTGGTGCGCGCGTTCGGGCTCCAGGCTCCGCTGCGAGAGCGGATCGCCGCCGGGATGCCCGTGTACGGCTCGTGCGCCGGGATGATCATGCTCGCCGACCGGATCGCCGACGGCCGACCGGACCAGCAGACGCTCGGTGGGCTCGACATCACCGTGCGGCGCAACGCCTTCGGCCGCCAGGTCGACTCGTTCGAGGAGGACCTGCACATCCGCGAGCTCGGCGGGGAACCGGTGCGGGCGGTCTTCATCCGGGCCCCGTGGGTCGAGGAGGCGGGGGAGTCCGTGCAGGTGCTGGCTCGCGTCGAGCACGGCCCGGCCGCAGGTAGGATCGTCGCCGCGCGTCAGGGTGACCTGCTCGTCACCTCCTTCCACCCCGAGGTGACCGGTGACCACCGGGTGCACCAGCTGTTCGTCGACATCGTTCGGCAGCACACCGCCAGGCACGACCAGAGGGAGCGTTCATGAGCGGCCACTCCAAGTGGGCGACCACCAAGCACAAGAAGGCGGCGATCGACGCCAAGCGCGGCAAGCTGTTCGCCAAGCTGATCAAGAACATCGAGGTGGCGGCCCGATCCGGCGGCGGTGACCCGACGGGCAACCCGACCCTCTACGACGCCATCCAGAAGGCGAAGAAGTCCTCGGTCCCCAACAACAACATCGACAACGCGGTCAAGCGCGGCTCCGGCGCCACGGCGGGCGGGTCCGACTGGGAGACCATCACCTACGAGGGCTACGCGCCCGGTGGTGTCGCCGTGCTCATCGAGTGCCTCACCGACAACCGCAACCGGGCCGCCGCCGAGGTGCGCACCGCCCTGACCCGCAACGGCGGCGCCCTGGCCGACCCGGGCTCGGTCAGCTACGTCTTCGAGCGCAAGGGCGTCGTCATCGTGCCCAAGACCGAGCAGAGCGAGGACGACCTCCTCGAGGTCGTGCTCGACGCCGGTGCCGAGGAGGTCAACGACAACGGCGAGACCTGGGAGATCGTGTCCGAGGCGACCGACTTCGTGGCCGTGCGCAGCGCGCTGCAGGAGGCCGGCGTCGACTACGACTCGGCCGAGGCTTCGTGGGTGCCCACCCTGCAGGTGCCGCTGGACCTCGACGGCGCGAAGAAGATGATCCGCGTCATCGAGGCGCTCGAGGACTCCGACGACGTGCAGGACGTCTTCGCCAACGGCGACATCTCCGACGACGTCCTCGCCCAGCTCGACGAGGAGTGAGCGTCGACCCCGTCGCACTCTGGGACGCCGAGGCGCCCACGTTCGACGAGGCGCCCGACCACGCGGAGCTTCCACGATGGCGCGGAAGCTTCCGCGTCCCCACGGAACAACCGCGTCGTCACAGTGACGGCGCGGATAATCACCCGCCCCGGCAGTGACCGGGCGCGGCGGGCCCGGGTGCGCTCTTCGTGATCGCGCGTGTTGCTCCGCCTCAGCCC
>Ga0247820_10000764_pt1 | contig 17772 bp, 17 predicted proteins | sample 13C_Glucose_Day1_2_FD_192480 | JGI IMG/M metagenome (GOLD analysis project Ga0247820, IMG submission 192480) | Soil microbial communities from agricultural site in Penn Yan, New York, United States - 13C_Glucose_Day14 | ecosystem: Environmental > Terrestrial > Soil > Agricultural land | place...
GTATCCAGGCTTAATCGCCCCGATCCCCTGAATTTATTGGAGAATTGAACCATGGCTCACAAGAAGGCTGGTGGTAGTACTCGTAACGGTCGCGACTCAGAATCTAAACGCCTTGGCGTGAAGATGTATGGCGGCCAGGTGATCAAGCCGGGCAACATCATCGTCCGTCAGCGCGGCACCGAATTCCACGCTGGCTACGGCGTTGGCATGGGCAAGGATCACACCCTGTTCGCCAAGATCGAAGGCGTGATCAAGTTCGAGAAGAAAGGCGAGTTCATGCGCCGTTACGTGAGCATCGTCGCCGCTTAATCGCGACGTCGCTCCAGAAGCCCCGTCATGCGACGGGGCTTTTTCGTTTGTGGTGAGCCTCTTGCAAAGCTGTTTGTCTGGGCTGCCGGCGTTGGTTTCTGATGGTACGGGGCCGCCGCGCTCATTTTTGCAAGAGCCTCATGGTTTTCTGGTTTTCGACTCGTCGTCCGACGAGAGGCGGTTTTGAATGAAGTTTGTAGACGAAGTATCGATCCGGGTTAAGGCCGGTGACGGCGGCAACGGTTGCATGAGCTTCCGCCGCGAGAAATTCATCGAGAACGGTGGCCCCAACGGCGGTGACGGTGGCGACGGCGGTTCGGTGTACATGGTGGCCGACGAGAACCTCAACACCCTCGTCGACTACCGCTACACCCGTCACCACGAAGCCCAGCGCGGCTCCAACGGCGGCAGCACCGACTGCACCGGCAAGAAGGGCGATGACCTGTTCCTGCGCGTGCCGGTGGGCACCACCGTGATCGACGCAGCCACCCAGGAAGTCATCGGTGACCTGATCACCCCGGGCCAGAAGCTGATGGTCGCCCAGGGCGGCTGGCACGGCCTGGGCAACACCCGCTTCAAGTCCAGCACCAACCGGGCGCCGCGCCAGACCACCCCGGGCAAGCCCGGCGATCAGCGCGACCTGAAGATGGAGATGAAGGTCCTGGCCGACGTCGGCCTGCTGGGCCTGCCGAACGCCGGCAAGAGCACCTTCATCCGCTCGGTCTCGGCCGCCAAGCCGAAAGTCGCCGACTACCCGTTCACCACCCTGGTGCCGAACCTGGGCGTGGTCAGTGTCGACCGCTGGAAGAGCTTCGTCATCGCCGACATCCCCGGCTTGATCGAAGGCGCCTCCGAAGGTGCCGGCCTGGGCATCCGCTTCCTCAAGCACCTGGCCCGTACCCGCGTGCTGCTGCACCTGGTCGACCTGGCGCCGCTGGACGGCAGCAGCCCGGCCGATGCCGCCGAGATCATCATCAACGAGCTGGCGCAGTTCAGCCCGGCGCTGGTCGACCGTGAGCGCTGGCTGGTGCTGAACAAGGCCGACATGATCATGGACGACGAGAAGGATGAGCGCGTCAAGGAAGTGGTCGAGCGCCTGAACTGGGACGGTCCGGTCTATGTCATCTCGGCCATCGCCAAGCAGGGCACCGAGAAGCTCAGCCACGACCTGATGCGCTACCTCGAAGACCGCGCCGACCGCCTGGCCAACGACCCGGCCTACGCCGAGGAACTGGCCGAGCTCGACCAGCGCATCGAGGACGAGGCCCGTGCCCAGCTGCAGGCCCTGGACGATGCCCGCACCCTGCGTCGTACTGGCGTCAAGAGCGTGCACGACATCGGTGACGATGATGACTGGGATGACTTCGAGGACGACGAAGACGGCCCGGAAATCATTTACGTGCGCGACTGATCGGTTGCAGTACACTAAACGCCGCTCTCTGGAGCGGCGTTTTTGTATCCACGGTATCTACAGATTCGACATAGGTTGGAAGAGAAGATGCGAAGCAAGGTGACTGGCGCCCAGCGCTGGGTCGTGAAGATCGGCAGCGCGCTGCTGACCGCCGATGGCAAGGGCCTCGACCGCGGCGCCATGGCGGTGTGGGTCGAGCAGATGGTGGCCCTGCGTGAAGCGGGCGTGGAACTGGTGCTGGTCTCCTCCGGGGCCGTGGCCGCCGGCATGAGCCAGCTGGGCTGGACCTCGCGACCGAGCGCGATGAACGAGCTGCAGGCCGCCGCCTCGATCGGCCAGATGCGCCTGGTGCAGGCCTGGGAGTCGAGCTTTGGCGAGCATGGCAAGCACACCGCGCAAATCTTGCTGACCCACGACGACCTCTCCGACCGCAAGCGTTACCTCAATGCCCGCAGCACCCTGCGCACGCTGGTCGACCTGGGCGTGGTGCCGGTGATCAACGAGAACGACACCGTGGTCACCGACGAGATCCGCTTCGGCGACAACGACACCCTGGCCGCCCTGGTGGCCAACCTGGTGGAAGCCGACCTGCTGGTGATCCTCACTGACCGCGACGGCATGTTCGACGCCGACCCGCGCAACAACCCCGAAGCCCAGCTGATCTACGAAGCCCGTGCCGACGACCCGTCGCTGGACGCCGTGGCCGGCGGTACCGGTGGCGCCCTGGGCCGCGGCGGCATGCAGACCAAGCTGCGCGCCGCGCGCCTGGCCGCCCGTTCCGGTGCCCACACCATCATCATTGGTGGCCGTATCGAGCGCGTGCTGGATCGCCTGAAGGCCGGCGAGCGCCTGGGCACCCTGCTGTCGCCCGAGCGCGGCATGCTCGCCGCGCGCAAGCAGTGGCTGGCCGGCCACCTGCAGACCCGTGGCACCCTGGTGCTCGACGACGGCGCGGTGAAGGCCCTGCGCGAATCGAACAAGAGCCTGCTGCCGGTGGGCGTGAAGACCGTGCAGGGTAGCTTCCGCCGTGGCGAGATGGTGGTCTGCGTCGGCCCCGATGGCCTGGAAGTGGCCCGGGGCCTGGCCAACTACAGCGCCCTGGAGGCGCAGAAGATCATCGGCCAGCCGTCCGACGCCATCGAGAGCCTGCTGGGCTACAGCGCCGAGCCTGAGCTGGTGCATCGCGATAACCTGGTCCTGGTCTGAAGGAGATCACCGTGCTGAAAAGGATGTTTGCCGTGGCGGCGCTGCTGCTGCCGATGCTGGCCGGGGCCGAGGAAATCGGCCAGGTGTCCACCGTGTTCAAGTTCGTCGGGCCCAATGACCGCATCGTGGTCGAGGCGTTCGACGACCCGAAGGTCGACGGCGTGACCTGCTACCTGTCGCGGGCCAAGACCGGTGGCTTGAAAGGTGGGTTGGGGCTGGCCGAGGACCGTGCCGAGGCGTCGATTGCCTGCCGCCAGGTGGGGCCGATTCACTTCAAGGGTGAGTTGAAAGATGGCGAGGAGGTGTTCAAGGAGCGCACCTCGCTGGTGTTCAAGACCATGCAGGTGGTGCGGTTCCTCGACAAGAAGCGCAATACGCTGGTGTACCTGGTGTACAGCGACCGGGTGATCGAAGGCAGCCCGCAGAATGCGGTGACGGCGATTCCGATTGTGCCTTGGGCACAGCAGTAACTTCCCGATTTTTGGGAGGCCTTTGGCCTCCTTTCGCGGCACAAGGCCGCTCCTACAGGGGGACGCATATCCCTGTAGGAGCGGCCTTGTGCCGCGAAAGGGCCGCGAAGCGGCCCCATGCACCTAATCAGGCCAGTTCCTCGGCCTCATCCTCGCGCACGATCGCCTTCACTTCGTCGCGACGGCTGATGTACTTCCAGTCCGCCTCGTCGATGTAGATGCCATTCGGCCCGCTGCCGCCTTCCAGGTCGATCGCCACCCGCGCCGACACCTGCGGCTTCACGCTCGCCAGGATCGGCACGAAGCCCAGCTGCTGGCTGGTCTCCAGCAACGCCGCCTGGTTGCGTTCGTCGATGTCCGCCGCCTCGTCGAGGTAGTACGGCAGGCGAATGCGCCCGGCCAGGTCGCGGTCCATCAGGTGCAGCAACAGGTACATGTTGGTCAGCGCCTTGATGGTCATGGTGGTGCCGTTGGACGCAGCGCCGTCGATGTCGGCGTGAATCACCGGCTGGCTGTTGATCTTGGTGATCTCAAAGGCCAGTTCGAACAGGTCCTTCAGGCCCAGCTGGTTGTGGTTGGCCGCCACCAGCCGCGCCAGGTATTCCTTGGCCTCTTCGTTCTTGTGATCCTGCTCGACGCTCTGGGTCAGGTCGAACACCGACAGCGTTTCGCCTTCCTCGTACTGGCCGGCGCTGTGGATGATCTGGTCGATGTGCCGGAGCGCTTCCTTGTTCGGTGCCAGCACCACGCGGAAGCTCTCCAGGTTCGACACCTGGCGCTTGTTGATCTCGCGGTTGAACAGCGCCAGCTGGTGCTCGAGGCTGTCGTAGTCGCTGCGGATGTTGCGCAGGGTCCGGGCGATGTCGGTGACCGCGGCGCGGCGGGCCTTGGCCAGGGTCAGCGCTTCCTCGGTGCGGTGCGAGTAGGCGTTGATCAACAGCTGCAGGCGGCGCTCCATGTCGTCTTCGCTGTCGAACTTGGCCACGCCCTTCAGGCGCACCTGGGCGTACAGCGCCTCGATCTGGTTGTCGACGCGCTGCAGCGCCTGCCAGCTGTCCTGGTAGTCGTTGAGCAGCGGCAGCAGGTTGTCCATGGAGTCGTCGATCGCCTCCATGAACGGCGTGCCGAACGGCAGGTCGGCCGGCAGCAGCTGGCGACGGCGCAGGGCGTCTTCCAGGGTGCGCTGCTTGGCTTCGAGGTCGGCGATCTGCCGGCCCACCAGCTGCAGCTTGGCCGACAGTTGCTGGACGCGTTCGGTGAAGGCGTCGCTGGAGCGCTTGAGCTCGTCCTGGGCGGCTTCCAGCTGGCCCAGTTGCTCCATCTTCTCCGGCTCTTCGGCGGCCAGGGTCTCGGTGCGGCGGAAGTCTTCCAGGGCCTTCTGCGCATCCAGCACCTGCTGGTACAGGGCCTCGGTCTGCGCCTTGCTGGCGGCGCGGTCGAGGGCCACGGCCTGCTGGGTCTTGAGCTGCTTGAGTTCTTTTTCCAGGCGCTCTTTCTGGTCGCGCAGGGCGGCGCGGTCGGCCAGGGCCTGCAGCGCGGGTGGGTCGATGTGCGAGATGTCGATGGACAGGCCCGGCACTTCGAAGCGTTCGCCCTTGAAGCGGTCGAGCACGCCTTCGAGGGTCTTCACCCAGACGTCGCTGTCGTCCAGCTCGATGCCACGGTCACCCAGCGGCAGGCTGAACAGCGCACCGTTGAACAGGCGCATCAGGCGGTCGACGTCCTGCTGCGAGAACTCCTCGCGCAGGCGGGCGTAGCTGTTGTTGTCGGCGTGGTCGAGCTGCTGCTTGACTGCCTTGACGCGTTTTTCCAGGTCGCGCACGCGCTCGTCGAGGTCCTCGGCGGAGAACTGTCGCGACTGGGCCAGGGCGCCGGCCAGTTCGTCGTGGGCGTCCTTGGCCGCCAGCAGCTGCTGCTCCAGGACCTTGACGTCGGTGACCAGGGCGAAGCGGTGCTTGAGCACCGACAGCTCACCCAGCCAACGCTGGATGCCGGTAATCTCGCGCTCCAGGCGCATCAGCTCCTGGGTACCGCCGCGCTGGTCGTTCTGCAGGCGGTCCTGCTCGCCACGGTAGTGCTCGGACTGGATCACCAGCTCTTCCTTGCGCGCCATGGCGTATTCCTGCCAGGTGCCCAGCAGGTTGTCGAGCAAGGGCGAGATGCGGTGCAGCTTGCCGCGCAGGATGTCGCGTTGGGCCACGCCACCGGCCAGGGCCTCGACCAGTGGGCCTGCGGCCACCAGGGCGTTGTAGTCGCCCTCCATGCGGCGCACGTCGCGGAAGGCCTCTTCGCAGGCGGCGATGTAGTCGACGCTACCGGAGCGCAGGCTGTGCTCGAAGGCGTCGAGGAACAGCTGCTTTAGCTTGGCGGCGGTGATCTCGCGCATGTGCAGCAGGTTGATGAACAGTGCGCGGAAGGTCTTCAGGCTCTGCTCGCTGGTCGAGCGCAGCGGGATCAGGGTCAGGTCCAGCGGCACCGAGGTGTGGCCGCCGACCAGCAGTCGGCGCAGTTCGTCCGGCTTGAGCTCGTAGGCTTTCAGGCCATGGCGCTCGAGGTTGGTGAACAGCTCCTTCTGGCGCAGGCAGGTGTCGTCTTTCTGGTAGTGGGCCAGGTCCAGCTCGCCCTGGTAGGCGAAGAACTGGTGGCCGAAGCCGCCGCCCGGGCCGCGGCCGACCACGCCGATCACGTGCGGGCCGTGGGGCAGGTTCAGTTCGGTGAGGATGTAGCTGGTGTCGGTGGCGAAGTAGAAGCGCCGCGACTGTTCCAGGCTGTACTTGCCGAAGCTCATGTCGGACATGCGCGCCAGGATCGGGAACTGCAAGGCGTTGATCGACGCCGATTTACCCAGGTTGTTGGCGCCGTAGACCGACAGCGGGTGTTCCAGGGGGAACAGGCCGAGGCTGTAGCCGGCGGTGTTGAGCAGTGCGAAGCGGCGGATGCCGTAGCGTTCCTGGCTCATGCGTCAATCTCCTGTTGCTCTTCGCGGATCGCCCGGGCCAGGGCGTCCTCTTCGCTTTCCTCGCCAGCAAACGGGGTGAGGTCGAGCGGGTCGTCGGTGCGGTTGAGTTCCTCGGGGGTTTCTTCCACCACCAGCACGGGCACCGGCAGCGGCAGGTCGCTGTGCAGGGTGGCGGCCAGGTCGCGGTCCTGCTGGACCGACAGGCACACGTCGAGGAAACGGTGCATCGGCGGCATGAAGCGGTAGATGCCGCCCTCTTCGAAGGCGAAGCCCAGCTGGGTCATGCGGCGCATGATCTTTTCTTCGAGCTCGTCGACGGTCTGCACTTCGGCCTGCAGGAACAGGTCGCGGTACTTGTCCAGCAGCGATGGCAACTCGTCGCGGCCGATGCTGCCACCGTCGAGCACGGCCATCGGGTCGCGGCCCTGGTCGGCCAGGTGCTCGACCAGGATGAAGGTGAACAGCGACAGGCGCTGGGCGGTCTTGTTGACCTGCGCGGCGGCCTGCTCGGGGACGAAGTAGTAGAAGCCGCGGGTGTCGCAGACCAGCTCGAAGCCCAGGGCCTTGAACAGGGTGCGGTACTGGTCCTGGAAGTTCGACAGCTGGGCGTACAGCTCCGGGTCGCGGCGGCTGATGTGGAAGCCCTTGAACAGCTCGCGGAAGATCGGCGCGAGCTGGGACAGTTCGGAAAGATCAAGATGCATGGACGGGGCTCGCGGTGGATTCGGTCGTGGTCGCCGGCTTGTTGTCGCGGCTGGAGGTCAGGGCGAAGGAGCGCAGGCTGACCAGGTGTTCGCGGGTGAGGTATTGCTGGCGATCGAGGCGCTCGCGGCTGAAGCGCTTCTCGCGCGACAGGCGCGAGAACCAGTACAGCAGTTCGTCGGTGGCGCCCTCGGGCTCCTGCTCCAGCAGCCAGACCATCAGGTCCGGCAGCGGCAGGGCGTCTTCGCAGCGTTCGAGCATTTCCTTGACCGTGCGTGGGGCGCGGGGCAGCGGGCCCTTCTGGGTCTTGTGCGCCTTGGGGAAGCGGGCAGGCTTGGGCTCGAAGCGGGCCAGGGCATAGACGTAGGCTTCAACTTGGCTGGCGCTGCCGAGGAAGGTGCTCTGTGGGCGGGTGAACAGCGGCATGGCGGCCTGCGGCACGGCGTCGATGCCCTTCTTGCGGATCACCGACAAGGCCAGGGCGGCGCCACGGGTCACGGCGTTGTGCCGGCGCGCTTCTTCGCGCAGCGGCAGCAGCAGTTCGCGGGCGTGGCGCAGGGTCAGCTGGGCGCTGGTCTGCATTTCGAGGATGCGCGCATGGGTGCGCAGCAGCATGTCGTCGTCGACCAGGTGGCCCAGGCGCGCCTGCTCGCCCAAAAGGCGCAGCAGCACGGTCTCGACCTTGCGCACGCCCTGCTCGAAGGCGCCGTCGGCGTTGACCAGCTGGATCATCGGTTCGACGTACTCGTCCCAGGTCGCCAGCACTTCGGCGTAGCGCTGGCGCAGGGGGATCTGGCGGTTGCTGGTCTTGGCCCGCTCGGCCACGGCCACCAGCGCCTGTTCGTCGTTGTCGAGCTTCTTCAACACGTCGCGCACGCGCATGTCGAGCAGGCGCAGCTGGCGCGCCAGGTCGTCGCTGTCGCGGTTGTCGAAGGCGTCCTGGATATGCCCGGCGAGGCGTTCCAGGTGGCGCAGGTAGGCCTCGATCTCCAGGCACAGGCCCAGCCGGTGTTCGCGGCGCAGGTAGGCGAGGAAGTCGTGGATCTGCGCGTTGAGCTCGAAACGGTTCGGGCTCTTGGCCACCGGGACCAGGATGTCCAGGCGGATCCACACGTCGAGCAGCTGGGTGATGTCCTGCGGGGTGCTTTCCACCTGCTGGCGGGCCAGCTGCTGGCGCAGCTCGACCAGGCTCAGGGTGCCCTGGTCGAAGCGCTCGCACAGCGGCTCGATCAGGGCCCAGTGTTCGGCTAGGGCGCGCAGGACGCGCTTGGGTTCGATCATTGGCGGGTCGACTCGTTGCCAAATAAAAGGGGCGATTGTACTGCATCCGGGGGGGAGGATTTCACCCCTTGGTCTGTAATGGGGGATAACCCGAGTTACAGGGTGGCCTGCACTGGCCCTTTCGCGGGTAAACCCGCTCCCACAGGGCCTGCACGCCCTCTGTGGGAGCAACTGTCTTGCTCAATTTTTAGAATCTGGCGCGATCCCTGTGTGTGGGTTTACCCGCGAAAGGGCCAGTGCAGGCAGTAAAATTCCGTCGACCTGTTGCGCCACGATGCTGCCAACGGCGTTAGAATGCCCGACTGTTTCGTCTATCCCCGGATACCCGCGCCTTGCTGATCGAGTCCCGCCGCCGCGCCTACCTGTCCGCCATGCAAGTGGTGCACTGGCTGCCGCGCGCCGAACTGCCGTTCGCCGCCCCGTCGCGGCCGGAGCTGCTGTTGCCGGTGGCGCCGGTTGAGGAACTCGACTTCGAAGTACGTCCGGCCGCTCCCGCGCCTGCGCCGAACGCCACCCCGGTGGCCCCTCAGGCACGTGCCGAGCGGCCGAAGATCGAAATCCCGCGCCCGGGCAGCGCGCCGAAACCGGCCGCCAAGCCGGTCGAGGCCGAGCAGGAGGCCCCCGCGCCACGCCCGGCGCCGGTACCGCCACCACGCTTCGCCCTGCAGTTGCTGCGCGCTGGCAGTTGCCTGCTGCTGGTCGAGCTGGCCACCGGCCAGCCGTTCCAGAGCCGCGATCCGTCGTACCTGCTGCTCAAGGACATGCTGCGTGCCGCCGGCCTGCCGGATGCCCCGCAGATCATCGGCGAGCCGGTGCGCTGGCCGTTGCTGATGCGCGGCAACATGGACCAGGGCCCGGACGCCGCCCGCGACTTCGTCCAGGGTTTCATCGCCGCGCGCCTGGAAGAGGCGCCGTGCACCTGCCTGTGGCTGCTCGGCCTGCCGGCCATCCGCTTCGCCGGCCAGGCCGATGCCGAAGCCTACTACCAAGAACTCGAGGTCGACCTGCTCGGCAACGCCTGGGCCTTGCCCGGCCTTGAACTGTTGATGGACGAGCCGCAACGCAAGGCGGACGTCTGGAAAGCCATGCGCCAGCTGATGGCGCGCTGGAAGAGCGTTGAATGAGTGACTCGATCAGTTTCCGCCCGGCAACCGAGGCGGATCTGGATGCCCTGCTTAAGATCGAATATGCCGCCTTCAGCCACCCCTGGACCCGCGGCATCTTCCTGGATGCGCTGAAGTCCTATGAAGTGTGGCTGATGTTCGTTGGCCAGCAGCAGGTCGGCCATGGCGTGATCAACGTGATCATCGACGAGGCGCACCTGCTCAATATCACCGTCAAGCCGGAGAACCAGGGCTGCGGGTTGGGCCTGCGCCTGCTCGAGCACCTGATGGCGCGGGCCTTCCAGCTCAATGGCCGCGAGTGTTTCCTCGAAGTGCGCGCCAGCAACCAGTCGGCCTATCGCCTGTATGAGCGCTATGGGTTCAACGAGATCGGCCGGCGTCGAGACTACTATCCGGTGGCGGGCGGGCGCGAAGACGCGCTGGTGATGGCCTGTACGCTGCTGGAGGACTGAGGCGCGCCGCCGCGGGCACCGGTTCAAGCCAGTGCCAGGCGACGGCTGAGGTTCAGGCGGCGAGAATTAACGCTCGATTGCCAGGGCTACGCCCTGACCGCCGCCGATGCAGAGGGTCGCCAAGCCCTTCTTCGCATCGCGCTTGATCATTTCGTGCAGCAGGGTCACCAGCACCCGGCAGCCCGAGGCGCCGATCGGGTGGCCCAGGGCGATGGCGCCGCCGTTGACATTGACCTTCGCCGCATCCCATTCCAGCTGTTTGCCCACCGCCAGCGCCTGGGCGGCAAAGGCTTCGTTGGCCTCGATCAAATCCAGATCGGCCAATTGCCAGCCGGCCTTTTCCAGGCAGCGCTGGGTCGCGGACACAGGGCCGATGCCCATGATCGCCGGGTCCACGCCGGCGCTGGCGTAGGCGGCGATCTTCGCCAACACCGGCAAGCCCAGGGCCTTGGCCTTGGCGGCGCTCATCAGCAGCACCGCGGCGGCGCCGTCGTTGAGGCTGGAGGCGTTGCCGGCGGTGACGCTGCCGTCTTTCTTGAACGCGGCGCGCAGCTTGCCGAGGGATTCGGCGGTGGTGCCGGGGCGGGGTTGTTCATCGGTGTCGAACACCAGCGGCTCGCCTTTTTTCTGCGGGATGTGGATCGGGGTGATCTCGTCCTTGAAACGCCCGGCCTCGATGGCGGCCACGGCCTTGCGCTGCGACTCGGCGGCGAAGGCGTCCTGTTGTTCGCGGGTGAGGGCGTACTTGTCCACCAGGTTCTCGGCGGTGATGCCCATGTGGTAGTCGTTGAAGGCGTCCCACAGGCCGTCGGTGATCATGCTGTCGATCAGCTGGCCGTGGCCCATGCGCTGGCCGGTGCGCGCCGAAGGCATCACGTAGGGCGCCAGGCTCATGCTTTCCTGGCCGCCGGCGATCACCACCTCGGCGTCGCCGCAGCGGATGGCCTGGGTGGCCAGGTGCAGGGCCTTGAGGCCCGAGCCGCAGACCTTGTTCAGGGTCAGCGCCGGGACCTCGAAGGGCAGGCCGGCCTTCACGGCGGCCTGGCGGGCGGGGTTCTGGCCGGCGCCGGCGGTGAGCACCTGGCCGAGGATCACTTCGTCGACATGGGCCGGGTCCAGTTGGGTCTGGGCCAGCAGCTGGCGGATCACGGCGGCGCCCAGCTCCACGGCGGACACGTTGGCCAGGGCCCCCTGGAAACTGCCGATGGCAGTGCGGGTGGCGGCGACGATGACGACTTCGTTCATTGTTGTTCTCCGGGATGCGGGCGTGATCCTGACAGCATCCCCGCCCGGGGCTTATTTGAGAAGTTTGTTTTTCTTTGCCATTGATCTGAAATTCAAATGAATGATTGGTGCGGGTCGGTGCCTTCAATCGGGCAGGGCTAAGCTTGGCTGGTTCCCGCCAACCACAAGGGGTTCGACCATGCGCCATTCAGTGATCGCCATCACCTTGCTGCTCGCCAGCGCCGGTGCGTTCGCCAGGACCGAGTGCACCACCGCCGATCGCGGCACCTGGCAGGATGCCGAGAAGTTCCAGGCCCAGCTCAAGGAACAGGGCTACAAGATCAACAAGTTCCAGATCACCAAGGGCAACTGCTACGAGATCTACGGTTTCGACAAGGACGGCCGCAAGGTCGAGATCTACCACGACCCGGTGACGGGCAAGGCGGTCAAGACCGAGTACCGTAAGTGACCGTCAGCGTGCGGCTGTGGGACCCGTTGCTCAGGGTGTGCCACTGGTCGCTCGCGCTGGTGTTCTTCGGCGACTATTTCTTCAACGAGGCCGGTGACGACTGGCACCAGTGGCTGGGTTACTACGCCTGCGTGTGCCTGGTGATACGGCTGACGTGGGGCTTCGTCGGGCCGCGCAGTGCGCGCTGGGCGGACTTCTGGCCGACGCCTGCGCGGCTGCTGGGCCATGCCCGGGCGCTGTGGCGCGGTGAGCGTTATCACCGCCTGGGGCACACGCCGATCGGCGCGCTGGTGATGGTGCTGATGATGACCGGCATCGCCAGCCTGGGCCTGACCGGCTGGATGATGCTGGAGGTGGATGCGTTGTGGGGCGCCGAGTGGCTGGAAACCGTGCACAGCTGGCTGGCCGATGGCCTGCTGGCGCTGGTCTGCGTGCACCTGCTGGCGGCGCTGGTGGAGAGCGTGCGACTGCGCGAGAACCTGCCGTGGTCGATGGTGACGGGGCGGCGCAGGTCTACCGAGGACCCGTGAAAGTGGGGCCGCTTTGCGGCCCTTTCCGGCCGGTCCGACGCCTCGGCAAGGCCGCTCCTACAGGAGATAGCGTTTTCTCTGTAGGAGCGGCCTTGTGCCGCGAAAGGGCTGCGCAGCAGCCCCGGCAATCGTGCCTACACCGCCGGGCACTGGTTGGTCACGCAGTGAATCCCGCCCCCACCCGCCGCAATCGCATCGATATCCAACTGCACCACCTTGCGCCCCGGATACAGCTTCACCAGCAACGCCCGCGCCTTCTCGTCGGCACTGCGGTCACCGAACTGCGGCGCGATCACCGCGCCATTGATGACGAAGTAGTTGATATACCCCGCCGCGAAGTCCGGATTGTCCTCGCTGAACTTGCTGCGCCGAGGCTTGAGCGGTGGCGACATCGTGTGCACCTGCAACTTGCGGCCATCGGCATCGGTGGCGTTGCGCAGGATTTCCAGGTGCTCAAGGGTCACTTCGTGATCGTACGAGTCCGGATCGTTGTCCAGGTTCGCCACCACCACGCCGGGCGCCGCGAAGCGCGCGTAGAAGTCCACATGTGCATCGGTGATGTCCTTGCCCTTGATGCCCGGCAGCCAGATGATCTTGCGCAGCCCCAGCCGCTCCTTCAGCTCCGCCTCGACCTGAGCCTTGCTCCAACCCGGGTTGCGGTTGCTGTTGATCCAGCTGCTCTCGGTCATGATCCCGGTGCCGTGGCCGTCCACCTCGATACCGCCGCCTTCGCCCACCAGTTCGCTCTGCTGGTACTGGGCGCCGGCCAGCCTGGCGACGCGAGCCGCGAGCTTGGCATCGTAGCGGTGCTGCTGCTTGCCGCCCCAGCCGTTGAAGTTGAAGTCCACCGCGCCCAGCGCGCCATCGTCGTCGACCACGAAGTTGGCGCCGATGTCGCGCATCCAGATATCGTCCAGCTCGGTCTCGACATAGGTGATGTTGTGGCTGCCGCATTCCTCCTCGGCGATGTCGCGCTCGCTGGCGCGGCAGAACACCGTCACCGGCTGGAACGCGGCGATGGCACGGGCGATGCGCCCGAGCGCGGCCTGGACGTCTTCGGTGAAGTCTTCCCAGATGGCGTCCTGGGCGCCGAAGGCGATGTAGGCGCGCTGGTGCGGTTCACCCTCGTCGGGCATGAACCAGCGACCGGCCTCGCTGGCGCGGGCGCTGTTGCTGCCGAACGGCAGGCCAAAGCTGGCGGCGGCGCCGAGGCCGGCGACGACGCTCATTTGCTGGAGGAAGGTACGGCGAGTGGGCATGGGGTCAGTCCTGTGCAGTCTTGAAGCGGGTCCAGACGCGCATGCGCGCACGCATGTCGGCCTGGGGGATGTCCTTGCCCGGGATCAGCCGGGTGTAGGTGGCATCGGCGAGGTAGATGTCCGGGTTGTCACGCAGGCGTGCGTCCACCAGGGGGCGGGCCTTGGCGCTGGCGGTGGGGTAGCCGGTGAAGTTGCTGATCGCGGCCATGTTCTCCGGGCGCATGACGAAGTTGATGAAACGATAGGCGTATTCCGGGTGCTTGGCGTCGGCGGGGATGGCCATGGTGTCCATCCACACCGTGGTGCCTTCGCGGGGCACGCGGTACTGGAAGTCGATGGCCTTGCCGGCGGCCTCGGCGGTGCGCTGGGCCTGGATCACGTCGCCGCTGTAACCCAGCGACAGGCAGGTATTGCCGTTGACCAGCTCGGTGACCGGCTGCGACTGCAGCTTGCGCACATAGGGGCGAATGCCCTTGAGCAGCTCGCTGGCGGCGGCCAGGTCCTCGCGTTTGGCGCTGCGCGGTTCGCGCCCGAGGTAGTGGAGGACCACGGCCAGCACTTCGTCGGGCGAGTCGATCATCGAGATGCCGCAGTCGGCGAACTTGGCCGCCAGCTCCGGCTTGAACAGCAGGTCGAGGCTGTCCAGCGGGGCGTCGGGCATGCGCTCGCGGATCTTCGCCGCATCCATGGTCAGGCCGATGGTGCCCCAGGTGTAGGGCACGGTGGCCTGGCTGGCCTTGGGATAGCGCTCGTGCAGCTGGCGCAGACCGGGCTCGATGTCATCCAGCGCGGTCAGTTGCTGGCGGTCCAGCGGCCGCAGGCTGCCGGCGCGCATCAGCCGTTCGGCCACGGTGTCGCCGGGGAACACCAGGTCATAGCCGCTGCGCCCGGACATCAGCTTGGCCTCGAGCACTTCGCTGCCGTCCATGGCGTCGTAGATCACCGGGATGCCGGTTTCGGCGGTGAAGCGCTTGAGGGTGTCCTCGGCAAAATAGTCGGCCCAGTTGTACAGGCGCAGAGCTTCCTGCTCGGCCTGGGCAACGCCGGCGCAGGCCACCAGGGCGGCGATGGCGAGCAGTTTCGATGGACGGCTTGGCATGGTTCAGGCCCTCGCGGTTTGTGGGGTACGGCCGTCGAGGGTCATCAGCGGCGCATACATGCTGGGGCGACGGTCACGGTAGATGCCCCAGGTCAGGCGGTCCTCGCGCATGCCTTCCAGGTCCAGGTCGTGCAGCCACACGCCGCTGCTGTCGCGGTCGGCTTCTTGCAGCATGGCGCCTTTGTGGTCGCAGATGAATGACGAGCCGTAGAAGTGCATCGACAGGTTGTCGTCACTACGGGCGACCTCGTGGCCGACCCGGTTGGCGGCCACCACCGGCAGCAGGTTGGCGGCGGCGTGGCCACGCATGGCCATCTGCCAATGGTCGCGCGAATCCAACTCGGCGGCGCCCGGCTCCGAGCCGATGGCGGTGGGGAACAGCAGCACCTCGGCGCCCATCAGCGCCAGGCAGCGGGCGGTCTCGGGGAACCACTGGTCCCAGCAGATGCCGATGCCCAGGCGGCCGAAGGCGGTGTCCCAGACCTTGAAGCCGGTGTCGCCGGGGCTGAAGTACTCCTTCTCCTGATAGCCGATGGCGTTGGGGATGTGAGTCTTGCGGTAGATGCCCAGCAGGCGGCCGTCGGCGTCGGCCACGGTCAGCGAGTTGAAGAAGGCATTGCCGGCGCGCTCATACCAGCTCAGCGGCAGCACCACGCCCAGCTCCTTGGCCAGGGCGGCGAAGCGCTTGAGCAACGGGCTGTCGTGGTAGTCCTGGGCCAGGGCCTGGTGGCTGTGGCACTGCTCGATGCAGAAGTACGGGGTGGCGAACAGTTCCTGCAGCAGGATCACCTGGGCGCCCTGGGCGGCGGCCTCTCGCACCAGCTGCTCGGCACGGTCGAGGTTGGCGGCCAGGTCCCAGCTGCAGGCCATCTGCGTGGTGGCGATGCGCAAGGTGCTCATGGCCGCGCCCCCTGCCACGCTGGCTGCTGCTGGGTGATGCAGTGGATGCCGCCGCCACCGTGGGCGATGTGGTCGATGCGCACCGGCACGACCTCGCGGCCGGGGAAGGCCAGGGCCAGCTGCTGCGCGGCGGCCTGGTCGGCGTCGATGCCGTAGGCCGGCATGATCACAGCGCCGTTGGTCAGGTAGAAGTTGGTGTAGGAGGCGCAGAACACCTCGGCTTCGGTGTCCACGGCCGCCGTGGCCTCGTACAGGTCGAGCAGCTCGAACGAGCGGCCCTGGGCATCAGTGGCCAGTTCCAGGGCGCGGCGGTTCTCGCGGGCCACTTCGGCGTACACCGAACCCTGGTCGTGGGTGGCGTCCACCAGCAGCACGCCGGGGCGGGCGAAGGCGCACACGCCATCGACATGGCCGTCGGTCATGTCGCCGGTGACGTACTGCGGGTCGCCCGGCAGCCAGATGGTCTTGCGGATGCCCAGCAGGCGGGCGAAGCAGTCCTCGAAGTCGGCCTTGCTCAGGCCCGGGTTGCGGTTGGGATTGAGCAGCACCGACTCGGTGGTGATCAGCGTGCCTTCGCCGTCGACGTGGATGGCGCCGCCTTCGTTGCACAGCGGGGTGCTCAGGCCTTCGAGGCCGAGGTGGTCGAGGATGCGCCGGGCCAGGCTGCGGTCCTTGCCATGCTCGGACTTGTCGCCCCAGGCGTTGAAGCGCCAGCTCAGGCCGGCCACGCCCTGTTGCGGGTGGACGAGGAAGGTCGGGCCGCTGTCGCGGCACCAGCTGTCGTCCACGGCCAGTTCGACCAGCTCGATGCCGGGGCCGCACAGTTCGCGGGCAATGGCCATGGCCGAAGGATCGACCACCATCTTCACCGGCTCGAAGCGGGCGATGGCGGCGGCCACGCGGGCATAGTCGCGCTGCACGTCGGCCAGGGTCACGCCCCAGCCCGACTCCCACAGCGGCTTGTTGTGTGGCCAGATCATCCAGGTGGCGGCGTGGCGGGCCCATTCGGCAGGCATGCGCCAGCCGCTGTCGCGGGACAGGGTCATAGTGAACTCCGATCTATTAGGGATTGTTATCAACGAAGCCCGCCGTCGCGGGTGTTGCTGCCCATGTTATGGCTGGGAAAGTGGCGCGACAAACGATAGATTTAGCGTATTTCTGATTAGTCAGGCTTATCAGCATGCTCAAGCATTGGCCCCCGCTCAACGCCCTGCGTGGTTTCGAAGCCGCCGCCCGCCTGGGCAGCTTCCATAAGGCCGCCGAGGCCCTGAACCTCACCCAGTCGGCGATCAGCCAGCAGATCCGCAGCCTGGAAAGCTACCTGGAACAGCCCTTGTTTCATCGCAGCGGGCGCAGTGTCAGCCTGACCGATGCCGGGCATGACCTGCTCAGCACCACCCAGGCCTTGCTGCAGCAGCTGGCGGTGGGGATTCGTCGTCTCGACCAATACCGCAAGCCCAACCAGCTGGTGGTCAATACCACCCCGGCCTTCGCCCGGCATTGGCTGTTACCGCGCCTGGCGGATTTCCACCGGTGTCACCCGGACGTGGACCTGTGGCTGTTCACCAGCTTCGAGGTGCCGGACATGGCCAGCGAGACCATCGACCTGGCGATTCGCGACGATATCGGCCCGCAGGCTGAATGCAGCTTCACTGTGCTACACCAGGACACGCTGTATCCGGCTTGTCACCCGACATTATCCGAGACCGGGCGCACGACCTTGCACGGCGAGCGCGAGATGGACTGGAGCCATTGGCAGCTGGAGGGCGGCGAGGAGGTAGGGCAGCAGGGCAAGGGGCTGAATTTCTCCGACCCGGGGCTGCTGCTGGAGGCGGCGGGCGAGGGGCTGGGGATTGCCCTGGTCAGTCAGCTGCTGGCGCAGCGGATGGTCGACGAGGGACGTTTGCGGCCCTTGTCGGCACAGCGTGTACGCGGGCCGGTGTGGAGCTGCCTGGTGCATTGGGAAAGCCAGGAGGATCCGTTGGCGCGGCAGTTCCTGGCATGGTTGCGCGAAGCCTTGCAGCCAGCACCGTCCCTGTAGGAGCGGCCTTGCGCCGCGAAAGGGCCGCGCAGCAGCCCCAGATTTCGGAAGATCGCTGAAATTGCCGGGGCCGCTTCGCGGCCCTTTCGCGGCACAAGGCCGCTCCTACAAAATGTTCGAGGATTTTGAATCACCCCGTAATATGTGTCGGATATCCCGCGAGGGTAGTCTCACCCTCTAGATCAAACGGCAGCGCCCCGAATCCGGGTGCTGCCCCAGCCTAAACCTGACGAGGTACAGACATTGGCCATCATTCATCCCAAGGTTCGCGGTTTCATCTGCACCACGACTCACCCCAAGGGCTGCGAGCTCAACGTCCGTGACCAGATCGAAGCC
>Ga0247820_10000765_pt1 | contig 17769 bp, 17 predicted proteins | sample 13C_Glucose_Day1_2_FD_192480 | JGI IMG/M metagenome (GOLD analysis project Ga0247820, IMG submission 192480) | Soil microbial communities from agricultural site in Penn Yan, New York, United States - 13C_Glucose_Day14 | ecosystem: Environmental > Terrestrial > Soil > Agricultural land | place...
ACGGTCACCTCCCCGCCGTGGTCGCGCAGAAAGCGCTCCGGGTCGGGCAGTTCGTGCAGCCGCACCGTGCGGTGGCGCTCGGCGAGGGCCCGCTCCAGGCGGGAGAGGAGGGGGGAGACCTGGAGCAGGGCGGCCGGGGCTTGGGGGGCTTCGGTTGTGGTGCCGGGGCGGGACATGGTGCTCTCCTGTTCTTCGGCGAATTGCGGAATGCGGCGCTCCGCACTCTGGGGCGGATTCCCGTGGCCGTCGCGGGGCTGCCCGCCGCCGGACGGCGCGCGACCCGGAGGGCTGTGACGCGGGAGCGGGGCGGATCCGTTGCTGCACGTGTCTTGACGCTGCCGCAGTGCCGGTTTAGCTTCGGCGTTCACAGATGCAGACCGCGTACGCAAGTGTAGACAGCCTCTCGCAGCCGCCGTACGTGGAACGCGACACACCAGCACTCACCGGAGACAGGTAGACAATGAGGTTCTCCGTTTCCCCCCTCCCGCCCACCGGACGAAGGCGCCTGCGCGCGCCGACGGCGACACTCCTGGCGGGCACGGTGCTGCTGTCCAGCGGCTGCGCCGTGGCGGGCAGCGCCGCCGGTGACGCCGGCCGTGCCGACGGCCGCACCCTGCGGGTGGTGCTCACCCAGGAGCCACCGACCCTGGAACCCTGCGAGGCGTCGCTGACCGGCACCGGCGTGGTCGTCCGGTCCAACATCACCGAGCCCCTCGTCGAACGAGACCCCGACTCCGGCGAGCTGCACCCGCTGCTCGCGACCGGCTGGAAACAGACCGGCGACCGCACCTGGACCTTCGATACGCGTTCGGGGGTGACCTTCCAGAACGGCGAGCCGTTCACCGCGCGGGACGCCGCCTTCTCCATCGACCGGGCCGTCAACTCCGATCTGGCCTGCAACGTGGAGGGCTATGTCTTCGGCGACGAGGACCTGGAGGTGAAGGCGGAGAGCGACACCCGGCTGACCGTCACCACCGAGCGCCCCGACCCGATCCTGCCGCTGCGCCTGAGCTTCGTGGAGATCGTGCCGCGCACGACGGACCCCGATTCCAAGGTCCGCGTCCCCATAGGCACCGGCCCCTACGCCGTCAGCTCCTGGCAGGCCGGAGCGGCGATCGTCCTCAGCCGTTACGACGACTACTGGGGCGACGCCCCGGACTTCCCCCGCGCCCGCTATGTGTGGCGCAGCGACGCGAGTGTCCGCGCCGCCATGATCGAAAAGGACGAGGCGGAGATCGCCGTGGCCCTCGACCCGGTCGAGGCCGGGAAGGACACCACGGTCGCCTACCCCAACAACGAGACCACCGCGCTGCGACTGGACGGCCGCGAGGCGCCGCTCGACGACCTACGGGTACGCCGCGCCGTCGACCTGGCGGTGGACCGGGAGGGCATCATCGACGCGCTGCTCGGCGGACTCGCCGAACCGGCGGGCCAGCTGGTCCCGCCCGGAGTCGTCGGACACGACGAGGGGATCGAACCCGTCCGGCAGAACGTGGCCGAGGCCAAGGCCCTGATCGAGGAGGCCGAGGCCGACGGCGTACCCGTCGGCCGGCAGATCACCCTGGTCGCCCGCAACGGCATGTTCTCCGGGGTGTCGGAGACGGCGGAGGCGCTCCAGTACCAGATGCAGCGGATCGGACTGAACGTCAAGGTCCGTATGGCGGACACCGCCACCCAGCTCCAGTACCAGCTTCGGCCGCTGCCCGAGAACGTCGGCCCCATCGCCCTGCTGATCATGCACGGCAACCAGGCCGGTGACGCGGCCTTCACCACGAGCCAGTACCTGCTGAGCGACGGCCCCCAGTCCACGTTCGGCACCGAGGAGCTCGACCGGCGCATCGACGACGCCGGCGCGCTCTCCGGCGAGCAGCGCCAGACGGCCTTCGCCAACCTGCTCGCGGACCAGAACAGGACGGTCGTCCAGTACGCCCACCTGGCCCACATGAGCGGACTGCTCGGCCTGTCACCGTCCATCCGGTACGAGCCGAACTCCGCCACAGGCGACGAGATGCGGCTGGCAGAGGTCGGCCCGGCGAAGGCGGGACGGCACTGACATGGTCACTTTTCTGCGCAAACGCATCCTCTCCAGCGCCGTCCCCCTGGTGTTCGTGGTACTGGGCGTGTTCTTCCTGGCCCGGATGACCGGCGATCCGGTCGACCTCTACCTCCCGCTGAGCGCCACCGCCGAACAGCGCGCGGAGTTCTCCGCCGCACAGGGCTTCGACCTCTCCGTCCCGGCCCAGCTGTGGAACTACCTCGCCGACGCCGCACGGCTGGACTTCGGCACTTCGCTGCGGACCGGGCAGTCCGCCACCGAGATGGTGCTGGACGCCTTCCCCGTCACCCTCCAGCTCGCCGGCGTCACCATGCTGCTGGCGATCACCGGGGCGGTGCTGATCGGCAGCCTGGCCGCCTACCGGCCCAACTCCCTGGTCGACCGGATCGCCGGCCTGCTGTCGATGACGGCCGCCAGCATCCCCGACTTCTGGTTCGCCGTCATGGGCGTCCTGGTCTTCGGCGTGAGCCTCGCCTGGCTGCCCACCTCGGGCACCCTCGGTGGGCCCGAGGTCTGGGTCCTGCCCGTCGCGACCCTGCTCATCCGCCCCTTCGGCGTGCTGGTCCAGGTGGTCCGCGGCAGCATGGTCTCCGCTCTCTCCGCGCCGTACGTGAAGGTCGCCCGCGCCAAGGGCGCCACGCCCCAGCGGGTGATCTTCGGCCACGCCCTGCGCAACGCCGTGACCCCGGTGCTCACCGTGGCCGGTGACCTGACGGTGGGCCTGGTCAACGGCGCCGTCATCGTGGAGACGATCTTCGGCTGGCCCGGCATCGGCAAACTCATGATCGACTCCATTCTTCAGCGCGACTTCGCGGTGCTCCAGGCCGCCGTCCTGATGACCGCCGTGACGATCTTCGCGCTGAACATCCTCGTCGACGTCTGCCACGCGCTGACCGACCCCCGAGTACGTCAGGCGGTGCCGGCGTGAGCGAAGGACGCATCGTGACCGAAGAAACCGAAGAAGAGGTCCCCGCCGCGAACGGGCGCGAGGACGCCCCGGGCCCCACCCCCGCACCCAAGAGCCCGCCGCGCTGGTGGCTGCTGCTCGGCCGGGACCGGGTCGCCGCCGCCGGAGCCGTCGTCCTCACCGTGGTCCTCCTGGTCGCCCTCTTCGGCCGGCTCCTCATCGGCGACCGCGCACAGCGCCAGGACCTGGACGCCTCCCTGCGGGCGCCCTCCCTGAGCGACGGCTTCTACGGACTGCTCGGCACCGACGTCCTCGGGCGCAGCGTGCTGGCCCGGCTGATCGACGCGGCGGGGACGACCCTGTCCGTGGCCGTCCCCGCGGTGCTCTGCTCGTTGGTGATCGGATCGGCGATCGGCCTGTGGGCCGGCTACCACGGGGGGCGCCGGGAAAGCGTGGCGATGCGCGTCGCCGACGTCATCCTCAGCTTCCCCTCCCTGCTCATCGCGGTCGTCGTGCTGTACGTCTTCTCGCCCTCCGCGCTCAACATCGTGCTGATCCTCGCCGTGGCCCGCATCCCGGTGTACCTGCGCACCTCCCGCGCGGAGGCGGCCGAACTGCGCAGCCGCCTGTTCGTCGACGCGGCCCGCACCTTCGGCACCCCCAGCCGGCAGATCATCCACCGGCACATCCTTCCGATCGCCCTGCCGACGCTGCTGACGGTCGCCACCCTCGACTTCTGCTTCGTGATGCTCACCGAGTCCTCGCTGAGCTTCCTGGGCATCGGCATCCAGCCCCCGGACGTCAGCTGGGGCCTGATGGTCGCCCAGGGCCGGCAGTACCTCCAGACCGCCTGGTGGATCACTGTGCTGCCCGGGCTGGCCATCGTGCTCACCACCGTCTCCGCCACGGTGCTCGCCGCCTGGGCCCGCATCGCCACCGACCCCGCCCAGCGCTGGCGCCTGACGCTGCCCCGCAAGCGCCGCGGGGCCTCCGCCGCCGTTCCCCCGGAGATGATCCCGTGACGACCGCACCCGCGCCCGCCCCCTCCACCACCGGACCCGCCCTCGACGTCGAAGGGCTGTGCGTGGACCTGAGCACGGCCTCCGGAACGGTACGCGCCGTGGACGGCGTCAGCTTCAGCGTCCGCCGCGGCCGCACCCTGGCCCTCCTCGGCGAGTCCGGCTGCGGCAAGTCGATGACCGCGCTGTCGGTCGTGGGACTGCTCGACCCCGCGGCACAGGTGACCGGAGGCGCCGTCCGGGTCAGGGGCGAGGACACCCTGCGCCTCAGCCCGGCCGAGCGCCGCAAACTGGCCGGCCCCGTCCTGTCCATCGTCTTCCAGGACGCCCTGACCGCCCTCAACCCGGTGCAGCCGGTGGGCCGGCAGATCGGCGAGCCGTTCCGCATCCACCGCGGGCTCTCCCGGCGCGCGGCCCGGGAGAAGGCGATCGAGCTGATGACCCGCGTCGGCATCCCCGAACCGAGACAGCGGGCCAAGTCCTACCCGCACCAGTTCTCCGGCGGCATGCGCCAGCGGCTGCTGATCGCGATGGCCGTCGCCCTCGACCCCGACGTGCTCATCGCCGACGAGCCGACCACCGCCCTCGACGTCACCGTGCAGGCCCAGATCATGCGGCTGCTGCGGGACCTCCAGGACGAGCGCGACATGGCCGTCGTACTGATCACCCACGACCTCGCCGTGGTCGCCCAGCGCGCCGACGACGTGGTCGTGATGTACGCCGGAACGGTCGTGGAGAAGGGCACGGTGCGCGAGGTCTTCTCCGCGCCCCGCCACCCCTACACCCTCGGACTGCTCGACTCCGTCCCCGAGGACGCCGAGCGCGGACAGCCGCTGCCCGCCGTCCCCGGCAGCCCGCCCGAGCTGAGCGCCGTGCCGTCCGGCTGTGTCTTCCAGGCCCGCTGCCCGCTGGTCCGGGAACGCTGCGTCCGGGAACGGCCGTCCCTGCGCGCCACCGGCGACGGACGTTCGGCCGCCTGTCACTTCTCCGAGGAGCTCGACCGTGACTGACTCCCGCACCACCACCGGGACCGCCGTGCCCCCCACCGACGCACACCCGCTGCTGGAGGTCCGCGGTGTCACCAAGGGCTTCGGAGGCGGCCGCCGCCGGCTGACCGCCCTGGACGGGGTGGACCTACGGCTCGACCGGGGAGAGACCCTCGGGCTCGTCGGCGAGTCCGGCTGCGGCAAGTCCACCCTCGCCCGGGTGCTGCTCGGGCTGGAACGGCCGGACGCGGGCACGGTGCGCTACGACGGTGTCGACCCGTTCGCCCTGCGCGGCAAGGAACTGCTGAACTGGCGGCGCCGCGTCCAGATGGTGTTCCAGGACCCCTTCGCCTCGCTCAACGCCCGTATGTCGGCCGCCGATCTGATCGGCGAGCCCTGGCGCACCCACCGGGACGTCGTCCCCGACTCCAAGGCCCGCGAGAAGCGGATCCGTGAACTGCTCTCCCTGGTCGGGCTGCGGGAGAGCGACGCCCACCGCTACCCCAACGAGTTCTCCGGCGGCCAGCGCCAGCGCATCGGCATCGCCCGCGCGCTGGCCCTGGACCCCGACCTCATCGTGTGCGACGAGCCGGTCTCCGCCCTGGACCTGTCGGTGCAGGCGCAGGTCCTCAACGTGCTCTCGGAACTCCAGTCCCGGCTCGGCGTCGCGTACGTGTTCATCTCCCACGACCTGTCCGTGGTGCGGTACATCTCCGACCGGGTGACGGTGATGTACCTGGGCAAGGTCATCGAACACGGCGGGACCGAGAACGTGTTCGACCGTCCCCAGCACCCCTACACCGCCGCGCTGATGTCGGCGGCACCTGTCCTGGACGCCTCCCGCGCCGCTCACGACCGGGAGATCCAGCTCAAGGGCGAGATCCCCTCGCCCTTCGACATCCCCTCCGGCTGCCGCTTCCGCACCCGCTGCCCACGCGCCGAGGACATCTGCGCCACCGCGGAGCCCCAGGTCGTCGTCCGGGAGTCCGCGGGCGCGGGCGACGACCACACCGCACTGTGCCACTTCCCCCTGGAGGCGCGGTCCGCGTGGGCGTGACCGGCACGGAGTTCGCCCTGCTCGCCCTCTCGGTGGGCGTCGGGGCGGTGCTCCAGGTGTCCGTCGGCTTCGGCCTGGGCATGATCGCCGCGCCGGTGTTCTCCCTGGTCGACCCCGCCTCGGCACCGCCGGTGGTGTTGCTCCTCGCCGCCGGGGTGACGGCGGCGGTACTGGTGCGGGAGCGGGGCGTGGCGGACCTGCGCGGCTGCGGCTGGGCCCTCGTCGGACGGGTGCCGGGAACGGTCGCCGGAGCGCTCCTGGTGGTGGTGCTGCCGGCGAAGCACCTCGCGCTGCTCATCGCCGGGGTGGTGCTCACCGGCGTCGCGGTGAGCGCGGCAGGGTACGTACCACAGGCGCGGCGCTCCTCGGTGTTCCTGGCCGGGATGGCCTCGGGGCTGATGGGCACGGCGACCTCCATCGGGGGCCCGCCGATGGCGATGGTGTGGCAGCGGCTGAGCGGGCCCCGGCTGCGGGCCACGATGAGCGCGTTCTTCCTGGCGGGCTCGCTGATGAGCCTGGTCGCGCTGGCGGCGGCGGGGGCGATCGGCGCGCACACCCTGCAGCGCACGGTGCTGCTCGCGCCGGCGGCGGCCGCCGGCGTGCTGCTCGCCGGTCCGCTGACCCGCAGGCTTGACGCGCGGCACACCCGCACGGCGGCCATGACGCTCGCCGCCGCCGGTGCGGCGGGGCTGGTGGCGCAGCAACTGGGCTCTTAGGAAACCGGATCACCTTACGGAGGCGCCCAGACCCGCGAGGTGATCGACGGGGTGCGGCAGCACTGCCGAGGAGCAGCCGGGCCCCGAAGAGCAGCTCACGGACATACAGGGCAATGGCAGGAACGAAGACGCCCGCCCGCAAAACGGCGCCGCGCCGGGACCGCTCTACCCCACGGCACCGAGCGGATCAGCCCCGCTGTCGCGACGAGCCCTGTACGGCGGCTCACCGGTCGCCGCTGAAGTGGTCGCGGATTTCGTCGCTGCAGTCGTCCGCGCCAACCCGGGTTCGCGTGAGGGCCAGCACGCCGTCGTCGTCGCCTTCTTGCTTGGCCTTGGCCAGCTGCGTCTCGATGTCCGCGATGTACTCGGCGCATTCGGCGCTGACGGGCTTCTCGGGTTGCGGACCAGGCGCCGGGGAGGCGTTGAGTGCGACGGTGGCGGCGATACCGACCGCACACAGCAACACCCACGCGACAACCCACGCGCAGCGGCTCATCGGTAACGGGTTGGGCATCCAGGCATCCTACGAGCGCAACGCGGACTGCCGCCGAGTGCAGCGTTGTCTCAGCGGCCGGCCACCCAGCGCTCGTGCTTGACGAGCCTGAACGCCTCACCGGTGGGGACGGCGTCCTGTGGCATCGCCTTCCCGCCCCTGCATGCCGCAGGCTGGAGGGAGAATCCCGGGGTGGATCCGTCCGACCGCGGTGGTCACCGGAAGGAGCTTGCGGCCACCGGCCACCTGGCGCGGCTGTGGCGCCCGGTCGGCGAATCGCGCGGCATCGGTGTGTGGCGGGCCGACGACGAGCACGATCTCCACGAGAAGGTGCTCGGCACGCTGTCGCTGCGACCGTGGATGACGCGCACCGTCACCGCGCTCGAGTCCCATCCCAACGATCCTGGCGGGACCGGCGCCACGCCGTGACCGCCACAACCCACTCCCCCGGCTGGGCCGGTCCGATCCCTGCCCTCATCTTTGGAGCCGCTCATGACCACCCCACGGGACCTGTTGATCGTCACCCTGGACGCGGTGACCGGCCGCCCCGTGGAGTCGGGCGACCTCTCCCTCGCGCTCGCGGGAGCCGAGGTGATCGACCTCCTCGCCGCCCGGGCGCTCACCCTGGACGGTGAGCACATCGTGCCGGACAACCCGTGGCCCACGGGGGACCGCCTGCTGGACGAGGCCGCGTCGTCGTCGGCCCGGCAGGTGCCGTATGAGTCGGTCGACGACTGGCTGTGGCGCCGGGGCCGCGGCCTGTCCACGGCCTATCGGGCCGCCATGGAGGAGGACGGACAACTCACCCGGCAACGCCGCCGCTGGGCGCTGTTCGAGACCGGCCGCCTCGTGCCGGCCGATTCGCCGGCACGCCGCCGGGCGGCGGACCGGTGGACGTCGCACGAGCCCGTCCTGGCCGCCCTGGCGGCGGCGCTCGGCATAGGCGGTCGGCGGACGATGGACGACGCCCCGGCCGTGGCCGACGACGCAGTCGTGACCGTACTGATCGCCGTCCACAACGCGGTGAGGGAACTGGAGGCCGTCCGGCAGCGGCGGGCGATCGAGCAGGACGCCTTCGACAACGTCTGGCGGGGCTGAATGGTCCGAGCGGGATGCGTTCTCGTGCCGGACTGGCGGTCGAGTGGGACCCCAGACATGGGATCAGTCCCCGGACGTCTGCCCCCGGCCCGGCACCTGGGGTGACATCGCGGCTGCGGCCTCCGCCTTGGCGTCGCTCACCGCGGCGGCGGCCTGCCTCTCTGCCTCGTCAGCGGCAGCCGCGGCGTCGAGCGAAACCACCGAGCCCGCTTCGAGCCCGGGAACCCGGCTTGCGTCCGATGTGTCGTCGGCGTCGGCGGTGGCTGCTTCCTCCGGCTGCGCGGCCGTGGGCGGACCCGCCGTCGGCTGGTCACCGAACGCACGGGTGACGGTCCGCACCGCCTCCGTCAGCTCCCCCGGGATCACCCAGAACGTGTTGTTGTCGCTGCTCGCCAAGTGCGGGAGCGTCTCCAGATACTTGTAGGCCAGGACCTTCGGGTCGGCGTTGTTGCGATGGACGGCCTGGAAGACGAGTTCCACCGCCTTGGCCTCGCCGTCCGCCCGAAGGATCATGGCCTGTTGCGTCCCCTGGGCCTCCAGGATGTCCTTCTGCTTCGTGCCTTCCGCAGTAAGGATCTTGGCTTGCCGTTCCCCTTCGGCGTGCAGAATGGCCGCGCGCTTGTCACGCTCGGCCCGCATCTGCTTCTCCATCGCCTCCTTGATGGTGTGCGGTGGATCGATGGCCTTGATCTCGACACGGTTGACCCGGATGCCCCACTTTCCGGTGGCGTCGTCGAGCACGGCGCGCAGCCGGGAGTTGATCTCCTCACGCGAGGTGAGCGTCTCCTCCAGGTCCATGCTGCCGATGACGTTACGCAGCGTGGTCACGGTGAGCTGATCGATCGCGTGCAGGTAATCGGCGACCTCGTAGGCCGCCGCCCGTGGATCCGTGATCTGGTAGTAGAGCACGGTGTCGATGTTCACCACGAGGTTGTCCTCCGTGATCACCGGCCTGGGGTCGGAGGAGTAGACCTGCTCGCGCACGTCGAGTTTGGTGTTGATGCGGTCCGCCACCGGCACGACGACGTTCAGGCCGGGTTGCAGCGTGCGGCGATATCGGCCGAACCGCTCGATGTTGTAACGGCGCGCCTGCGGGACGATCCGCACGGTGGAGGCCACGAGGAAGACGACGACGATGGCCGCCACAAGAATAAGGATGACAACTGGATCCACAGTGTGCCTCCGTCGCTGTGCGCGTTCAGCCGTTCACGGAAGGAGCTCGCGGGGGTAGACGATGGCTGTGGCGCCTTCGATCTCCATGACGTCCACCAGCGCTCCGATGGGTATCACATGGCTCTCGTCGAGGGCTCGGGCTGACCATTCCTCGCCTGAGAGCTTGATCAGGCCGTGCGTTGCGGTGACCTCCTGTACGACCTCGGCCCGCTTGCCGATCAGCGCGTCACTGCCCTCGCGTGTGAGGGGTCCCTGCGCCATGTGCCGCAGCGCGACGGGACGCACGATGACAAGACCCGCTGCCGCTGTTGTCGCGAAGGCGACGAGTTGGCCGAGCATGCCGATGCCCGCACCTGCGACCACGGCGGCCACCAACGCCGCGCCCGCCATCAGCCCGAAGGCCAGTGTCAGGGTGAAGAACTCCGCGGCGCCCAGCACCCCAGCGGCAAGCAACCATACGAACCACGGCATCGCACCGCCCTCCTTACAGGGGCTTCCCCACCGAGATACCCGCCGTAACGCGGGGCAGAACGGACACGGGAGCCGTGGTTCATGATCGTTGCAGGGGTTGTCGTTCTATGAGTATGGGCTCAGCAGAACGTTCTGGGCCCTAGGCTCGGGCCATGAGCAGGACCGACCGCGCCAGCCGGGTCATCGCGGCACCACCGGCGACTGTCTACGGCGCCCTCCTCGACCGGGAGTCGCTCGAGGCCTGGCTGCCGCCGGACGGAATGCGCGGGCGGGTCGAGCGGTGGGATCCCCGGCCTGGCGGCGGGTTCCGGATGATCCTCACCTACCTCGACTCCACCGACAGCCCCGGCAAGACCTCGGAGGCGACGGACGTCGTCGACGTCGGGTTCGCCGACTTGGTGCCACCGGAGTGTGTGGTGCAGCGGGCGGTGTTCGAGGCCGACGATCCGTCGTACGCAGGCACCATGACCATGACCTGGCGCCTCGCCGCCGTCGGTGACGGGACCGAGGTGACCGTCACCGCCACCGACGTGCCACCCGGCATCGGCCAAGCGGACCATGAGGCCGGGATCGCCTCCTCGCTGGCCAACCTGGCGTCGTACGTCGAAGCGGCGAGCTGACTCAGGTCCTCGGTTGCGGCTTACCGACTCGCCTTCCTACGGCCCGAAGTGGACGTGTGAGGCCCAGCCGAGCGGGGCGTCGGGGGCGCGGCGGCGGGCCTCCAGGACCGCGCGGTGGAGGGCCCGGGGTGTGCGGGAGGGGTGGATGCGGCCCGCGGGGTCGCCCAGCAGGGCGTACACCTCGTCGGTCAGGGCGCGGGCGCTGTCGTCACCGATGGGCCACAGGGTGGAGACGACGTGCCGGAAGTTGCCGAGGAGGAGGGCCGCCGCCAGGTGGATGGCCTCGTTGGGCAGGTCGGTGCCGCCGACGGCGGTCCGGCAGCCGGAGAGCACGGCCAACTGGGGCGTCTCCAGGTCGAGTCGGGCCAGGTCGGTGACCGTGAGCGGCCGGTCGTGCAGGTACAGGGCGCCCTTGCTGGGGTCGGCGAGGTTCTGGCCGGCGTGGCAGGCGAAGTGGACGCAGGTGTGGCCGTCGAGCAGGTACAGCGCCTGCTGGGCGGTGGCGGCCGCGCCGAGCCGCAGGGTGTGCCGTTCGGGGAAGCGGCGGCGCAGTGCTTCGGCCTCCTGGCGGGCGCCGGGCAGCGGGGTGAGGTGGGACGCGTACGGCGGTGGGTCGCCGAGGGCCAGGATCAGCAGCCGGCGTACGTGGTCGGGTGGCGCGGTGGGGCGCCGGGCCCGTAGGAGGCCGCGCAGGGTCGGCATGTACGAGGAGACCACGCGGGCCAGGACGGCGTCGTACTCGCGCTCGTCGTCGGGGTCGTGGTAGCCGGCGGCGTGCAGGGGCAGCAGGGCGAGCGGGCCGGTCGCGCACCACCACACGCGTCCGCCCCGCCAGGACGGGGCGAGCTCGGAGTCGAGGACCGGCGCGGCGACCGTGTCCCACAGCCACTCCAGGGTGCTCAGCAGGGCCTGCTGGGTGGGTCCGGTAGGCGTCCCGGGGTCGTCGAGGCGTTCGAGGGCGGCGAGGTAGTCCCGCGCGCGGCGCTGCGCCGCGGGAGCGGTCAAGCCGGGCAGGGGGACGACATGGACCCGGCCGGGGGTGACAACGAGGGCGTCGCAGCGGAACCGGCTTACGTTGACGAGGATCATGGGGCCGCCGGCGGTCGCGGCCGAGAGGTCGGCGAAGGGCAGCGGTTTGAGGAAGTGCGCGAAGCCGGGCAGGCGCCGGATCTCGTCGAGCAGGGTGTCCCAGGCACGGGCCAGGCGGCGCCGGTGCTCGGCGTCGTCATCGGGTCCGGTACGGCCGTCGGGCAGGTCGTCGAGGCCCGCCCGCAGTTCCTCCAGGCGCGCCGCCTGATCGGGGTGGGCGGTGTGCAGCGCGGTGAGGTCGGTACGGGTGTCGAGGACCTGGCTCCACAGGACGGAGCGGCCCTGGTCGAGAAGTTCGACGGCCTGTTCGGGCCGCCCGGCGAGGACCGCGCAGGCGGCGGCGTCGGTGGCCAGGTGGGCGTACGGGGCGAGGCGGCGCTCTCGGTCGCCGCGGGGCAGTCCGCGCCAGGTGAGAAGCGCGAGCAGATCGACGGCGGCCGCGTAGGCGTCGGCGGCCTCGGCCCAGTCGCCCTTCCCGTCGGCGGCGCGGGCGGCGGCGAAGTCGCCCCAGGCGACGGCGGCTTGGAGGCGCTCGGCCGGGGGCGAGGTGTCGGCGTGGGTGGCCGCCTCGCGGGACAGGGCCAGGCAGCGGGCCGCGTCGCCGGGGTGGGCGGTGGCCGGTCCGGCGAGGCTGCGGTCGCCCAGCATCCGGGCGAGGGTGCGCAGGACGTGGGCGCGTCGGGGAGAGGAGGGGTGCAGCGCCTGGGCGACCGTGTCGGTGAGGTCGATCGCCTCGTCGAGGTCGGCTGCCTCGCCGTGCCGTGCCCACCGATCCCACAGGGCGAGGCCGAGGTTGGTCCGCAGGTGCTTGTCCGAGGTTCCCGGCGGCTGGAGTCGCGCGGCCTCCCGTCCGGCTGCGACGGACTCCTCCAGGTCGTCGGCGTCGTCGGTGAGCAGGTAGCGGATGCGCAGGCGGTTGCACAGGGCGATGAGGGCGCTGCGCCGGTGCTCGCCGGGCGGGCCGCCCACGATGTCGTCGGTCAGGGCGAGGACGGCGCGTCCGGAGTCGACGCACTGGTCGAGGTCGGTGCGGTGGCCGGTGTGCCGGTACCGGGTCAGCAGGACGAGGCCGAGCATGGACTGCCGGTCGTGCAGGTCGACGGTGCTCTCGGCGGGCGTCGTTTCGACCGCGCGGCGTGCGGAGGCGACCGCTTCCTCCAGGTCGCCTGCGGCGCCGTCGCGTTCGAAGCGGCGGACGAGGGCTCCGGCGAGGTGGGCGAGTTCCTTGCCGCGTCCGCCGGTCAGTTCGAGGACTCCGGCGAGCGAGCCGCCGGTCATGCGGTCGAGTTCCTCGACGGTGAGGTCCTGGCGGTTCAGCTGGTTGCGCAGTTGCTGGACGGTGGCGTCGGGACCGTGGGCGCCTCGGCGCAGGTGGTCGACGGCGGCGTCGAGGTCGCGGGGGTCGCCCTCGTGCTCGAAGCGCAGCAGCAGTCCGGCGCCCAGGTCCGCGTGGACGAGCGCCTGGTAGGGGTGGGTGTCCGGCATGCCGGCGAGCAGGCGGCGGCTGATGTCGACGGCCTCCGTGAGGGCCTCGGTGTCGCCGGTGTGCCGGAAGTGTCCGATGAGGGTGTTGACGCGGTTGCTGTGGCGGACGACGGAGCTGGCGTCGTCGGGGTCGCTGCCCGCCTGGTCGGCCGGCACGGCGGGCGGGTCGGCCGGGCCTGAGACGAAGGTGCTGGAGCGCAGGACCGGTACCGCCTTCTCCTCGTGGCGGGTGTGGGCCTCGCGCCGGCGTTCGGTCACGGTGGCCAGCAGGTCGCGGGCGCGGGTGTGCCGGGGGTCGTCGGGCGGGAGGCGGTCCAGCGCGGCCGTCAGGCAGGTGTGAGCCTCGTCGAGGTCGCGCGCGGTGCCGCTGTGTTCCTGGCGGCGGAGCAGGGCGGCGGCGAGGTCGAGGGCGACGGGGCCGTGTTCCCCGTCGGCGGGGCCGACAGCGTCGAGGGCCTGCCGCAGCGCGTCCACGCCCTCGTCGAGGTCGGAGAGGGTGCCGGAGTCCTCGTGGCGGGCGACGAGGTGGGCACCGAGCCGGTGCAGGGTCCGTCGGCGGTATCCGGTCAGGTCGAGCGGCCGGGACAGCAGGTCTCGCCACCGCTGGACGGCCGCGTCGCGGGTCTCGGGCGTGCCGAGGCGTTGGTGGCGGGCGTCGGCGATCATGGCGAGCAGGGTGCGGAACGGCACCTGGTTGCCGTCGCCCTCGGGGCACAGCCGCACCGCCTGCCGGACCGACTCCTCGGCCGCGTCCAGGTCCGCCGCGTCCTGCTCGGCCGCATAGCGGTTCAGCAGGGCCTGGCCCAGATAGGCGGCGTAGGGCGCGCGGTCGGGGAAGTCCGGGGGCAGGTCGCGCAGGGCGCCGCCGAGCAGTTCGATGCCCTGGTCGAGGTCGAGCAGGCCTCCCCCCTCCGGTGTCTGGGAGCGGTCGACCAGTTCGCGCCCCTCCTCGGCTCGCTGGTGGGGCGTCGGTGGGCGGCGGAGCGGCCGGCGGGTCACGTCCAGGGCACGGCCGGCGGCGTTCTCCCGTTCCAGGGCGACCAGTTCGGTCCGCAGGGCCGAAGCCGCCGCCGGACCGCCACGCGCGGCGGCCGTGGACACGGCCTCCTTCATCGCGCCCAGCGCCTCGTCCAGGTCTTCCTGGGCGTGCTCGCGGACGTAGCGGTCGTACAGCGTCGCCGCGAAGCTCCTGAGCTGGTCCGGCGACGGGCCGCCTGTGCGCCTGGCGTCGGCGACGGCGCCCCGCAGCACGTCCACCGCCTCGTCGAGGTCCCGCGACGCCCGGGTGTGGGCGTGGCGGGCCTGCAGGACGGTGCCCAACGAGAATCGGGCGGCGAGGTGTTCACCCTGGCCGGGCGGTACGGCGGCGAGGTACTTGCGGCACATCCGTACGGCGGCTGCCGCGTGGGCGGCCGTGTCGTGCCGGTCCGTCCGGCGGGTGAGGGTGGCGACGAGTGCGTGCAGCGCGGCGACGCGTGTGGGGTCGCCGGTGGCGGTGAGTGCGAGTGCGGAGCGTCCCCACCGTTCGGCGCGGTCGAGGTCGCCCGCGTCCTCGAAGGTCACGGCGCGTTCGAGCCAGTGGACGGCGAGGAGCAGGGCGTAGGGGCACCGGCGCGGGTGGGCCGGGGGCAGGTCGGCCACCGCGTTTTCCAGTGCGACGAGGAAGGCGAGGGGATCGGCGCCGCTGTCCTTCTCGGCCTGCGCGAACGAGGCGGCGGTCTCGGCGCGGGTCTCCGGGTCGGCCCCGAACTCCACGGCCAGGTCCCACAGGGGCGCGGGGAGCAACTGCGGCCGGGTGTCGTGCAGCAGGCCCAGGGCCGCGGCGATGTAAGAGGCCTCGGGGAGTACGGCGCCCTGGCGCAGGACCAGTTCGCGGGCGAGGTAGAGCAGGCCCACCAGAGTGAGGACCCGCTCCCGCTCGGGCGAGCGGGGCGGCGCCTCGGCGACTTGAGCCAGCAACTTGTCGGCGTCACCGAGGAGTTGGGGTCGGCCGACCTCGGCCGCGCGTCCGGTGCTCAGGTACCGGGTGACGCTGTCCTCGATCCGCCGCTCGGGATCGCCCCAGGCCCGTAACCTCATCCCGCCCCATCCTTTTCCCCGCCGTCACCCACCTGGCCTGTGGCACCCTGACGACACGACAGGCACACAACGATACGACCGTTCACCCCAGAGTGACCGACCTTGCGCGGAGGGTCCATGACGTCCGAGGAACCGACCGAGTCCGAGGCGCTCGCCATATGGTGTGCCCGGTTGCCGGGGCTGCGCGAGCAGGCGCGACGGACGGGTGTCGGTGAGCGGCTGGACCGGGACGTGGCCCGGGTCCAGGAAGGCGGTTCGGCGCTGCGCGCGGTGCGCAAGTGGGTACGGGACGGGGACCCGGAGGTCGTCCGAGCCTGGTCGGGCCGCGACGTGCTCGGCCTGGTCGGCTTCCCGGGCGTCACACGGCCGACGCCGGTCGGCACGGGCACCTACGTCTGTCCGCGCGAGCGGTGCGACCGGACGGCGGGGCGGGACGCGCAGGGGCACGTACCGGTGTGCCACGCCTTCGGTGCGGCCATGCGGCCGACGGCGTGACCCGCGATGGTCACGGGTGTACTCGCCGAACTGAACCGGCATGTGAACAGCCGCTGGTTCACCGCCGTGCTCCTGCCGGGCCTGCTGCTGGTCACCGTAGGGGTGGCGGGCCGGCACCTCGGTCACGAAGGGGCGCTGAGCACCGACGAGTTGCGGGTGTGGGCCGAGTCGGTGTGGCGCGGCTGGCGCCGGGAGCCGTCCGGGGCGGCGGTGGACGTCGGCCTGGCGCTGCTCGCGGCGGGCGTGGTGGGCGCGCTCGCGAGTGAACTGGGCGTGGCCGTCGAGCGGGTGTGGCTGAGCGCCAGGCCCTCCGGTGGCGGGCGGCGGCGCCGCAGGGCGGTGCGCGCGGCCGAGCGGGCCGGGGTGGAGACCGTGGCGGCGTATCTGCCGCAGCGTCCGACGTGGATGAGCGACCGGATCAGGCTGGTCGAGGCGCGGACGCGGGCGCAGTACTGGTTCGACGCCTCGGCGGCCTGGCCCCGGCTGTGGCTGCTGCTGGGCGACGAGGCGCGCAGGCCCGTGATCAGCGCGCGGGCCGCCTTCGCGGATGCGGTGTCCCTGGCCGGCTGGGCCTGCCTCTACGCGCTGGTGGGGATCGTGTGGTGGCCGGCCCTCGTGGTCGGGGCCTGCGTCTTCCTCACCGGGTGGCGCCGGGCGCGCACCGCTCTGGACGATCTGGCGACGCTCATCGAGTCGGCCGTCGACGTCCACCACCGTGCGCTCGCCGAGGCGCTGGGTGTCCCCCTCGGTACGGAGGGGGTCGGGGCGGCGGAGGGCGCCCGGATCGACGACATGCTCCGCAAGGGCGGCGCCTGAACACACCGCGACGCGCCCTGCGGTGAGGTGCGGGGCGCCCCGCAGGGATGATCCCGCGTGCAGCGTCTCGCAGCGCTCGGCCCGGTCAGGTTGATACCGCCGGCACGCCCCGCGGGAAGCCGCACGGGACTGATCGTCGTCCTCGAGGACAGCATCGTCCCATCGGCCCGTATCCGCCGCGAGCCGCGACACCTGCGCCCATCCAGAGACTAGGTCCTGGCGATCTCCCGCCGGAGCTGATGGGTGAATCGGCGCAGGAGATCCTCCGTCTCCCGGTGCTCGGCCCTGCGGTCGTCGCTGCCCTCGCTGGGCCGGGCACTCCAGGCCCGACGTGCCAGGGCGTCGGCGAGATCGACGGTGTCGTCGGCGCACAGCAGGTAGAGGGCCGACCGGGCTTCCTGCAGCCGGCCCGCCAGTTCGTTGGCCCCGGCGCCGTCGTCACTCAGCCGGTTCTCCCGAAGGTAGTCGATGAGCTGGACCACGGCGGCGTTGAAGCCGACCCCGGCTTTCAGCTTCTGTTCGCGCAGCCACATGCGGTCTTGCCGACGCGCGGTGAACCACGACCCGAACACGGCCCCTATGAGGCCGAAACCAGCCCCGATGGCCACGGACAGGATATTCACCACGTCAGCTCTCTCCCCCCGGCACACAGCTGGCAGCAGGCTACTGGCCATCAGGCACCCCAACGCACAGGCGCTGGACGCAAGGCCGCGGTTCCTGCAGGCGACCGACCCGGGAGGAACCCGGTCCGTTGCTCAGTAGCCGGGCGGGATCCGGTCCTGCGGTCCGTCAGCAGCCCCTGCCGCGCCGCCGTCCCCACGCGCACGCGTGGCCACCGCAGGGTCACTCGAGTCCGAGACCAGCTCCGCGATCCGCAGGGTGCACTCCCACTCCGTCAGCTTGCCTTTGATCACCACCAGGTATGACTCCTGGTCGGCGAAGCGGTACACGCGGCGCCGCTTCTCGACAATGTTCTTGCTGGGTGAGTACGTGTGGAGGGCGGCGCGGAGGGCCTTCAGTGCCTCGTCCTTCGTCTCCAGCCCGCGGCGGATGAACTCGGTCCTGTACGTGTCGCCGTAGTACTCCGCTGTCACGACCCAGTTGCCGTTGCCCATGCCCCTGCTCCCGCTCGGCGCCGTTGCCAGTCAGCCACAGCTCACGCTTCGAGGCAAGGGTGGTGCGACGCCAGGGGCGGCCTTCGTGTGGAGG
>Ga0247820_10000766_pt1 | contig 17756 bp, 15 predicted proteins | sample 13C_Glucose_Day1_2_FD_192480 | JGI IMG/M metagenome (GOLD analysis project Ga0247820, IMG submission 192480) | Soil microbial communities from agricultural site in Penn Yan, New York, United States - 13C_Glucose_Day14 | ecosystem: Environmental > Terrestrial > Soil > Agricultural land | place...
TCGTCGCTCGTGCCGGGCATCTGGTCGAGGACCACGAGGGCGCGACCGTGCTGGCCCACGACCTGAAGGGCAGCACTGTGGTGCTTCAGGGCCCCGACGTAGAGACCGTCCGCGGCCTCGCCGAGTCGCTCCTACCCGCCGACCAGGCCGGCGAGCAGGAGGGCTGATCCGCCCCGACCGCGAGGGTCAGTCGCTCTCCCAGGTCGGGCCGCCGGCCTTGAGGCGGTCGGGCTCGACCGTGACCATCGGGGCGACCCCGACCCGACGTCCGTCGACCGTCTTCCAGGAGGAGTACGTCGTGGTGTAGGCGTCGCGACTGAACGGCTTCTGCCACATGAGGTTGAAGTTCTCCATGTAGTCGCGCACGTTGCCGCGTCCGTGCATGCTGAACAGGATCTCGTCCTGCGGGGTGCCGAGGCTCGACCAGTTGGTGGAGCCGGTCCACACCATGTGGCTGTCGACGTTGCCCTTGTAGGAGCCCCTCAGCACGAAGTACTTGTGGTGGGTGTAGCGCTCGATGTACTCCGGCATGTTGTCGATCTCGGAGTCACCGGTCGGCACGTCCTCCTTGAGGTTGAACCCGGTGGACCGCAGCGGCACGCGGCCGCGGGCCGTCGGGGCGCCGATGTGCTGCTTGGTGTGGAAGCCCATCAGGCCGTAGTTGACCCGCAGGTTGCAGCCCTGCGCGTAGAGGTCGCGCAGCTTGTCGGCGATGTAGTTGCCGCGCCTGCCGCGCATCGAGTGCATCGACAGCGCGAGCTGGGTACGACGCTGCGCGCCCGCCGCGTCGGTGTAGACGCACTGGATGTTGTTGAGGATGTCGAGGACGGCGTCGTTGGACGGCGTGGTGTAGCGGGGGAAGACGATGTTGTAGTACTTCTGCTGGTCGCCCGCGGGGCAGTTGAGGCCCGCCTCGCAGAACGCGTAGGTCGCCCGGCGCTTGTCCCAGTCGGGCCGCATGTCGTTGAACAGGTCGATGTACTGGTCGTAGAGCGTCGCCTTGCCGACCGTGGTCCACAGGTCGTTCCACTGCCAGCGCACGGCGTTGAGCGTCATGTTGTAGGAGCCGAGCATGACGACGTTGCGGTTCTTGCCGGTGCGGCTGAACAGGTAGAACTTGCTGTGCAGGTTGTTGTACTCGTTCTCGTCGGCCCGGCAGCCGGACGTGCACCGCTTGAGGAAGTTCTTCTTGGTGGTGTTGTGACCGAGCACCCGCTGGATGCGCACCTGCGCTCCCGGCACCAGGTGGTCGTTGAGCAGGACACGCACCTTCACGCCGCGCTTCCGCGCGCGGATCAGCTCATCGGCGTAGACCTGCCGGTCCAGCGAGTAGGCGGAGATGGTGATCTTCTCGCCCTTGGGCGTGTTGCGGATCGCGCGCAGCACGTGGCGCTCGATGACGAAGCGCTTGCTGGGGATCATCGGGTTGTTGAACTTGGCCCCCGTGGGGACCTTCCACTTCTTGTTCGGCTTGCCGGGCTTGCGCGCGGCCGGTGCAGCCGAGGTGGCAGGGGCCGAGGCGGCCGGGCTCGACGTGGGCGCCGACGCGGCGGAGGCGCCACTCGAGAGGGGCGCGACCACGGAGGCCATCAGCCCACAGGCAGCGAACAGGGCAACGAACTTGGAACGCACTAAGACTCCTACGTGGCACCCGAGGCGCCCGGATCAGAGATTCCCCCGACGTGGCGGCACATCACCTGTGCTCGCGCGGACGTCGGCCACGATATCAGCGACCAGTCGCGCCGCCGATTCCAGAAGCTCCTGGGTGGTGACCGTCTCCGGCTCGCGGCCGGCGGCGCCCCCGACGTCGCCGGTCAGGGCGGACAGCTCCCCCAGCACGTGGAAGCCCCGGTCGGTGATCAGCTCGACGGCGGCCCGGTCGAGCTCGGCGAACCGTGCCAGGTACTGCTCCGGCATGCCGCCGCGCTCGCGGGGCTGGCGAGCCAGCAGGTCCTCGGCGAGGTAGCCGCGGATCCACACGCCGCGCTCCTGCGCGGAGTACGACGGCAGGTGTGCGTTGACCAGCCGCAGGGTCTCGATCTGCACGATCCCGAGCGCCGGGTTCACGGCATCCGTGGGCGCCTCGTAGGCGTCGGGGTCGAGGCCGAGCACCTCGGCGAAGTGCCGCCAGTGGAGGTCGCGCGGCTCGCCGGGACCGGGCATCACGAGGACGTGCACCCGCTCGGGCCGCAGGTCGGGGGTCCACCGGCGGAGGACGTCGGCGAGGTCCCAGGTGCGCATGCTGAACTCCGGGCCCCCGGCGGCCTTGCCGGCCATGACGGCGTCGAGGTCGACGGTGCTGCCGTTCTTGACCGACTCCTGCCAGCCGGCCGAGACGACGCTGGCGGCATCGCGCGCCGTGACGACCAGGTGCACCTCGGCGTCCGGGAAGTCGGAGATGGCCCGGGACGCCTGCTCGGTGCTGGCCCCGCAGAGGAACTCGTGGGTGATCAGGACGTCACCGGACTGCGCGGACGCCTCGTCGACGAGCCGCCGCCACGCGCCCGGCGCGTCGGGGTGGCGCCGCGCGAGGCGCGGCCGCTCCTGCAGGTCCAGCGCTGCCCAGAGGTGCTCGCGGTGGCCGAAACCCGGGACGAGGAGCCCCGCGGACCGCAGTCGGTCCCGGTTGGCCCAGACGACCTGCTGGAGGTACGTCGTGCCGGTCTTGGGCAGTCCCACGTGGAGGAAGACCCGGCGTGGGCCGCCGGGGTCGCGTGGGCCAGGGCTCAAGAGAAGTCCCCGCGGTACTTCCCGAGCAGCTCCTCCAGCTTCTCCTCGTCGCGTGCGGCCACCGGGAGCAGCAGCTCGGTCACGACGTCGGTGAGCTCGGCCAGCCGCACGTTGAGGGCCCGGTTCTCCTGGACGGCCTCCTCCAGCGCCGCGACGCGCTTCTCGAGGCTGCTGTCGACCTCGGCGCCGGAGCGGTGCCCCCTCCGATTGCCCAGTCCGAACATGTCTGCTCCCACCTCACGCGTTCCAGTCGATGATCATGCGGCACACCTGCGAGCTGCCGGGTGCGTCCGAGACGTGCTCGCGGACCTGCTCCACGATCCGCCCGCCGGACTCCTCGACCTCGGCCGCGACGACGGACGGGTCGAGGGGCTTGCGGGCTCCGGTGCGGCGAGCGTAGCCGTCGCGTCCCTTCTCGCTGAGGAACTGCAGGTGCAGCGTGCCGGTCGTCCCGGCGAGCATCATGCGGGCCGAGCGCAGCATGTTGAGCCGGCCGCGGCGACCGAGCCGTTCGACGACGTGGACGCAGCCGACAGCGCGGGGGCCGGGCATGCGGGCGATCCAGGCGGGGACCGCGAGGACGTGGCGCAGCTCGAGGAGGTTGAAGAGCTGGAACGTCACCCGCGGGTCGTCGGCGCGGCGCTGCGCCTCGGTGTCGAAGGCGTAGGGCTGGAAGTCCAGACCGATCGCGGTGACCCCACGGTCGGCGAACCAGGCGACGTCGGTGCCGCGACCACAGCCGATGTCGACGTACGTCGCGAGGTCGGGGTGGCGCTCGGCGACCTCCTCGGCGACGGCCGAGACCGACGCGGCGTGGTGCGCGGTGCGCTTGTGGTAGGCGTGCCAGCCGGCGCGCCCGGTGCGCATCCCGCGGAACCAGCCGTTGAAGAGCTCGATGGTGCTCGCGGGAGTGGTGAACTTGTAGGCCGGGTCGGGCACGCGCCAGCGGGGACCGTAGGTGGCGGTGAGGAACTTGTCGGTGTCGGCGGGGACGGGGAACTCCCGGCCCTCCAGCGACGCCGTCCCGAGGGGGTAGATCCACTCGCGCTCGAAGGGCACCGCGATCTCGCCCATGAGGTAGAGCGTGCCGTCGCGCATGAAGCCGCCGAAGACGTCGAGCCCGCGGTCGAGGCCGTCGCTCTCGAGGACGTGCACCTTGAGAGCGATCGCGCTGTAGCGGGTGACCCGGTAGCCCATGTCGGTGAGCGCGCGCTGGATGCGGAACGACTCGCGGATCACGTCGACCGGGTGGTCGTGGGTGCTGACGTAGCCGAGGTCGGCGTCGCTGTCGTGGCCGATGAGGCCGCCGTCGCGGATCGCGCCGAGGGCGGTGCCGTAGGCCAGGAAGGCGTCGAGCCCGACCTGCCGCAGCGCGCCGAGCACCTCCTCGATGGCGTCGAGCAGCGGCTCGACCTGAGCGGCGTCGCGCGTGTCGAAGGTCTCCACGAGCTTGAGGGACTTGTCCAGGCTCAGCGGGCGGCCGGCGGGGTTGACGACCGCGATCCGGTCGGCACGTTCGCCGAACTGCACCGTGCGCGAGAACAGCACACCGCGGGCGCCGGGGTCGCTCAGGGTCACCTCGGTGACGCCGTCGAGGAACGGTCGCAGCGGCTTCGGCCAGGTCAGCGTGATGCCGTCGTCGCCCTCCTCGCCGTCGCGCAGCAGCCAGAAGGACCAGATGCGGCGATCGTCGAAGGACACGTCGACGAGCTGCTCCCGGGTGCCGGCGACCAGCAGCCCCGCGGCATCGATCCGGAGGACCTCCAGCGCGCCGGGACGCCGCAACTGGCTCAGGGACCTCACGCGGCGGAGTATAACGAGCGGCCGTCCCGTGGCTTCAGCGCCTACTGGCCGTCCGTGTCGCCGTCGGTCGGGTCGTCGGTCGGCCCGTCCGCCTGCTCGCCCGTCTCGACGTCGTCGCCGGCGAGCGTCGCGGTGGCGTGCACCATGCTGTGGTCGGAGGCCACGCCCGTGCCGGTCACGGCGTAGCCGCCGAAGCCGACGCCGGTGGAGCCGAAGATCCAGTCCACCTGCATGCTCGGCGGGGGCGAGCAGCCGCCTGCCGAGCTGCCGCCCGCAGCAGCCGTGAAGACTCCGCCCGCGGTGAAGCGGCAGAAGATCTCGGCCCGCTCGTTGTAGTCACCGGTCGCGATCACCGGGAGCCCGTCGGCCTGGTGCAGCTCGGTGAGGTGGGCGACCTCGATGGCGGCCGCCTCGGCGCGCCAGCGCGCGTTGTTGCCGAGGTTCGGCGTGTCGGCGGGGTTGTGGAAGTTGGCGAACCACGCGCGCCGGCCGGTGCTGATCGACTCCAGCAGCACGACCGGCATCGCGATGCGGCTGCCGCCGGCGTACGGGATGGAGAGGGTGTGCGCGTCGACCATCCGGAACATGTCGGAGCGCCAGGCGATGTTGAAGCGCACGGACTTGTTGCCCAGCGACATCCCCGGGTAGAGCGAGTACTCCCCGGCGCGGGAGGTGAACATGCCGTACTGGCTCTGCTCGAACTCCTGGAACCCGACGACGTCGATGCCGTTGTTGCGCAGCGCGGCGATGGACATGTCCATGCGCGGCCCGCCGTCGGGGAAACCCGGCTTGTTGCCCCCCGGGCCGGTGTGCGAGTCCCCGAGGACGTTGTAGCTGGCCACCTGGAACTCGAACGGCTCCGTGACGCGCCGCTCGGCCTCCTCGACCTGACGCGAGACGCGCGCGGCCAGTCGTCGCTGTGCGGCGCGGAACTTGCGTACGGACTCCGCGAGCTGCTCGGGCTCCACGTGCTCGGGCTCGGCGCCGGCCGACGCCGTCTGCTCCCCCGCCACGTCGGTCCCCGACCCGTCCGGGTCGTCCGAGTCGTCCGTCGCGGCACTGGTCTGCGAGGCGTCCGACCGGTCGGCGGCGACCTCGTCGACCGCCGAGTCCGACCAGAACGACGCCCACACCACAGCCGCGATGACCGCCAGCACGAGGAACGGGGCCCACAGCTCGACGCGCGAACGGCGCGGGCGGCCAGGGGTGCCAGCGCTGCTCGTCGTGTCGGGGTCCTCGTGCTTCACGGCCACCTTCTGCGCGCAGGGTGAGCCGACGGCCCCGGCGGACGACCCCACGCCGGGCGTGGACGGCTCAGAGCCTCCAGCCTAACCGGGCGCCGTCATCCGGGACCAACCTTCGCAAGATCAGGCCCCGGGACCAGGCCCCGGGACCAGGACCCGGGACCAGGACCAGGGATCAGGACCCGGGCACGAGCAGCGGGTCGAAGACCTGGAACTTCTGCTGCGGGTCCATCGACGACCCCGGCACGGGCGGGACACCGAGCGAGCGCGTGACCAGGTTGGTGAGGTCTCCGACCCGGATCGGCTGCGTGCCGGAGTAGGTCGGCTGCTGGCTCCCGGGAGAGAGGAAGGACGGGTTGAGCCCGTAGAGGTCGCTGGCGGCCGGGACGCCGGGGCCGGTCACCCACATCGGCACCTTGTAGCTCTTGGCCCAGCTGCGCGAGGACCCGCGCGTCTTCTGCGCCCCGCCGGTGCCGGTCACGATGAGGAGCGTGGTGCCGTTCATCTCCGGCGACCTGGCGATGCTGCGACGGATGCCGGCCACCTTCTGGAACGCCTTGCGGACCGCCTTCTGGTAGGCCGCGCCCTTGAAACCGTCCTCGAGGCCGGTCTTCAGGACGCCGGAGAGCTCGATGACGCTGAGCTCGGCCGGCTTCCGCTCGATGGTCTCGCGCCACCAGCCGACGCTCCGGGCGTCGTCACGCATGATCTTGAACCGGTCGATCTTGGCGGTGCCGTCGTCGACGCCGTAGGGGTCCTTGCCGCCGCTCTTGCGGTTCCAGCTGCGGAGGATGAGCTGGGTCTCCTTGCGGCTCGAGGCGAACATCGTCCGCGCGGAGTTGTTGTGCGCGAGGTCGAAGAGGCTGGAGACGTACTGCCCGGCCGAGTCGTGGACGGTGGAGGGCAGCGTCTTCGTGGAGCCGACACCATGCCCACCGCGCTTGGGGAACACCCGGCGACCGCTCAGCAGCGACATCAGGTTGGCATCGGCCTGCGTGTTCTCGGTGACGGTGCGGGCGTTCATCGTCGACGCGCCGTTGGTGACCATCCGGGTGGCCTCACCCGGGGCGCTGGAGCCACCCGCAGCGGCCGAGGTCAGGCCGGGGACGGCGACCACGACGACGTGGTCGACACCGACCGGCGCCGAGGCCGGGACGACGACGTTGGCGGTGTAGAGCGGGTGGTCGCTGGTCTTGGAGACGTAGTCGTTCCACACGCGGGTGTAGCTGTTGAAGAACGCGTCCTTGGTGCCCATGATCCAGTCGATCGCACCGCCGCCGGGGGGCGAGCAGGTGGTGCCGTCGACGTAGCCGCCGCTCGCCGACCACATGCCGGCGCCGGGCGCCACCTTGCAGTAGTAGCTGTCGCGCTCGTTCTTGTCGCCGAGCGAGATGAACGGCGCGTCCGGGTAGGCGGCGCGCAGCTCGTTGGCGAGCGCGACCTCCATCGCGAAGCCGGCGTCGCGGTAGCCCTGGGCCGGGCCTCGGACGTCGGCCGGGTTGTGGGTGTTGAAGAACCACACGCGGCGGCCGGTCTCGATGTTCTGCAGGAGCACCGCCGGCATCCGGCTGGGGACGCCGTCGAAGTACGGGATCGGGAGGGTGCGGGCCTCGAGGAGCGTCCACACGCCGGTGTTCCAGCCGATCGAGTTGACCGAGGGGCCGGCCGGGTTGTTGAGCCCCGGGTAGGTCTGCCACGACGTCCCCGTCAGCTCCGCGAAGCGGGTCGCCTGCGGCGGCTGGAACTCCTGGAAGCCCACCACGTCGAGGGTGTGCTGCTGGAGCAGGTTCACGACGCGGTCCATGCGCACCGTGCCCGACTCCCAGCCCTTCCGGTTGCCACCGGGGGCGGTGTGGTCGGCGCCGAGGACGTTGAAGTTGCCCACCCGGAACCCGGTGGTCGGGGTCGTCTGCGCGACCTCCATGGCGCGGGCCGCGACGGGAGCCGCGGCCGGCTCGGCCGCTGTTGCGGACGCGAGGCCGCCCTGCGGTGCGGCCGGGGCCACAAGCAGCGCCGTGGCGAGCGTCAGGCCCACGGCAGCGAGGCGTCGGACGGAGGACGGGCGCGAGAGAGCAGTCGTGCCGGGCATGGAAGGGGCCTCACAGATGTCGGGGAAGTGGCGTCGTCGAGGTGACCCGACCGCGACCCACTCCCCACACGTCCACGACGTGTCGGCCCGGGCCCGATCGATGTGACAGAAGTGACTCGTGCGACCACAGGGTACACCACCTCTTCGGCGCGGAGGCGGTTCGCGAAGGATCTCGGCACGCTAACGTTGCGCGCGTGAGCACCACCCCGACCCGCGTCTTCGTGGCCCGGATCGTCGGGCTGCCGATCTTCGACCCCCAGGGCGACCAGGTGGCCAAGGTGCGCGACCTGGTGGTCGCGCTCCGCACCGAGACGAGCCAGCCGCGCGTCCTCGGCATGATCGCCGAGGTGTTCGGTCGACGCCGGATCTTCGTGCCGATGACGCGGATCACCGCCATCGACAGCGGGCAGGTGCACACGACCGGGCTGCTCAACATGCGCCGGTTCGAGCAGCGTTCGACCGAGACGCTCGTGATGGGCGAGATGCTCGACCGCACGGTCACGATCCGCGAGTCCGGTGTGACCGGCCTGGTCTACGACGTGGCGATGGAGCAGGCGCGCAACCGCGACTGGGTGCTCTCGCGCGTCGCGGTCCAGGAGCCCAGCAAGGGGTTCCGGCGGAAGGGGCAGACCCACGTCGTGGAGTGGCGCGACGTCACCGGGCTGACGAGGCACGAGCCGACCCAGGGCGCCACCCACCTCATCGCCGCGCTGAACGACATGCGCCCGGCCGACGCGGCCAACATGATCCACGACCTCCCCCCGGAGCGTCGTACCGCTGTCGTCGCCGCCCTCGACGACGAGCGTCTCGCCGACGTCCTCGAGGAGCTGCCGGAGGAGGACCAGGTCGAGATCCTCGAGCACCTCGACTCCGAGCGGGCCGCCGACGTGCTGGAGGAGATGTCGGCCGACGACGCCGCGGACCTGATCGCCGACCTCAACCCGGAGACCGCCGCCACACTGCTCGGCCTGATGGAGCCCGACGAGGCCGAGGACGTCCGGCGCCTGATGTCGTACGCCGACGACACCGCCGGCGCGATGATGACGCCCGAGCCGGTGATCCTCTCCCCCGACGCCACGATCGCCGACGCCCTGGCGCACGTGCGCAACCCCGAGCTGACGCCCGCGCTGGCCGCGCTCGTCTATGTCTGCCGCCAGCCGCTCGAGACGCCGACCGGACGGCTGCTGGGTGCCGCGCACATCCAGCGGCTCCTGCGCGAGCCTCCGTCCACCCTCGTGGCTGCCGCGCTCGACGACTCGATGGACCCGCTGCGACCGGACGCGTCGATGGACGAGGTGGCGGCCCACCTCGCGACCTACAACCTGGTGGCGGCGCCCGTCGTCGACGACGAGGGCCGGCTGCTCGGCGCGGTGACGGTCGACGACCTGCTCGACCACATGCTCCCCGAGGGCTGGCGCGACCGTGCGCCGCGTCCCGGCCGCATCAACGGCGGCCCGAGCGCCGGGAGGGCAGGGTGAGCGAGAACCGCCGTCCCCGCCTGGACACCCCCCGTGAGACCCGGCGTCCCATCGTGCCGCGCCCGACCGTGGACGCCGACGCGTTCGGCGTCTTCGCCGAGTCGTTCGCCCGCTACATGGGCACCGCCAAGTTCCTGCTCTGGATGACGCTGTTCGTCGCGGCCTGGATCGCCTGGAACGTGCTCGCCCCCGCAGACCTGCGGTTCGACGAGTTCCCGTTCATCTTCCTCACGCTGATGCTCAGCCTCCAGGCGTCGTACGCCGCCCCGCTGATCCTGCTCGCACAGAACCGCCAGGAGCAGCGGGACAAGGTGGTCGCCGAGCAGGACCGCCAGGCCAACGCCCGCGCGCACGCCGACATGGAGTTCCTCGCCCGCGAGGTCGCCTCGCTGCGGATGGCGGTCGGCGAGGTTGCCACCCGCGACTTCCTCCGTTCGGAGCTCCGCGGCCTGCTGGGCGACATCGAGGACCTCTCGCACCGCGAGCCGGAGCACGAGCCGGGACCGTGAGCCCACGGGGTGGCTCGTAGACTTCTTCCCCATGAGCACCCCCACGCAGCAGCAGGTGATGGACGCCCTGGCGACCGTCAACGATCCCGAGATCAAGCGGCCGATCACGGAGCTGGGGATGGTCGACTCCGTCGCCGTGGCCGACGACGGCTCGGTCGCGGTCCACGTGCTGCTCACCGTCGCCGGGTGCCCGCTCAAGGACACGATCAACCGCGACGTCACCGCGGCCGTCACGAAGGTCCCCGGTGTCGCGTCGATCGACCTGACCCTCGGCGTGATGACCGCCGAGCAGCGCGCCGGCCTCAAGGAGATCCTGAGCGACGGTCGCGCCCAGCGCGAGATCCCCTTCGCGCAGCCCGGCTCGCTGACCAAGGTCTTCGCGATCGCCAGCGGCAAGGGTGGCGTCGGCAAGTCGTCGGTCACCGTCAACCTGGCCCTCTCGCTCGCGGCGCAGGGCCTCAAGGTCGGCATCGTCGACGCCGACATCTACGGCCACTCGGTGCCGGCGATGCTCGGTGTGGCCGACACCCGCCCCACCCAGGTGGACGACCTGATCATGCCCGTGCCCACGCCCAGCGGCGTCTCGGTGATCTCCATCGGGATGCTCAAGCCGCGCCGGGACCAGGTCGTCGCGTGGCGCGGCCCGATGCTCGACCGGGCCCTGGTGCAGATGCTGGCCGACGTCTACTGGGGCGACCTCGACGCGCTCCTGCTCGACCTGCCCCCGGGCACCGGTGACGTGGCCATCTCGCTCGGCCAGCACCTGCCGAGCGCCGAGGTCGTCGTCGTCACCACGCCGCAGGAGGCGGCCGCGGAGGTGGCCGAGCGCGCCGGCACGATGGCCTCGATGATGCACCAGCGCGTCGTGGGCGTGGTCGAGAACATGAGCTACCTGCCGTGCCCGCACTGCCCCCCGGAGGACGACCACCGCCTCGAGGTCTTCGGCACCGGTGGAGGCGCTCGCGTCGCCCGGACCCTCTCCGAGCGCTTCGGGTACGACGTCCCCCTGCTCGCCCAGATCCCGCTCGACATCTCGCTCCGCGAGGGCGGCGACGTCGGGAAGCCCATCGTGGAGGCCGACCCGACCGCACCTGCGGCGCGCGAGCTCAGCCGCGTCGCGCAGACGCTGTCCGGACGCGGCCGTGGGCTCGCCGGCATGCAGCTCGGGCTCACCCCGTCCAGCAAGTTCTGACCACGCCTGCGGCGGCTCGGGCCAGGCAGTAGGTTCTGAGGCATGTTCGACGTGGGGCTCCTCGAGCTGGCTGTGATCGCCCTCGTGGCGGTCGTGGTGCTCGGGCCGGACAAGCTCCCGGACCTCGCGCGCCAGGCGGCCCAGCTGCTCCACCGCGCTCGCGGGCTGGCCCGCAACGCCCGCGACGAGCTCCGCAGCGAGCTCGGCCCGGACTACGCCGACCTCGAGCTGCGCGACCTCGACCCCCGCTCGATCGTGCGCAAGCACATCACCGAGGCGATGGCCGAGGTCGATCGCGAGGAGGCGGAGACGGCCCAGCAGGCCGCGACCCTGCCCGAGGGTCACGTCCCGCCCTACGACGTCGAGGCGACCTGACCTCGGCGCCTCAGTCGTCGCGACTCTGCACGGCGACCAGCCCGGCGTAGGGCGCCAGGACGACGCCTCCGGCGGTGTCACGGCACTCCATGAAGTCGGCGCCGACGCGCTCGACGTACGCCTCGTGGCAGGTGCCGTCGGCCAGGTGGACGAGGCAGCGCGCTCGGGCATCGGCGACGCGACGCAGGGCGGCGCGGAGGCCGAGCCGGTCCACCGGGGACCACGCGACCTCGGGCACCGAGCGCTCGCTCGCCCCGCGCACGCCGGTGACCGCTCGCAGCGGGATGATCCAGTCCTGCTCGGCGGCGCGGAGCAGGCACCACTCCTCCCCCACCCTGGCCAGCCGGCCCTCGAGCCTGCCGAGGTGCGGCAGGTCGAGGCCGACGTCCCGTCCTCGGGAGGCCATCAGGCGGCTGGCGAGCGTGACGGCGCCGTACTCGGTGCGCGCCCGGTCGGCGAGCTCGGCCTCGCGGTCGGCCTCCCAGGCAGCTGCCGCCTGTCCCTCGAGGTCGTCGAGGAGCGCGAACAGGTCGTGCTCCCAGGACATGGGAGCAGCCTAGGGGTCGCCGCGAGGACGGGGCCGGCGACCGCCTACGCCGCGGCGGGCAGGCCCGGTAGTGCTGCGTTCAGGGCGACCTCCGTCCGCAGGGCGAGGGCGGCGAGCGTCAGGGTCGGGTTGGCCGTGCCGCAGGTCGGGAACAGGCTGCTGCCCAGGATCCACAGGTTGGGGACGTCGTGGCTCCGCCCGAACCCGTCGGCCACCGAGGTGGTCGGATCGGTGCCCATGATGGTCGTGCCCATGATGTGTCCCGCGCCGAAGGTGAACGGGACGTGCGTGCGCTCCCGGGCGCGCAGTGCGCCGAACAGCCTCTCGTGCAGCGCCTGCGCGTCGTCGAACCCGGCCATGGTGTAGGCGTCGATCGAGAACCTGATCCGCGGCCGCGGGATGCCGATGTCGTCCAGCATGTCGAAGGCCGGGGTGATCGTGTTGGCCCGGTCCGGCAGCTGCTCGGTCAGCGAGGCGAACCGGAGCTCGTGGGACACGTGGTCCTCCCAGCGGGCGGCCAGCGCGGCGCCGCCCTCCCGCAGCTGCGGGAACGGCCCCTGGGTGAACTCGAAGGTCGGGTCGCCGATCGGGAACCGCCACCCGTCGTTGCCGATCTCGACCCGGAACGCCGACCGCCGCCCCCGCGCGGGGGACTCGCGCGGCGACTCGATCCCTGCGGTCGACAGTGGTCCGCGCTGCGGGTAGACGGGCTCGTCCTTGGCCGACAGGGCGTACGACAGGGCGATGGGGTGGTCCATCAGGTTCTGGCCCACCTGGCCCGACCTGTTGGCGATCCCACGACCGCCGTTGGACATCAGCAGGATCTTGGGCGTCTCGATCGCGTGGGCCGCCATGACGACCGCACGCCCGAGCACCTCGTGGTCCGTACCGTCCGGTCTGCGGAACCGCACGCCGCGCGCCGTCCCGTCCGCGCGAAGCAGCACCTCGTGCACCACCGCGTTGGAGATGAGCCGGGCCCCGTTCTCGACCGCGCGGTCGAGGTGGATGACCGCGTCGTACTTCGCGCCGATCGGGCAGATGGGGATGCAGTTGCTGTTCCCGACGCAGTGGTGGCGGTCGTTGTAGGTCTCGGTGTTGCGGGCCTGCGGGGTCGACAGCACCTCCAGCCCGATGGTGCGGGCGGCGCGAGCGACGACCTGGTCGAGGAACGAGATCGGGACCGCCGGCATCGGGAACCCGGCGCTGCGCGGCGAGCCCTGGTCCTCGCTGCCGTCGCCGGCCACGCCCATCTCCTTCTCGGCCCGGACGTAGTAGGGCTCCAGGTCGGCGTAGGTCAACGGCCAGTCCCGGCCGACGCCGAAGCGGGTCTTCATCTCGAAGTCGCTCGGCAGCAGGCGAGGCGTGCTGCCCAGCCAGTGCCACGTGGTGCCGCCCACCACCCGCTCGTAGGTCGACCCGAACGGCTCGGGACCTTCCTGGACGAAGTAGCCGGTGCCCGGCACGCCGATGTCCAGCACCGTGGGTCGCGGCGCGTGCGCGGTCGAGGGATAGGGCGACTCGGGGACCTTGGCGGTCGCACGCCGGAAGATCTCCACCGCCCGGTCCCGGTCCACCGGCGGTCCCGCTTCGAGGACGACGACGCTCACGCCCCTGCGTACCAGCCGGTCGGCCACGAGGGCACCGGCCACACCTGAACCGACGATGACCACGTCTGCCGTTGCCACGGGGCTCATGGCGCCTCATCCCACTTCGGGAAGCCGAGCTTGGTGCTCGGTGGTTCGGCGAACGGGAGTGACTGCCACGCCAACGCCTCCAGGTAGTCGGCCGTGCGGTCGTCGACGAGGCCGGAGTACCAGAGCACCAGGATCTGCTGCGCCGTCCTGGCCGCCTCCTCGGTGCGCAGGGCACCCGAGCGGAGGACGTCGTTGAAGGTGCTGGGCTCGCGGTCGGCGCGGACGGTGTCCTGGACCAGGCGCCGCAACGGCTCGTCGAACTCGGGGTTGCTGGTCAAGGAAGCGAGGTAGAGGGCTCCGGGCTCGTCGTCGAGGCTGAACTCGTTGTCGGTCAGGATCTCCGAGAGCTCCATGAACTCGTCGAGGGTGACACGACCGGTGCGTACGGCGGCGCCCGCTGGCGACGGGCTCAGCAGGTCGGTCCCCGCCACGGCCAGGGTGCCGCCGGCCAGCCCGACGAGGAGCTCGCGGCGACTCGCGATGGGAACGGTGGCCTCGTGGCCCGGTGGGTCGGTTCTTCGGCTGCGCATGAAGGTCCTCCAGTCGTGGAGGTCTCGCGACTCGCCGGCGGGGTGAGCCGCGGGTGCGGCAGGGACGTGCCGCAGGGAGCAGGGACAGGGGCCGAGAACGGGCGGGCGGTTGCGACGTCCTGCGACGCGCTCGCCCCAGCGGTCGTGGGGATGCATCGGCGCGGGCGGTGGTCCCCGAGGACGACCGGTCGCACTCCTGGGCGATCGACCTTCAACGTTGGCAGTCCCCGCTGCGACGGTCAACGGGACGACTAGACCACCGGCGCGACGGCCCCTTCGCCCGCAGTCACCAATCTCTGTCCAGGGTTGCCGCCAAGCACCAGCAGGCTGTGGATCCTTGATTGACATCGCCACCTAACGCTCGTTGAATGACGCAAACAGACGCAAACGAAAGGTTCGCGATGTCTCGGGGTCTTCCTTGCTGCCGGCCGTACGCCGTCTGGCTCGGCGTCACGGCTGTCGCACTGGCGGCTGGGGCCACGGTCCCAGGCGCGTGGCGGGCCGCCGCCGGGGCGAGCCCGGGTCAGGGTGTCGCCGACGTGCTCGTGGCCGGTTGCGCCGTCGGGCTGGCCGGCTCCCTGGCCTGGCTCTGGGTGATCACCACGGTGGCGGTCGGGGAGATCGCGACGGGGTCGACGCCACGCGCGGGGGGAGCCGCTCGCCGCCTGGTGCTGGCCGCGTGCGGCGTCGCCGTGGTCGCGGGGACGGCGCTTCCCGCGCACGCCGCGGGAGGCGAGGGCGTCGACGCGCTGGTCGGGCTATCCCTCCCCGAGCGCGTGGTCGGTCCGGCCGCCGTCGACCGGTCGCGCGCTCCGGCAGCCCCGACCGGCGGCGGCACCTACGTGGTGCGTCCAGGCGACTCCCTGTGGTCCATCGCCCGGGCGCACCCGGCGCCGTCCGGCGACGTCGGCACCCGGTGGCGCGCGATCTGGCGGAGCAACCGCGGCGTCGTCGGCGACGACCCCGACCTGATCCACCCCGGCCAGGCACTGCGCCTGCCCGGCACCGACGACCAGTCGATCGACCAGCACGACGAGACGGACGGAGCACGACGATGAGCACACGCGACACCACGGGGGCCGAGGTCATCTCGCTCCGACCGGCCGGCATGGCCAGCGTGCAGGGCGCACTCGCCCTCGACCTCACTCCGCGCACCGCTCCCCCACGCCCGCGGCTGCGCAGCACCCGCGCCAGCGACCTCGCGGCCCTCGAGCGCTCGGCCCGCGAGCAGGTGGACGCCTTCGTGGGCCGCTACCTGCAGGCAGCGGTCGAGATCGCCGCCGGCGACCGACCGGTCGCCCAGCTGTTGCGCCACACGGTCCCGGAGGTCTTCGACGCACTCAGCGACCGCGCCCGGACGGTCGCGGCGGCTGCGGGTCCCGCGCCGGGCCGGGTCCGGGGACCCAACCCGGCGCGGCCGGTCGTGGTCGGCGTACGCACCGCCCTCATCCGGAGCGACGCGGTCGAGGCGAGCGCGCACGTGCGCTACGGCCGTCGCTCACGAGCGGTCGCCGCACGCTTCGAGGTCGTGCGGGACCGCTGGCAGTGCGTGGCGATCACCTGGGGCTGACGCGCGCGGGAGTGCCTAGCCACCCATCGTCGCGCGACCGGAGGCACCGCCGGGGGCGCCGTGGCAGCGCTTGAACTTCTGTCCCGAGCCGCAGGGGCACAGCGAGTTGCGACCGATCCCGGCGAACGGGTCGTCGTCGCCCTCCGGTGCCGCGTGGACCTCCACCTCGCCGTCCTCCGACGGTGCGCTGTAGGACAGGTTCTGCGGACGGTTCGGCTTGTCGAGGCCCTTGGCCCGGATGGTGGGGGCGTGCTGCTGCGTCGCCTGCGCACCCGGTGCGTGGGCCGCCGCCTGGGCGAAGTCGATCTGGGGGGTGGCCGCCGAGACCTGCGGGGCGACCGGCTGGACCAGCTCCTCCTCGTCCTCCGCCTCGTCCTCGACCTCGACCTGCAGGTTGAAGAGGAAGCCGACCGACTCCTCCTTGATGCCGTCCATCATCGCGGCGAACATGTCGAAGCCCTCGCGCTGGTACTCCACGAGCGGGTCGCGCTGGGAGTACGCCCGCAGGTAGATGCCCTCGCGGAGGTAGTCCATCTCGTAGAGGTGCTCGCGCCACTTGCGGTCGAGCACGGAGAGGATGACGCGGCGCTCGAGCTCGCGCTGCACCTCCTCGCCCATCTCGTCCTCGCGGCGGTCGTAGGCCTCCTGCACGTCCTTCTGCAGGTCCTCGACGAGCTTCTCGCGGCTGAGCCCCTCGAGCCCGCCGGCCTCCTTGACCACGCCCTCCTTGGTCAGACCGACCGGGTAGAGCTGGTTGAGGGCGGTGAACAGGCCGTCGAGGTCCCAGTCCTCGGCATAGCCCTCGGTCGCGCCGCGGACGTAGCCCGCGATCACGTCGTTGAGGAACTCGCGGATCTGCTCACCGAGGTCAGCGCCCTCGAGCACCCGGCGCCGCTCGGCGTAGATGACCTCGCGCTGACGGCTCATCACGTCGTCGTACTTGAGGACGTTCTTGCGCGACTCGAAGTTCTGCGACTCGATGTTGGCCTGCGCGCCGGCGATGGCGTTGCTGACGCGCTTCGCGTCGATCGGCACGTCGTCGGGCACCTTGAGCACGGTGAGGATGCGGTCGACCCACTCCGACTTGAACAGGCGCATCATCTCGTCCTGCAGGGACAGGTAGAACCGGGACTCGCCCGGGTCGCCCTGCCGGCCGGAACGACCGCGCAGCTGGTTGTCGATGCGGCGCGACTCGTGGCGCTCGGTGCCGACGACGTAGAGGCCGCCGAGGTCCTTGACCTCGTCGTGCTCGGCCGCGACCTGCGCCTTGATCCGCTCGACCATCGCGGGCCAGGCGGCGTCGTACTCCTCCGGCGACTCGACCGGGTCGAGACCCTCCTTGCGGAGCTCCTGGTCGGCGAGGAAGTCGACCGAGCCGCCGAGCATGATGTCGGTGCCTCGACCGGCCATGTTGGTGGCGACGGTCACGGCCCCCCGGTGGCCGGCGAGCGCGACGACCTTGGCCTCGTCGGCGTGCTGCTTGGCGTTGAGGACCGTGTGCGGGATGCCGCGCTTCTTGAGCAGGTTGGAGAGGTACTCCGACTTCTCGACCGAGACGGTGCCGATCAGGATCGGCTGACCCTTGTCGTGGCGCACGGCGATGTCGTCGGCGACGGCCTCGTACTTCGCCTCCTCGGTCCGGTAGACCAGGTCGACGTTGTCGACGCGCTGCATCGGGCGGTTGGTCGGGATCGGGACCACGCCGAGCTTGTAGATCTTGTCGAACTCCGAGGCCTCGGTCATGGCCGTGCCGGTCATGCCGGAGAGCTTCTCGTAGAGGCGGAAGTAGTTCTGCAGGGTGATCGTGGCGAGGGTCTGGTACTCCTCGCGGACGGTCACTCCCTCCTTGGCCTCGATGGCCTGGTGCAGGCCGTCGTTGTAGCGGCGACCGGCCAGGATGCGGCCGGTGTGCTCGTCGACGATGAGCACCTCGCCGTCCATGACGACGTACTCCTTGTCGTTGCGGAACAGCTCCTTGGCCTTGATGGAGTTGTT
>Ga0247820_10000770_pt1 | contig 17703 bp, 16 predicted proteins | sample 13C_Glucose_Day1_2_FD_192480 | JGI IMG/M metagenome (GOLD analysis project Ga0247820, IMG submission 192480) | Soil microbial communities from agricultural site in Penn Yan, New York, United States - 13C_Glucose_Day14 | ecosystem: Environmental > Terrestrial > Soil > Agricultural land | place...
CCAGACCAGCAACAATACTGCGTATATATCCGGGGTTGGTGCGCTGCGCAGTGCCCTTACTGCATTTACCACTGCCATGGGCAAGCTCAACGAAAAGGACGCCCCGTCGTTCAATGCCTATGCGGCGACCTCGGCGAGCGACAGTATCGTCAAAGCCACTGCTGGTAATACGGCGGTGGCAGGCAGCTATAGCATCGAGGTGGCGAATCTGGCCACCGGTTCCAAGGTGGCGAGCCAGGCCTTTGTGGGGGGGGCGAGTACCTCTATCCCTAAAGGCGACCTGCTCATCAGCCAGGGCGGTAAGAACTACACCGTCAGTGTCGGTGATGGTGCAACGCTGCAATCGGTGCGTGATCAAATCAACAGCGAACTGAGCGCCAGCGGCATTTCTGCCAACATCGTGACGGGTAAAGATGGTGCGCGCCTGGTCCTGGGTTCGTCTACCACCGGTAAAGGCAGCGATATTTCGGTAAGTGGCATTACTGCGTTGAATATTGACGGCACCAAGTCGATGGCCACCGAAGGCGCGGGCTATATCGATGATGTTGCCAAGGATGCCGTGCTGAAGGTCGATGGTCTGGAAGTTACCAGTGCCTCGAACACAGTCAAGGATGCGATCAGCGGCCTGACCTTGGAGCTGACTGGCAAAAGCGTGGTCGGCTCGCCAACCACGGTGACTGTCGCAGCTAACAATGATGGCCTGAAGACGTCCATCCAGGGCTTTGTGGATGCCTACAATACCCTGCAGAACGCAATCACAACGCTGACCAAGACCACCACTGATGCTGATGGCAACATGGTCCTGGCGTCCCTGACCAACGATCCGACTACGCGTTCGCTGCTCAAGGATATCCGCGGTGTTCTGGCAGAGGTCGGCTCTGGGGATCGCCTGACGACCCTGAGTCAGTTAGGTATCAATACCCAGAAAGATGGCACCCTGGAGTTCAATAGCACTAAATTCACCGCGGCGATGAACGACAAGAAGCTCGGCGCCGAAGTGCAGGAGCTGTTCACCGGCACCAACGGTATCTTTGAGCGCATGAACAAGGCTATTGATCCGTACAACGCCACCGACGGCAGCCTGGCCACGCGTAAGAACAACCTTGACCAAGTCGCCAAGAACCTCACGGAACAACAGGCTGCCCTCGACCGTCGCACCGAGTCGCTGACCGAGTCGCTGACCAAGAAATACGTAGCGCTGGACACCGCCCTGGGCAAGATGAAAGCCCAGGCCGACCAGATCACCTCGATCTTCGAAGCGATCAACGCGCAAGCCAAGAAATCCTGATTCGCGGCAGCGGCACAAAGCCCGGTAGCGTCATATCGACGCACCGGGCTTTTAGCTTTGGCGCTAAAGTTTTTTGACGTGACGGCGATACACAGGGTATACGCAACCTTTTTCGCTGCAACGAGGTAGATCCATGAACCCGATGTTGGCCCTTCGGCAATACCAGAAAGTCAATGGCGTGGCGCAGACCTCCGAGGCCAGCCCGCACCGTCTGGTACAGATGCTCATGCAGGGTGGCCTGGACCGCTTGGCTCAGGCAAAGGGCGCCATTGCGCGCAAGGACGTGGCCCAGAAGGGTATTCTGATCGGCAAGGCCATCGACATCATCGGCGGTCTGCGCGAAGGCCTGGACCTGGAAAACCACGCCGACAGCTTGACCGACCTGGACAACCTCTACACCTACATGAGCCGCCGTCTGGTCGAGGCCAACGTCAACAGTGATCCGGCGATCATCGACGAAGTCGCGCGCCTGCTGATCACGGTCAAGGAAGGTTGGGATGCAATCGCCGACCAGCAGCCTGAAGGCTGATTCAAGGAGAGTGTCATGAGCGAGGTTATCGAGCGCATCGAACAGACCCGTGAGGCGTTGTTGGCCGCCCTGGCCGGACGCGATTGGGATGCGGTGGGCGAGCTCGACCTCGAATGCCGCTTGTGCGTCGAGGACGTGCTGGCAGAGGCATCGCAAAACGAAGGCGCGGTGCGGGTAAGTCTTGAGCAATTGCTGGAGACTTACCGGCACCTAATCGAGGTTGCAAGTGGTGAGCGTCAATCAATAGTCGACGAGATGACGCAAATCCGTCAGGCGAAAAACGCGGCTAAGGTATACCATCTGTTCAGCTGACACTGAAAGATGCAAAAAGCTGCGCGCCATAAATTTGACTATGTGCTGTTTTTTGACTTTACTAGTGGCTGTTTTCGAATTTCAGACGTCCGAACACTGACCATTCAGTCGGAATGATGTCGAGCACGCCCTCGGGCGCCGATATGACTAGGGAAGTTGCTATTGCATGTGGCGTGAAACCAAGATTCTCCTGATCGATGACGACAGCGCCCGCCGCCGCGATCTGGCGGTGGTGTTGAACTTCCTCGGCGAAGAAAACCTCCCGTGCTCCAGCCAGGATTGGCAGCAAGCGGTGGAGTCGTTGTCTTCCAGTCGTGAAGTGCTCTGCGTACTCATCGGAACCGTAAATGCGCCAGCCAGTGTGCTGGGGCTCCTTAAGACAGTGGCTGCCTGGGATGAGTTCCTTCCGGTTCTGCTTCTGGGTGAAATTTCTTCTGCGGAGTTCCCGGAAGATCTGCGCCGCCGCGTCTTGTCCAACCTGGAAATGCCGCCCAGCTACAGCCAGCTGCTCGACTCGCTGCACCGTGCCCAGGTCTATCGCGAGATGTACGACCAGGCCCGTGAGCGTGGTCGTCAGCGTGAGCCGAACCTGTTCCGCAGCCTGGTCGGGACCAGCCGCGCCATCCAGCATGTGCGCCAGATGATGCAGCAGGTCGCCGATACCGACGCCAGCGTGCTGATCCTGGGTGAGTCGGGCACCGGCAAGGAAGTGGTGGCGCGCAACCTGCACTATCACTCCAAGCGCCGCGAAGCGCCGTTCGTGCCGGTCAACTGTGGGGCCATCCCGGCCGAGTTGCTCGAAAGCGAGCTGTTCGGTCACGAGAAGGGCGCCTTCACCGGGGCGATCACCAGCCGTGCCGGGCGTTTCGAGCTGGCCAACGGCGGCACCCTGTTCCTCGACGAGATCGGCGACATGCCGCTGCCGATGCAGGTCAAGCTGCTGCGCGTGCTACAGGAGCGTACCTTCGAGCGGGTGGGCAGCAACAAGACCCAAAGCATCGATGTGCGCATCATTGCCGCGACGCACAAGAACCTCGAGACCATGATCGAGGACGGCACCTTCCGCGAAGACCTGTACTACCGCTTGAACGTCTTCCCCATCGAGATGGCCCCGCTGCGCGAGCGCGTCGAGGATATCCCGCTGCTGATGAACGAGCTGATCTCGCGCATGGAGCACGAAAAGCGCGGCTCGATCCGCTTCAACTCGGCATCGATCATGTCGCTGTGCCGGCATGGCTGGCCGGGCAACGTGCGTGAGCTGGCCAACCTGGTCGAGCGCATGGCGATCATGCACCCCTATGGGGTGATCGGGGTGTCGGAGCTGCCGAAGAAATTCCGCTACGTCGATGACGAGGACGAGCAGTTGGTCGACAGCCTGCGCAGCGACCTCGAAGAGCGGGTGGCGATCAATGGCCACGCGCCGGACTTCTCCAGCCACGCCATGTTGCCGCCGGAAGGCCTCGACTTGAAGGACTACCTGGGTAGCCTTGAGCAAGGCTTGATCCAGCAGGCGCTGGACGACGCCAATGGCATTGTTGCTCGGGCCGCCGAGCGCCTGCGTATTCGTCGCACCACGCTGGTGGAGAAGATGCGCAAGTACGGTATGAGCCGTCGTGATGGCGAGGAGCAGGCGGAGGATTGACGCCTGCTTGCTTCGGTCCGGGCAAGGGACGGCCCGCCGAAGCGAATGTCCACACCATTTGCAGGGGCGCAAGGCCCCGTATTCAAGGGGCTCCACGCCCACTTGTGGTTTTCTTCGCAATGCACTCTCGAATCTCCGGCACGGCTATTGCTATATCGCAGGCAACACACCGTTTTTGACGGTCAGTCACGCGAGAGAGCACGATGCCCCAAGTCGCCACGATTTCCCGAGCCCCCGATCCGCAGGGGCGTACCCCGGTCGAGCAGGAAAGTCGACTGGGCCTTGAACAGGCCTTCGCGCTGTTCAGCCAGGTCTCCAGCCAGCTCAGCGAGTCGTACGGCATGCTCGAGGCGCGCGTCAGTGAGCTCAAGGGCGAGCTGGCGGTGGTCAGTGCCCAGCGCATGGCTGAGCTGGACGAGAAGGAGCGCCTGGCCAATCGTTTGCAAAACCTGCTCGACCTGCTGCCCGGCGGCGTGATCGTGATCGATGCCCAGGGCTTTGTGCGCGAAGCCAATCCGGCCGCGTGCGAGCTGCTCGGTGAGCCGCTGATTGGTCAGCTGTGGCGGCAGGTCATCGCCCGCAGCTTTGCCCCGCGCAAGGACGATGGGCATGAGGTGTCGCTGCGTGATGGTCGGCGCTTGTCGATCGCCACCCGTTCGCTGGATGCCGAGCCGGGCCAGTTGGTGCTGCTCAATGATTTGACTGAAACTCGTCGCCTGCAAGATCAATTGGCCCGTCATGAACGGCTGTCGTCGTTGGGGCGGATGGTCGCTTCACTGGCCCATCAGATCCGTACGCCGTTGTCGGCGGCCATGCTCTATGCCAGTCACCTGGCCGATGCCGAGCAAGAACTCCCGCGCGACACGCGCCAGCGCTTTGCCGGCAATTTGAAAGAGCGCCTGCATGAGCTGGAGCATCAGGTTCGCGACATGCTGGTATTCGCCCGCGGCGAGCTGCCGGTGTCTGATCGGATCAGCCCAAAGGCCTTGTTCCAGGCGCTGCAGCAAGCGGCGCAATCACATGTGCAGGGGCATGCGGTGCGCTGGCAGTGCGATATTCACCTGGGTGAGTTGCTGTGCAATCGCGACACCTTGGTGGGTGCCTTGCTCAATCTTATCGAGAACGCGTTGCAGGCCTGCCAGGGCCCGGCGCGGGTCAAGGTTCACCTGTTCCGTCGTGGGCAGTCATTGCACCTGTGCGTGAGTGACGCAGGTTCTGGCATTGATGCGCAGCTGTTAGCGCGCCTGGGCGAGCCATTTTTGACCACCAAGGCTACCGGTACCGGTCTGGGGCTGGCGGTAGTCCAAGCAGTGGTGCGGGCCCACCAAGGCGCGCTGAAGGTGCGCTCGAAAGTGGGTCGTGGTACCTGTGTGCAGGTTGTTCTGCCGCTGATCGGCGAGCTGCCTGCGGGGGGCGTGTGATGGGCATCAAGGTGCTGCTGGTCGAAGATGATCGAGTCTTGCGTCAAGCCCTGGCCGACACCCTTGAGCTGGGTGGATTTGCCTATCACGCCGTAGGTTCTGCTGAAGAAGCGCTCGAAGCCGTGGCAGGCGAAGCGTTCAGCCTGGTGGTCAGTGATGTCAACATGCCCGGCATGGATGGCCACCAGTTGCTGGCCCAGTTGCGCTGTCATCATCCGCAGTTGCCGGTGCTGTTGATGACCGCTCACGCTGCCGTCGAGCGTGCGGTCGAGGCCATGCGCCAGGGCGCTGCCGATTATCTGGTCAAGCCTTTCGAGCCCAAAGCGCTGCTCAGCCTCGTCGAGCGCCATGCCGGTGGGCGGGTGGGCGGCGTCGACGAAGAAGGGCCGGTAGCCTGCGAGCCTGCCAGTCGCCAGCTGCTGGAGCTGGCAGCGCGGGTTGCGCGCAGCGATTCGACCGTGCTGATTTCTGGTGAGTCGGGCACGGGCAAGGAAGTCTTGGCGCGCTACATTCATCAGCAATCGTCGCGCGCGACCCAGGCGTTTGTCGCGATCAACTGCGCGGCGATCCCCGACAACATGCTCGAAGCCACTTTGTTCGGTCATGAGAAGGGCGCATTTACCGGCGCCATCGCCGCCCAGCCGGGCAAGTTCGAACAGGCCGACGGTGGCACCCTGTTGCTCGACGAGATCTCGGAAATGCCGCTGGGCTTGCAGGCCAAGCTGCTGCGCGTGCTGCAGGAGAGAGAAGTGGAGCGGGTGGGTGGGCGCAAGCCGATCGCCTTGGATATTCGCGTGCTGGCCACGACCAACCGCGATCTGGCGGGCGAGGTGGCGGCAGGGCGCTTCCGTGAAGACCTCTACTACCGTTTGTCGGTGTTCCCCCTGGCCTGGAGTCCGCTGCGCCAGCGCAGTGCCGATATCTTACCGTTGGCCGAGCGTCTGCTGGCGCGTCACGTGGCGAAGATGAAGCACGCCCCGGTGCGCCTGTCTGCGGATGCCCGTGCCTGCCTGCAGGGGCACCTGTGGCCGGGCAATGTGCGCGAGCTGGACAACGCGCTGCAGCGAGCGTTGATCCTGCAGCAGGGTGGGGTGATCGAGGCGGCGGATTTCTGTCTGAGTGGCGCCATTGCCTTGTCGGCACCCGTCGCGGTCAGTGGCGAGCCGGCATCCCCTGAAGCCGCAGGCCAAGCCAGTGGCCTGGGCGACGACATGCGCCGTCATGAATACCAGATGATCATCGACACCTTGCGCGCCGAACGTGGTCGACGCAAAGAGGCTGCCGATCGCCTGGGCATCAGCCCGCGCACGTTGCGCTACAAGCTGGCGCAGATGCGTGATGCCGGGCTGGATGTAGAAGCCAGCCTGTTCGGCTGATCGAGGATTTTTAACGCGATTGTGGATTGGGCTGGCACTCTTGTTGCTAGCTCCAGCCTATCCGCTGCATGAGTGTCAAAAAAATGCGGCCGCCGGAGAGAGAAGTTCATGAGCCAAGGTGTTGAATTCAATCGTCTGATGTTGGACATGCGTGCCATGCAGGCCGATGCCATGTCGCTGCCCAAGGTCGCTGCCGCGCCTGAGCTGGCGCCGGGGCAGAGCAGCTTCGCCGATCTGCTCGGCAGTGCCATTGGTGCCGTGCACAATACCCAGCAGGCCTCGTCGCAGATCGCCAATGCCTTCGAAATCGGCAAGAGCGGCGTCGACCTGACCGACGTGATGATCGCTTCGCAAAAAGCCACCGTGTCCTTCCAGGCGCTGACCCAGGTACGCAACAAAGTTGTTCAGTCGTACCAGGACATCATGCAGATGCCGGTTTGAGGACAGATTGAGTCATGGCCGAAGCAGTCGTCGATAACGCCCCCGCCAAAAGTGGCCCGCCAGCGGCAAAGCCGCCGCTGTTTGGCATGGCGTTCCTGGAAAACATCTCGCAGATGCCCATGCTGCGTCAGGTTGGCCTGCTGGTCGGTCTGTCGGCCAGCGTGGCAATCGGCTTTGCCGTGGTGCTCTGGTCGCAACAGCCGGACTACCGGCCGCTGTACGGCAGCCTGGCGGGCATGGATACCAAGCAAGTCATGGAAGTGCTCGGCGCGGCTGACATTCCTTACAACGTGGAACCCAACTCCGGCGCATTGCTGGTCAAGGCCGACGACCTCTCCCGTGCGCGCCTGAAACTGGCTGCCGCTGGCGTGGCGCCGAGCGACGGCAATGTTGGCTTCGAGCTGCTCGACAAAGAGCAGGGCCTGGGCACCAGCCAGTTCATGGAGGCGACCCGCTACCGTCGCAGCCTCGAAGGCGAACTGGCCCGCACCGTCTCTAGCCTGAACAACGTCAAGGCCGCCCGCGTGCACCTGGCGATTCCGAAGAGCTCGGTGTTCGTGCGTGACGAGCGCAAGCCGAGCGCCTCGGTGCTGGTCGAGTTGTATCCGGGCCGTGCCCTGGAATCGGGCCAAGTGATGGCGATCGTCAACCTGGTCGCTACCAGTGTGCCGGAGCTGGACAAGTCGCAGGTCACCGTGGTCGACCAGAAGGGCAACCTGCTCTCCGATCAGTTGCAAGACACTGCCCTGACCATGGCTGGCAAACAGTTCGACTACAGCCGCCGCATGGAAGGCATGCTCACCCAGCGCGTGCACAACATCCTGCAGCCGGTGCTGGGCAATGACCGCTACAAGGCCGAAGTTTCGGCAGACGTCGACTTCAGTGCCACCGAGTCCACCTCCGAGCAGTTCAACCCTGATCAGCCGGCGCTGCGCAGCGAGCAGTCGGTCGATGAGCAGCGCACCAGCAGCCAAGGCCCGCAAGGCGTGCCTGGCGCCTTGAGCAACCAGCCGCCAGCCGGTGCCGCCGCGCCGGAAAACGCGACTGCCGCCGCGCCGCCTGCCGGGGCAGTCCAACCTGGCCAGCCGCTGCTCGATGCCAACGGCGCGCAGATCATGGATCCGGTCACCGGCCAGCCGATGCTCGCACCGTACCCGGCCGACAAGCGCAAGCAGTCGACCAAGAACTTCGAGTTGGATCGCTCGATCAGCCACACCCGTCAGCAGCAAGGGCGTCTGAGCCGCCTGTCGGTGGCCGTGGTAGTCGATGACCAGGCCAAGCTCGATGCCGCCACGGGCGAAATGACTCGTGCGCCGTGGGGTGCCGAAGATCTGGCGCGCTTCACCCGCCTGGTACAGGACGCCGTTGGCTTCGACGCCAGCCGTGGCGACAGCGTGACGGTGATCAACGTGCCGTTCGCCGCCGACCGTGGCACGGAAATCGCTGACATTCCGTTCTACTCGCAGCCGTGGTTCTGGGACATCGTCAAGCAAGTGCTCGGCGTGGTGTTCATCCTGGTGCTGGTGTTCGGTGTGCTGCGTCCTGTGCTCAACAACATCACCGGTGGCGGCAAGCAGGCTGCCAGCGACAGCGACATGGAACTGGGCGGGATGATCGGTCTGGATGGCGAACTGGCCAACGACCGCGTCAGCCTCGGTGGCCCGCAAAGCATTCTGTTGCCGAGCCCAAGCGAGGGTTACGAGGCACAGCTGAACGCAATCAAAGGCCTGGTGGCCGAAGACCCGGGTCGCGTGGCCCAGGTCGTGAAAGAGTGGATCAACGCCGATGAGTGATAACCGAGCCGTTACCGCCAAGCTGAGCCGCACCGACAAAGCGGCGATCCTCCTGCTCTCGCTGGGCGAGACCGATGCCGCCCAGGTGCTGCGGCACATGGGCCCCAAGGAAGTGCAGCGAGTCGGTGTGGCCATGGCGCAGATGGGCAACGTCCATCGCGAGCAGGTTCAGCAGGTGATGAGCGAGTTCGTCGAGATCGTCGGCGACCAGACCAGCCTGGGCGTGGGCTCCGACGGCTACATCCGCAAGATGCTCAACCAGGCGCTGGGTGAGGACAAGGCCAACGGCCTGATCGACCGCATCCTGCTGGGTGGTAACACCAGCGGCCTGGACAGCCTGAAGTGGATGGAGCCGCGCGCCGTGGCCGACGTCATCCGCTACGAGCACCCGCAGATCCAGGCGATTGTGGTGGCCTACCTTGACCCTGACCAGGCCGGTGAGGTGCTGGGCAACTTCGACCACAAGGTGCGTCTGGACATCATCTTGCGCGTGTCCTCGCTCAACACCGTGCAACCGGCGGCGCTCAAGGAGCTGAACCAGATCCTCGAGAAGCAGTTCTCCGGCAACTCCAACGCCGCGCGCACCACCTTGGGTGGTATCAAGCGCGCTGCCGACATCATGAACTTCCTCGACAGCTCGGTCGAAGGTCAGCTGATGGATTCGATCCGCGAGATCGACAACGACCTGTCGGAGCAGATCGAAGACTTGATGTTCGTCTTCAACAACTTGGCCGACGTCGACGACCGCGGCATCCAGGCGCTGCTGCGCGAAGTGTCCTCGGACGTGCTGGTGGTGTCGCTCAAGGGCGCCGACGAGCGGGTCAAGGACAAGATCTTCAAGAACATGTCCAAGCGTGCCTCGGAGCTGCTGCGCGACGATCTGGAAGCCAAGGGTCCGGTGCGGGTCAGCGACGTGGAAACGGCGCAGAAAGAAATCCTCACCATCGCCCGGCGCATGGCCGATGCCGGCGAGATCGTGCTTGGCGGCAAGGGCGCCGAAGAGATGATCTAACGAATTCACCGGGTGGTGGCGTAGGCGCGGGCTTGCCCCGCGATAGCATCAGAACAGGCAGCAAGGTTGTCACTGCTATCGCTATCGCGGGGCAAGCCCGCACCCACGCTGCTCTGGTTGAAATTGGTTTCGGGAACATCAAGCATGTCTACTACTGAACACCCCAGCGACCTGATCCGTGCCCGCGACCTCGAGGGCGTCGATGTGTGGGCGCTGCCTAGCTTCGACCCGGCACCTGAGCCGGAGCCGGAACCTGAGCCAGAAGTGATCGAGGAAGAAGTCGAGGAAGTGCCGCTGGAGGAAGTCCAGCCGCTGACCCTCGAAGAGCTCGAAGCGATCCGCCAGGAGGCCTACAACGAAGGCTTCGCCACTGGCGAGCGCGAGGGCTTTCACAGCACTCAGTTGAAGGTGCGCCAGGAGGCTGAAGTGGCCCTGGCCGCCAAGCTGCAAAGCCTGGAACAGCTGATGGGGCATTTGCTCGAGCCCATCGCCGAGCAGGATACCCAGATCGAGAAATCCCTGGTGCATCTGGTCGCCCATGTGACCCGTCAGGTGATCGGTCGCGAATTGCGCAACGACTCCAGCCATATCACCCACGTGTTGCGCGAGGCACTCAAGCTGCTGCCCATGGGCGCCGACAACATTCGCATCCATCTCAATCCGCAAGACTTCGAGCTGGCCAAGGCCCTGCGCGAACGGCATGAGGAGAGTTGGAAGTTGCTTGAAGACGAGGCGCTGCTGCCAGGTGGTTGCCGCATCGAGACGGCCCACAGCCGCATCGATGCCACTGTGGAAACCCGTATGGAGAAGGCCGTGGCGCAACTGTTCGACCAGTTGCATGACCAGGCCCTGCATCCGGCGGCGGCAGATCTGTCCATCGAACTGAATGCCCCTTCTGGAGCTACTGATGCGCCTTGATCGCACCAGTTTCGGCAAGCGCTTGGGCGGATACGCCGAGGCGATCAAGTTGCCTGAGCAGCCCGTGGTGGAGGGGCGTCTGCTGCGCATGGTCGGCCTGACCCTGGAGGCCGAAGGCTTGCGCGGCGCCGTCGGTAGCCGCTGCATGGTGATCAATGACGACAGTTATCACCCGGTCCAGGTCGAGGCCGAGGTGATGGGCTTTTCCGGCAGTAAGGTGTTCCTCATGCCCGTCGGCAGCATCGCCGGCATCGCCCCGGGCGCGCGCGTGGTGCCACTGGATGACAGCGGCCGCCTGCCGATGGGCATGAGCATGCTCGGGCGGGTGCTCGACGGCGCTGGCCGTGCGCTGGACGGCAAGGGCGGGATGAAGGCCGAAGACTGGGTGCCGATGGACGGCCCGGTGATCAACCCGCTCAACCGCGACCCGATCAGCCAGCCGCTGGATGTCGGTATTCGCAGCATCAACGGTTTGTTGACGGTCGGTCGCGGCCAGCGCCTGGGCCTGTTTGCCGGTACCGGTGTGGGTAAGTCGGTGCTGCTGGGCATGATGACCCGCTTCACCGAAGCCGAAATCATCGTGGTCGGGTTGATCGGCGAGCGGGGTCGTGAGGTCAAGGAGTTCATCGAGCACATCCTTGGCGAAGAGGGCCTCAAGCGTTCGGTGGTGGTGGCTTCGCCTGCCGACGATGCGCCGCTGATGCGCTTGCGCGCGGCCATGTACTGCACGCGGATCGCCGAATACTTCCGCGACAAAGGCAAGAATGTCCTGCTGTTGATGGATTCGCTCACCCGTTTCGCCCAAGCTCAGCGGGAAATTGCCCTGGCCATCGGCGAGCCGCCAGCGACCCGTGGCTATCCGCCGTCAGTGTTCGCCAAGCTGCCCAAGTTGGTGGAGCGCGCCGGTAATGGCGAGGCTGGGGGCGGCTCGATCACCGCCTTCTACACCGTGCTCTCGGAAGGTGACGACCAGCAGGATCCGATCGCCGACTCGGCGCGGGGTGTGCTCGATGGTCACTTCGTGTTGTCGCGGCGCCTGGCTGAAGAAGGGCATTATCCGGCGATCGATATCGAAGCGTCGATCAGCCGGGTCATGCCCCAGGTGGTCGATGCCGATCACTTGCGCCAGGCGCAGAAATTCAAGCAATTGTGGTCGCGCCTGTCACAAAGCCGCGACCTGATCAGCGTGGGTGCCTACGTGGCGGGTGGCGATCCGGAGACGGACCTGGCCATCGCGCTGCAGGCCAAGCTGGTCGGCTTCCTGCGCCAAGGCCTGGACGAAAACGTCAGCATGGCGCAGAGCCGCGAACAGCTGGGTGCGGTATTCGCTGCGCCGGCGGGCGGTTGATAGGCCATGGCCATGCCCAGTCGAGCCGCGCGCCTGGCGCCGGTGGTGGAAATGGCCGAGGAGGCCGAGCGCAAGGCCGTGCAACGGCTTGGCCATTTTCAGCAGCAGGTGGCTCAGGCGCAGGCCAAGTTGGCTGAGCTTGAGCGCTTTCGCGAAGATTACCAGGCGCAGTGGATCAATCGCGGCGGGCAGGGGGTCAACGGCAGCTGGTTGCTCAACTACCAGCGCTTCCTTGCGCAACTTGAAACGGCCATGACCCAGCAGCGCCAGAGCCTGACCTGGCACCAGACCAACCTGAACAACGCGCGCAATGCCTGGCAGCAGGCCTATGCGCGGGTCGAGGGGTTGCGCAAGCTGGTCCAGCGTTACCTGGATGAGGCGCGCCGGGCTGAGGACAAGCGCGAGCAGAAGCTGCTGGATGAGTTGTCCCAGCGCTTGCCTCGGCAGAGCTACATGTAGTGCGCGGCGCCCTTTTCGCGGGCAAGCCCGCTCCCACAGGGTTTTGCGTCTAAGCAGTTGTCTTGTGGTGTCAGTGCCATTTTGTCTGCGGGCGGGCGCGTTAATGCGAGGCCGAACCCTGTGGGAGCGGGCTTGCCCGCGAAAAGGGCGCCGCAGATTGCCTGCGGCGCTGTCCGCTTGCGGCATGGCCGCTGGCCTGCTAAACCTTCTGAAGTCGCATTCGCCATCATCGAAGGAATCGCTAGCATGGCAGTCGAAACTGATTTTTCACGGGACGAGAAAAAGCTGACGATCAAGGTCAAGGGCCGCTTCGATTTCGGCAGGCACCAGGAGTTTCGAAGCGCCTATGAGCGCCAACCTGAACGCCCCGATACTGTCGTAGTCGACCTCAAGGAGGCCACCTACCTGGACAGTTCCGCCCTCGGCATGCTGCTGTTGTTGCGCGATCACGAAGGCGGTGATGACTCATGCATCAGCGTGATCAACACCAGCTCCGACGTGCGCAAGATCCTGGCCATTTCCAATTTCGACAAGCTCTTCGACATCAGCTGACAGCCCCAATGCCAGCCGACCAAGCGCTGCGCGTATTGATCGCCGAAGACGGAGCGGCAGATCGGCTATTGCTTGCGCAAATCGTTCGTCGCCAAGGTCACGAAGTGTTCACCGCCGAAAACGGCGAGCAAGCCGTTGCCCTGTTCGCCGAAAAGCGCCCGCAGCTGGTTCTGCTCGATGCGCTGATGCCGGTGATGGACGGTTTCGAGGCCGCCCGCCAGATCAAGGCGCTGGCCGGTCAGGCGCTGGTGCCGATCATCTTTCTCACCTCGCTCAGCGAAGACGACGACCTGGTGCGTTGCCTTGAAGCGGGCGGCGATGACTTCGTGGCCAAGCCCTACAGTGCGGTAATTCTCGGCGCCAAGATCCACGCCATGGACCGTTTGCGCAGGTTGCAAGCAACGGTGCTGGAGCAGCGCGACCAGATAACCCGTCACCACCATCACCTGCTCAATGAACAGCGGGTGGCCAAGGCTGTGTTCGACAAGGTGGCCCACAGCGGTTGCCTGCGCTCACCGAATATTCGTTACTTGCAGTCGCCGTATGCGCTGTTCAATGGCGATCTGTTGTTGGCAGCCTTTACTCCTAGCGGTGACATGCATGTGCTGCTGGGTGACTTCACCGGTCATGGCCTGCCTGCGGCGGTCGGCGCCATGCCCCTGGCAGAAGTGTTCTACGGCATGACTGCCAAGGGCTATGGCCTGGCCGAAACCCTGCGCGAGATGAACGCCAAGCTCAAGCGTATCCTGCCGGTGGACATGTTCTGCTGTGCGCTGTTGCTGAACCTGAGCTTCCAGCGAGCCTGCGTGGAAGTGTGGAATGGCGGCATGCCCGACGGCTATCGGTTGTCGGCCAGTGGCGAGCTGCTGGCGACCCTGGCCTCCAGGCATTTGCCGCTGGGTATCCTGGCGCCAGAGCGATTCGATGACAGCACCGAGGTAATGCCGTTGGGCGTGGGCGAACGGCTGCTGTTGCTATCGGACGGGGTGCTTGATACCAGTGATGAGCAAGAGCGCTTGTTCGGTGTCGAGCGCTTGCAGGCGGTGATGGCCGAGAACCTTGACCCAGAGCGTTTGTTCGATGATGTGTTGCAGGCGCTGAAGCGTTTTGGCGGGCGTGCTCGCGACGATATCAGTCTGTGCGACATCCGCATGGTTGAACCGGGATTCGAGGCGCCTGCGGCAATGCTCTACTCTGACAGTGGTCGATCCAGCCCGCTGGACTGGTCGCTGGGGCTCACGCTGCGGGGCGATAGCTTGAAGCGCTTCAACCCCGTGCCCTACCTGTTGCAGTTGCTGCAAGAGGTCCATGGGCTGCGGCCAAGCAGCGGGGTGTTGCACAGTGTGCTCAGTGAGCTGTATTCCAACGCCTTGGAGCATGGCTTGCTGGGCTTGGATTCGGGCCTCAAGCGCGATGCCAGCGGCTTTGCCGAATACTATCGGCAGCGCGCAGAGCGCCTGGCGCAGCAGGTCGATGGCGATGTGCGCTTTGATTTAAGGGTTGAACCGCACGGCCAAGGCGGGCGTCTGACCATTGAGGTGCGAGACAGTGGCGCAGGCTTTGATGTCGAACAGGTTTTAGCTCGACCTGCGCATGAGCAAGGCTTCAGTGGTCGTGGAGTGAATCTGGTGCGGCGCTTGAGCCAGCACGCGCAATGGCTGGAAGGCGGGCGCTGCGCGCGGATACAAATCTGTTGGTGAGTGCTGGCCCCGGCAGCCGGCCAATACGTCATACTGGACTTGATCAAGGAGTGAGCAAGTGGTGGACATGCATATCGATCACCAGGTCCTGAGCGACCTGCAAGACGTCATGGAGAGCGGCTATCAACAGCTGCTGGAGACCTTTTTGGAGGATTCAGAACGACGCCTGAGTCAACTGCACGGTGCCAAGAATGCGGCTGAGCTCGGCATGGCTGCCCATAGCTTCAAGGGCAGCAGTAGCAACATGGGCGCTGTTGGCTTGGCGGCCCTGTGCCAGCAGCTTGAAGAGCGAGTCCGCCAGTCGCCGTTGTATGGCATCGAAGATCTGATCAACCGCATCGACCAGGAGTACCGTGAGGTTCAGTGCTTCTACCGCGGTGAATGTGCGCGCGTTTCTAGCAGCTGATCAAGACTTGGCGCGACTTTTGCCTGTTTCTGCTCAGACGATTTTTACGCCATCTGGCGCGGAGACTTTTCAATGCCTGTCGCACCCAATCCTTTGTTGCAAGCCAGCGCTATCGCCAAGCAGTCGCGCGCGGCCGACAAGCCCCAGTCGGCGGTGGCCGAGCAGGGTAAAGGGTTCGATCAGGTCATGGCCAAGCAGGGGCGTGATAACAGCCCTGTGCGTGACGACAAGGTTGCCCAGGCCAAGCCCAAAGACAAACCGGATGCTGCAGCCAGCGGCAAGAAAGACGCTGGCGATAAGGCATCGGTTGCCGATGACGGCAAGAATTTGCCAGCGGCCGATGCAGCCCTTGCAGCAGGCGAAGCCGCTCAGGATGACGCTGCCAGTTCACTGGATGCCAGCCTGGTTGCAGGTCAGGTGACCGATGCGCAGCCCGGTGCCCAATTGATCCAGGCGCAAGCCGAGGCAGTGGCGCCGGTGCTCCAGGCGGTGGCCCAACAACCAGCAGCACCGTTGGCGCCAACTGTGGGCGACGAAGCGGCCAATGAAGCATTCGATCCGGAGGCTGACCCCCTGGCGGGCTTGCCCACCCTGCGCTTGGCCCTCGAGCAGAGCGCCCAGGCCAAAGGCACCACCTCGGCCCATGCCAATGGTGCTGATAGCGCCCAGGCGCAGCCTGACGACGGCCAGCCAGCCGTCAATACCTTGGCGAACCTGATCAGCAAATCGCAAACCGAGGGTGAGCAGTCGGAGCCGGGCGATAAAGCCTTTGGCAGTTTGCTTGAAGATGGCCTGAAGGACATCAAGAGTGCCAGCAGTGACACTCGGGTCGACGACTTTGCCGATCGCTTGGCCAGTCTGACCCAGGCGGCCACGGCGAAAACCGCCAATGCGCTGCCGGTCAACCCGGCGCCATTGCATCAGCCGCTGTCGATGAATCAGAACGCCTGGACCGAGGGCTTGGTTAACCGGGTGATGTACCTTTCCAGTCAGAACCTCAAGTCTGCCGAGATTCAACTGGAGCCGGCTGAGTTGGGGCGTCTGGATATTCGCGTCAATGTAGCGGCGGACCAAGCGACCCAAATCACCTTCATCAGCGGCCATGCTGGCGTGCGTGACAGCCTCGACAGTCAGTTGCATCGCCTGCGCGAGCTGTTTGCCCAGCAGGGCCTGGCCCAGCCTGATGTCAACGTTGCCGATCAGTCGCGCGGTCAGCAACAGCAGGCGCAACAAGATAGCTCGCAGCTATCTGGAGTAGCAGCACGGCGTGCACAAGCGGCCTCCGGCGAGCAAGGCGAGCTGGCAGATGCCGCTGCCCAGCCACTCGAGCAGCAAGTGGTGATCGGCGATAGTGCGGTCGACTACTACGCCTGATCGGGGCTTCGCCCTGGTTTGCGGGCAAGCCCGCTCCTGCAGGGGGCGAGCCGGCCACGCGTTAGAGAGACGACGCTAACTCTGTGGGAGCGTGCTTGCCCGCGGACCAGGGCGCAGCCCTGGCCATGCACCACAGCGGTTTATCATTCACCTGGCCCGGCAATCGCCCCTCCCGGCGATTCTGGCATAACACTTGCTCAAGCCACGTCATCCTCCTTTGAAACCCCGATGGACGACGGATTATTGGCATGGCGAAGAGCGACGCAGTGAAAGACCCCGCCACGAAAGGCAAACTCAAGCTGATCCTGCTGCTGGTAGTAGCCCTGCTACTGGCCGTCGGCCTGTCGGTGGGCGCCACCTGGTTCATCATGCACAAGAGCGAGTCGGCTCCGGCAGCGGACCCAGCCCTGGCCAACATCAAGCCGGCAGCGATCTACGAGCCCCTGGCCCCAGCCTTCGTGGTCAACTTCAATCAGAACGGCCGCCAGCGTTACATGCAGGTGAGCATCACCATGCAGGGCCGTAACCAGGCTGACCTGGACGCGCTCAAAGTGCACATGCCGGTCATTCGCAACAACCTGGTGATGATGTTCTCCGGTCAAGGTTTCGACACCTTGGCCAGTAGCTCGGTCGGCCAGGAAATGCTGCGCCAGAAGGCCACTGCGGTGGTTCAGGAAGTGGCGCAAAAGGAAGTCGGCAAGCCGGTCGTCGACCAGCTGCTGTTCACCAATTTCGTATTGCAGTAGGAGTCCGCAATGGCCGTACAGGACCTGCTGTCCCAGGATGAGATCGATGCCCTGTTGCACGGCGTCGATGATGGGCTGGTACAGACTGAAAGCGCAGCCGAGCCCGGTAGCGTCAAAAGCTATGACCTGACCAGCCAGGACCGGATCGTGCGTGGGCGCATGCCGACCCTGGAGATGATCAACGAGCGCTTTGCCCGTTACACCCGGATCAGCATGTTCAACCTGCTGCGCCGCTCCGCCGATGTCGCGGTCGGTGGCGTGCAGGTGATGAAGTTCGGTGAGTACGTGCACTCGCTGTACGTGCCGACCAGCCTCAACCTGGTCAAGATCAAGCCGCTGCGCGGCACCTCGCTGTTCATCCTCGATGCCAAGCTGGTGTTCAAGCT
>Ga0247820_10000771_pt1 | contig 17700 bp, 13 predicted proteins | sample 13C_Glucose_Day1_2_FD_192480 | JGI IMG/M metagenome (GOLD analysis project Ga0247820, IMG submission 192480) | Soil microbial communities from agricultural site in Penn Yan, New York, United States - 13C_Glucose_Day14 | ecosystem: Environmental > Terrestrial > Soil > Agricultural land | place...
CGGACAGGCCCTCCGGCACGCCGCCAAGCGCTTCGGCGGCGTGCCGGAGGGCCTGTCCGAGGTGCTCCTCGGGGGCCGCGAGATCGGCGAGATTCTGGTCGAGGACCACCGCGTGCCGATTCTCTCCGCCACCGGCTCCACCGCCATGGGCCGTCAGGTCGGCCCCAAGCTCGCGGCGCGCTTCGCCCGCGCGATCCTGGAGCTCGGCGGCAACAACGCCGCCATCGTGGCGCCCTCCGCCGACCTCGATCTGGCGCTGCGCGGCATCGCGTTCGCGGCCATGGGCACGGCCGGGCAGCGCTGCACGACGCTTCGCCGCCTCTTCGTGCATGAGAGCGTCTACGACCAGCTCGTGCCGCGCCTGCGGCAGGTCTATTCCAGCGTCAAGATCGGCGATCCGCGCACCGAAGGCACCCTCGTCGGCCCGCTGATCGACAAGTCGGCTTTCGACGGCATGGAGCGGGCCCTCGACGAGGCCCGCGCTGCCGGCGGCACGGTCCATGGCGGCGGACGCTACACGGACGGCGCCTGCGCCGACGGCTACTATGCCAAGCCCGCCTTGGTCGAGATGCCGGAGCAGACCGGACCCGTGCTGCGCGAGACCTTCGCGCCGATCCTCTACGTGATGCGCTACGCGAGCTTCGACGAAGTCCTTGAACAGCACAACGCGGTCGGCGCCGGCCTGTCCTCGTCGATCTTCACCCTCGACATGCGCGAGGCCGAGACCTTCATCTCGGTGGCGGGCTCGGATTGCGGCATCGCCAACGTTAATATCGGGCCTTCCGGCGCCGAGATCGGCGGCGCGTTCGGCGGCGAGAAGGAGACGGGCGGCGGCCGCGAGGCGGGCTCGGATTCCTGGAAGGCCTACATGCGCCGCGCCACCAACACCATCAACTACGGCAACACGCTTCCGCTCGCCCAGGGCGTGAAGTTCGACGTCGACGCCTGACCGGCAACGGCCTAAACATCCGGGCGGGGAACCGAAAGGCTCTCCGCCCTTCTCATACAAACATTCAGCATCGCGAGCCTTCCATGACAGCGCCTTCCCGCACCGGCGGCCAGATTCTTGTCGATCAGCTTCTCGTCCACGGGGTCGATCACATCTTCTGCGTTCCGGGCGAGAGCTACCTCGCGGCGCTCGACGCGCTCCACGATGCCGATATCAACGTCACGGTCTGCCGCCAGGAAGGCGGCGCGGCCATGATGGCGGAGGCCTATGGCAAGCTCACCGGCCGCCCGGGCATCTGCTTCGTGACCCGCGGCCCCGGCGCGACGAATGCCTCGCCCGGCATTCACATCGCCAAGCAGGATTCGACCCCGATGATCCTGTTCGTCGGCCAGATCGAGCGTGGCATGCGCGAACGTGAGGCCTTCCAGGAGCTCGACTATCGCGCCGCCTTCGGACCGCTCGCCAAATGGGCGACGGAGGTGGACGATCCCGCGCGATTCCCCGAAATCGTCTCTCGCGCCTTCCATGTGGCCACATCCGGCCGCCCGGGCCCGGTCGTCATCGCGCTCCCCGAGGACGTCCTGACCGACATGGCGGAAGTCGCCGACGCGCCGCGCTATCAGGTCGTCGAGACACATCCGTCCCTCGGGCAGATGGCCGAGCTGCAGAAGCTCCTGCACGCGGCCGAGCGCCCGATCGTGCTCCTCGGGGGCAGCCGCTGGTCGGAGACGGCCGTGCAGCGCTTCGTGCGCTTCGCCGAGCGCTTCGAGCTGCCGGTCGCCTGCACGTTCCGCCGCCAGATGCTGTTTCCGGCCGATCACCCGTCCTATATCGGCGACCTCGGCCTCGGCGTGAATCCGAAGCTTCTGGCGCGCATCAAGGAGGCCGACCTCGTCCTGATGGTCGGCGGGCGCCTGTCCGAAATCCCGAGCCAGGGCTACACCCTGCTCGACATTCCGTCCGTCCGCCAGAAGCTCGTGCACGTTCACCCCGATCCGAGCGAGCTCGGTCGGGTCTACGCGCCGCATCTCGCCATCAACGCCTCGCCGGTCGCCTTCACGGCGGCGCTGGAGGGCGTACACCCACCGGCCTCCCTCCCCTGGGGCGAGGGCACGAAGGCGGCGCATGAGAGCTATCTCGCCTGGAGCGACCCCACGGCCATCCGCCATGCGGGCGCGTTCCAGATGGGCGAGGTGATGACGCATCTGCGCGAGACGCTTCCCGCCGACACGATCTTCTGCAATGGCGCCGGCAACTTCGCCACCTGGGTCCACCGCTTCTGGCCCTTCCGGCATTACGGCACTCAGCTCGCCCCCACCTCCGGCTCCATGGGCTACGGCGTGCCGGCGGCGGTCGGCGCCAAGCGCATCCAGCCGCAGAGTCCTGTGGTGGTGTTCGCGGGCGACGGCGATTTCCTCATGAACGGGCAGGAATTCGCCACCGCCGTGCAGTACGATCTACCGATCCTGGTGATCCTCCTCGACAACGGCATGTACGGCACGATCCGCATGCACCAGGAGCGGGAATATCCCGGCCGCGTCTCGGCCACGATGCTGAAGAACCCGGATTTTGCGGCTTACGCCAAGGCTTTCGGCGGCCATGGTGAGCGGGTGGAGCGCACGGAAGACTTCGCGCCGGCCCTCGAGCGGGCCCTCGCCTCCGGCAAACCCGCCATCCTGCACTGCCTGCTCGACCCGGAGGCGATCACGCCGGCGATGTCCCTGTCGCAGATCCGCGAGAAGGCGCTGGCGAGCAAGGGTTAAGCTCCGTCATTCCGTGGCGAGCGATAGCGAGAGCCTGGAACCCATAACCACGCCTCAAAAGAAAAGGCGCTGCGATCACGGCAGCGCCTTTCTTATTTACAGCTGGAGCGACCATGGAATTCCGGGCGCCGCTGCGCGGCCCCGGAACGACATCGTGTCGGTCTTATGCCGCCTTCGCCTCATCGAGACGCTGGGCCACGAGGGCGCGCAGGCTCCGCAAGTCCTTCACGAACTGGCGGATGCCCTCGGAGAGCTTCTCGGTCGCCATGGCGTCCTCGTTGAGGGCGAAGCGGAAGCTCTTCTCGTCGAGGCGGGTCGGAGCCGGGACCTTGGCGACGTTCTCGGCCGACAGCTTGCGCGGCAGATCGCCCTCGGCCTGGGCAAGTTCGTCGAGGAGCGCCGGCGAGATGGTGAGGCGGTCGCAGCCGGCGAGCGCTTCGATTTCGCCGATGTTGCGGAAGGAGGCGCCCATCACCACCGTCCTCACCCCTTGCGCCTTGTAGGATTCGTAGATCTTGCGCACGGAAAGGACGCCCGGATCGGTCTCGCCCGTATAGGGCCCGCCCCCGGCCTTCACGTGCCAGTCGAGGATGCGGCCGACGAAGGGCGAGATCAGGAAGACACCCGCTTCCGCGCAGGCCTGGGCCTGCACTTGGCAGAACAGGAGGGTGAGGTTGCAGTCGATGCCCTCCTTCTGGAGCACTTCCGCCGCGCGGATGCCCTCCCAGGTGGAGGCGATCTTGATCAGGATGCGCTCGCGCCCGACGCCGCGCTCCTCATAAGATCTGATGATGGCGCGGGCCTTGGCCACGCTCGCCTCGGTATCGAAGGAGAGATCCGCATCCACCTCGGTCGAGACGCGGCCGGGCACGATGCCGGCGAGTTCGGCCCCGAAGGCGACGGCGAGGCGGTCGCAGATCGCCGCCACAGCGCCCTCGCGCGACCCGCCCTGGGCGCGCCCCCAGGTCAGAGCCTCCTCGACGAGATGGGCATAGGTCGGGGTCTGAACGGCCTTGAGCAGCAGGGTCGGGTTTGTGGTGCAGTCCTGCGGTTTCAGGCGGCGCACCGCGTCGAGGTCGCCCGTGTCGGCGACGACGACCGTCATGGCGCGCAATTGGTCGAGCTTGGAGGGCATGGAGAACTCCGTGAATGGTTGAGGAAAGCCTTATCCCGTCTCTTGGGCGAGGTGAAGACCACACCGTCAGGATCATTCCCGGCCGGACGCTGCTGTCGGAGGCGGATCCCCTTCCCGGTCCTGCGGACCGCCGGGGGACGACCCATGGGCTACAGGAAAAGGCCCCGGTTGGCTTTGACCCGGCTCAGGATGAAGGAATGGACCTCCTCGACGCGGCGAAGGCTGCGCACCTCCGCATGCATCACGAGCCAGTAGGTGCGCAGAAACATGAGCGAGGGCGCCACGACCTGCAGTTCCGGGAACTGCCCGATGGCGTAATCGTGCAGGACGCCGACGCCCACCCCCGCCCGCACGGCCTCGACCTGGGCGACGACGCGGGCGCATTCGTAGCGGCGGGAGGTGTATTTTTCGAGGCCGGAAAAATAGTCGAGCACGGGACTATAGACCAGGTCCGGCACGTAGGTGACGAGGGTCCTGCCGGCGAGGTCCGCCGGGTCCTCGATCGGGCCATGGCGGTCGAGATAGCCGCGCGAGGCATAAAGCCTCAGTCGGTAGTCGGTGAGCTTGCGCGAGACGAGCCGTCCCTCCGTCGGCTGCTCCAGGGTGACGGCGATGTCGGCCTCGCGCTTGGAGAGCGAGAAGGTGCGCGGCAGGGCGACGAGCTGGAGCGTGAGGTCCGGGTGCTGCTCGGCGAGCGCCCCGAGCTCAGGTGCGAGGAAATAGGTGCCGAACCCGTCCGGCGCGCCGATCCGGACGGTGCCGGAGAGCGCGAGATCCGACCCGCCCACCTCGCTCGCCACCGCGAGCGCCTGGCTTTCCATGCTTTCCGCCTTGGCCAGCAGCCGCTCGCCCGGCTCGGTGAGGGCATAGCCCTGCGGCCCGCGCTCGAACAGCTTGGTCCGAAGGGCGTTTTCCAGGGCCGAGATGCGGCGCGAAACCGTGGTATGATCCGCCTCGAGACGACGAGCCGCGACCGTGAGGCGGCCTGCGCGGGCCACCGCCAGGAAGAAGCGCAGGTCGTCCCAGTCGAATGCGTTCACGGATCGAGACCTTTTCTGCGGCGATATTGGTATTTTCGCACAACGTGGCTTCAGTTTCACCCATAGCCGTGCGTTTTCGACAATGGTACAAGAGGCCGCATCAAAACACCTTCGAGGAGGAGAGACGCCATGCGCGAGGTCGGACATTTCATCGGCGGCAAGCACGTTCCCGGCAAATCGGGCCGGACGACCGAGTTCTTCCAGCCCATGACCGGTGAGGTCATCGGCAAGGTCGCGCTGGCGTCGAAGGACGAGCTGCGCCAGGCCGTGGAGAATGCCAAGGCGGCTCAGCCGGCCTGGGCGGCCACCAACCCGCAGCGCCGCGCCCGCGTGATGATGAAGTTCCTCGAACTCATCGGCAAGGAGATGGACTCGCTCGCCGAGCTGCTCGCCCGCGAGCACGGCAAGACCATTCCGGACGCCAAGGGCGACATCCAGCGTGGCGTCGAGGTGGTGGAATTCGCCTGCGGCATCCCTCATCTGCTGAAGGGCGAGTACACCGAGGGCGCGGGCCCCGGCATCGATATGTATTCGCTCCGCCAGCCCCTCGGCGTCGTGGCCGGCATCACGCCGTTCAACTTCCCGGCCATGATCCCGATGTGGAAGTTCGCCCCTGCCATCGCCTGTGGCAACGCCTTCATCCTCAAGCCCTCCGAGCGCGATCCCGGCGTGCCGATGCGTCTCGCCGAGCTGATGGTCGAGGCGGGCCTTCCGGCCGGCATCCTCAACGTGGTCAACGGCGACAAGGAAGTGGTGGACGCGATCCTCGACGATCCGGACGTCAAGGCCGTGGGCTTCGTCGGCTCCTCGCCGATCGCCCAGTATGTCTATTCCCGCGCGACCGCCCACGGAAAGCGCGCGCACTGCTTCGGCGGCGCCAAGAACCACATGATCATCATGCCGGACGCAGACCTCGACCAGGCCGCCGACGCCCTCATCGGCGCGGGCTACGGCTCGGCGGGCGAGCGCTGCATGGCGATCTCCGTGGCCGTCCCGGTCGGCAAGGCGACGGCGGACGCGCTCATGGACCGGCTGATCCCGAGGGTCGAGAGTCTGAAGGTCGGCCCCTCCACCGATCCCAGCGCCGATTTCGGCCCGCTCGTCACCAAGGCCCATCTCGACAAGGTGCGTTCCTACGTGGATCTCGGCGTCCAGGAAGGCGCGAAGCTCGCGGTCGACGGCCGGAACTTCAAGATGCAGGGCTACGAGAACGGCTTCTACATGGGCGGCTGTCTCTTCGACGAGGTGCAGCCCAATATGCGCATCTACAAGGAGGAGATCTTCGGGCCCGTCCTGTCGGTCGTCCGCGCCAAGAACTACGACGACGCGCTACGCCTTCCCTCCGAGCATGAATACGGCAACGGCGTCGCGATCTACACCCGCGACGGCGATGCCGCCCGCGACTTCGCCGCCAAGGTGAACGTGGGCATGGTCGGCATCAACGTGCCGATCCCGGTTCCGCTGGCCTACTATACCTTCGGCGGCTGGAAGGCCTCGGGCTTCGGCGACCTCAACCAGCACGGCCCCGACGCGGTCCGCTTCTACACCAAGACGAAGACGGTCACCTCCCGCTGGCCGTCCGGCATCAAGGAAGGCGCGGAATTCGCCATCCCGACGATGCAGTAACGCGAACGCACAGAAAGGCCGGGGTCGCTCCCGGCCTTTCTTGTTTCGGATCGGCATTTTCCCGGCGGGCCGGATCCCCTTCGCCGGAAAATGCTCTAGATCGAAAGTATGGGTGCACGAACGCGCCCGAGCATGACGATTTAGGCGCCATGAACCAGTTCTCACTCACCGACGATCAAACCGCCGTCCGCGACATGGCCCTCGCCTTCGCGGCGGAGAAGCTCGCACCCCACGCATTGGAATGGGACGAGAAGAAGCATTTTCCCGTCGACGTGATGCGGGAGGCGGCAGCCCTCGGCATGGCGGCGATCTACACCCGCGACGATGTCGGCGGATCAGGCATGACGCGCCTCGACGCGGCGCTGATCTTCGAGGCCCTGGCGACGGGCTGCCCGGCGATCTCCGCCTATCTCTCCATCCACAACATGGTCGCCTGGATGATCGACCGCTACGGGTCCGAGGAGCAGCGCCAGCGCTTCCTGCCCGGCCTGTGCAGCATGGAGCTGATCGGCAGCTACTGCCTGACGGAGCCGGGCTCCGGCTCGGACGCGGCGGCGCTCAAGACGAAGGCGGTGCGCGACGGCGACCATTACGTGGTCAACGGCGTCAAGCAGTTCATCTCCGGCGCCGGCACCTCCGACATCTACGTGACGATGGTGCGCACGGGCGAGGACGGCGCGTCCGGCATCTCGACCCTGGTGATCGAGAAGGACATGCCGGGCGTCTCGTTCGGCGCGCAGGAAAAGAAGATGGGCTGGAACGCCCAGCCCACCGCCGCCGTGATCTTCGAGGATGTGCGCGTGCCGGTCGCCAACCGGCTGTCCGACGAGGGCATGGGGTTCAAGATCGCCATGTCGGGCCTCGACGGCGGGCGCCTCAATATCGGCGCCTGCTCGCTCGGCGGCGCTCAGGCCGCCCTCGACAAGGCTCTCTCCTACACGGGCGACCGCAAGGCCTTCGGCAAGCGCATCTCCGATTTTCAGGCGATTCAGTTCCGCCTTGCCGACATGGCGACGGAACTCGAAGCGGCGCGCACCTTCCTGTGGCGTGCGGCCTCCGCACTCGACGCCAAGGATCTCGAGGCGACCAAGCTCTGTGCCATGGCGAAGCGTATCGCCACCGACCGGGGCTTCGAGATCGCCAACGAGGCGCTCCAGCTCCATGGCGGCTATGGCTACCTCGCCGATTACGGGATCGAGAAGATCGTGCGCGATCTGCGCGTCCACCAGATCCTGGAGGGCACCAACGAGGTCATGCGCCTGATCGTGGCGCGCAGCCTCGTCGGGCGGGGCAACCGATGATCCTCCGGCCGCTCGGCCTGGGCTTTGGTCTCGCGGCCGCAATCTTCGCGCTCTTCTCGTTCGCCGGCCCCTGGTTCTTCCTGGAGGGCAGGCGGTCGTTCCAGTTGAACTTCGCGGGCGGCGCAATCCTTGGCCTGCTGCTGGGGCTGATGGGCCCGCGCCTCCTGCGCATGCCGGGAAAGGCTGCCGTGACGGCCATGGTGCTGGTGGCCGTTCCGGGCATGCTGGCGTTGGCGGCAGTCGGCTCGCATTTCGCGGTGTTCTTCCCCGACCTGAATCCGGCGCTGGACAAGGTCTTCGGCTCGCTCATGCTCTGGTTCTACGGCTTCGCGCTCATCGGGGCTCTCCTGGCGGCGCGGCGCATGTAGGGGATCGGGGCGCGTCTCATCAAGTCCGGGCCTTCGGCCCACTCAAAACACAACGACCGGGAGGATTAACCCATGACCACCATCGCCTTCGTCGGCCTCGGCCATATGGGCGGCCCCATGGCGGCCAATCTCGTCAAGGCCGGCCATAAGGTCATCGGCTTCGACCTTTCGCCCGCCTCCTGCGATCAGGCCCGGGCGGACGGCGCCGGCATCGCCGGCTCCGCCGTCGAGGCGGTGCGCGACGCCGAGGTCGTCATCACCATGCTGCCGGCCGGCAAGCACGTGCTGTCGGTCTGGACCGGCATCGTCGCGGCCGTGAAGCCCGGCACGCTTCTGATCGACTGCTCCACCATCGACGTGGACAGCGCCCGCAAGGCCCATGCCCTGGCGCAGGAGCAGGACGGCGGCCTGCAATCCCTCGATGCGCCGGTCTCCGGCGGCGTTGGCGGCGCCAAAGCCGCGACGCTGACCTTCATGGCGGGCGGTGCGGGCGAGGCCTTCGCGCGGGCCGAGCCGATCCTGTCCCAGATGGGCAAGAAGGTCGTCCATTGCGGCGACGCCGGCGCCGGGCAGGCGGCGAAGATCTGCAACAACATGATCCTCGGCATTTCGATGATCGGCGTCGCGGAGGCCTTCGTGCTGGCCGAGAAGCTCGGGCTCTCCCATCAGGCCCTGTTCGACGTGGCCTCCACGGCCTCGGGCCAGTGCTGGTCGCTCACCACCTATTGCCCGGTGCCTGGTCCGGTGCCGACCTCGCCTGCCAATAACGGCTACAAGCCGGGCTTCGCGGCCGCCCTGATGCTCAAGGACCTGCGCCTCGCGCAGGAGGCGGCGCTCTCGTCCGGTGCGACGACCCCCCTCGGGGCCGAGGCCGCGCAGCTCTATGCGCTTTTCGCGGCCGCGGGGCATGACGGCGACGACTTCTCGGGAATCATCAACTTCATCCGCGGTCAGGCGAAGGGCTGATCACCGGAACCGGCGCATGAAGCGCCGGTCGAGCCAGTCCTTCAGCCGCCACGCCCAGCGCCCCTCGAAGGCGAGCCATCGGCCGCGGCCGCCGATGGCGCGGCCGTCGCCGGTCCCGATCAGGATGAGGTGGTCGCGCTGCGGTGCATAAGCTTCCAGGGCCTCGCCCCGTGCGGCGCGGCGCAGGTTGCGGGCCAGCACCGGCCCCTGCCTCACCGCGAAAACTCCCGCCTTCGGCCGCGGATGGGCGACGATCGTGGCGCAGTCCCCGGCCGCGAAAACGGCCTCGTCGTTCAGAACCTGCAGGGTCGGCCCGACGGAGAGAAACCCACGCTCGTCCTTGGCCAGCGGCGTGTCCCTGATCACCTGCGGCGGCGCGGCTCCGGTCGAGACGAGAACCGTATCGGCCGCGATCCGCTTCCCGCTCGCGAGGGTGACGCCTCGTCCGTCGATGCCCCGCGCTGGATCGTTCGCGTGCAGCACGATGCCATGACGCCGGAGCGCCTTCCGGATCCGCCGGTGCATGCCCGCATTGATCTCGGGCGATACAGCCGCGCTGACCAGCGAGACCTGCATCCGGGCCGCCCCGGCCCTGCGAAGGCGGGCCGCCGCCGCGAAGGCCAGGCAGATCCCCGCCACGCCGCCACCGATGACGGCGATGCGGCGCGGCCCGTCCGGCCTTTCCGAATCGGCCACGAGCCGGTCCCATTTCGCCAAAAGATCGCCGATGGGCTTGACCGTCAGGCCATGCTCCGCCGCGCCATCGATCCCCGCCAGGTCGGGAACGATGCCGATGTCCACGGACAGGAGATCGTAGGCCAGCACCTCCCCGCTCGCGAGGCGAACCTGCTTCGCGGCCGTGTCCAGCCCGATTGCCTGCCCCTGGATCAGGACCGCGCCGCTCTCCAGGGCCAGCCGCTCCAGGTCGATATGCATCTCCTCCCGCGCGTAAAGGCCCGCCATGTGGCCCGGGAGCATCCCGGAATAAGGGGACAGGCGGTCCTTCGACACGAGGGTGAGGCGCAGTCCCGGCTCCGGCCGGCGTGCGAAGGCCTTCAGGACGAACACATGGGCGTGTCCGCCGCCGACGAGGACGAGGTGCTTTGAAGCGTCAGGCGGGATGATGTCCCTCGTGTCTATGGTTTTTGCAGGTGCGAAGGCCGGGGGAGTGTTGCAAGACACCTACAGCTTTTAGCTCTTCGGTCCATTACTCTCCAGGCTCAAGCGCGTTCAACCCTGGATTGCCCCTCCTTCATGGTCCGCTCCACGTCCGCCCTGGCCAACCCCTCCGCCGATGCCGCGGCCGTTCTTCGGCGCGTCGGTTTCGCGATCCTGTTCTTCGCGATCCCGATGAGCGCCTTGTTCGCCCGCCGCGCCGTCGTGGCCCTGGCGCCCCTGGCCGTGATCCTTCTGGTGATCGCCGCCGTCTTGGATGGCGGGGCGAAGCATCTGGGGCACAGGTTCGGCGCCATCGTTACCTCGACGGGCGGCCTCGCAGGCGCCGTCCTGCTGCTCTGGATGGCCATGTCCCTGGCCTGGACCCCCTTCCTGCCGGAGGCTTCGGAGCGGCTCCTCAATATTGCCGCCATGGCCGCGATGGGGCTTGTCGGCTATCTGGCCCTTCCCGAGCGGATGCGCTCGGCCAACCTTTACATCCTTCCGGTCGGCGTCGGCCTCGCGGCCCTGATCGGGACGAGCCTGGCGCTCACTGAAGCCGCGGGCATGAGCGAGGAGGGGCAGAGCTTCGGGCGCGGCATGATCGTGCTGGTCATGCTGCTCTGGCCGGCCGTGACATGGCTGCATTCCAGGGGCCGGAACCTGGAGGCGGTGGTCCTGGCCCTGATCGTTGCCCTGGGCGCGCTCTTCGCCGACGACGCCCTGGCTCTCCAGGGGCTGGCCATCGGAGCCCTGATCTTTGCCCTGACGGCTGTCAGCCCGAGGTCCGGCGCACGCCTGACGGCCCTGTTGCTGGCGGGCCTCCTGCTCCTCGCGCCAGCCCTGCCCTTTCTCCTGAAGCCCCTGGCGCAAGGCCTTCTCGGCCCGAAAGCTCCCCTCGTGGCGAGCCTGGGAGCCTGGAGCACGGTCATCCTCGACGACCCTCTCCGGCTCATCACGGGGCATGGGCTCGAGACGTCCCTGCGCGGCCGCATGATCGGCCTCGTCCCGCCGGCCGCACCTTTCGGCATCCTGTTCGAGGTCTGGTACGAACTGGGCCTCGTCGGAGCCGTCGCGGGAGCGCTCGTGCTCTACCGGTCGGCTCTCGGGGCCGGCGGCGAACGCCCGATGCTCGGCCCGGGCATCGTGGCGGCCTTTGCCACCGCCTTCGCCCTTGGCTGCCTGGGGATCAGCACCGCCCAGGTGTGGTGGTTCACGCTGCTGGTGGTCGTGGTCCTGGTCTTCGTGACGATCGAGAGGGGCCAGTTCCGCACGAAACGCCCGAAGGCGGTTTTCCGATCGGTCCGCTGAGGCGGATCACCACTCCAGCCGCAAGGGCCTTCCCTAAGGTTGACGGAACGGCACCGCGTCTGCTTCGCTAGGCCGCTGCCTCACCATCAATCCAAAGGTTTCTTATGCCGATCATCAATCGTGTTGCCGATCTCGCCGACGAGATCGCCACCTGGCGCCGCGACTTCCACGAAAACCCCGAGCTTCTCTTCGACGTCCATCGGACGGCCGGCATCGTGGCCGAGAAGCTGAAGGAGTTCGGATGCGACGAGGTGGTCACCGGGCTGGGACAGACCGGCGTCGTCGGCGTCATCAAGGGGCGTTCGAACGGCTCGGGCCGAGTGATCGGGCTGCGGGCCGACATGGACGCCCTGCCGATCGAGGAGGCGACCGACGTTCCCTACAAGTCCAAGACTGCCGGCAAGATGCATGCCTGCGGCCATGACGGCCACACTGCCATGCTGCTCGGCGCCGCGAAATATCTGGCCGAGACCCGCAACTTCGACGGGACCGCCATCGTGATCTTCCAGCCGGCGGAAGAGGGCGGCGGCGGCGGCGACGCCATGGTAAAGGACGGGCTCATGGAGCGCTTCGGCGTCCAGGAGGTCTACGGCATGCACAACATGCCGGGCATCCCGCTCGGCCATTTCGCGATCCGGCCCGGCCCGATGATGGCGGCGGCCGACCGCTTCACCATCGTGATCGAGGGCAAGGGCGGCCATGCCGCGCGTCCCCATGACTGCATCGACCCGGTGGTGGTCTCGGCCCAGGTGATCACGGCCCTTCAGTCGGTGGCCTCCCGCAGCGTCGACCCGCTCGAATCCGCGGTGATCTCGGTCTGCTCCGTCAAGGCAGGAGACACCTTCAACGTGATCCCGCAGACGGTGACCCTGCTCGGCACGGTGCGCACCCTGTCGCCGGAGGTCCGGGACCTGTGCGAGACCCGCATCCGGGCCATCACGGAGAATGTCTGCGCGGCCTTCGGAGCCAAGGCGGAGGTCGACTACAGCCGGGGCTATCCGGTGACCATGAACGATCCGGCCAAAACCACCTTCATGACCGAGGTCGCCAAGGCGGTCGCGGGCGAGAATGCCGTGGACACCACGGTCGCGCCGCTCATGGGAGCGGAGGACTTCTCCTACATGCTGGAGCAGCGCCCCGGCGCCTACATCTTCGTCGGCAACGGCGATACGGCGGGCGTTCATCACCCGGCCTACGACTTCAACGACGAGGCGGCGCCTTACGGCGTCTCCCTCTGGGCGAAGATCATCGAAACGGGCATGCCGGTCCGCTGATCCCTGGAACAGCCATCGCCGCCGGAGAGGATCCGGCGGCGATGGATTGTCGGCCCGATCGTCCTAGAGCGCTTTTCGGCGAAGTGGATCCGGTGCGCCGTCAAAATGTGCGGCAAAGCAAGGAAAAGAGTTGATTCCACGCCAGTGAAAAACAGCTCTAGTGCACGACCATCGCGGTGAACGGGTAGACATAGGCCTGGAGCATCACCAGCCCGCCGACGAGCGCTGCGAGCGCGATCGAGTGCCAGAACACGAAGCGCAGGATCTCGCCCTCGTGCCCGAACCAGTTCGTAGCCGTCGAGGCGACCACGATGGACTGCGCGTCGATCATCTTGCCCATGACGCCGCCGGTCGAGTTCGAGGCCGCCATGAGGATCTCGGACAATCCGAGCTGGCCCGCGGTGATCTTCTGCAGGTTGCCGAAGAGCACGTTCGAGGCTGTGTCGGACCCGGTCAGGGCAACCCCCAGCCAGCCCAGAAGCGCCGCGAAGAACGGGTAGAAGAAGCCCGTCTGCGCGAAGGCGAGGCCAAGCGTCGCGTCGACGCCGGAATAGCGGGTGAGCGTGCCCAGCGCCAGCATGGCTGCGATCGTCACGAGAGAATAGCGCACCACCCATAGGGTCTCGCCATAGGCGCGGATCAGGCGCAGGGGCGAATACTTCATCACGAGCCCGGACACGATGGCGGCCAGCAGGATCCCAGTGCCCGTCATGGTCAGGATGTTGAACCCGTAGACGGCAGCCTCGGGCGTGGGCTTGGGAACGACCGGGGGCACCTTCTGCACCATGTTGTGCAGGCCCTCGAAGGTCCATTTCGGGAAGAACAGCGGGTTGACGATGTCCTTGAAGGTCTGCGTGCCCCAGACGAACACGAAGGCACACAGGATGATCCAGGGCAGCCAGGCCCGGAAGAGATCGCCCGGGCTATGCTGCCGATGGCTCAAGGTCTCGGCGGTGGATGCGGCCCCGAGCGACGCAGGATGGCCTCCGGCGGCGGCCGATTCGGGATGGTTGCGCAAGGCGGGGCTCGTCCAGATCTCGGCCGGATGCCAAATCCTCAGAAAGGCCACGAGGCACCCCATCGAAACCAGGGAGGCGACGACGTCCACGAGCCAGGGGCCGTGGTAGTTCGAGACCAGGAATTGCGGAATCGCGAAGGAGACTCCGCAGACCAGGACCGCTGGCCAGATCTGGGCCATGCCGCGAAAGCCCGCGAAGGCCCAGATCAGCCAGAACGGTACGATGAGAGAGAAGAACGGGAGCTGGCGCCCGGCCATCGCTCCCAGGGCGAACGGATCGAGCCCCGTCACGGCGCCCAGGGTCACGATCGGCGTGCCCAGGGCTCCGTAGGCAACGGGCGCGGTGTTGGCGATCAGGGACAGGCCGGAGGCGGCGAGCGGCGAGAAGCCGAGGCCGATCAGGATGGCGCCCGTGACGGCGACGGGCGTGCCGAAGCCCGCCGCGCCTTCGAAGAACGCGCCGAACGCGAACGCGACGAGCAGGAGTTGGAGCCGCCGATCGACCGTGATGCCGGCAATGGAATCCTGCAGGGTCTTGAACGAGCCGTTCTCGACCGTCAGCCGGTAGAGGAAGATGACATTGACAATGATCCAGCCGATGGGAAAGAGGCCCGTGAGAGCCCCGAAACCGGTCGCTTCCAGCGCCATGGAGCCCGGCATGCCGAAGGCGAAGACCGCAATGACGAGCGACAGGACGAGCGTGATGATGGCCGCGAGATGGGCCTGCATCTTGGCGAAGGCGATGAGCCCGAGCAGGCACACGATCGGCAAGGCGGCCACGAGGGTCGAGAGAACGGCGCTCCCGAACGGATTATAGACCTGACTCCACATGAGAATGTCCCCTGAACCCACCGGCCCGGGCCGGCACTGGACTGAAGCGGTCAGGCCGAAACGGTCAGGCCGCTCAGGGAAAACTAGCCCCGTGGGGGACAGGGGCAAGACTGGATGAAAGACCTATGAAGAACGGCGCAACGAAGCGCCTCAGTCCTTCATGGAAGAGGCCAGCAATCCTTCGATGTCGATGAAATGCCCGGCGCGGTCGCGCTTGGAGGCGAGATAGCTGACATTCTCCGGAGTCGGGCGGCCCAGCACCCGGTGATCGGAGATGACGTCGAGCCCGGCCTTGCGCAGGGCGTCGAGCTTTTCGGGGTTGTTGGTCATGACCCGCACGGCCGTCGCACCGAGCTGGCGCAGCATGCCGGCCGCGAAGTCGAAGCGGCGCTGGTCCGGATCGAAGCCGAGAACCTCGTCCGCGTCGTAGGTGTCGTAGCCCTGCGCCTGGAGCTTGTAGGCCCGGATCTTGTTGGCGATGCCGTTCCCGCGCCCCTCCTGGTCGAGGTAGAGCAGGATCCCGCCCTCGTTCTGGGCCATGAAGGCGACGGTCCGGCGCAGCTGGTCGCCGCAATCGCATTTGAGGCTGCCGAAGAGATCGCCGGTCAGGCAGGCCGAATGGAGCCGCACGGTCACGGGCTTCGTCAGGTCCGGCTTGCCGACGACGATGGCCACCTGGTCGCGCAGGCCCTCGCCGCCGCGGAAAACCACGAACTCGCTCGTCGGCGCACCCTCAAGGGGCACCGGCGCCCGGCTGACGATCTTCAGATCGAGGGCCTTGGCGCGACGGTAGTCGCGGATTGCGGCGCCGGAGACCCGCGCCAATGAAGGATCGATCTCGATGCCGGCCGCCAGGGGAACGACGACCACCGACGGCAACACCAGGGATAGGCGGGCCAGTTCGAGCGCCTCCTCGTCGAGAGGGCCAGCGGGCCTGACGGGGGCATCGATGCGCCCGTCGACCTTCAGGGACAGGGTCTCGATCCGCTTCCGGTCCACTATCGGGAGGGCGACGACTGCGGACTTGTCGCGCCCGAGACCGAGGCGGCGCAGCCGCGCGGGCGGCAGGACGAGATGGGCGTGGCCACCAGCCACGGCCTCAAGCTGGGCTCCCATGGCCTCGTCCAGATTTTCGACCCCGACCACGAGCGCGCTCGCCTCCGCTCCGTCGATCACGACCGGGCGGGCGCTGCGAAACTCCATGATGGCCCGCTCGACCGAGGTGGTGGCGGGATCATCGGACAGGCTCAGAACAAGACGCATCATCGATTGAACTCAGGCGAACCCGTCTCTTGGGAGAAAAATCGGTTCGTTGCGGAAGCCATCCGGCCTCAAGTCAAGCTTACGGACAGACGGCACCTTACCACAGGCCAGGGGCGAACCCTAATGACACAGATGGGATGTCTGCCATGCCTCATCAACAGGACGCCCATCCCCTTTCGGCAAGCTCGACCTGATAACGCGAGGAGAGTATCTGTACGGGCGGCCCGCGTGCGCCGGCCGCGTTTCTTGAACATTCGATGGTCCGCATGCTCCTCTCAAGACTGGCTTTCTTCGCTCTCCTCGGCCTTGCCACCAGCGCCGGCGCGGCCACGCTCGACGGATTGGCCGTCGATGTGACGAACACGAGCGAGCCCGTGCTCTGTGCCGAAAAGGACAACGTCTCCATCAACTTCGCCTCGCCGGAGGTGCGCGACTTCCGGATCGAGGCCGTCCATCCGGTCTATGCCGGCAACATGCGCCAGGACCGTTGGGAGCCGGACTGGACCGCCTGCGAGGACATTTCGGCCGAGACCTCGAACCATCCCCATCCGACGATGCGCAACCTGTACGAGAGCGCCGAACTGCGGGTGACGGGGCTATCCTACACGCATTTCTGGCGCCCGAGCGACGTGACCGTGCGAATCGGGAATCGGGTGGAGAAGAACATCCACATGATGCAGATTCTCAAGCGACGGCCGGGCCGGGAGGACGAGGTGCTCGTCCTCTACCCCGCCGACGGCTACTGGCGGATCCGCCCCCTGCCGCCGGCCCATCTCGGATGGAGCGCCTACGGCTCTTCCTTCCTGGTCGGTCCGGTCTCGGTCGAAGGGCGGCCCGTGGTGAACATCGAGGAGGTGGCGTTCGACCCGCAGGCCATGGCCTTCACGCTCACCTTCGCGGCGGGCGGCAAGGCGACGGTCGCCGTGAAGGACCTCACCGAGGAGCGCATGAGCCTGGAGGTCGCCTTCGACCGGGCGATCCAAGGACAGCCTTTCGCGGTTCTACGGTCCATGTACGTGACCGAATTCAACGCCGACGTGGCGCGCATCGCGGCGCGCGAGGAGAAGGCCCGGGCCTGGCGCGAGGAGCCGATCATGAGCTTCGACAAGGCCAAGGCCACGGATGTCTGGATGGGCCGGCTGATCCCTTCGCGCCACAACACCAGTGCCCCCGACATGATGTTCAATCGATTCCGCGGAGCGCCGGCCTCCTCGAACTGACCGCACGGGCGATAAGCGCGATGAGCCGGCCGTCGATCAGGATGAGGCCCACACCAATGAGCGCCATCCCGGCCATGTGCCGAGGCTCAAGAGTCTCGTCCAGCACCAGCACGCCGAGCAGGATGGCGCTCACCGGGACGAGGAACGTCACGAGGACGACATTCGTGGCGCCTGCTCGCGCGAGCAGGCGGAAGAACAGAATATAGGCGAAGGCCGTCGAGACCAGCGCAAGGCCGAGGAGGGATGCGACGGTGCTCATGCTCGGCAGCGGCAGCGCCCACGGGTGATCGACCAACAGGGCCAGCGGCAGCAGGACGGCGCTCGAGGCCATCACCTGACCGGCTGCGGTGGCGAGGGGCGGGACGCCCATGGCCTTGAAACGCCGCCCATAAACGCCGGAAAAGGCATAGGACACGGCCGCGCCCAACACGGCGAGCTGCGCCGGGATGGTGACGCTCCACGATTGGAGCGCAGCGCTGC
>Ga0247820_10000773_pt1 | contig 17697 bp, 19 predicted proteins | sample 13C_Glucose_Day1_2_FD_192480 | JGI IMG/M metagenome (GOLD analysis project Ga0247820, IMG submission 192480) | Soil microbial communities from agricultural site in Penn Yan, New York, United States - 13C_Glucose_Day14 | ecosystem: Environmental > Terrestrial > Soil > Agricultural land | place...
CGGTGGGCACCAACGCCGGCCAGATCAAGACCGGCTCGCTGTCGCGCTCGGACCGCATGGCCAAGTACAACCAGCTGCTGCGCATCGAGGAAGACCTGGGCGACATCGCCCAGTACCCCGGCCGCGCCGCGTTCTACAACCTGCGATAGACACGCCCTTGGGCTCACGCTTCGTCCCCGTCCTGCTGGTCGCCCTGCTGCTCGTGGTGCACGGGCAGCTGTGGTTCGGCCGGGGCAGCGTGGGCAACGTGGGCGAGATGCAGCGCAAGCTGCAGGAGCAGAAGGCGGCCAACGTCCAGGCGCAGCAGGCCAACGAGCGGCTGGCCAACGAAGTGCGCGACCTGAAGGAAGGCGTGGAGATGGTCGAGGAGAAGGCTCGCGCCGAGCTGGGCATGGTCAAGCCCAACGAGATCTTCGTCAACGTCGTCACGCCCAAGTGAGGCGCGGCCCCGCGCCGCGGCCCGCATGAAGATCGCCCTGCTCGGTGCCGAGAGCACCGGCAAGACCACCCTCTCCCAAGCCCTCGCCGATCGCCTGCGCGGCCGCGGCCATCGCGCGGAGGCCGTCGGCGAGGTGCTGCGCGAATGGTGCGAGCGCGAGGGCCGCGCGCCTCGTCCCGAGGAACAGCTGCCGATCGCGCAGGAGCAGGAGTACCGCGTCGACGCCGCCGCGGCCCGTGCGGACATCGTCATCGCCGACACCACCGCGCTGATGGTGGCGATCCACGGCGCCGAGCTGTTCGACGACGACCCGCTGTACCGCTTCGCCCTGGATCGCCAGCGCAGCTACGACCTCACGTTGCTGACCGGGCTCGACATTCCCTGGATCGCCGACGGTCTGCAGCGCGACGGCTCGCATGCGCGCGAACCCGTGGATGCGCTGGTGCGCGAAAGCCTGGCCAAGGCCGGCGTGCCCTATCGCGTGGTGTACGGCAGCGGCGAGGACCGCGTGCGCAACGCGCTCGCGCCGGTGCTGGAGCTGCTGGGCGAGCGGCCCGCGGCCACCGACGACGAAACGCGCTGGAAGTGGGTGTGCGAGAAGTGCAGCGACCCCGAGTGCGAGCACCGGTTGTTCACCGGGCTCACCGGCCTGCGCTGACCTACTGCACCGCCGAAGTCACCGGCGGCTGGTCGCCCGGCGAGGTGAACAGCTGGGCCGCGTCGACGGCGTCGAACCGGTACTGCTGCCCGCAGAAGTCGCAGCCCACCTCGACCTGCCCCTGCTCCGCGATGATGCTGTCGGCCTCTTCCCGGCCCAGCCCGCGGATCATGCCGGCCACGCGATCGCGGCTGCAGGTGCAGGCGAAGCGCGGGGTCTGCGGCGGGAACCGCAGCAGCTGCTCTTCCCAGAACAGGCGGCGCAGCAGCGTCTCCGCGTCCAGCTCCAGCAGCTCGTCGCGCGTGAGCGTCGAGGCCAGCGTGGCGATGCGGTTGTAGTGCTCGTTCAACCCGATCTCGTCCTCGTTGGCCTTGCTGACCATCGAGCCTTCGAGGTTGCCCTCGCCCTGCACCGGCAGCCGCTGGATCAGCAGCCCCGCCGCCACCTTGCCGTCGGCCGCCAGCACCAGCGTGGTGTCCAGCTGCTCGGACTGCAGCATGTAGTGCTGCAGCACCTCGGACAGGCGGCCCAGCTTCTCATGGCGGTCGCCGTGCAGCGGCACCACGCCCTGGTAAGGCTGCTGGCCCGGGAACTTGTCGCGCGGGTCCAGCGTGATGGCGCAGCGGCCGTGGTTGCGGGCGTTGACCAGCTCGGGCAGGCGGTCGCTCACCTGCACCTCGCCGATCACCTTGGCGGTGGCGCGCAGCGTCAGGTCGTGCTGCACCTCGGCGACCGCGACCTTGACCGGTCCGTCGCCGAAGATCTGCAGCACCAGCGCGCCGTTGAACTTGATGTTGGACTGCATCAGCACGCCGGCGGCGGCCATCTCGCCCAATAGCTCTGCCACGGGCGGCGGGTACGCGCCCGTCGTGCTGTTGGCCTGGCGCCGCGCCAGGATCTCCGTCCAGGCGTCGGTCAGGCGCACCAGGGCGCCGCGCACCGGCAGGCCGTCGAAAAGGAACTTGTGGAGCTCGGACATGGAATGGGCGGGCCCAAAGCTGGATCAGATGGCGGTCAGCCGATCTTCTTCAAGCCCTTGTCGAACCGGCGCGAGTTCTCCACGTAGTGCAGCGCGGTCGCCGCCAGCTTCCTGGCGGCCTCGTCGTCCAGCGTCCGGACGACCTTGGCCGGCGCGCCGATGATCAGCGAGTTGTCCGGGAACTCCTTGCCCTCGGTGACCACGCTGCCGGCGCCCACGATGCAATTGCGGCCGATGCGCGCGTCGTTGAGGATCACGGCCTGGATGCCGATGAGCGTGTTGTCGCCGATGGTGCAGCCATGCAGCATCACCTGGTGGCCGATGGTGACGTCGCGGCCGATGGTGAGCGGCTTGCCCGGGTCGGCATGCAGCACCGACAGGTCCTGGACGTTGCTGTTGTCGCCGACGCGGATGGCCTCGCTGTCGCCGCGGATCACCGTGCCGAACCACACGCTGGCGTTTTCGCCGAGTTCGACCGAGCCGATCACCTGCGCCGTTTCCGCGACCCATGCGCCCTGGCCGAGCTTGGGAGAGATGCCGTCGAGTTCGTAGAGGGCCATGGACAATACCGTTCAAATGAAGACCGTTGGATTGTAGGGATGGCCCTGAGGACACTGGCCTTGCAGGCCCTGTGCGCCGCGCGCCCCGACGACAAGGTGGCGCTGGCCCAGGCGCTGCACCGCGACGCGCAAGGCCTCGCCATCGAGGCTGATCGGCCGTCGCCCGAAGCACCCCTTCCGGGCCGGCCCGAGAAGCCCGACCTCGTGCACCCCGCCCGCGTGCCGCGCCGCTCGCCGGCCAAGCCCGAGGGCCTGGCCGCGCTGCTGCACGCCATCGCCCACATCGAATTCAACGCCATCAACCTGGCGCTGGACGCCGCCTGGCGCTTCGACGGCATGCCGCGCGAGTTCCACCTCGACTGGCTGCGCGTCGCGGCCGAGGAGGCCTTCCATTTCTCGCTGCTGCAGGAGCACCTGGCCTCCCTCGGCCACGCCTACGGCGACTTCGCCGCCCACGACAACCTGTGGCAGATGTGCGAGAAGACCGCGGACGACGTGGTGGCCCGCATGGCCCTGGTGCCGCGCACGCTGGAGGCGCGCGGACTCGATGCCACGCCGCAGATCCAGCAGAAGCTGCGCCAGGTGGGCACGCCGCCGGCGCTGCGCGCGGTGGACATCCTGGACGTGATCCTGCGCGACGAGGTCGGGCACGTGGCCATCGGCAACCACTGGTACCGCCGGCTGTGCGAGCGCGAAGGGCTGGACCCGCTCGCGCACTATGGCGTGCTCGCGCAGCGCTACGCCGCGCCGCGGCTGATGCCGCCGTTCAACGAGAGCGCGAGAAGGCGCGCCGGGTTCTCGGAAGAGGAACTGGCCTGGCTCAGCGGGGAGACACGTCCCTAGGCGGCCCCGGCAGCAGCCGGAACGCCACCGTCGCCCCCACCAGCTGCAGCGCGATCGAGCCCAGCACCGCCTGGTAGGTCTCCATCCCCAGGCGCGGGGCGGCCTCGGCCACCAGGCCGGTCACCCATTGCATCAGCGCCACGCCCAGGAACAGGGCCATGGTGAACACGGCCATCGCGCGGCCGGTCATCCGCGCCGGATAGGCGCTGCGCACGTCGGCGTACTGCAGCACGATGAAGCCGGCCACCAGGCTCATCACCGTGCTCACCACGACCTCGACCGCGGCCTGCCGGCTGATCGCCATTGCGCCGAACATGGCGGCCACGGCCAGCGTGCCCACGATGATCCAGCGGCGGCGCAGCCGGTCGCCCGGGTCGAGCCGGCCGAACAGCGGCGGCCCGAGCATGCCGACCACCGACACCAGCAGCGCCACGTTGCCGGCCTGCACCAGGCTGAAGCCGTGGCGCTCCACCAGCAGCGGGCCCAGCCAGAGTCCGCGCAGCGCCAGGAACGAGGCGTAGGTGAAGGTGGCCAGCACCACGATGCCCCAGGTGTGGCGCAGCGCGAACAGCTCGCCGTAGCCGCGCAGCGCGGCCAGCATGCCGGCCGGCGGCGCTTCGTGGTGCGTGTCCGCCGACTCGTTCACCAGCAGCAGGATGGCCAGCCACGCGAGCGCGGCCAGCGCCGCCAGCGTGTAGAAGCCGGCCCGCCAGGAAGCCTGTTCGACGATCCAGGCCAGCGGCGTGCCGGTGAGCAGCAGGCCCACCGAGCCGATGCCCAGCGCGGCCCCGTTCACGGCCGCGAAGCGCTCGGCCTCGAACCGGCGCGAGATGAACACGGTGCACGCGAGGAAGGCCGGCGCGCACCCCACGCCGATCAGGAACTGCCCGGCCAGCAAAGGCGCGAAGCCGTGCGACGTGGCCGCGACCAGCGAGCCGACGACGGTGAGCGGGAACACCGTGAGCACGGTGCGCCGCGGTCCCCACACGTCGATGCCCATGCCCATGAAGAGCTGCAGGCCGCCGAACGCGAAGTGGAAGACACCGGCGAACACGCCCAGCTGGCCGGGCGTGAGGCCCAGCTCCTTCTGCAGCGGCGGCGCCAGGATGGCGGCCACGGTGCGGAAGGCCTGGCTGAGGGCGAAGCCGCAGATCAGGGCCAGCAGCATGGCCCACGCGGAGCGGGTGCGGGAGGAGGCGGCGGCGGTGGAGTCCAAGGCCCGGCGACTGTAGCCGAGGCGGGCGCTAGAGCAGGTACGTCAGCAGCAAAGCCCCGCTCGCGGCCGAGACGGCGGCCGTCGTGATCCATCCGAGCACGTTCAGCCAGCGCCGGTTCACCTGCTCGCCCATGACGCGGCGGTTGTTCGTCATCAGCATGATCAGCAGCAGGAGCGGCGGGACCGAGAAGCCCTGCACGATGCCGGACCACACCAGCGCCTTCATCGGGTTGAAGCCCAGGAAATTGAGGCCCACGGCGGCCAGCGTGACGAGCGCGATCGCGCCATAGAACCTCTTCGCTTCGTGCCAGCGCGCGTGCAGGCTGTGCTTCCAGCCGAACGACTGCGCCACGTCGTAGGCCGCGCCCGCGGTCATCACCGGCACCGCGAGGAAGCCCACGCCCACCAGACCGGCCGCGAACAGGAGGCCGGCCCACTCGCCCGCGATCGGCTTCAGTGCCTCGGCCGCCTGCGCCGCCGTCTCGATGTCGGTCTTGCCGGCCGCGTGCAGCGTGGCCCCGGTGGCCAGGATGATGAAGTACATGATCAGGTTGGAGAACAGCATCCCCAGCAGGATGTCGCGACGGCTCTCGCGCAGCTCCGACCGGCTCGCTCCCTGGCGCTGCTGCACCGTCGTGCGGCCGCGCGCGATCTCCTCTTCCACCTCCTGGTTCGACTGCCAGGTGTAGAGGTAGGCCGACAGCGTGGTGCCGATGACCGCCACCACGAGCGACAGGAACTCGCGGTTGAACTGGATGCGCGGCACCACCGTGCCGTGCAGCGTGGCCGCCCAGTCCGGCCGGGCCAGCAGCGCGGCGGCGACATAGGAGAGCAAGGCCAGCGCCAGCCAGCGAAAGGTGTTGCGGATCACACGGTAGGGCGCGAAGCATTGCAGCGCGAACACGATGGCCGCGATGCCAACGACCAGCCAGGGCACGGGCACCGGCACGAACATGTTGAGCGCCGCCGCCATGCCGCCCAGGTCGGCCGCCGCCTCGATCACGTTGCCCGCCACCACGCCGACCAGCAGCGGGTACAGCACCCAGCGCGGGTAGAAGTCGTGGATCGCCTGGAACAGCGCCCGCCCCGACACCATGCCCAGCCGCGAGGCCAGGTAGACCACCGCGAACATCATCGGCATCGTGACCGGCGCCATCCAGAGGAACGCATAGCCGAACTTCGCGCCGGCGCTGGCGTAGGTGCCGATGGCGGACGGGTCGTCGTCGGCCGCGCCGGTGATCAGGCCCAGTCCGAGGGCACGGGCCGCGCCGCGGGCACCGGCGCCCGCCCTTGTCCCGTGTTCGGCCGGCTCGCGCGGTTCGGCCTGGCCGCGGGCTTGCGACCTGGTGTTCGGCAAGAGTGCTGCTCCCGGAAAAGGGGCCACCCTAGGCCGCTCACGCGACCGCAGGTGTCAGGCATTGCCGGATCCGGGCGTAGTCGGGCCCGGGCGCCGCGCTCAATCGGCCGGCTCGGCGCCGGAGAGCAGGGCCACGAAACGGTCGGCCCCGACGTTGCCGCCCGAGAGCGTGACGCCCACGCGCAGGCCGCGGAAGCGGTCGCGGTGGTGCATCAGCGCCGCCAGCGCGCAGGCGCCGGAAGGTTCGAGCACGACCTTGAGGCGCTCGAAGGCGAAGCGCATGGCCTCGACCACGACGGGGTCGGGCACCGTGAGCACGTCCTCCACCAGCGCCTGGATCACCTCGAAGGGATGCCTGCCCACCGCCGTGGTCTGCTGGCCGTCGCAGATGGTGCGCGGCACGTCGATGCTGACGATGCGGCCTTCCTTCAGCGAACGGCGCATGTCGTCGCCGCGCTCCGGCTCGGCGCCGAAGATGCGGATGTTGGGCAAGAGGTGGTGCGCCGCGACCGCGCAACCGGAGAGGAAACCGCCGCCGCCGGCGCAGACGATCAGCGCGTCGAGCGCACCCACGTCCTGCGCGAGTTCCAGCGCCGCCGTGCCCTGCCCCGCCATCACGCGCAGGTCGTCGAACGGCGGGATCAGGTTGGCGCCCTGCTCCTGCACCAGCCGCGCCGCGATGGCCGCGCGGTCTTCCTTGTAGCGGTCGTACACCACCACCTCGGCGCCGTAGCCGCGCGTGGCCTGCAGCTTGAGCGCCGGCGCGTCGTGCGGCATGACGATGGTGGCGCGGCAGCCGTGCAGGCGCGCGGCCAGCGCCACCGCCTGCGCGTGGTTGCCGGAGGAGAACGCGACCACGCCGCGCGCGCGCTCGGCATCGGTCAGCGAGTTCACCGCGTTGTAGCCGCCGCGGAACTTGAAGGCGCCCATGCGCTGCAGGTTCTCGGCCTTGAGGAAGGCCTGCGCGCCCAGCACGTCGTCCAGCGTGCGAGAGGTGAGCACGGGCGTGCGGTGCGCGACGCCTTGCAGGCGGCGGGCGGCGGCTTCTACGTCGGCGAACTGCAGCATGGTCAGGTGTCCTCACTCGCTCCGGATGTTGGCGGCCTTGATGATGCGGGCGTTGTTGTCCGACTCGGTGGCGATCTGCCGCGCGAACTCGGCCGCGCTGCCGCCGGTGGGCACGTTGTCGCTGGCGACCAGGCGCGCCCGCAGGTCGGGATGCCCCAGCGCCTTGTTCACTTCGGCATTGACCCGCTCGATCACCGCGGGCGGCGTGCCGGCGGGCGCGAACAGGCCGAACAGCGAGTCCATGTTGGCCGCGGGGAAGCCCAGCTCCTCGAGCGTGGGCGCATTCGGGAAGGCGTCGAGCCGCTTGGGCGCGCCGACGGCGAGCACGCGCAGCTTGCCCGACTTCACGTGCTGCGCCACCGCGGGGCCGGCGTTGGTCGAGAGCACTTCGAACTGGCCGCTGAGCGCGTCGGTGACCTGCTGGCCGCCGCCCTTGTACGGGATGTGCGTGATGTCCACCTTCGCGCCGGCCTTGAGCTGCTCCAGCATCACGTGGCCGAGCGAGGCCGGGCCCGAGGTCGCCCAGCGCACGCTGCCCGGCTTGGCCTTGGCGATGGCCAGCAGCTCCTTCATGTCCCTGGCCTGCGTGGCGCTGGTGGCCAGCAGCAGCACGGGCGAGTACATCACGCTCGCCACCGGCACGATGTCGCGGGCCGGATCGAACGGCGACTTGCCCAGGTGGGGGTTGAGCGCGACCGGGCTGATCGCCGCGAAGCCGAAGGTGTGGCCGTCGGTGGACTTGGCCACCGCGTCCACGCCGATGCTGCCGCTGGCGCCGGCCTTGTTCTCGATCACCACCGATTGGCCGAGCGCGGCCGCCATGCGTTCGCCGAGCGCGCGCGCCACCACGTCGCTGACGCCGCCAGGCGGGTAGGCGACCACGATGCGCACGGGTCGGGACGGCCAGCCGGCCTGCGCGAACGCGGCGGGCAGGGCGAGGGTGGCGAGCGCGGCGGCGACGGCGCCGCGGCGGGTCAGGCGGGAAGCGGACATGACGGGATCTCGGGAACTGCTGGGGGGAAAGCGTGCGAGGTTATCAGCCCCGCGGATGGTGCTGCCCGTGCAGCTGGCGCAGCCGCTCGCGCGCCACGTGGGTGTAGATGGTGGTGGTGGAGATGTCGGCGTGGCCCAGCAGCATCTGCACCGCGCGCAGGTCGGCGCCGTGGTTCAGCAGGTGGGTGGCGAAGGCGTGGCGCAGCGTGTGCGGCGACAGCGGCGCGGTGATGCCCGCCGCCTTCGCGTACTTGCGCACCAGCACCCAGAACATCGCGCGCGTCATGCCGTGGCCGCGCGCGGTGACGAACAGGTCGTCGGTCTGCTGGCCGCCCAGGATCTCGCCGCGCCCCTGCGCCAGGTAGCGGGCGATCCAGTCGCGGGCGTGCTGGCCGAACGGCACCAGCCGCTCCTTGCCGCCCTTGCCCATCACGCGCACCACGTGGTCGGCCATGCTGAGGTGGATCACCTTGAGCGTCACCAGCTCGCTGACGCGCAGCCCGCTGGCGTAGATGAGCTCCAGCATGGTGCGGTCGCGCAGGCCCAGCGGCGTGTCCACGTCGGGCGCGGCCAGCAGCGATTCGACCTGCGACTCGGTCAGCGTCTTGGGCATGCGCGGCGCGCGCTTGGCGGGCTCCAGCTGCAGCGTCGGGTCTTCGGTGATGCGGCGCTCGCGCAGGGCCCAGCGGAAGTAGCGCTTGAACACCGTCAGCCGCCGGTTGGCCGTGCTGGCCTTGGTGGCGGAATGGCGCGCGGCGAAGTAGGCCTGCAGGTCGTGTTTGGCCGTGGCCTCGAGGCTGCCGCCGCGCGCCTGCAGCCAGCGCGCGTACAGCGTCAGGTCGCGCCGGTAGGCGGCCAGCGTGTTGCGCGACAGGCCCTCCTCGAGCCAGAGCGCGTCGATGAAATCATCGATGGAAGCGAACAAGCCGCCCGGGGGCGGCTTGCTGCGGTGGGTGGTCGCGGCGGGCATTCGCTGCGCGCGGCCAGGCTTCAGTCCAGCTTGAGCTTGGCGCTGTCGACCACCTTCTTGTACACGTCGTACTCCGCCTTGATCTGCTGGGCGAACTGCTCGGGCGTGTTGCCGATGATCAGCGAACCGGTGTCCTCGATGCGCTTGCGCACGGCGGGCTCCTGCAGCGCCTTGACCGCGGCGGCGTTGACCTTGTCGACCACTTCCTTGGGCAGGCCCTTGGGACCGAGGATGCCGTAGTAGGCCATGCGGTTCACCGGCTCCAGGCCCACTTCCTTGAAGGTGGGCACGTTCGGCAGTTCCTTCAGGCGCTGGGGCGCGGCCACCACGATCGGCACCAGCCGGCCGTCCTTGATGAAGGGCAGCGCCGAGGGCAGGTTGTCGAAGATCATCGGCACCTGGCCGGCCACGGTGTCGTTCAGCGCCGGGCCCGCGCCGCGGTACGGGATGTGGATCACGAAGGTGCCCGACATCGCCTTGAACAGCTCCATCTGCAGGTGGCCGATGCCGCCGGTGCCGGAGGAGGAGTAGGAGTACTTGCCCGGGCTCTTCTTCAGTTCCGCGATGAAGGACTTGTAGTCCTTGGCCGGGAAGTTGGGGTTCACCGCGATGATGTTGGGCGTGGCCGCGATGTTGATGATCGGGGTGAAGTCCGTCGTCGGGTTGTACGGGATCTTCGGGTTGATCGCCGGGTTGGCCGCGGTGGTGGACACGGTGGCCACGCCGAGCGAGTAGCCGTCGGGCGTCGCACGCATCGTCTCGGTGGCGCCGATGACGCCACCGCCGCCGGCCTTGTTCTCCACGATGACGTTCTGGCCCAGGTTCTTGCCCAGGGGCTCGGACATCACGCGCGCGATGATGTCGGTGGTGCCGCCCGGCGCGAACGGCACGACCAGCTTGACCGGCTTGTTCGGATAACCCTGGGCCAGCGCGGGGCCTGCGGCGGCCACCGACAGGGCGGCGGCGGCGAGAGCGATCCAGTCACGGCGTTGCATTGATCTCTCCTTGTGTTTCGTCAGCGATGAAACAGTGGATCGTACCCAAGTCCGCCTGACGCTTGCCTGTGGATGCGCATAAGGGTGAACCCGCAGCGGCTATGCTCGAACGGTGGAGTTCGCCCGTCTTCTCTTTCCCGATTTCTCGCTCATCGCGACCGGTTACCTGATCTGCCGATACACCGCCCTCGACCGCACCGTCTGGGAGCAGGTCGAGAGCCTCGTGTACTACGTCCTGTTTCCCGTCCTGCTGTTCCAGTCCATCGTGCGCGCGCCGCTCGACCTGGACGCCGCCTCCGGACTGATAGGCGCGGGGCTGCTGCTCGGCCTCTCGGGCATCGCGATGGCCTACGCCATTCCCCACCTGCCCGGGCTGCGCCGGCTGGTCGACCGGCGCGAGCATGCGGCGGCGGCGCAGATCGCGTTCCGCTTCAACTCCTTCATCGGCCTGGCGCTGGCCGAGCGGCTGGCCGGCGCGCAGGGCCTGCAGCTGATCGCGGTGCTGATCGGCGTTTGCGTGCCGCTGTTCAACATCGGCGCGGTGTGGCCGATGGCGCGGCATGCCAAGACCGGCTTCCTGGCGGCGCTGGCACGCAATCCGCTGATCATCGCGACCGGCACGGCGCTGACGGCCAACCTGCTCGGTCTCTCCGTGCCGATCTGGCTGGAACCGACCGTCAACCGCATCGGCGGCAGTTCGCTCGCCCTGGGCCTGATGGCGGCCGGCGCGGGCATGCAGTTCGGCAGCCTGGCGCAGGCCCGCACGCTCACCGTGTCGGTGCTCGCGATCCGGCACCTGCTGCTCCCGCTGGTGGCGGCGGGGCTGGTGGTGCTGTTCAAGCTCGATGCGGCGCAGGCCGCGGTGCTGCTCGCGTTCTCGGCCCTGCCCACGGCTTCCAGCGCCTACGTGCTGGCTTCGCGGATGGGCTACAACGGGTCGTACGTGGCGGGGCTGGTGACGCTGTCGACGCTGCTGGGCGTGCCGAGCCTGACGTTCGCGCTGGGGGTCTTGCGCTAGACGGGAAACTCCGCGGCGCCTAGCGTGTCTCAGCAGCCAACGCCCACGCCACGTGCTCGCGCACCAGCTCGCTCGGATGCTCCAGGACCCGCCGCAACGCCTCTCGCAGTTCCGCATCGTCCCGCGCCCGCAGGGCGTTGCCCGCCGCCACGGCGACGTTGCGCAGCCAGCGCTCGTGGCCGATGCGGCGGATCGGCGAGCCTTCGGTGCGGCGCAGGAATTCCGCCTCGCTCCAGCCCAGGAGGCCGGCCAGCGTGGAACCGGTGAAGCCGGCGCGCTCGTCGAAATCCGGCAGCGGGCTGCGGCGCGCGTACTTGTTCCAGGGGCAGACCAGCTGGCAGTCGTCGCAGCCGTAGATGCGGTTGCCCATGAGCGGGCGCAGTTCCATCGGAATGGGCCCGGCGTGCTCGATCGTCAGGTACGAGATGCAGCGCCGCGCATCCAGCCGCTGCTCGCCGACGATCGCTGCCGTGGGGCAGACGTCGATGCAGGCGCGGCAACTGCCGCAATGGGCCGTCACCGGTTCGCTGGGCGGCAATTCCAGGTCGATGTAGATCTCGCCCAGGAAGAACATCGAGCCGGCCTCGCGGCTGAGGATCAGCGTGTGCTTGCCGCGCCAGCCCTGCCCGCTGCGCGCCGCCAGTTCCGCTTCCAGCACGGGCGCCGAATCGGTGAACGCGCGATGGCCGAAGGGGCCGATCTCGGCCGCGATGCGCTCGGACAGTTTCTGCAGGCGGCCGCGCAGCACCTTGTGGTAATCGCGGCCGCGGGCATAGACCGAGACGGCGCCCTCGAGCGGGCGGCCCAGGCGCTCCCATTCGATCGCCTGCCAGCCTTCGGGCGTCGCGGCCGGCAGGTAGTCCATGCGCGCGGTGATCACCGAGAGCGTGCCGGGCACCAGTTCCGCGGGCCGCGCGCGCTTCAGGCCATGGGCCTGCATGTAGGCCATCTCGCCGTGGAAGCCTCTTTCGAGCCATTCCAGAAGGCCCGGTTCGGCCGAAGACAGGTCGACGCCGGCCACGCCGATTTGGGAGAATCCGAGCTCGCGGCCCCACTGGCCGATGGATGCCACCAGCGAAGGACCGTCGATCTGACCGCAACGCCCACTCACCCGCCGATTGTAGGAAGCGGCCCACTGCCGGGTCGCGAGGCCTCGCTGCGCTGGACGAGCGAGGACGACACCCGGGACTTCGCCGAGCGCCTGGCCGCCCGGCCGGCGCTGGGGCGGGCCTTCATCGCGCTGCACGGCGACCTGGGCGCGGGCAAGACCACCTTCGTGCGGCACCTGCTGCGCGCGCTCGGCGTGGCCGGCCGCATCAAGAGCCCGACCTACACCCTGGTCGAGCCGCACGAGGCGCGCTCGTTCCCGGTCTGGCACTTCGACTTCTACCGCTTCGACGACCCGCGCGAATGGGAGGACGCGGGCTTTCGCGACATCTTCGACCAGCCCGGCCTGAAGCTGGCCGAGTGGCCCGAGAAGGCCGCCGGCCTGCTGCCCGCGGCCGACCTCACGCTGCATCTCTCGGTCGATCCGGACGGCGTGCGCAGCGTCCGCGTCGATCCGGGTTCCAACATCGGCCGGGAGCTCGTTCCATGAAGCGGCGGGGCCTGTTGCGCGGCGGGACCCTGGTGCTGCTGCTGGGCGCGGCGCAGATCGCGCGCGGCGCCACCATCCTCGCGGTGCGCGTCTGGCCGGCGCCGGACTACACGCGCGTCACCATCGAATCGGATTCGCTGCTCGCCTCCAGGCAGATCGTCGTCACCAGCCCGCCGCGGCTGGCGGTGGACATCGAGGGCATCGAGCTCAATCCGGCGCTGCGCGAACTGGTGGCCAAGGTGCAGGCCGACGATCCCTACATCGCCGGCATCCGCGTCGGCCAGAACGCGCCGGGTGTGGTGAGACTGGTCATCGACCTCAAGCAGCAGGCGCTGCCGCAGGTGTTCACGCTGCCGCCGATCGCGGCCTACCAGCACCGGCTGGTGCTGGACCTGCACCCGATGCAGCCGTCCGATCCGCTGGAGGAGCTGATCGCCCAGCGCCTGCGTGAAAGCGTCGGTTCGGCGCCCCCGCCTGCACACGATCCGCTCGGCGACCTGATCGCGCGCCAGAGCGAGCCCGGGATGCGCGGCCGCAGCGACGCCGGCCCGCCCATGCCGCCGGCGGTCGCGGCCAAGACCGACCGGCTGATCATCATCGCGCTGGACCCCGGCCACGGCGGCGAGGACCCCGGCGCGCTCGGCCCCAACGGCACGCGCGAGAAGGACGTCGTGCTGCAGGTGGCGCACCGCCTGCGCGACCGCATCAATGCCACCAGCGTCAACGGCAGCCCGATGCGCGCGTTCCTCACGCGCGACGGCGACTTCTTCGTGCCGCTGCACGTGCGCGTGCAGAAGGCCCGGCGCGTCCAGGCCGACCTGTTCGTCAGCATCCACGCCGACGCCTTCATCACGCCGACGGCACGGGGCGCCAGCGTCTTCGCGCTGAGCCACAGCGGCGCCTCCAGTTCGGCCGCTCGCTGGATGGCCGACAAGGAGAACCGCGCCGACCTGGTCGGCGGCGTGAACGTTCGCTCGCAGGACCAGCACGTGGCGCGAGCGCTGCTGGACATGAGCACCACGGCCCAGATCAACGACAGCCTGAAGCTCGGCGGCGTGCTGCTGGGCGAGATCGGCAACGTCGGCCGCCTGCACAAGAAAAGCGTCGAACAGGCGGGATTCGCGGTGCTCAAGGCGCCCGACATCCCCAGCGTGCTGGTGGAAACCGCCTTCATCAGCAACCCGGAAGAGGAAGCCAAGCTGCGCAGCGACGCCTACCAGGAGCAGCTGGCTGATGCGTTGATGCGCGGCATCACGCGCTATTTCGCCGCCAACCCGCCGCTGGCGCGCAACCGCACTCTCTGACTCGTCCTTACGCGATTGCGCTGGCACGAGGGCACGGGGGGTGCCGACAGCCCCTGTCTTAGCCCTCCTACAGTGCCCCGACAGGCTGCTTTCCACAATGCAAGGCACAGGCAGGCCGCGCCTTCCGCGGTCGTGAAGAGACAAAAGGTGAACGTATGAAGACCATCCTCGCGGCCATCGCCGCTGTCACGATGATCGGCCTCACGGGCTGCGGCTCCATGGATCGCCAGACCGCCGGCACGCTGGGCGGCGCCGCCGTCGGCGGCGTGGTGGGCAACTCGGTGTTCGGCGGCCCGCTGGGCACGCTGGGCGGCGCGGCCGCCGGCGGCTACATCGGCAACAAGGCCACTGAGCCGAATCGTTAAATCGGATAGATCAGCGAGTTCAAGACCATCTCGCTGTCGTAGACGCAGCGTCGGCTGTTGAATCGGAGACCGTCCTCCGTGCGGACGATCTCGTCGATGTAGCGGCCGACGTTGTAGACCTCGCTGGAATCACCCGGCCGGGTGCGGAAGACCGCGTAGTTCGACTGGGCCCGAACCAGGCCCCTTGCGTCACCGTCCAGAACCGGCAGCACCCGGGCCGGGCCCACCACGTGCCGCGTGTAGTACGGCCGGTGGTAGATGGTCTGGGTCACGCCGTACACGCGGTCCTTCATCATCCCGCGGCTCTCCAGCGCGATCAGCGCGAGCGGCAGGCCGCGGTCGAAGTTCTCGCGCGCCTGCACGATGTACTGGCCGTCCTCCAGGAAGAAGCCGGGCCAGTCGTCGAAGCGGCGCTCGTCGAGCGCGGCGGCGTAGTCGGCATTGAGCTGGTTGATCTCCAGCTGCAGCAGCAGCGTCTCGCGGGTCTCGCTCATACGCCCATCACCTTGCGCCAGTAGGCGTACATCGAGCGGATCAGCGTCTCGGTGACCATGTGCTCGGTGCCGCCGGTGCCGGTGCCACCCAGCTCGCACAGCGTGCTGCCGTCCTCGCCCCACTGGCGGAAGCCGTCCTGGCTGAACTCGATCACCTCGCCGTCGTCGGCGCTCACGAAGCCGGCCGGGCCGAACAGGTTGGCCTGGCGCAGGCGGCGGCGCGTCATCTCGGGCGTGTCGTCGGCGAAGCCGAAGTGGGTCCAGACGAAATCGAACTCGCCCTCGCCGCGCGGCACGATGTGGCGCGTGGAAAGCGAGTTGACCTGCTGCTGGATGATCAGGCTCGGGAACAGCGTGATCATGGTGACGGTGGGCATGATCTCGGCGCCGGGGTTCGAAGGATCGGGCACCTTCCACCAGGGCTCGGGCACCACGTCCAGCAGGCGGTCGTCGTTCAGCACCATGTTGGCCTTGAACGAGGTCACGCCCTCGGTCACCGTCTTGTTCTCGCCGCCGTCGTTGCGGCGCGAGACCATCACCGCGTGGCGGCCATGGTCGTCCATCACCATGCGGCTCTTCTGGTCGGCGCGCCACAGCCCGAAGGTGACGAACCAGGTGTGGAGCAGGCCCGGGTGGTACGGGTCCTTGATGTTCTCCATCATCAGCTTCCAGTTGCCGGGGATGCGCTGGCGGTTGTAGCCCAGCAGCGTGAGCGGACGGCCCTTGAAGATGCGGTCCAGCCACGGCATCACCTTGGGGCCGAGGTAGTCCGCGAGCGGCTCGGCCTCCTGGCTGAAGGTTGCGAACACCAGACCGTGCAGCACCTCCACGCGCAGCCGCGTGAGGCCGTTGGCCTTGAGGTCGAAGTCGGCCGGCATGCCGCCGTTGACGCACTCGCCCTCCCTCACGCCGTCCTTGAACGGCAGGCCCGCGAGCTCGCCATTGAGCTTGTAGGTCCACTGGTGGTACGGGCAGACAAAGCTGCGTGCGTTGCCGTGCGGCTGCTGGCAGAAGCGCACGCCGCGGTGGGCGCACCGGTTCTCGACGACGCGGATGCCGGGGTCGATGCCGCGATCCTTGGGCGCGACGCGATCGCGCACCATGATCACCTGGCGCTCGCCGACCCAGCTGAGCTTGTAGTCGCCGACGTTGGGAATCTCGACCTCGAGCCCGACGTAGCTCCAGTGGCGGCCGTAGAAGACCTTGTCGAGTTCCTGCTGGTAAAGCTGGGCATCGGTGTAGGCCCAGAAAGGCACGCGGCTGGACTCGGGGCGGGTCCAGCGCGACAGGGTTTCGGGGGCGTTCATGGCGGCGGGCCTCCTGCGTTCGCGGCCAATGATAAGCGTACTTATCGTTGGGCCGCGGCCCGCGTCGCGCTCAGTGTTTCGCCTTGTGGTCGGCGATGGCCTTGGCCAGGTCCTGGTACTCCTCGCAGGCCTTCCCACCGCAGATCTTTTCCAGCTCGGCCAGGTGCTTCTCGGCCTCGGCGGGCTTGCCGTCCATCAGCCAGGCCTCGCCCAGGTACTCGTGCGCGCCCTTGTGCCGCGGGTCCAGGCGCAGCGCGGCCTGGTAGTGGCTGATCGCTTTCGGCAGGTCGGGATTGGCGCGCTTGCGGTACGAGTAGCCCAGCAGGTTCTGCACGTCGGCGTTGCGCGGCTCCTCGCGCTCGGCGGCGTTGAGCTCGCGCAGCGCCGCGCTCCAGTCCTTGGCCTCGATGGCCTTGCGCGCGCTGGCCAGGCGCTCGGCCGCGCTGGGCGCACGCACGCCGGGATTGCTGCCGGGCGTGTCGGCGGCCTCGGCCGCGGTGGTGGCGGCGAACAAGGCCAGGGCGGCCAGGATGGGCATCAGCTTCATGGGGTGAACTCCGGAAATGAGGGAGCCTCAGTTACGGCTCAGTGTCCGCCCCGGATGCTAGGTGACCGGTGTCAGCTTGGCCACCGACAGCGCCAGCCACTTCACGCCGTGCCGGTTGAACTTCACCTGCGCACGCGCGTCGTCGCCCTGCCCTTCGATCGACACCACCGTGCCTTCGCCGAACTTGGTGTGGAACACCTGCAGGCCCGGCCGCAGGCCGTGCGAGGGCGCGGCCTTCTGCACGGGCACCGGCGGGCTGGCGAATTTCTCGCTGCTCCAGCCGCCGCCACCGCCACCGGCCGGCCGCGTCGAGCCGTAGCCCGCGCCGAAGCCGAAGGCCGAGCCGCCGAAGTTCTGGTTCTTCGGCGTCAGCCACTTGAGCGCGTGCTCGGGCAGCTCGTCGAAGAAGCGGCTGCGGATGTTGTAGCGGGTCTGGCCGTGCAGCAGGCGCGTCTGCGAATGGCTGAGATAAAGGCGCTTGCGCGCCCGCGTGATCGCCACGTACGCCAGCCGGCGCTCTTCCTCCAGGCCGTCGTGGTCGGCCAGCGACCGCTCGCTGGGGAACAGGCCTTCCTCCAGCCCGGTGACGAACACCACGTCGAACTCCAGGCCCTTGGCCGAGTGCACGGTCATCAGCTGCACCGCGTCCTGGCCGGCCTGGGCCTGGTTGTCGCCGGACTCCAGCGCGGCGTGCGTGAGGAACGCCGCCAGCGGCGACAGCGTCTCGCCCGTCTCGGCGTCGGGCGCCACGTAGTCGGGCGCGGGCTCGTTGAGCAGCGGCTGGTTGGGGTCCAGGCCCTGGCTCACCGGTGATTGCGAGAGTTCATCGACCGGCAGCGCCACCGCGTCGCGGCCGAAGCCCTCCTGCATCACGAAGCTCTCGGCCGCGCTGGCCAGTTCGTCCAGGTTCTCGATTCGCTCGCTGCCGTCGCGCTCGGCGCGGTAATGCTCGACCAGGCCCGAATGCTGCAGCACCAGCTCGATGAT
>Ga0247820_10000775_pt1 | contig 17683 bp, 18 predicted proteins | sample 13C_Glucose_Day1_2_FD_192480 | JGI IMG/M metagenome (GOLD analysis project Ga0247820, IMG submission 192480) | Soil microbial communities from agricultural site in Penn Yan, New York, United States - 13C_Glucose_Day14 | ecosystem: Environmental > Terrestrial > Soil > Agricultural land | place...
GCCTCAACGCCTGGTGCTTCGAGACCGACGGCTCGTTCAACCTGACCAAGGGGCGGGCGATGCTGGCAGGCTACCAGGCGGTGCGCCGGCTCGAGCCTGCGGAGGTCGAGGCCCTGCCGGTCCTGTGCCGCGGCTCCGCCATGCGCTTCATGCTGACCCGGCTGGTGGACTGGCTCAACGTGCCGCCGGGCGCGCTCGTGAAGCCCAAGGACCCGCTGGAATACGACCGGAAGCTGAACTTCCACCGGCACATCCGGCATGCGCGCGAATACGAGCTCGACGCATGAGCCAGGAGGAACGTGTCCTGATCTACACGGATGGCGCGTGCTCGGGCAATCCTGGCCCGGGCGGCTGGGCGGCCATCCTGTTCTTCAAGGGAACCGAGAGGGAAATCTCAGGCGGTGAGCCGCACACCACCAACAACCGCATGGAGATCCGCGCCGCCATCGAAGGGCTGAGCGCCCTCAAGCGCTCCTGCACGGTCGATCTCTTCACGGACTCGCAATATGTGCGCCAGGGCATCACGGCCTGGATGCACAACTGGAAACGGCGCGGCTGGCGTACGGCGGACAACAAGCCGGTGAAGAACGAGGACCTGTGGCGGGCGCTCGACGAGGCTGCCTCGCGCCATCAGGTGTCATGGCACTGGGTCAAGGGCCATGCGGACGATCCGACCAACATCCGGGTCGACGAATTGGCCGTCGCGGCCATGCGCCCTTTCAAGAAGGGCAGGGGGGCGGCCTGAGCCGCCCGCTCCGCCGGTCGGGGATCAGAGATCTTTCAGGAGGTTCTCGGCGCCGGAAATCTGGGCCTTGGAGGGCGCATCCTCCACGTTGAGGGCCCTCACGACGCCGTCCTCGACCACCATGGAATAACGCTGGGAGCGGATGCCGAGGCCGAAGCCGGTGCCGTCCATCGAGAGGCCGAGGGCCTTGGCGAAATCGCCGTTGCCGTCGGAGATGAACTCGATGCCCTCGGCGCCAGCCGACTTCGACCACGCTTCCATGACGAAGACGTCGTTGACGGCTGTGACGAGGATGGCATCGACGCCCCTCGCCTTGATGTCGTTCAGCTTCTCGACATAACCCGGCAGGTGGTTGCGATGGCAGGTCGGCGTGAAGGCGCCCGGCACGGCCACGAGAACGACCTTGCGGCCCTTGAAGAGGTCGTCCGTGGTCTTCGCCACCGGTCCGTCCGGGGTCATGATGCGGAAGGTGGCCTGGGGCAGAGTGTCTCCAACCTGAATCGTCATCGGCGTCTCTCTCCAAAACTGTGGCGGAATGCGGCCCCTTCACTAGCGTGGCTTCCGGCTGCCGTCGAGCCTCACTTCAGGCCGGCGTCGAGGCTCACTTCCGTCTCGGTGGCCTGTGACCCGGCCACGAGGGTCAGGCGCACCGGGATGGATCCGGAGGCTCCCTTCGGCCTGTCCTCGATGGACACCACGAAGCGATTCCCGTGGTCTGGCAGCGAGGTCGACAGGTACCAGTTTTCCGGGCCTTCGGCGAAGAGGGTCGGCTGGGTTCCGTCCGGGACACGGACCGTCACGAGATAGCTGCCTTTGTCCCGACCCTCGATGCGCTCGATTGCGGGTTCCGCCTTCGCGCCGAGCGGTGTCGGGCGCGGCACCTTCGCGAGCGCGGCCTCGATCGTGGCGCGATGCGGGCTTTCTCCGGAGAGGTCGATCGAGAGTTCCGCGCGTGCCGGAATGCAGATGTCCTTGCAGACGCCGTAATCGATGGCGAGCTTCAGCCTCACGGGCTTGCCCGCTTCCTTGGGCGTCACCATGACCGGCAGGATGACGGCGCCGCCATAGACATAGGCCGTGCCGCCGGCATCCTCCTGACGGGTCGGAGCGGGCCAGCGGAGATCGGCGGCCGCGACATTCTCCGAGCCCGACCAGTCGAAAGCGGGTGGCAGCCCGGAATCTCCGGGGGTTCTCCAATAGGTCTTGAACCCTGGATCGAGGGCGATCTCGACCCCGGCCAAATGCCGCGCGCCATCCATGCCGCCTCCGATCAAGCGCACGCGGGAGTGAAGACCCTGGGTCCAGGAAGTTGCCTGAGGGGACTGGGCGGAGGCCGGAAAAAGGGACAAAATCAAAAAAAGGGCTGCTGGAATGGTGCGGAACATGATTGCCATGGAACTGACGCCTCCCTGACGCGCTTCCCTTATGCGGGTTATTTTCGGGTGGGCCATCCACGATCCTGTGATCTGGCTGGCCCGGCAATGCAGAAGTCGAGACATGATACAGTCCACTACGTTCGACGCCGGCACCACGTTTCTCGACGGTCAGGTCCTAGTGGCCATGCCGGGAATGACGGACGAGCGCTTCGCCAGGGCTGTGATCTATATCTGCGCCCATTCCTCCGAGGGGGCGATGGGGATCGTCCTCAATCGGCCTGCCACGAACGTGAACATGCCGGACCTCCTGGTCCAGCTCGAGATCATCCCCGAGATCGAGCGCATCCGCCTGCCGCAAAAGGTAGGCCAGATGCAGGTGCTGATGGGCGGCCCCGTCGAGACGAGCCGTGGCTTCGTCCTCCACTCGCCGGACTTCCACATCTCCCAGTCGACCCTTCCCATCGACGACAGCGTCTGCCTGACCGCCACGGTCGACATCCTGCGGGCTATTGCCCGCGGCGACGGGCCGGAGAACGCGGTTCTCGCCCTGGGCTATGCCGGCTGGGGCGCCGGACAACTCGAGCTTGAAATCCAGTCCAACGGCTGGCTCAACTGCCCGGCCGATGCGGAGCTGATCTTCAAGACCTCCGTGGACACCCGTTACGAGATGGCCCTGCGCCGGATCGGCATCGAACCGGCCATGCTGTCGATGCAGGCCGGTCACGCCTGACATTCGCTGTTCCTCAGGCCGCTTCGGGCGCCGCCCCGACGAGTTGGCGGGCCTGGAGCATGGACATCGGCTCCCCGAAGACCGGACCCTGCGCGTATTCGCAGCCGAGCTGATAGAGCTCGATCGCCTCGGATTCCGTCTCCGCGCCCTCCGCTACGATCTCCATGCCGAGCTCATGCGCCATCTTGACGATGGAGCGCAGGATGACCGGCTTGCCGCCCGCCATCTGGCGCACGAAGGACTCGTCGACCTTGATCGTGTCGAACGGGAAGCGCAGCAGGTAGGACAGGGCGGAATAGCCCGTGCCGAAATCGTCGAGGGACAGCCCGGCCCCGAGATCCCGCAGGCGCGATAGCATCTGGGCCGAATATTCCGGGTTTTCCATCACGAGACTCTCGGTCATCTCGATCTTGAGCGAGCCCGGCAGAACCCCGGAGCGGGTGATGACGGCCTTCACGTCCTGCAAGAGATCGTGCCGCAGCAAGTGCTGGCTCGACATGTTGACGGAGGCGAAGATGGGCGGGTCGACCTCCAGGGCGCTCTGCCAGGCCGCGAGCTCCCGGGAGGTCTGCTCCAGCAGGAAGACGCTCAGGTTGACGATCATTCCGGTCTCCTCCGCGAGGGACAGGAAGTCTTCGGGCCCGATCCGGCCGAGCCGGGGGTGATCCCAGCGCAGCATGGACTCGAAGCCCGCGATGGTGCGGTCCTCGAGCCGGACGATCGGCTTGAAGAGGACCTTCATCTCGTTGCGGTCAAGGGCCCGCCGGAGATCCGCCTCCATGGTGAAATGGTCGCTGCGGTCCGACCGCATGGTCGGCCGAAAAACCTCGATCCGGTCGCCGCCCTGGCGCTTGGCGTGCGCCATGGCGATCTCGGCGTTGCGGAGCACCTCCTCGCGCCGGGCGGCGATCTGCGGATCGTACAGGGCCAAGCCGATGGACGCCGTGAGGAAGATCTCCCGCTCCGCATAGGTGATCGGCGTGGTCACGGCCCGCCGCACCATGTCGGCGAACGCGATGATGCGGTCGGGTTCGCGCTCGGAGAGCAGGATCATGGCGAACTCGTCGCCCGAGATGCGCGCCAGGCTGTCCTGCGGCCTGAGCAGGCGGCCGAGCCGCCGGGACAGGGTGAGCAGGATCGAGTCGCCGGCGGCGTAGCCGACCGAATCGTTGATGTTTCTGAGCTTGTCGAGGTCGATCACCAGCACGGTCGGGCGCAAGGAATCGTCCTGGCTGGCGAAGGTGAGCGCCGCCTCCAGGCGGTCGTAGAAGAGCTGGCGGTTCGGCAGGCTCGTGAGGTTGTCATGCACCGCATCGTAGAGCAGGCGCTCCTCGGCGGTTTTCATGTCGGTCACGTCCGAGAGCGTGCCGACGATGCGCATCACCTCGCCGTCGGTGCCTATCAACGGACGGGCCTTGAGCCGATACCAGTGATGCGAACCGGAGGCTGAGCGGAGGCGGAAATCCTGCGAGAGCCGGCCGCGGCGCTGCTCGATAACCGCATCGAGCGCCGCCCTGTAGCGATCCTTGTCGAAGGGGTGGATCAGGTCGAGCCAGGCCGAGGCGGGGCCTTCGAGGGCGCCGCGCTTGAGCCCCAGCTGGTGCTCCACTTCGGGGCTCACGAAAATCTTGTCGGACGCGACGTCCCAATCGAACACGATGTCGCCCGCGCCCGACAGGGCGAGCGCGCGGCGTTCCGTGTCGTTGACGAGGCCATGCGCGAACGCGCCGCCCGCGAAGGCGTGCTGCATCACAGTGAAGCCGATCAGCATGACGATGAGGACGAGGCCGCCCACGAGGGCCGGGGGCACGAGATCGGAGGGCAGCTGCCCGATGACCGTGAAGCTCGCCGCGACCACCCATGCGATCAGGAGGAGCCAGGTCGGCACGAGCATGACGGCCCGGTCGTAGCCATGGGTCGCCAGATGGATGACGAGCACGAACCCGATGCCGGCTACCGCCGCGATCGAGATGCGCGCCACGCCGGAGGCGACCGGCGGATCGACGATCGCCAGCGCCACGAGGGCGCCCAGGAAGGCGAGCCAGAAGGCCGTCACGTGGCTGTAGCGCACGTGCCAGCGATTGAGGTTGAGATAGGCGAAGAGGAAGACGAGGAGCGTCGCCGCGAGCACGGCCTCGGCGCCGGCGCGGTAGATCTGCTCGGTCGTTTCCGTGATCGGAAAGATGCGCTGGAAGAACCCGAAGTCGATGCATGCATAGGCGAGCACCGCCCAGGCGAGAGCCGCCGCGGCCGGGAAGATCAGCGCGCCCTTGACCACGAAGATGATGGTCAGGAACAGGGCAAGCAGGCCCGCGATGCCGATGATGATGCCCTTGTAGAGCGTGAGGCCGTTGACTCGCTCCTTGTAGGCGTCCGCGTCCCACAGATGGAGCTGAGGCAGGTCGGCGGAGCGGAGCTCGGCCACGAAGGTCACGGTGGTGCCGGGGTCGAGGGTGATCAGGAAGATGTCCGCGTCGGCGGTGTCGTCGCGCTCCGGCCTGATACCCTGGCTCGCCGTGATGGCCGCGATGCGAGAGGAGCCGAGGTCCGGCCAGATGACGCCCGAACCCGTCAGGCGGAAATGCGGTGCCACCAGCAGGCGATCCACCTGCTCGTCCGTATCGTTTGTGAGCGCGAAGACGATCCAGTCGGGACGGGTGCCGGATTCGCGGGCCTTCACGGCGATGCGGCGCACGATGCCGTCCCGCCCGGGCGCCGTCGAAATGCGGATCTCGTCCCCGTCCGAGCGATAGCGCTCCACCATGGGGGTGAGATCGATGGCCCTCATCTTCGGGTCCACGCGCACGGATTCAACGGCCCAGCCGCTGGAGGTCCCCGCGAGACATAGGAATGTCGCCAAAAGGAGGGTTATGGCGAAAGAAACGATCCGCAACGCTTCGGTCTTTCGTCCGGTACGACACAATGGAAGGAAATTGGTACCGGTCAGGAGGCTTGAGGGCAAGGCGAAGTCGAGGTTCGGCCCGACTTGTCCGCAAGACTCAGGGGTGGGTCTGAGCAAGCGGCCATGGAGCCACTTTGCGGCGGGATTGAGGAACGGCAAGCGTGACGTTGGGGAAGGTCTGGGCGGGAAAATCTCAGCCGCGCAGTCCTAAATCGATCCGTGCCGACGAGGGCAGGCCCTTGATGGGACCGATTGCCGCGAGCGTGGGCGCACCCTGCAGAAGGCGCTGCCCGGCATCCCGGACCTGCTCCGGCGTCAGGGCGTCAACCTTCAGCACGATCTCGTCGCTCGGCACCACGCGGCCCCAGGACAGGAGCTGGCGGGCAACGCGCTCGATGCGCCCGCCGGGCGTCTCGAGAGCCGTCAGGAGCGCGACCTTCATCTGTGCCTTGGCCCGGACCATCTCGATCTCGCTGATGTCCTGCGTGGCCTGCCGCATGGTTGCGAGCGTCACGTTCATCAGCTCGGCTACATCCGACCCTGCCGTCCCGGCACCGATGCCGAAGAGGCCGGTATCCGAGAAGGGCCAGTGGAAGGAGTCGATCGAATAGGCGAGGCCCCGGTTCTCCCGCACCTCGTGCCAGAGACGGGACGTCAGCCCGCCGCCGAGGATGTGGGCGAACAGATGGGTCGCGTAGTAGCCGGGGTCCTTGAAGGACAGCCCCGGCAGGCCGAGGACGATGTTGGCCTGTTCGAGCCTGCGGGAGATGCGCCTCTCGCCTCCCGAATAGAGACCGCTTTCGGGCTGGCGGATCTCGACGGCCGGCATGGCGCCGAAGAGCCGTTCGGCCGTCTCGACGACCTGCCGGTGGTCCACGTTTCCGGCAGCGGCCAGCACCATCTTGCCGGGCGCATATTCCCGCGCCAGGAAGGCGCGGATCGTCGTCTCGTCGAAGCTCTTGATCGTGTCCGGCGTGCCCAGGATCGGGCGGCCGATGGGCTGACCCGCATAGGCCGTTTCCATGAAGGCATCGTAGACGAGGTCGTCCGGCGTATCCTCGACTGCAGCGTATTCCTGCAGGATAACGCCCTTTTCCCGGGTGAGCTCGGCGGCATCGAAGGCCGAGTTGATGAGGATGTCCCCGAGAACGTCGAGGGCCACGTCGATGTTTTCGCCGAGCACGCGGGCCGTGTAGCTGGTGTACTCGACGCTCGTTGCGGCGTTGATGTCGCCGCCGACATTCTCGATGTCCTCGGCGATCTGGCGCGCGGAGCGGCGCGTCGTGCCCTTGAACGCCATGTGCTCGATCATGTGCGACAGACCGTGCTCATGGGCCATCTCGTGACGCGAGCCGGTTCCGACCCACACGCCCAGCGTCGCGGTGGCGATCTCCGGCATCCGCTCGGTGGCGATGGTCAGGCCGTTGGCGAGCTGGGTGATGTCGATCCGCTTCTCGCGGACGAAGTGATGGTTCATGCGGCCACGCCTTTGACCGCCCGGGCGCGTTCGCGGATGACGCGTTCGACGGCGGCCTGGTCGTTGGACAGAACCGTGAAGCTCTCCTTGCGTTCCATCAGATCGGCCATGTGGGGCGGGAGGACCGGGCGGATGCCGGTTGCGCGCTCGACCGCGTCAGGGAACTTGGCGGGATGCGCGGTCGACAGTGCCACGACCGGGATCTCGGGCCGCTCTCGCAGGAGCGCGCGGGCCGCGCGGGTGCCGACGGCGGTATGCGGATCAAGGACATAGCCGGTCGACCGGAAGGTTTCCGCCACCTCGTCCGCCACCTTCGCCTCGTCCACGGCTTCGGCCGAGAATTCGCGGCGGATGCTCGCAAGGGGCTCGGTATCGACAAGGAAGGCCTTGGACTGGGCAAGGTTCGCCATCAGGCGCCGGATCGCGCCCGCATCGCGGCCGTATGCCTCGAACAGCAGCCGCTCGAAATTGGACGAGATCTGGATGTCCATGGAGGGTGAGGCGGTGGGCTGCACGCCCTTGATCTCGTAAGCGCCGGAACGGAGCGTCCGGGCCAGTATGTCGTTGGCGTTGGTGCCGATCATCAGGCGCTCGATCGGAAGACCCATCCGCTTGGCGACCCAGCCGGCGAGGATGTCGCCGAAATTGCCGGTCGGGACCGAGAAGGAGACCGGCCGATGAGGGGCGCCGAGGCTGACCGCCGCCGTGAAGTAATAGACCGCCTGCGCGGCGACCCGGGCCCAGTTGATAGAGTTCACGCCCGAGAGCTGGAGTTCGTCGCGGAAGCGGGCATGGTTGAACATGCCCTTCACCATGGACTGGCAATCGTCGAAGGTGCCCTCGACCGCGAGCGCGTGGACGTTCGGCGAGGCGACCGTGGTCATCTGCCGGCGCTGGACGTCCGAAACGCGGCCATGGGGGTAGAGGATGAAGACGTCGACCTGCTCCAGGCCTTTGAAAGCCTCGACCGCCGCACTGCCAGTGTCGCCCGACGTCGCGCCCACGATGGTGGCCCGCGCCCCGCGCGCCTTCAGGACATGGTCCATGAGGCGGCCGAGAAGCTGCATGGCCACGTCCTTGAAGGCGAGGGTCGGACCGTGGAAGAGCTCCAGGACGAAGAGATTGTCGCCGAGCTGGGCAAGCGGACAGGTGGCAGCGTGCCGGAAGGTGGCGTAGGCCTCGTCGATCATGCGGCCCAGATCGGCATCGGGGATATCTCCGCCGACCAGGGGGCCGAGCACGGCCTTGGCCACGTCGCCGTAGGGCTTGCCCGCGAAGGCCCCGATCGCCTCGGGTGAAAGCGAGGGCCAGGACGCGGGCACGTAAAGGCCGCCGTCGCGGGCGAGGCCGGCCAGAAGGGCATCGGAAAAGCCGAGCGCCGGGGCTTCCCCCCGGGTCGAGACATGGAGCACGGTCGATCTCCTGAAATTCGGCCGGACATTAGCGCATCGTGCGGAAAAGTGGACCCGGTTTTCCGCACCAAACGATGCGCCGCTTAAAGACCGGCATCGGATGGATCCCAAAAGTGGGCTCCGCCTTTGGGATCCATCCGATGCTTTAGGAGGCATGGCCGGGTACGGCAAGCCGCATCCGGCCGCAGGCGTCAGGGTTTTAGCCGCGCCATGGCGTGGGCATCCACATAGGAACCGTCCCGGAAGGCGAAAGCCTCATGGGTTCCTTCGACTCGGAAGCCGTTGCGCTCGTAGAGGGCGATTGCCGGCGCATCGTCCACATAGACCGTGAGTTCGATGCGGCGCAGGTCGAGCCAGTCGTCGGCGATCATGAGGAGTTCCAGCAGGAGTCTCGAACCGATGCCTCGACCGCGCCAGTCGTCGTGGATTCCCATGCCGAGCATGGCCGCGTGGGCGCGCCGGCCCTGAAAGCGGGTGAGGCCGCCATTGCCGATGATCACACCGTCATGGACGACCACCAGATCGACGTCGCCGGGTTGCCGGCCTTCGATCCACTTCCGGGTCGCCTCGGGCGTCTGATGGGGCAGGCGCAGGGTTACCGTAGCGGTAGCCGGGCAGGCATGCGAGGGCGGCGATGCCCTCGCAATCACCAGGGCGTGTTGCCCGGATCACGATGGAATCGGCATTCAGAGGTTCGTAAGCGGGTGGATTGGGCTCCATGCTGCTCTCCTGAAGGGGACGGAGGCGAACGGAACCGAAAAGCCCTGCTCGTCTCCGCAGGGCTTTGGGAAAATGCTCACGCTCTCAAATGCGCAAAGCCTCTCCTGCACGCCCTGCCAGGCGCGTCACGAGGTGTGTTGCGGTCATAAGAAGGGCGAACATGACCGATATGGTACGATGTTCCCACCGACAAGCCAAGCTTGGCCTCGGCGTCCCGGAGGATCACCGTGATGCGCATGACCCGAGTCGACTGGATCCTGCTGCCGTTTCTCATCGCCGCGGTGGCATTCCTGGCCCTGGGGGCTTTCCTGCTGGCGGGGTTTCTGGGGCTCGGCGTCCTCGGCCTCATCATCGGCGTCATGGCCCAGCGCATCGAGCTGGAGAAGGACGGTGCCGTGAGCAATTACATGGCGACGTCGCTCTATGCGCAGCAATTCGAGGCGCAGGAGAGGATGAGCCGGGCCGAGCGGGCGGAGCGTCGGGCGGAGGCGCGGGAACTCGTGAAACGGCTTTTCGTCGCCAAGGTTGTCAGCGCCGGGCTGATCATCCTCGGCTTCGGCTTCTTCGTCCTATTTCAGCTCGGCTGAGCCGTCGGGGTGCAGGCGTCGCCAGGCGAAGGCCGCGAACACGCCCACGAGCGTGAGGGCGATGCCGTACCAGGTGAGGGCGTATTGCAGGTGGTTGTTGGGCAGGTCGAGCCGCGTCTGCCCCCCTTTCGGCCATCCGCCAGGATTGGGCGTGGCGTCAGCCTCCACGTAGAAAGGCGCGACGGGGCCCACGCTCCGCGCACGGGCGATGCCCTGCGGATCTCTGGCGAACCAGGTGTTGCGGGCCGGGTCATCCGTCGGCGTGAAGGCATTGCGCTCCTCCGGCGCCCGCACGAGGCCCGTGAGCGTCACTTCGCCGGAGGGCTGGCTCTCCGGCCGCGTGGCCGGGTCCCGCAGCTCGGTCGGGACGAAGCCGCGATTGACCATCACGGTCGCCCCGTCGGCGAGCCGGAGCGGGGTCATCAGGTAATAGCCCTGCATCGCTCCCCGCTGGCCGGGCGCGAGGCCGTAAACCGGGGTCTCGAAGGGGTGCAGGAAGGTGCCGGTCACGCGCACCCGCCGGAACTCGTCCCGATCCGCCCGCCAATGGGCCCATTCGGCCGGAGGCATGATCGCACCGGGCTCGCCATAGGCGCGGGCCTCGATCTGCGCGATCAGGTCTTCCTTCCAGGTCTTGCGCTGGAGCTGCCAGGTGCCGAGCCCGAGCAGGATGGCCAGGGCGACGAGGGCGGCGACGCCCGGGACGATCAGGGAGCGGCCGGTCGCCGCCGCGGCGGGACGGGTCACCTCTGAATACGCCCTTCCTCGGCCTTGTGGTGGTACTGCAGGGCGACGAGGATGCCTTTCGAGGGGCGGACGAGGAGGAGGCTCAAGACGACGCTCAAGGCGGACCAGAGGACGAGGTGGAGCCAGATCGGCGGCGCATAGGTGAACTCGACCCAGAGCGCCAGGCCCACCACCACGATTCCCACGATGGACATCACGAAGAAAGCAGGGCCGTCGCCCGAATCCGCGAAGGCGAGGTCGAGGCCGCAGACCTCGCATTTCGGACGGACCTTCAGGAATCCTTGGAACATGTGGCCCTTGCCGCAGCGCGGGCACTTGCCCATGAGGCCGGCGGTGATGGGCGAGGGGGGCGATGGATCCTGGGCCACGGTGGATACTCCTGCGGTCTTCCGGTTCGGAAGGGATGCCTGTCAGATGGTGGCTGACGTCCAAAAACGAAGGGCGGCCCGAAGCCGCCCCGTTGACTCGTTATGCTGAGAGCGGCGTCAGTGACCCGCCCCGTGGCCTCCGAAGCCCCACACGTAGATGGCGGCGAAGAGGAAGAGCCAGACCACGTCGACGAAGTGCCAGTACCAGGCGGCGAACTCGAAGCCGAGATGCTGCTTGGGCGTGAAGTCGCCGCGATAGACGCGCAGCAGGCAGACGGCCAGGAAGATCGTGCCGATGATCACGTGGGCGCCGTGGAAGCCCGTCGCCATGAAGAAGGTGGCGCCGTAGATGTTGCCCTTGAACCCAAAGGCGGCGTGGCTGTACTCGAAGGCCTGCACGAACGAGAACACGATGCCGAGGAGAACCGTCAGCCAGAGGCCGGCCTTCAGACCCTGGCGGTCGTTCTCCAGCAGCGCGTGGTGCGCCCAGGTGACCGTGGTTCCCGAGGTGAGCAGGATCAGGGTGTTGAGGAGCGGCAGGTGCCAGGGATCGAAGGTCTCGATGCCCTTGGGCGGCCACACGCCGCCGAGCGCCTCGACGCGGGCGTACTGCATCGGGTCGTTCGGATAGAGGGCGGCATCGAAATAGGCCCAGAACCAGGCCACGAAGAACATCACCTCGGAGGCGATGAACATCATCATGCCGTATCGGTGATGGAGCTGGACCACGCGGGTGTGGGAGCCCGTATTGGCCTCGCGGATCACGTCGCTCCACCAGCTGATCATCGTGTAGATCACGCCGATGATGCCCGCGCCGAAGATGTAGGCGCCGAGGTGCAGGCTGCCGAAGGCGATGTCCTTCCACCAGGTGACGAAGCCCGCCGCCAGAAGGAAGGCGCTGACCGCGCCGATCAAAGGCCACGGGCTCGGGTCGATGATGTGGTAGTCGTGGTTCTTGGCGTGGGCCTCGGCCATTTCGTGTCGTCTCCGTGCCTCGAAGGTGTGCTCGCTTTAAGACGTTTCCGTCCAGCTTGTCACGTCGATTATTGAACGATGGGTTTCGGTGATGATGTCGCGGCCTCCGCGACCGGCTTGCCCGCCTTGGACGGGAAGTAGGTGTAGGAGAGCGTGACGGAGCTGAGATCCTTGATGTCCGCATCCTCGACGAGGCGCGGGTCGATGTAGAAGACGACGGCCGATTCCATCGTCTCGCCGGGCTTGAGCGTCTGCTCGGTGAAGCAGAAGCATTCCAGCTTCGAGAAATAGGTGCCCGCGAGGTCCGGCTGGACGTTGTAGGTGGCGATCCCGGTGCTCGGCTTGTCGCCCGTATTGGTGACCTTGTAGTAGACCGTCGTGGTCTCGCCGAGCTTGACCTTGACCTCCGGGGTCTCGGGCGCGAAGCGCCAGGGCAGGCTGGGGGAGACGTTGGCGTCGAACCGCACCGCGATGGTCCGGTCCGCGACCTCGGAGCCGTTGCTGGCGCGCGTCACGGGGGTGCCGCCGAACCCGGTCACCTTGCAGAACAGGTCGTAGAGCGGCACCGACGCGTAAGCCAAGCCCACCATGCCCACGACGATCCCGGCGCAGGCGAAGACCGTGCGGCGCATCTTTCGCTGGAGCTGGAGCGGATCAGTCATGGGGCGGCCTCACAGGGGTCTTTGCAGGACCTGCGGTCCGATCTTGGCGATCGTCACCACGTAGAACAGCACGGCGAGCGCGCCGAGGGTCAGCGCGAGGGCCAGGGAGCGCTTGCGGCGGCGCTTCTGCTCCTCGGGGGTCAGGCGGGCGGAGGGGACCTGATCAGCCATGGCTCACCCCATCACCGGCCGGAAGAAGCCGAGGCCGTGCTCCGCCAGCAGGGTGGCGAAGAGCAGGAAGAGGTAGAGGATCGAGAAGCCGAAGAGCTGCTGGGCCACCCGCATGGCCGGTTCGCCCTCGCGCAGGCGGTGGACCTGGAAGGCCAGCGCCAGCATGCCGAGCCCGCCGATCGTGGCGATGATCGCATAGGCGAGGCCGCCGAAGCCGTAGAGGACGGGCGCGAGGCCGAGGGGAGCCAGGAGCAGGGTATAGGCCAGGATCTGGCGACGGGTGGAATCGGGGCCCGCCACGTTCGGCATCATGGGGATGCCGGCCCGCTCGTAATCACCCGACTTGACCAGGGCCAGCGCCCAGAAATGGGGCGGCGTCCAGATGAAGATGATGGCGAAGAGGATCACGCTCTCCCAGCCCACATGGCCGGTCACCGCCGCCTGGGCGACGATCGGCGGAAGGGCGCCGGCGGCGCCGCCGATGACGATGTTCTGGGGCGTCGAGCGCTTCAGCCACATGGAGTAGATGACGGCGTAGAAGAAGATCGTGAAGGCGAGGAGGCCCGCGGCGAGCCAGTTGCTCACCAGGCCGAGCACGATCACGGAGCCGGCCGAGAGGGTCAGGCCGAAGGCCAGGGCCTCCCCGGGCTGGATCTTGCCGGCGGGAATCGGACGCTTGCGCGTGCGGGTCATGACGGCGTCGATATCAGCGTCCCACCACATGTTCAGGCAGCCGGAGGCGCCGCCGCCGACGGCGATCATCAGAAGCGACGCGAAGGCCACGACGGGATTCACGTCGGGATGGACCACGACCATGCCGACCAGGGCCGTGAACACGACCAGGAACATCACGCGCGGCTTGAGCAGGGCGAAGAAGTCGGACACGTCCCCCTGGGAGACGCCGGCCGTGGCAAGGTTCTCGGCGGGGGCTTCGGTCAGACTGTTTGATGCAATGGTCATAACGATGAACTTTCGAAACGCTGGAGCAAGGCCCGAAGCCTTCCGACAACCAGCTCCTCGCCGGAAAGCTTCCATATAGGAAGCCTTCGGGGGAGGAGCGGGCGGCATGATGCCGCCCGACTCTCGGATTTAGTGCCCTGTTTCCACGATACGGGGCAGGGTCTCGAACTGGTGGAAGGGCGGCGGCGAGGGCAGCGTCCATTCCAGCGTGGTGGCGCCTTCGCCCCACGGGTTGCCGGCCGCCTTCTCCTTGCGGTTGAAGGCATAGACGACGCCGAAGATGAAGACGAAGAGGCCGGCGACGAAGATATAGGCGCCGATCGACGAGACCAGGTTCCAGCCGGCGAACGCGTCCGGATAGTCGGCGTAGCGGCGGGGCATGCCCGACAGGCCCAGGAAGTGCATCGGGAAGAACAGCACGTTGGCTCCGATGAAGGAGATCCAGAAGTGCAGGCGTCCGATCCAATCCGGGAAGACGTAGCCCGTCATCTTGGGGAACCAGTAGTAGATGCCGGCGAAGATCACGAACACGGCGCCGAGCGACAGCACGTAGTGGAAGTGAGCCACAACGTAGTAGGTGTCGTGCATGTAGCGGTCGACGGGAGCGTTCGCGAGCACGACGCCGGTGACGCCGCCGACCGTGAACAGGAATACGAAGCCCACCGCCCACTGCATGGCCGCGTTGAACTTGATCGAGCCGCCCCACATGGTGGCGATCCACGAGAAGATCTTCACGCCGGTCGGAACCGCGATCACCATGGTGGCGAACACGAAATAGGCCTGCGTCTGGAGCGAGAGGCCGACCGTGTACATGTGGTGCGCCCACACGACGAAGCCGACGACGCCGATCGCCACCATGGCGTAGGCCATGCCGAGATAGCCGAAGATCGGCTTCTTGGAGAAAGTGGAAATGATGTGGGACACGATGCCGAAGGCCGGCAGGATCATGATGTACACTTCGGGGTGGCCGAAGAACCAGAACAGATGCTGGTAGAGGACCGGGTCGCCACCGCCCGACGGGTCGAAGAAGGTGGTGCCGAAGTTGCGATCGGTCAGCAGCATCGTGATCGCGCCCGCGAGGACCGGCAGCGACAGGAGCAGCAGGAACGCGGTGACCAGCATGGCCCAGGCGAAGAGCGGCATCTTGTGCAGCGTCATGCCCGGAGCGCGCATGTTCAGGATCGTGGTGATGAAGTTGATCGCACCCAGGATCGAGGCCGCGCCGGCGAGGTGGAGGGCCAGGATGCCGAAATCGAGCGCCGGGCCGGGGTGACCGGCGGTCGAGAGGGGCGGATAGACGGTCCAGCCGCCGCCGAAGCCGAGCGAGCCCGGAGCGCCCTCGACGAAGAGCGAGCAGAGCATCAGGGCGAAGGCCGACACGGTGAGCCAGTACGAAATGTTGTTCATCCGCGGGAAGGCCATGTCCGGCGCGCCGATCATCAGCGGCACGAACCAGTTGCCGAAGCCGCCGATCAGGGTGGGCATCACCATGAAGAACACCATGATGAGACCGTGGCCCGTCACGAAGACGTTGAAGGCCTGCGGATTGGAGAAGAACTGGAGGCCGGGCTCCTGGAGCTCCAGGCGCATGCCGATCGAGAGCAGTCCGCCCACGATTCCCGCGGTGAAGCCGAAGATGAGGTAGAGCGTGCCGATGTCCTTGTGGTTCGTCGAATAGAACCACCGGCGCCAGAAGCTCGGAAGGTGATCGTGGTGATCCGCGTGAGCGGCATCAGCTGCATGTGCCATGATGAGACCTCTGTGGTCCTTTGATCCAGGTTACTGAGCGGTGGCGAGCTTGACCGGGGCCAGGCTGTCGGTGGACGCGAACTTCTGCTTCGCTTCCGTCAGCCAGGCGGCATATTGCTGCTCGCTCACCACGCGAATGGTGATCGGCATGTAGGGATGGCCATTGCCGCAGAGCTCCGAGCACTGGCCGTGGTACACGCCCTCGGCGTCGGCCCGGAACCAGGTCTCGTTCAGGCGGCCCGGGATGGCGTCGACCTTGATGCCGAAGGACGGCATCGCGAAGGAGTGCAGCACGTCGGCGGCGGTCACCTGGACCTTCACGGTCTTGCCGACCGGCACCACCATCTCGTTGTCCACGGTGAGGAGGCGCGGCTGACCCTGCTTCAGGTCCTTGGCGTCGACCATGTTCGAGTCGAACTTGAAGCCGCCGCCTTGGTCGGCCGGGTATTCGTAGCCCCAGTACCAGGAAAAGCCCGTGACCTTCACCACCAGGTCGGCCGGCGGCGTGATGAGCTGCTGGCGCAGGAGCCGGAAGGAGGGGATCGCAATGGCGACCAGGATCAGGACAGGAACGATGGTCCAGGCGACCTCGAGCAGGGTGTTGTGGGTCGTCCGCGACGGGACCGGGTTCCGGTTCTCGTTGAAGCGGGCGACGATGACGACGATGAGCGCCAGCACGAACAGGCAGATCGCCGTGATCAGCCACACCAGGTAGGTGTGGAAGCTGGACATGTCGCGCCCGAGCTCCGTCACCATTCCCTGCATGCCCATTTCCCAAGGGGAAGGTGCACCGGTACCGGCTGCCGCCTCACTTATGCCCAACACAAGTGCGACCGCCGCTGCAAGCGGGGCCGTCACCGATCGAAGTCCTGAGGTCTCGATCCGCATCGGTGTTCCAAAGCTCCTAGAATGTGATGGCCGGGGAGGCCACGAAAGCATCGGGGAAGGCGCGGGCGCGCATAATGGGGTGCCCAGCCTGCGCCATCACCTTTTGATCTGCGTCTATGACCACAGGACGCGCCCAAGCGCAACGGTCCAAGCGGTGCAATTTGTGCGTCATAACCGCCAAAGGGCTGTTTCCGAGGGGCTATCGGGCCCTCTCGCTTGACATCGCGGCCCCTGCCATGGTCCCAACGGGCCCAAGATGATGAATGGCCCGGCGGCATATCCCACCGGCCGGGCTCAAGGACGGAGAGGCCTGATGAGCGTGTCACGATGGGTTCGCCGGGGAGCGGCCGGGCTGTTCGGTTTGCTGGCAATGTCTGCGGCCGGCGGCGCCCATGCTCAAGGCATGGTCAAGAACACCTACGGCGACTGGCAGATGCGCTGCGAGACCCCGGCCGGGGCGACAGCGGAGCAATGCGCCCTGGTGCAGAACGTGGTGGCGGAGGACCGTCCCAACATCACGCTCGTGATTATTGTGTTGAAAACCGCCGACGGAAAGAGCCGCCTCCTTCGTGTGGTGGCGCCTTTGGGTATTCTCCTGCCGTCCGGCCTCGGCCTCAAGATCGACGAGACGGATATCGGCCGTGCGGGCTTCGTGCGCTGCCTCGCCACGGGATGCGTCGCCGAGGTCGTCATGGACGACAACCTGGTCAACCAGATGAAGTCCGGCCAGACGGGGACCTTCATCGTGTTCCAGACGCCCGAGGAAGGCATCGGCATACCGGTGTCGTTGAACGGGTTCGGGACGGGCTACGACGCACTGCCGTAACGGCGGGCGATAAGAACGACAGGGGGATTTCATGAGCGGTGAACTTGGCACGAAGGCCCGATGGGCGCTCGCGCTGCTGGGGTTGTCGGCCCTGGCCGGCTGCAGCGCGCCCGGCGAGGGAGGCTCGACCATCGGCAACATGCTGACCTTCGCGGGACCCACCGTTCCTCCACCCGTGACGGCTCAGATCGAGGACGTCTATTGCCCGCAGGTGGAGATCGCCGAGGGCGGCTCCACGATGCGGTCCTATTCCGGTGGCCGTGTCGGCGATGCCGCCGGCCTGCGCAGCCAGATCGCCATCGCGGAACTGGCCCGGGAATGCGTCGGCCAGCCCGACGGGACCACGCTCGTGAAGGTGGGCGTCGAAGGCCGCGCCCTTTTGGGCGCG
>Ga0247820_10000779_pt1 | contig 17643 bp, 14 predicted proteins | sample 13C_Glucose_Day1_2_FD_192480 | JGI IMG/M metagenome (GOLD analysis project Ga0247820, IMG submission 192480) | Soil microbial communities from agricultural site in Penn Yan, New York, United States - 13C_Glucose_Day14 | ecosystem: Environmental > Terrestrial > Soil > Agricultural land | place...
CTGCTGGCCCACCCCCACCAAGCCCGGCCGCCACGCCCCCGGCCTCGACCTCGTCCGGTACACCGCGGCCCTCGCTCCCGAACGCCCCTGGTTCGCCATCGGCGGCATCGACCTCGGCAACCTCGACGAGGTGCTGGACGCCGGCGCCCGCCGGGTCGTCGTCGTACGGGCCCTCACGGAGGCGGACGACCCGGGCGCGGCGGCGGCCGAGTTCGCGAAGCGGCTGCGGCAGGCGGAGCCCGTCCGCGCCTGAGGGGACCCGCCCGTCCCCGATTGTCCAAGGGGTGGACAGCGAACCGGCAATCCGGGCAAATCCCCTCGGTCCGGTTGGGTGACCGCCCGCCCCTGGCTAACCTGCCGGTATGGCCCTCGGAACCGCATCCACCAGGACTGATCGCGCGCGCACCGTGCGTGACATCCTCGCCGCCGGCAAGAAGACGTACTCCTTCGAGTTCTCGGCGCCGAAAACCCCCAAGGGCGAGCGGAACCTGTGGAGCGCGCTGCGCAGGGTCGAGGCGGTCGCGCCGGACTTCGTCTCCGTGACCTACGGCGCGGGCGGTTCCACCCGGGCCGGCACGGTCAGGGAGACCGAGCAGATCGTCGCCGACACCACCCTCACCCCGGTGGCCCACCTCACCGCGGTCGACCACTCCATCGCCGAGCTGCGCAACATCATCGGCCAGTACGCCGACGCCGGGATCCGCAACATGCTCGCCGTGCGCGGCGACCCGCCCGGCGACCCGATGGGCGACTGGGTGGCGCACCCGCAGGGGCTGACCTACGCCGCCGAACTCGTCCGCCTCATCAAGGAGTCGGGCGACTTCTGCGTCGGCGTCGCCGCCTTCCCCGAGATGCACCCGCGCTCGGCCGACTGGGACACCGACGTCTCCCACTTCGTCGACAAGTGCCGGGCAGGCGCCGACTACGCGATCACCCAGATGTTCTTCCAGCCCGAGTCCTATCTGCGGCTGCGTGACCGAGTCGACGCCGCGGGCTGCGCGACCCCGGTGATTCCCGAGGTCATGCCCGTGACCAGCGTGAAGATGCTGGAGAGGTTGCCAAAGCTCAGTAACGCCTCGTTCCCGGAGGCACTCAAAGAGCGGATCCTCACAGCGAAGGACGATCCGGCGGCGGTACGCTCCATCGGTATCGAGTTCGCCACGGAGTTCTGTGCCCGGCTGCTGGCCGAGGGAGTGCCCGGACTGCACTTCATCACGCTCAACAACTCCACGGCGACTCTGGAAATCTACGAGAACCTGGGCCTGCACCACCCGCCGCGGGCCTAGACCGGTCGCACGGATTTACGACACACTGCGTAGCGGCCACTGGGAGAGGGGCGTACATGGGCTGGACGGTCCTCTACATCGCGTTCGGTATCGTCGCGCTGTGGTTGCTCGGTGAGGTGCTGCTGCAGTACAAGGCGCGGCTGCGCTGGCGGCTGCTCGCCTTCGCCGGGTTCCTCGGCGTCGTGCTCGGTGTGCTGATCCCGTCCGTGCCCGTCATCGGGCTGGGCGCCGCCGCCTTCGCGATCGGCCAGACCTACGTCACCCTGTCGTTCCGCCGCGGCTTCGCGGCCGGCTGGGCGGTCAACGCGCCGCTGCTGGCCGCCGCCACGGGCCACCGCGGCGAACGCGGGCGCAAGGACCCCGCCCTGGAGGTCTCCGGCCCCGAGACGCCCACCGGCCACGGCGGCGAGGGCGACGGCCACCGCGAGCGGGCCGGATACACCGCGGACGACGACTACGACCGCGACGACTACGACCGCGACGACGTCTTCACCCCCGCCGCGCGCCCCGACCAGATGGCGGCCGCCGAGACCACCGCCGTCTACGAACCGCAGCCCATGCCCGACGACACCGGCTCCTACGGCGTCTACGGCGACACCGGGTACGCGGCCCCGTCCCAGGACCAGTACGCGGGGGCCGCCCAGGCCGCCGACCAGAACTACGCCTACGACTACTCCGGTTACGGCCAGCAGCAGGGCTACGACACCACGGGCCAGCAGCAGTACGCCGCGTACTCCGACCCGTACATCGGCAACACGGCCTACGGCGACACCTCGTACGACACGGGCTACGCCGACCAGCAGCAGTACGCCCAGCAGGGCTACACCCAGGACCCCTACGCCGGCAACTACGGCGGGGAGACCCCGGCGGGCGGCCTCTGGGTCCCGCAGCAGCGCAGCGCCGACGACACGTACGGCGGTGAGCTCCCGCCGGAGCAGCAGTACCCGTACCAGGGCGACGGACAGTCCCACGGCAGCGGCCAGGGCCAGGGTCAGGGCAACGGGTACGACGAGCAGTACCGCTTCTGACCGCGGTCACTGCGAGCCGCGGAACTCCGGCCCCTCCACGATCAGCCCGGCGACCAGCGCCCCCGACATCCCGGCGTGCGGCAGCCCGCCGCCGGGGTGGGACCAGCCGCCGGCCGTGAACAGCCCCGGCAGCGCCGTGCCGTTGGACGGGTGAAGCAGCCGCCCGCCCGCCGCGGCCAGCGCCGGCGCCGGCACCGCGCCGCCCTCCGCACCCGTCTCCCCGGCGATGTCGGCCGGGGTGCGCACCTCGTGCCGGACCAGCCGGCCGCGCAGGTCCGGCACTGCCCGCCCGGCGGCGGTGATAAGGGTCTCGGCGTACGCGTCCCAGGGCCCCTCGGCCCCCGCCGGCACCACCGACGTGACCGTGACCGCCTCGTGGCCGGCGTCCGGGACCAGCGCCGGGTCGTCCGGCCGCAGGACCGTCACCGTGGGCCGGGCCGGCAGGCCCCCGGGGGCGCCGAACAGCGACTCCAGCTCCGCCGCCCGGTCCTCGGTGTGCACGACCGTACGGTGCGCGGTCCCCTCCGGACGCCCGCCCCGCAGCGCCAGCAGCACCGTCAGCCGGCTCGCCGCCCCCCGCTGGGCCGGAACCCCGCCGTCGCCGCGCGGCCGCGTCCCCCGGGCCAGCCGGTCCAGCACCCCGGGAGCCACCCCGGCGACCACCAGGTCGGCCTCCGCCACCGAACCGTCGGCGAGCTCCAGCCCCGCCGCCCGGCCGTCCTTCTCCAGGACCCCGACGGCCTCCGCGCCGAAGTGGAACTCCACCCGGCGGGCCAGGCACCGCTCGTACACCGCACGCGCCAGCTCCCGCATGCCGCCCCGCACGTACCAGGTGCCGAAGGCGTGCTCCATGTACGGCAGCACCGCCGCGCTCGCCGGGGTCCGCCGGGGATCGAGGCCGTACGCCAGCGCGTGGCTCTCCAGCAGCGCGGTGAGCCGGGGATCGCGCAGCTCCCACGCGCCGACCTCGGCGAGCGTGCCCGCCGTGCGCGTGCGCAGCAGCTTCCGGTGGGGGACCGCCGGGTACGGCTCACGCTCCGCCAGCACCTGCCAGTTGGGCCACAGCGGCTCCTCGAGGAGCGGCCGCCGCGACCGGTCCCAGGCCTCCCGGGCCCGCACCAGGAAGTCCCCCCAGCGCCGGGCGGCGGCCGGCCCGAGACCGTCCTCCAGCGCCGAGACGACGCCCGCGCGGGAGGTGTTCGGCAGCGACACGCGTGTGCCGTCCGGGAACACGTGCCGCGACGACGGATCGACCTGGACCAGTTCGACGCACTCCTCCAGCGGCTCCCGGCCCGTCTTCAGGAACAGGTCGCGGTAGACCGCGGGCAGCGGCAGCAGGCCCGGCCCGGTGTCGAAGGAGAACCCGTCGCGCTCCACACGGCGCAGCGCACCGCCGTACGTCTCCGTCCGCTCGTACACCGCCACCCGGTGGCCCGCGACGGCCAGCCGGGCGGCGGCCGCCAGCGCGCCCATCCCGGCGCCGATCACCGCAATCCGTGCCATGCCAGGGACTTTATCCGCCGCCGCACGCGGCCCGTCCCCGAGTACCCGCGCCCCCGCGCCGGGCACCAGCCGGCGGCAGCGGCCCGTGGGCGGCGGCACGCAGCCCTGAGTATCCGTACCTAGAGGCCGACTTGAGTACGGGCGCGGATGGGCGCCGACCTGCGGGAACGAGAGAGTGGAGACCACGGAGAGGGGCTCGGCTCCCGGAACCGGCGGCACGGGGCGCCGGAACGGCGCGGGCCCGCGATCCGCTCCTTCCGCCGGCCCGGTCGGCGGGAGCGAGGCACGGGGGAACCCGGGGGACGACCGTGAGGGGTTCCGCGGGGGGACGTACGGGGGAGCACGTAAGGCGCCGGTCCGCCGGTGGCCCGCGGGGGACGCGGCCACCGTCGGACCGGCGCCTTACGTGTGCCGTGGAGGGCTCAGCGGTGGCCGGCGACCCGTCCCTGCAGCAGCCGGGACAGCGCCGCGTGCACGTCGTCGAGGGAGCGCTCCGGCTGGAAGGACTGCCAGTCCAGCGCGGCCACCAGCACCATGCCGACGAGCGCCGCCGCCGTCAGCGGGACGTCGATCTCCTCGCTGAGCTCGCCGTCGGCCACGCCCTCGCGCAGCACGCCCTCGACCACCGCCACGGCCTGCTGCCGCACCACCATCAGGGTGGACTGCCAGGCCCGGTTGGTGCGCCACAGCTCCGCCACGTACAGCTGGGTGAAGGCCGGGTAGCGGTCGATGAAGACGAGCCCCGCGCGGATCATCGCGTCCAGGGCGTCGACCTTGCCGCCGCCCTCCCCGGCCGTCTTCTCGGCCGCCTCCCGGAGCGAGGCGGTGAGCAGGCCGACCCCGTGCCGCAGCAGCTCCTCGAAGAGGACCGACTTGCTCGCGAAGTTGTAGTAGACCGTGCCCTTCGCGACCCCCGCCCGCTCGGCGATCTCGTCCACCGTGGTGGCGGAGAAGCCCTGTTCGGCGATGAGGGTGACGGCCGCCTCGTAGAGCTTCTGCCGGGTGGCCTCGCGGCGGGCACTGCCGCCCGGCGTGGTGCTGCTGCGTTCCATGGCCCTGATTCTCACAGGAACGCCCGCCCGTCCGTTCACAGGCTCAGCTCCGGATGGAGCCGGTCCAGGGTCCACACCTGGCGGCGCCGGGCGGACAGCGCGGTCAGCGCCAGGGCGCCGGCGGTGAAGGCGGTCAACACGGCGCACGCCTGCCACACCGGTCCGAGACCGCCGCCCGTGATCAGCCGCCGGAGCGCCTCCACGACGTGGCTCATCGGCAGGAACGGGTGCAGCGCGTTGAAGAAGCCCGGGCTGGTCTGCACGGGGTACGTGCCGCCCGCCGAGGTCAGCTGGAGCATCAGCAGCGCGAGGACGAGGATCCGGCCGGCCGCGCCGAAGCGCGCGTTCAGCCACTGCACGAGCGCCGCGAAGCACGCCGTCACCAGGAACAGGAAGCCCACCGTGCCGGCCGCCCGCGCCATCTGCAGCCCGAGCGCCCAGTGCAGCACCGCCATCAGCGCCGCCGTCTGCAGCACCCCGATCGCCACCACCGGCAGCCATCCGGCGAGCGCGATCCGCCAGGCCGGGGCGCCCGCCGCGAGCGCCCGCCGGTTCATCGGCGCGATCAGCATGTACGCCACCATCGCGCCGACCCACAGCGACAGCGGGATGAAGTACGGGGCGAAGCCGGTGCCGTAGTCGGGCGCCTTGTGCAGGTCGCGGGAGACGAGCCGGACCGGGTCGGCCATCACCTCGGTGCGCCGGTCGCGGTCCCGCTGGTCGTAGTCGGGGATCTTCCCGGCGCCGTCGTGCAGGCCGCCGGCCAGTTCGCCGGAGCCGTCGACGAGCTTGTAGAGGCCGCCGTTCAGGTCGTCCGCGCCGGTCTTCAGCTCGCCGACGCCCTTGTCCAGGTCACGGGCGCCGGACTCGGCGGTGCCGAGTCCCTTGTCCAGCTTCTTCGCCCCGGCGGCCACCCGGGCGGCACCGGAGTCGAGCTTGTTGATCCGGGTGACGGCGTCGTCCAGGTCCTCGGAGAGGTGCGGGGCGCGGGCGGCGAGCGCCCGGGCCTGCTTCTCCAGGGCGCCCAGGTCCCCGTCGAGCTCCTTCAGCTCGTCGCGGTGACCGGTGACCAGGGCGCTGACGTCCCCGGTGACGGTCGCGGCGGTGGCCACCGCGTCCCTGGCCTTCTCCAGGTCCGGGCAGGCGGGATCGGGCAGGACGGGGTCCTCGCAGCGCGCCTTGTGGATGCCGTCCATGGTGCCGGACGCCGCGCGGGCGTCCTTCGCCGCCGCCGGGGCCTTCTCCCGCAGCGTGTCGAGGTCGTCGCGGAGCCGGCCGGCCGAGTCGGCGACGAACCGCGCGGTGTCGCCGATGGTCTTCCCGTTGTCCTCCAGGAAGGGCCCCACCCGGGCGTCCACCGCGTTCACCTTGGCGGCGAGCGTCCGGGTGCCGTCCGCGACCTTCCTCGAGCCGTCCGCCAGGCTGCCCGAGCCCTTGTGGAGGTCCTTGAGGCCCTTGGACAGCTTGCCGCTGCCCTTGCGGGCGTCCGCCAGACCGTCGGCGAGGTCCTGGGAGCCCTTCTCCGCCTTCCCGATGCCGCCGCTCAGCTTGTCGGCCCCCTTCGCCGCCTTCACCGTCTCGCCGTGGATGCCGGAGAACGAGACGAAGATCCGGTCCAGGAAGGAGCGCGAGGTCTTGGTGGACGCGGCCCGGCGCACCTCGCCGAAGACCGTCCGGGAGATCTGCCCGACGATGTAGTTGTTGGCGTCGTTCGTCCGCACCTGGAGGGCGCCGGTCTCGGGGGAGTCGCCGGAACTGGAGGCGATACGGCGGCTGAAGTCGGCGGGCAGGGTCAGCGACAGGTAGTACGTGCCGTCCTCCACGCCCCGGCGGGCCTCGGCCGCGCTCACCTCCCGCCAGTCGAACGTGCCGCTGTCGCGCAGGCCCTCGGTGAGGTCGTCGCCCGCGGTGATCCGCTCGCCGTCGGCGGTCGCCCCCTCGTCGTCGTTCACGAGCGCCACGGGGATCCGGTCCAGGCGGCCGTAGGGGTCCCAGAACGACCACAGGTACAGCGCCCCGTACAGCAGCGGCAGCACCAGCAGGGCGACCAGGGCCGCGCGCGGCAGTCTGCCCCGGCCGAAGCGCCGGAGTTCAAGAGCGGCCAGTGCCGGCGAGCGCATCGTCGGCCTCCTTCGTCTCGTCGTGCGGGCCGGTTCCGGTGCGCACGGCCGTCGCGCCGCCCGGCGCCTCGCTGCACACGGCCAGCACGGTGATGCCGGTGTCGGTGACCGACTTCAGGAGGGCCCAGACCTCGGCCCGTTCGGCGGACGAGAGCTTCAGATCGGTGTCGTCCACACCGAGCAGCCGGGGGCGTCCCAGCAGCGCCAGCGCGAGCGACAGCCGCAGCGCCTCCACCCGCTCCAGGTCCCGCACGGCGGTCCGCGCGCCCTTGGGCAGGGCAGCGAGGTCCAGTCCCGCGGTGGCCAGGGCGGTGTCGACCCGCCGGCGCTCCGCGTCGGCCCGCCGGGCGCGCGGGCGCGGTGGCCCGAAGTACGGCCGGTCGCCGAAACGGCGCTGCAGCAGGGCCTGTTCGCGCAGGTGCTCGCCGACGGTGAGGGCGGGCTCGAGGTCGGTGACCCCGGCGACGTGGGCGAGTGCGGCGGACCGGCGGACCGCGGCCATCCGCCGGGGCAGTTCCAGCCCTCCGACGGCGGCCGTGCCCTCCGTGGGACGCATCCGGCCGGTGAGCGCGAGCAGCAGGCAGGTGCGGCCGGACCCGGAGGGCCCCTCCACCGCGATCAGCGAGCCGGGCTCCGCGTCGGCCGTAACGCCGCGGAACGCCCAGCCCCGCGGTCCCTTCAGGCCGAGGTCGCGGGCCGTGACGGCGAATCCCGTCGGACCGTCCACCGAGTCCCCCTGTTTGAACTGACTGGTCAGTGCAAAACGTAGCCCGAACTTCCGGCCGGGGCAAAAGCCCAGGTCGGAACGGATTGTCAGTGCCATACCCCACGATGTGCACATACGGCACCCCGTGGTAGGGGAGCCGTCACGAAGACGACAGGAGGTTCGTCATGGCCAACTCGTCCGCAGCCGCCGCCCGTCGGCGCCGCGCAGCCGGCCCTGCCCCCTCACTGAACGGCCCGGCGAGCGACGTCCACCCCGTGCTGCGCCGCGCCTCCGCCCCGCCCGCCGCCCTCGACCTGCTCGCCCAGGCCCGTGCCGGAGTCGACGAGGCCACCGTCCTCACCACACCCAACGAGCGCTATGCGACGGCCCACCTCGCCGCCCTGCGCACGGCCGCCGCCGTGCTCGCCGCACGCGGCCGGCCCGAGACCTCGCCCCGGGCCCGGGCGAGAATACGGAGCGCCTGGGAAGTGCTCCCCGAGATCGCGCCCGAGCTCACCGAGTGGAGCGCGCTGTTCGCCTCCGGGGCCGGGCGCCGTGCCCGTGCCGAGGCCGGCATCCGGGGCGCGGCCACCGCCCGGGACGCCGACGACCTGCTGCGCGACGTGTCGGCCTTCCTCCGCCTGGTCGAGCGCATGCTGGTGCTCCAGCCGGTCCTGCCCCAGCAGCCGCCCTCCCCGGGGACGCGGGGAGCCGCACGCGGGGGGCCCGGGGGCGAAGCCGTCCCCTAGGCCCCGGCCAGGTGCCCGGCCACCACGGCGCAGGCCATAGGGTGGACACCGCCCGGAACCCGATCGCTCCGCCGACGAAGAGGCGGCGCCGCGCCGAGGAGTCAACCACCGTGCCGGACCCGCAACGACCCCGCGCCGCCCTCCGTACCGCCGTGGTCTGGGAGGTCCTCCAGGACGCCCTGGAACGCCGGGTCAAGGCGACCGGGCGGCAGTCACTGGACGTCCTCGACACCGGCGGCGGCAGCGGCAACTTCGCGGTGCCCCTCGCCCTGCTCGGCCACCGGGTCACCGTCGTCGACCCGAGCCCCAACGCGCTGTTCGCCCTGGAGCGCCGCGCCGCCGAGGCCGGCGTCGCCGACCGGGTCCGGGGCGTCCAGGGCGACGCCCACGGCCTCTTCGAGGTGGCCGAGCGCGGCGGCTACGACGCCGTGCTCTGCCACGGCGTCCTGGAGTACGTCGACGACCCCGCCGAGGGCGTCCGCAACGTGGTGGCCGCCCTGCGCCCCGACGGCGTCCTCAGCCTGCTCGCCGCCGGCCTCGGCGGCGCCGTGCTCGCCCGCGCCCTCGCCGGCCACTTCACGGAGGCCCGGCAGGCCCTCGACGACCCGAACGGCCGATGGGGCGCCGGCGACCCCGTACCGCGCCGTTTCACCGCCGAACAGCTCACCGCCCTCGTGGAGGGCGCGGGCCTGCGGGTCGGTGCCGTGCACGGCGTGCGGGTCTTCGCCGACCTCGTCCCCGGCGTGCTCGTCGACACCGAGTCCGGGGCCCTGGACGCACTGCTGAAGCTGGAGGCCGCGGCGGCCGAGCTCCCCGCCTTCCACTCCGTGGCCACGCAACTCCATGTGCTCGGTGAGACGGAGGAGGCCGCGGGGGCCTGAGTCGCCTTCTGTGACGCGCCGCTGATCAGCGGCGCGTTCCGCGGCCCGCCGTGTGCATGGAGTGCGCCACAGGCCCCCCGAATGGCGGCTGGGCACCGTATGATCGAGGGAGACCGCCCGGCATGACGGGTCGGCCGCCGGGGAATGAGAAGCCTCGACGGGCCGGGACGTGATGGCGGGTACCGGTTGGCCAATTGGCGCAGAGGGGCGGGTTTCACGGGGGCGATTCCCTGCCTATCCTGAAGGGACCCCCCCGGGTCGCCGCCCCGGCGACTGCACGATGAGGAGGACTCCGTGCCGCTCTCGGAGCACGAGCAGCGCATGCTCGAGCAAATGGAGCGAGCGCTGTACGCCGAAGATCCCAAGTTCGCGACGGCGCTCGAGGGAAGCGGGCTGCGTACGTACACCCGGCGACGGGTCTACCAGGCGGTCGCGGGCTTCCTCGTGGGTATTGCGCTCCTCATGGCCGGTATGGTCGCCCAGCAGGTCTGGCTCAGCGTCGTGGGGTTCCTCGTGATGCTGGGGTGCGCGGTGCTCGCCGTGACCGGCTGGCGCAAGGCGCCCAAACCGGGTGAGCAGGCCGCCGGTGCGCAGGGCGCGCCCCAGGCAGGCCGCCAGACCAGACAACGCCGGTCCGTGATGGACCGCATCGAGCAGCGCTGGCAGCGCCGCCGTGACGAACAGGGCGGCCACTAGCACCCCGCCCCACCCCGAAGCACCAGAGGGGGACCACCGACACGGTGGTCCCCCTCTCGCTGTCCCGCCCCGCCCAGCCGTTCGTTCCCGCGGGCAGTCGTGCCTACCTCAGTGCCTCAAGGGCCTGGAAGGTACCCCCAGGGCGGCACGGGTGGGCGATGGCGCCCCGTGAGCGCCGGGCCGCGCGACCGCCCCCGCACCCTTACGGCGGGCACCCGCGCAGCGGACCCGCGGGGTCACCCCTGCTGCCGGAACGGCCTCCGCCAGGCGGGCCGCATCGCGAGCACGCGCCCCCGCACCCCGCTCCACCAGGCCGACGCCGCCCACACCACCCGCACGGTGGACCGCGGAGCGAACACCGCCCGCAGCCGCGCCCCCCGTCCCGCGGTGTCCCGCAGCGCCGTACTCACCCGCCGGACGTCGTCCGTCAGCCCCGCCACCGGCCGCGGCCGGGGCGCGTACAGCACCTGCTCCACCGCGTCGGCCACCCGGTGCACCGACGCCGCCGCCCCCGGGTCGAGCCTGCCGACCCGCACGATGCGGTCCGCCGCCCCGCGCGGGGACAGTGACTCGTCCGGTGCGATCCCGTGGTCCCACGCCGTGTCGGTCAGCTCGTCCCAGACGCCCAGGATGTACGGCGCCGTGTCCGCCTCCGACCGGCCGTGCCCGCCGAGCCGCACCGCCCGGGTCCTCGCCCGCGACAGCATCGGCGTCAGCGGCAGCACCAGCACGACCAGCCCGGCCAGCGCCCACAGCAGCAGCGCGGACCACTTCGGCCCGTCGTCACCGGCGGGCAGCACCGCCTGCGGCGACTCGCTCCCGCAGCCGTCCAGCTTCCTGCGCTCCGCCGAGCAGCTCTCGCTCTGCGAGGGGTCCCCGGACGGTTCCGAGGGCTCCGCCTGCGAGGGCCGCGCGGGGTCGGGCACCGTGCTGTCCGCGGCGTCCGGCACGGTGTACGCCGGCGTCGAACCACGCGTCGGGGTCGGCTCGAAACGGGTCCAGCCCACCCCCTCGAAGTACAGTTCCGGCCAGGCGTGCGCGTCCCGCAGCCCGACCGAGACCGTGCCGTCCGCCTGCGGGGTGCCGGGCGCGAAGCCCACCGCGACCCGCGCCGGTATGCCCAGCGAACGGGCCATCGACGCCATCGCGAACGAGAAGTGCACGCAGAAGCCCTGCTTGTCCCGCAGGAAACGGGCGATGGCCTGCGAGCCGCTGCCGACGTCCACCTCGGTGTCGTACTCGAAGCCGCCGTTCAGCGTGAAGTACTCCTGGAGCTTCACCGCCCGGTCGTAGTCGTTGTCCGCGCCCTCGGTGACCTCGCGGGCGGTGCGGGAGACCACGTCCGGCAGCGAGTCCGGCAGCTCGGTGTACTCCCGCTGCAGCGCGGGCGCCGGGTCCGGCGCGTCGGCCAGCTGCTCCGCGGTGGGCTGCACGTAGAGGCTGCGCACCTCGTACGACAGACCGCGGGTGTTCTGGCCGTGGTCGCCGACCAGGGTCATGCCGACGGGCTCGTAGCGCCAGTTGCCGCGGATGGCCACCCCGCTCGGCGGGTACGGCATCGGAAGCCAGTCCTGGGCGTACCAGTCGGCGGTCGAGATCGTGGTGCCGATCTCCGTGCGCCCGATGTCGGGACCGAGGCCGGGCGGGGTCGGGAACGTGCCGTCCGGGACGGTGGTGATGGACCGCTTCGAGGGCTTCCAGGTGGTGCCGTCGAAGTCGTCCAGGGACACGATCCGCAGATACAGGTCCGACGTGTCCGTCAGCTCGGAGCGCACCGACAGCACCTGGCGGTCCTCGTCCACGTTCAGCGAGTCGCGCAGCGACACCAGCGGGTTCACCGCGGAGATGGTGCCGCCCCCGCCGGAGCCCGAGCCGACGCCCGTGCCGGAGGGGCCCAGCAGGCCGCCGTTCATCGCGGGCAGCGCGAGCGGCACCACCAGGGCGATGCCCAGCGCGACCGCGCCGATCCGCCGCCCGGTGCGCACCGGCGCGACGGCGCCGGGCGAGTCCCCGCCCGGCCCCGGCACCCCGCCGAACACGCGCCCCCACTGGGAGAGCCGGTCCCGTCCCTCGGCGAGCAGCAGCATCAGATAGCCGGCCGCCGCCAGCAGGAACCACAGCCAGTCCACGCCGTTGTCGGACAGGCCCGCGGCCACCGAGTACAGGGCGAGCAGCGGAAGTCCGGCGGGGGCCGCGCTGCGGAAGGTCACCGCGATGGTGTCCACCAGCAGCCCGATCACCAGCACGCCGCCGATCAGCATCAGCCGGATGCCGTCGGACAGCGGCGCCGGGATCGCGTACCGGCTGACGTCGTTGCCGCCCTGGTCCAGCAGACCGGCGAAGAACCGGAGGGCGTCCGGTCCGGGTATGAGCCCGGCCACGGCGTGCTCACGCGCGAACGCCAGGGTCAGCAGCACCAGCGTGACGACGACCTGCGCCACCACGGTCAGCGGACGTGCCAGCGGCACCCGCCGGGCCGCGGCGCCCACCCCCGACTGCACCGCCAGCAGGAACGCCGCCTGGACGAACCAGACCGACGGTTCGACCAGCGGCAGCAGCGCGCACGCCGCCATCAGTGTGGCCGCCCACGCGCACAGCGCCAGCCTCGCCCGCCCGCTGATCACGGTCCCTCCCCGCCGCTCGCCGCGGTCAGGCCCGAACGCTCCCGGTCCGCCTGCCGCCACAGTTCTTCCAGTGCCGCGCCCCGCGGCACGCCGAGGGCGGTCCATCCCGCCTCGCGCAGCATCCGCAGCCGGTCCCCGGCCCGGTCCGACGCGTCCGGCACGTCCGCCGGCTCCCGCAGCCAGGCCGCGCTGTCCAGCAGGAAGGCCACGGCGCCCCCGCTGCGCTGCCGCATCCGGGCGAGCACCGCGGCCTGGTCCTCGTCCAGGTCGCCGAGGAACGCCACCAGCAGCCCCTCGTTCCCGCCGCGCAGCACGTCGTAGGCGCGGGACAGCCCCTCGTCGTCGGAGTGGTCCACCACGGCGAGGGTGTCCATCATCAGCCCGGCCGCGTCCGCCGACTCCTGGCCGGCGCCCGCGAACCCGTCGGACCCCTCGCCCGGCACCGCGTTGCCGGTGTCGGTCAGCAGCCGCACCGAGAAGCCCCGCTCCAGCATGTGCACCAGCACGGACGCCGCGCCCGACACCGCCCATTCGAACGCCGAGTCCGGTCCGGCGCCCTCGTAGGCGATGGCCCGGGTGTCCAGCAGCACCGTGCAGCGGGCGCGCTGCGGCTGCTCCTCGCGGCGCACCATCAGCTCGCCGTAGCGGGCGGTGGAGCGCCAGTGCACCCGTCGCAGGTCGTCGCCGTACCGGTACCCGCGGGGGATCACGTCGTCCTCGCCGGCCAGCGCCAGGGCGCGATGCCGTCCGTCGCCGTACCCCTTGGCCTCGCCGCTCAGCCGCACCGGCGGCAGCGGCACCACCCGCGGGACCACCGTCAGGGTGTCGTGGGTCGAGAAGGACCGGGTCAGCTCGCACATCCCGAACGGGTCGGAAAGCCGCAGCTGGAGCGGGCCCAGCGGATAGCGGCCGCGCAGATCGGAACGGACCCGGTAGGACACCTCGCGGCGCCCGCCCGCCTCCACCCGGTCCAGCACGAACCGCGGGCGTGGACCGAGCACGTAGGGCACCCGGTCCTGGAGCATCAGCAGGCCCGTGGGCAGCCGCGAGACGTTCTCCATCCGCAGGTGCACCCGCGCCTCGGAGCCCGCCGGCACCCGCCCGGGGGAGAGCCGGCGGCTGCCGGCGACCCGGTAGCGGGTGCGGTAGAGCACCGCCGCGCACACCAGCGGCAGCACCGCGAGGAGCAGCCCGACCCGCAGCAGGTCGCTCTGCCCGAGCACGTACGAGCAGACCGCGGCCGCCACACCGGCGGCGAGGAAGGAGCGCCCGCGGGTGGTGAGTCCCGCCAGCGCCGTCCTGACACCGCTGCGGTCGCCCCGGTCGCCCTCGGCGTGGACGGCGCCCGCGGTGGTCATCACAGGCCCCGGGGGGCGCGCTCCGCGGGCACCGCGGTGCTCTGGAGGATCTCCTGCACCACCTGCTCGGCGGTGCGGCGGTTGAGCTGGGCCTGGGCGGTGGGCAGCAGCCGGTGGGCGAGGACGGCCACGGCGAGCGCCTGGACGTCGTCCGGCAGCGCGTAGTCCCGGCCGCCGAGGGCCGCCGACGCCTTCGCCGCGCGCAGCAGATGCAGGGTCGCGCGCGGCGAGGCGCCGAGTCTGAGATCGGGGTGCGTGCGGGTGGCGGCGACCAGGTCCACGGCGTACCGGCGCACCGGTTCGGCCACGTACACGTCGCGCACCGCCTCGATCAGCTTCAGGATCTCGTGCGCGTGCGCCACCGGCTGGAGGTCCTCCAGCGGGGAGACGCCGCCGTGCACGTCCAGCATCCGCAGTTCGGCCTCCGCGCTCGGGTAGCCGACCGAGACACGGGCCATGAAACGGTCGCGCTGGGCCTCCGGCAGCGGGTAGGTGCCCTCCATCTCGACCGGGTTCTGCGTCGCCACGACCATGAACGGGCTGGGCAGTTCGTAGGTCTTGCCGTCGATGGTGACCTGGCGCTCCTCCATCGACTCGAGGAGCGCCGACTGGGTCTTCGGCGACGCGCGGTTGATCTCGTCGCCGATCACCACCTGCGCGAAGATCGCGCCCGGCTTGAACTCGAAGTCACGGCGCTGCTGGTCCCAGATGGACACACCGGTGATGTCCGAGGGCAGCAGGTCCGGGGTGAACTGGATCCGCCGCACCGAGCAGTCGATCGACCGCGCCAGCGCCTTGGCCAGCATGGTCTTGCCGACTCCCGGGACATCCTCGATGAGCAGATGCCCCTCGGCCAGCAGCACGGTCAGCGAGAGCCGTACGACCTCGGGCTTTCCCTCGATCACGCCTTCCACCGAACCCCGCACGCGCTCCACCACGGCGGTCAGATCAGTGAGGCTCGCTCGATCGTCATAGGTCGTCACCCGGCCCTCCTCGGCCTTTCCCCGCGCTCCCGGAGGAGCGGGGCCCCAAATGTTCCGGGCCGACGCATCGCCGTGCGGACCGGCCCACCCCGAATCACGGACGCCACGCGGGAAAAGTTCCGCGTGACACCACTCCCGCATTCTTGCCGCCGTTACCGATTCGTGTCACTCGCCTGTGGACAACTGACAGCGATATGTCAGGTCTTACGACCGTTCCGTGGTCCGCGCCGGCTTCCGGAGCGCGGGTCGTCTCCGGGGCGGACGGCAGGTCAGGCGGGGTCGATCTCGCGCAGCAGGCCCGTCTTCACGTCGAAGACGAAGCCGCGCACGTTGTCGGTGTGCAGCAGGAACGGCGAGGTGCGCACGCGCTGCATCGACTGCCGCACGTCCTGGTCGACGTCGCGGAAGGCCTCCACGGCCCAGTTGGGGCGCTGGCCGACCTCCATCTCCAGGTCGTGCCGGAACTCCTCGGTGATGGACTCCAGGCCGCACCCGGTGTGGTGGATGAGCACCACGCTGCGGGTGCCCAGGGCGCGCTGGCTGATGGTCAGCGAACGGATCACGTCGTCGGTGACCACACCGCCCGCGTTGCGGATGGTGTGGCAGTCGCCCAGTTCGAGGCCGAGGGCGGCGTGCAGGTCGAGACGCGCGTCCATGCAGGCCACCACGGCGACGTGGAGCACCGGGCGGGCGTCCATTCCGGGGTCGGTGAAGGCGGCTGCGTACCGCTCGTTGGCGTCGACCAGACGGTCGGTGACCGTGCCGGGGCCGTTGGTCGCGTTGTCGGGGCCGGTGGGAACCGATGCGGAAGTCGTCATAGGCATGACGGTACTGGTCACAAGGGCGCCAGGCGCGTTGTGAGAGACGACAAAGAACGTCAGTGATGCTTGGTGTGAGGTAACCCACAGGGATGGTGTGAACCCCCTCCCACGGGTGATTCGCCCCTCGCGCCCCTTGACCCGCCGTGCGGGCCGCGACGCGCAGGCCGGTTGATTGACCGCGCGACACCGTGGACTAAAGTGACGCGAAGCGGGAGGCGAGGCCGCCCGCCGCACTGATTTCCCCCCGGAGACCCCGGCGACGGCCCGGGGGTCTCCGCGTGCGCGGCGCGTACGCACGGCCAGGCCCTTCCCGCCGCCGGTCCGCCGGCGCCTCCGGCGCGACCGCCCCTTCACCGGGGAGGGCGGGAACCCGGCGGTGCGCCGACGCCGTGCCGGACCTGAGAGGGCCAGTTGAGCCAGAGTCGACACGTTCCGGTGATGCTCCAGCGGTGTCTGGACCTGCTGGCGCCCGCCCTGGAGGGGCCCGGGGCGGTGGTGGTCGACTGCACCCTCGGTCTCGGCGGCCACAGCGAGGCCCTGCTCCGGCGGTTCCCCGAGGCGCGGCTCGTCGCCCTGGACCGCGACAAGGAGGCGCTGCGCCTGTCCGGCGAGCGGCTCGCCCCCTTCGGCGAGCGGGCCACCCTGGTGCACGCCGTCTACGACGAGCTCCCCGACGTGCTCGGCCGGCTCGGCATCGCCCGCGCACAGGGCGTCCTGTTCGACCTCGGGGTGTCCTCCATGCAGCTCGACGAGGCCGGCCGCGGCTTCGCCTACGCCCAGGACGCGCCCCTCGACATGCGCATGGACCAGACGACCGGTGTCAGCGCCGCCGAGGTCCTCAACACCTACCCGCCCGGCGAACTCGTCCGCATCCTGCGCGCCTACGGCGAGGAGAAGCAGGCCAAGCGCATCGTCTCCGCGATCGTGCGCGAACGCGAGAAGGAGCCGTTCACCAACAGCGCCCGCCTGGTCGAGCTGATCCGCGACGCGCTCCCGCAGGCCGCCAAGCGCACCGGCGGCAACCCGGCCAAGCGCACCTTCCAGGCGCTGCGGATCGAGGTCAACGGCGAACTGTCGGTGCTGGAGCGGGCGATCCCGGCGGCCGTGAAGGCCCTCGGCGTCGGCGGGCGGATCGCCGTGCTGTCGTACCACTCCCTGGAGGACCGGCTCGTCAAGCAGGTGTTCGCGGCGGGCGCCGCCACCACCGCCCCGCCCGGCCTCCCGGTCGTTCCCGAGCAGTACCAGCCCCGGCTCAAGCTGCTCACGCGCGGTGCCGAACTTCCCACCGAGGAGGAGATCGCCGAGAACCGGCGCGCGGCCCCCGCGCGGCTGCGCGGCGCCGAGCGGATCCGGGAGGACGTCGGGTGAGCCGGTGACCGGCCGGGCGTACGGGTGGGACGAGCGAACTCAGGGGAGCGTGAGTGAGTAGGAAACCCGAACTGAAGGGGCGACCCGAGCTGAGGGGGAGGGCGGCCCGGCTCGCCAGGCTGCTGCCCACCGGGCGGGCGCAGGCGGCGCGCACCCCCTTCGTCCTGCTCGTCGTCGTGCTCCTCGGCGGCGGTCTGATCGGCCTCCTGGTGCTGAACTCCGCCCTCAGCGAGGGCGCCTTCCAGCTCGACGACCTCCAGCGGGAGACCAAGAACCTCACCGACGAGGAACAGGCCCTGCAGCGGGACATCGACGCCTACGCCGCCCCCGACGCCCTCCAGCGCCGCGCCCGCGAGCTCGGCATGGTGCCCGGCGGCGACCCCGCCTTCCTCGGCCCCGACGGCAAGGTCAAGGGCGTCCCCAGCCCGGCCGCCGCCGTCCGCGCCCCCCTGGTCCTCGCCCCCGAGG
>Ga0247820_10000780_pt1 | contig 17643 bp, 17 predicted proteins | sample 13C_Glucose_Day1_2_FD_192480 | JGI IMG/M metagenome (GOLD analysis project Ga0247820, IMG submission 192480) | Soil microbial communities from agricultural site in Penn Yan, New York, United States - 13C_Glucose_Day14 | ecosystem: Environmental > Terrestrial > Soil > Agricultural land | place...
CGGCCTCGGCTGCGAGACCAACCAGGTCGACCAGCTGCTGGCGACGCAGGGACTCTCGCAGTCGCCGCGCCTGCGCAGCTACACCCTGCAGGACAACGCCGGCACGACGGGCGCCATCCGACTGGGCATCGAGCATGTCGCGGGCATGCTGGCCGCGGCCGACGACGTGCGGCGCGTGCCCGTCCCCGCGCGTCACCTGGTCGTGGGCCTGCAGTGCGGCGGCTCCGACGGCCACTCCGGGATCACGGCCAACCCCGTGCTGGGCGCGGCGGTCGACCGGCTGGTCGCCCACGGCGGCACGGCCATCCTGTCGGAGACGCCGGAGATCTACGGCGCGGAACACCTGCTGACGCGCCGGGCCCGGACGCCGGAGGTGGGCCACAAGCTGCTCGCCCGCATCCGCTGGTGGGAAGACGTGTGCGCCCGCAACGGCGCGTCGATGGACAACAACCCTTCGGCGGGCAACAAGGCCGGCGGCCTGACCACCGTGCTGGAGAAGTCCCTCGGCGGCATCGCGAAGGCGGGCTCGACGCAGCTGGTGGATGTCTATGAATACGCGCAGCCGGTGCGCGCCCAGGGCCTCGTCTTCATGGACACCCCCGGCTACGACCCGATCTCGGCGACGGGGCAGGTGGCCGGGGGCGCCAACCTGATCTGCTTCACCACCGGCCGCGGCTCCGCCTACGGCTGCGCGCCGACGCCGTCCCTCAAGCTGGCCACGACCACGGCGCTGTGGCAGCGGCAGTCCGACGACATGGACTTCAACTGCGGCGAGGTGCTCGACGCCGGCGCGGCGATCGACGAACTCGGCGAGCGCTTCTTCCGCCTGATGCTGGACACCGCATCGGGCCGGCGATCGCGCAGCGAGCTGCACGGCTACGGCCAGCAGGAGTTCGTTCCGTGGCAGCCCGCGGTGATCACCTGACGCGTCCCAACCCGAGGAGACAGAACATGAGCACATCCCGCGTGCCGCGCTACCGCGGCCTCTTTCCCGTCGTTCCCACGACCTTCACCGAATCCGGCGAGCTCGACCTGGAGAGCCAGAAGCGCTGCGTCGATTTCATGATCGATGCGGGCTCCGACGGCCTGGCGATCCTCGCCAATTTCTCGGAGCAGTTCCTGCTCGCCGACGACGAGCGCGAGGTCCTCACGCGCACGATCCTCGAACACGTCGCCGGCCGCGTCCCGGTGATCGTGACCACCACGCACTTCTCGACCCGCGTGTGCGCAGCGCGCTCGCGCCGCGCGCAGGACATGGGTGCGGCGATGCTGATGGTGATGCCGCCCTACCACGGCGCCACCTTCCGGGTGCCGGAGTCGCGGATCCACGACTTCTATGCCGGTGTTTCCGATGCCGTGGACATCCCGATCATGGTGCAGGACGCGCCGGCCGCCGGCACGCCGCTGTCGGCGGAATTCCTCGCGCGGATGGCGCGGCAGATCGAGCACGTCGCCTACTTCAAGATCGAGACCGCGGGCGCCGCGGCCAAGCTGCGCGAGCTGATCCGCCTGGGCGGTGACGCGATCGAAGGACCCTGGGACGGGGAGGAGGCGATCACGCTGCTGCCCGACCTCGAAGCAGGCGCAACGGGGTCCATGACCGGTGGCGGCTTTCCCGATGGCATCCGCACGATCCTGGACGCCTGGTCCGCCGGGCGCCGCGAGGAGGCCGTTGAAGCCTACGAGCGCTGGTTGCCGCTGATCAACCTGGAGAACCGCCAGTGCGGCTTCCTCGCGGCGAAGGCGCTGATGAAGGAGGGCGGCATCATCGCCTGCGAGGCGCCGCGCGACCCCTGGCCGCCGCTGCATCCCGCGAGCCGGTCGCTGCTCATCGAAGCGGCGCGCAAACGCGACGCGCTCGCGCTGCGCTGGGCGCGCTAGGGGCGACGCCGCCCGCGCCTCAGGCGCCGACCTCCAGCCGTCGCGAGACCTCGCGCGCCGCTTCGCGCAGCGCCGGCAGCATGGTCTCCTGCATCTGCCGCGCCGGCGTGCGGTTGACCTGGCCGCTGATGTTGAGCGCGGCAACGGTGCGGCCGGCGCGGTTGATCACCGGCGCGGCGATCGACACGAGGCCTTCCTCCAGTTCCTGGTTGACCAGGCACCAGCCCTGGCGGCGGGCCTGCTGCACCTTGGCCAAGAGCGCCTCGGTGTCCACCAGCGTATGCCGCGTGCGCGCCTCCAGCGCACTGGCTTTCAACAGCCCGAGCACCTCGTCGTCCGGCAGGCCCGCCAGCTGCATGCGGCCGAGCGCGGTGCAATAGGCCGGCAGGCGTGAGCCGATCCCGAGGCTGTTGCGCATGATCTTGCGCGTCGACACGCGCAGCACGTACACGATGTCGGTGCCTTCGAGCACGCCGGCGGAACACGACTCCTTCACCTGCTCCACCAGCGCCTCCATCACCGGCTCGGCCACGTTCCACATCGGCATCGAGGAAAGGTAGGCGAAGCCCAGGTCCAGGATGCGCGGCGTCAGTGCGAACAACCGGCCGTCGCTCTCCACGTAGCCCAGGGCCTGCAACGTCAGAAGGATGCGACGGGCGCCCGCGCGGGTGAGCCCCGTGCGGCCGGCCACCTGGGTCAGCGTCTGGCGCGGCGCCTCGGCGCTGAACGAGCGGATCACTTCCAGGCCGCGCGCGAACGATTGCACGTAGGCATCCCCGGGTCGGGGGTCGATGGCGGCATTCGGGCGAGGGGCTTCGGTGGGCATGTAGAATTCATTATACGAACAAATGTTCGTTGTGCGAACATGCGGCCAGGGGTCGCAACAGCCCATTCAAGGATTCCATGATCAACAAGATCTCAGCCTCCGTGGCGGAGGCCCTGGCGAGCGTGAAGGACGGCGCCACGGTTCTGATCGGCGGCTTCGGCACGGCCGGCATTCCCGGCGAGCTGATCGACGGCCTCATCGAGCAGGGGGCCAAGGACCTCACGGTGGTCAACAACAACGCGGGCAACGCCGACCAGGGCCTGGCCGCGCTGCTCAAGACCGGCCGCGTACGCAAGATCATCTGCAGCTTCCCGCGCCAGGTGGACAGCTGGGTGTTCGACGAGCTGTACCGCAGCGGCAGGCTCGAGCTGGAACTGGTGCCGCAGGGCAACCTGGCCGAGCGCATCCGTGCCGCCGGCGCGGGCATCGGCGCCTTCTTCTGCCCCACCGCTTTCGGAACCGAGCTGGCCAAGGGCAAGGAGACGCGCGAGATCGATGGCCGGCAGTACGTGCTGGAGTACCCGATCCACGGCGACGTGGCGCTGATCAAGGCCGAAGCCGGCGACCGCTGGGGCAACCTGGTGTACCGCAAGTCGGCGCGCAACTTCGGCCCGGTGATGGCGACCGCGGCCCGGCACACGGTCGCCACCGTGTTCGAGATCAAGGAGCTGGGCGAACTCGATCCGGAAGCGATCGTCACCCCCGGCATCCACGTGAGCAAGATCGTGAAGATCCCGCGCGTCGCGACGCAGGCGGGTGGATTCAGGAAGGCCGCATGATGAACGCCCCGAAGTACCAGAAGCGAACCAAGGACGAACTGGCCCGGCGCGTGGCGCAGGACATCCACGACGGCGCCTACGTGAACCTGGGCATCGGCATGCCCACCGCCGTGGCCAACCACATCCCGGCCGGCCGCGAGGTGATCCTGCAGAGCGAGAACGGCATCCTGGGCATGGGCCCGGCGCCCGCCGCGGGCCAGGAGGACTACGACCTGATCAATGCGGGCAAGCAGCCCGTCACGCTGCTGCCGGGCGGCGCGTATTTCCACCACGCCGACTCGTTCGCGATGATGCGCGGCGGCCACCTCGACATCTGCGTGCTCGGCGCCTTCCAGGTGTCCGCCCGCGGCGACCTGGCCAACTGGAGCACCGGCGAGGCGGGCGCGATCCCCGCCGTGGGCGGCGCGATGGACCTCGCCATCGGTGCCAAGCAGACCTGGGTGATGATGGATCTGCTGAGCAAGGCCGGCGACAGCAAGGTCGTCGAGAGCTGCACCTATCCGCTGACCGGCATCGCCTGCGTCAAGCGCATCTACACCGACCTGTGCACGCTGGAGTGCACGCCGCAGGGCCTGCGCCTGATCGACGCGGTCGAGGGCCTGTCCCGCGAGGAACTGGAACGCCTGATCCAGCTGCCGGTCGCCACCGCGAACTGAAGGACCTCATGACCCGACAAGCATTCATCTGCGACGCGATCCGCACGCCCTTCGGCCGCTACGGCGGCGCGCTGTCCACCGTGCGCACCGACGACCTGGCCGCCATCCCGCTGAAGGCGCTGATGGCGCGCAACCCCAAGGTCGACTGGCAGGCGGTGAACGACGTCATCTACGGCTGCGCCAACCAGGCCGGCGAGGACAACCGCAACGTGGCCCGCATGGCCGCGCTGCTGGCCGGGCTGCCCCTCGAGGTGCCCGGCGCCACCGTCAACCGCCTGTGCGGCTCGGGCCTGGACGCCGTCGGCAGCGCGGCGCGGGCGATCAAGTCCGGCGAGGCCTCCCTGATGATCGCCGGCGGCGTGGAGAGCATGAGCCGCGCGCCCTTCGTCATGCCCAAGGCCGAGACCGCGTTCTCGCGCGCGAACTCGGTGTACGACACGACGATCGGCTGGCGCTTCGTCAACAAGCTGATGAAGGAGCGTTACGGCGTCGACGCCATGCCCGAGACGGCGGAGAACGTCGCCGTCGACTACGGGATCGAGCGCGAGGCGCAGGATCGCATGGCGCTGGCCTCGCAGCTGAAAGCGGTGGCGGCGCAGAAGCGCGGCTACTTCGATGCCGAGATCACGCCGGTCACCATCCCGCAGAAGAAGGGCGATGCCGTCGTCGTCAGCAAGGACGAGCACCCCCGCGAGACCTCGCTGGAGGCGCTGGCCAAGCTCAAGGGCGTGGTCCGGCCCGACGGCACGGTGACCGCCGGCAACGCCAGCGGCGTGAACGACGGCGCCTGCGCGCTGCTGATCGCCGACGAAGCCACCGCCGCGGCCCATGGCCTGACGCCGCGCGCCCGCGTGGTCGGCATGGCCACCGCCGGCGTCGCGCCGCGGGTGATGGGCATCGGCCCGGCCCCTGCCACGCAGAAGGTGCTGGCGCTCACCGGCCTGACGCTGGAGCAGATCGACGTGATCGAGCTCAACGAAGCATTCGCCGCGCAGGGCCTGGCCGTGCTGCGCATGCTGGGCCTGCGGGACGACGACCCGCGGGTCAACCCGAACGGTGGCGCGATCGCGCTGGGCCATCCCCTGGGCGCCTCCGGCGCGCGCCTGGCCACCACCGCCATCAACCAGCTCCATGCGAGCGGCGGCCGCTACGCGCTGTGCACCATGTGCATCGGCGTGGGGCAGGGCATTGCCGTGGTCCTCGAGAGGGTCTGACATGCAGGAAGCAACCCTGGTCACCGGCGGCAGCGCCGGCATCGGCCGCGCCATCTGCGAAGGCCTGCTGGCGCAGGGCCGCACGGTGGTGAACCTCGACTACCAGCCGCCCGCGTGGTCGCACGAACGCCTGGTCTCCTTCCAGGCCGACCTCACCAGCGAAGCGCAGACGCGCGAGCGCGCCGCCGAGATCGCGCGCGCCTTCGCCATCACGGCGCTGGTGAACAACGCCGGCGCGACGCGGCCCGGCAGCGTCGACACGCAGACGGCCGCCGACCTGGCCTACGTCAACGCGCTGACGCTGCAGGCGACGATGCTGCTCACGCAGGCCTTCCTGCCGTCGCTGCGCGCCTGCGGCCGCGGCCGCGTGGTCAACATGGCCTCGCGCGCGGCGCTGGGCAAGACGGAGCGCATCGCCTACTCCGCCGCCAAGGCGGGGCTGGTCGGCATGACCCGCACCCTGGCGATGGAGCTCGGGGGCGACGGCATCACCGTCAACGCCATCGCGCCCGGGCCGATCGCCACGGAGCTGTTCCGCCAGAGCAACCCCGAAGGCGCGCCGCGCACGCAGCGCATCCTGGACAGCATCGTCGTCAAGCGCATGGGCACACCCGAGGATGTCGCACGCGCCGCGCTGTTTTTCCTCGCGCCGGACAATGGCTTCATCACCGGCCAGGTGCTGTACGTCTGTGGCGGCACCACCCTTGGACTCGCTCCCGTCTGAATTCACCAAGAGGACATTCCATGACCACCTCCATCCACAATGATTCCCGCCGCCGCTTCGCAATGGGCGGCCTCGCTCTCGCCGCGGCCGCGGCGGCCCTGCCGCTCGGCGCCGCTGCGCAGGCCTATCCGACCAAGCCGATCACCATCGTGGTTCCGTTCGCCGCGGGCGGCACCACCGACATCCTGGCCCGCGTGATCGGCCAGGCGCTGGGCAAGGAGCTGGGCCAGTCCGTCATCGTCGACAACCGCGCGGGCGCGGGCGGCAACATCGGCGCGGCGCTCGCCGCCAAGGCGCCCGCCGACGGCTACACGCTTCTCATGGGCACGGTCGGCACGCACGCGATCAACCAGAGCCTGTACAAGAAACTGCCGTTCGACCCCGTCAAGGATTTCGCGCCGCTCACGCGCGTGGCGATGGTGCCCAACCTGCTGGTGGCCAACCCCACCAAGCCGTACAAGAACGTGAAGGAGCTGATCGCCTACGCGCAGGCCAATCCGCGCAAGGTGAACTTCGGCTCCTCGGGCAGCGGCAGCTCGATCCACCTGTCGGGCGAGCTGTTCAACTCGCTGGCGAAGGTCGACATGGTCCACGTGCCCTACCGGGGCAGCTCGCCGGCCGTGACCGACCTCCTGGGCGGGCAGATCGACATCATGTTCGACAACATGCCTTCCGCGATCCAGCACGTGCGCAGCGGCAAGCTGCGTCCGCTGGCCGTCACCACGGCGAAGCGCTCCGCCGAACTGCCCGATGTCCCGACGGTCGCCGAAGCCGGGGTGCCCGGCTACGAGGCGACGTCCTGGTTCGGCATGTTCGCGCCCGCCGCCACGCCGGCACCGATCGTCGCCAGGCTCAACGGCGCGCTGGTCAAGGTGCTGGGCGATGCGGAAGTGAAGAAGAAGCTGTCGGAGCAGGGCGCCGAGGCCCACGCCGAGAAGCCGGAGCAGTTCGCCGAGTTCATCCGCAGCGAATCGGCCAAGTGGAGCAAGGTCGTGAAGGACTCCGGCGCCAGCGCCGACTGAGAGGCTAGCGCCTCACGCCCGTGAGGATGCCGATGCCCAGGCCCACCATCACGACACCCAGGACGCCGTCCTGGGCGCGGGTGAACCAGGGATTCGCAAGGAACCAGCGACGGATCCTGGAGGCGCCGAAAGAGAATGCGGCGCCGGTGAAGAGTCCGATCGTCTTGGAGTAGACGGCCAGCGCCAGCACCTGCATCTCGACCGAGCCACGGCTCGCGTCCGCGAATTGCGGCAGGAACGCGATCATGAACAGCAGCACCTTGGGGTTGAGCAGGTTCGTCGCGAAGCCCTGCCAGAAGATGGCCCGGGCGGGCTGCGTATGGGGCGCATCGAGCGCCGGCACGGGTGCGTTGCGCGACCGTCGCAGTGCGTTGATGCCGAGGTAGATGAGGTAGAGCGCGCCGGCGCACTTCACCGCGGCGAACAGCGTGGGCGACTGCTGGATGACCGCGGCGAGGCCCAGGACCACCACCGGGATCTGGACGAGCCCCGCCATGTACGTGCCCAGGACACTGGTCCAGGCCGCCTTGAAGCCCTGCGTCACCCCGCGTGTCATGGTCAGGGCCATGTCGGGCCCCGGCGTGAGCTTGAGCATGAGATCCGCGATCGCGAAGAGAAGAAAAGCTTCAAAGGTCGGCATGGAGGGTTCGGTGCTTGTCAGCTGTCACCTGGGATCCATTGTCGGGCCTGGGTCGCGGCGCTCGACCACCAGCTGCACCGCAGCGGAACCAGGGCCTTCGAAGCCGCCGCATAATCAGCGTCTCTGCGGGAGAGCGGGGCTTCGAGCCCCCGCCGAAGGCGCAAACTCCCATCATCGCTCAGGCACCAGGACCGCAGACCCGATCAATCGCCGACTGGAGAGCGGCCGTCACCGCGACGGCCCACCGAAGGGGCAGGCTGCCAGCGCAGCCGAAACTCTCAGGTTCAAGGGACAGGGGGAGAGGCGCAGCAGGTTTCGCGTCCGCGTGGACGCGTGATCCGCGTCCACGTGGGAGTTCCCCTTTTGCTCAGCATCGTCTATCTCGTGGCCATCGCGGCCGAGGCGACCTCCGGCGCGCTCGCCGCCGGCCGCCGCCACATGGACGTCTTCGGCGTCTGTGTCATCGCCTTCGTCACCGCCCTGGGCGGCGGCACGCTGCGGGACATCGTCCTGGGGCGTTTCCCGATCGGCTGGACCCAGCATCCCGGGCACGTGTACCTGGTGGTCGGCGCGGGCCTGCTCACGGTGCTGGTCGCGCGCCACTTGCACCGCGTCCGGCGCCTGTTCCTGGTGCTCGACGCCATGGGCCTCGTTGCGTTCTCCCTGATCGGCACCGACGTTGCGCTGCGCATGGGCTACGGACCGGCAGTCGTCGTGATGGCGGGCATGATGACCGGCATCTTCGGCGGCGTGCTTCGTGACGTCCTGTGCAACCAGGTCCCGATCGTCTTCCGGCAGGAGCTCTACGCCGTGGTGTCGCTGGCGGTGTGCCTGCTGTTCCTGCTGCTGCGCGCCCTGGGCGTTCCGCCCGACCTGAACACCGCGATCAGCTTTGCCGCCGGGCTCTCGCTGCGGATGCTGGCCATCTGGCGCGGCTGGCGCCTGCCGACGTTCTCGCATCGCGCGTCCTGGGACTGAAAGCCCCCATGAGCTTTGTCGTCACCGAGTCCTGCATCCGCTGCAAGTACACCGACTGTGTCGCGGTCTGTCCGATGAACTGCTTCGTCGAAGGTCCGGACATGCTGGTGATCGATCCGGAGGGCTGCATCGATTGCGCGATGTGCGTGCCGGAATGCCCGGTCGACGCCATCGTGCACGAGAGCGAAGTCGCGCCGGCGCAAGCCGGGTTCGTCGCTCTCAACGCGCGGCTGGCGCGCACGGCAGGGTGGCACCCGATCACGCGAAGGAAAGCGCCGCCGGAGGATCACGTCGCCTGGATCGCGGTGGAGCACAAGCGCTCCTTGCTGGAGCGGTGACGCCACCGTCGGGCGGACGCCCGTCGCTCACCGCCTCGGATGCTCCGAGAAGAACCGGAACATCTCGCGGGTCGCGTCCGGTCCCTGGGGGTCGGTGAAGGAACCCTGGCGGCTGCCACCCGACCAGGCGTGGCCGCTGCCGTGCACGAGCCAAAGCTCCGCCTGCACGCTCCCGTCCGGCAGTCGATGCACGCGACGCGTGTAGTTGCGGCCGCCCGGGGCGCGTTGGCGCTCCACCTCGCGAACGGAGTCCGGTCGCGCGGCGCTCGCGGAGATGACGTGCTCGCCGTTGGAGGGATGGACGGTGGCGTCGGCGTCACCGTGGAAGACGATCGTCGGCGGCCCGGATCGACCGACGGTGGCGGCGGCACCGGTTCGCATCGCCGCAAGTGCCGAGGGGAGGTCCTTGGCAGCGCCCGAAGCCAGGCCTGAGTGCACGCCCACGGCTGCGTAGAGGTCGGGATAGGCGTCCCCGAGGATGGCCGCCATCGCGCCCCCCGCGGACAGTCCGGCGACATGGACGCGGCCCGCGTCCACGTCGTGGCGCTCCATCACATGCCGCGTCATCGCGGCCAGAAGCGCCGGCTCGCCGCGTCCGCGCTGCTGGTGGGTGTGCTTGAACCAGTTCCAGCACCGCTGCGGGTTGGCCGACTTCGACTGAGCCGGATAGAGGACGAAGCACCCCTCGTCGCGCGCCAGCTCGTTCATGCGAGTGCCGGCAGCGAAGTCATCGGGATCCTGGGTGCAGCCGTGAAGCATGACCACCAGCGGGAGGGGACGCCGGTCCGCTTGCGGTGGGACGTACAGCTTGTAGTCACGTTCCATGCGGGCGTCGGCGAACCGCTCCGACAGGAACAGGCCTTGGCCTTCCTCGGGCGGCTGGGCGGAGGCGACGTGACGCGCTTCCACGTCGATGACGATGCCGGGGGCGGCGGGCATGCCGACGTCGCCCGACCCCGTCGAGGGTTGCGCGTGCAGGGCTGCCTGGATCGCGGCGGTCGCCGCGTGGAGGTCGCCGGCGCGGACCATCCGGGTCGCATCCTGCATCAGGCGGTGGAATTCGATTTGCATGGTTTCCTTGAAGAATTCAGCGGATCCGCTGGCTCAGGGCGGCCTTCACTGCGGGACTGGCGTGCAGGGCGCCCAGCACGGTCAGCGACGAGATGGTGGCCATCGCCAGTTCCGGCGAGACCGCGGGGTCGATGCTCGCGAGCCCGAGCACCCGGATATCGATGGTTTGGCCCGCCGCTTGCAAAGCCTGCAGGTCCGCCTTGCTCACGTGCCACACGCCCAGGGTGAGCGTCTTGCGCGCGGCCGCCTGACGGACCGCCTCGCCATGGGTGGCGAGTTGGTTTCGGATGGCCGTGCGGATGACATCGGTGCGATTGGCGTAGAAGCCCTCCTGCACCAGCAGGTCGATCTGCCCAAGGTCGACACAGCCGAGGTTGATGGTGATCTTCTCGTCCTGGGGCTTGGGCGCCGCGGTGACGGACTTGGTGCTGGCCTTGGGCATGAGCCATCTTAGCACCATCCAAGTGGATGGTTGGAACTGGAGGCCTCGTTGTCGTCGTTCATCCTCCTCTACGCGTTCATGTACGCCGCGTTCGGCGTGGCATCGCCTTTCTGGCCCAGCTTCTTCGAGGCGCGGGGGATGTCGCCGGAGCAGATCGGTCTCCTGCTGGGGCTGGGCACGGTCGTGCGCCTGATCGCCGGACCGGTGGCGGGGCGGATCGCTGATCGTCTCCATCGATTGCGTCACGTCCTGGCGGCGGCTGCCGTCCTCGCCGGCGGCCTTGCACTGGGCCTTCCCTGGATCGGCGGGTTCGGGGTCCTGCTGATCGTCCGCCTCTGCCATGAAGCCGCGCTGACGCCCACCACGTCGCTGGCCGACGCGCTGGCCCTGGATGCTTCGAGACCGCGCGACCGGCGCGCAAGGGGCTTCGAATACGGCTGGGTGAGGGGCTCGGCATCGGCGGCCTTCGTCTTCGGGACGCTGGTCGCAGGCCAGGTGATCGGCTGGACAGGGCTCGAATCGATCGCCTGGATGCACGGGGGCCTGCTCCTGGGAGCGGCGGCAAGCACCCTGCTCTTGCCGGCCCCTGCGCATCACGAGGCGGGTGCCGTCCCTGAGCGATCGTCCGTCGGAGCGCTCCGGGAGCTCATGGGGATCGCCACCTACCGGCGGATGGTGTTCGTCGCGGCCCTGGTCTTCGGCAGCCATGCCATGCACGACGCGTTCGCGGTGATCCGATGGAACGCGTCCGGCATCAGTCCGACCATGATCAGCGTGCTGTGGTCGGAGGCCGTCGTGGCCGAGGTCCTGGTCTTCATCGTGCTCGGGCCTCGGTGGGTCGATACCCTCGGACCGGGCGGAGCCGCCGCCATCGCATCCGCGGCGGCGACCCTGCGATGGATCGTGATGGCGTCGTCGACCCATCCCGCGGCGCTTGCCGTCGTGCAGCCCCTGCATGGGCTGACGTTCGCGCTTCTGCACCTGGCCTGCATGCGACTCATGGGCGCCGTGGTGCCCGGGCACCTCGCCGCTACCGGCCAGGCGATCTATGCACTCGGACCTGGACTGCTCACGGCGCTCCTGACGGTGGCATCCGGAATGCTCTACGCGCGGCTTGGGGCCGGCGGCTTTTTGCTGATGGCGCTGCTGTCGGCGCTCGCCTTGCCGCTGTGCTGGAGGCTGAAGGACGCGGTACTCAGCCGTTCCGGCGCGGGCGGCCCGAATTGACAACGCCGAGCCTGGGTGAAATATTGGCCCGGCCATGGGCCAGCTTCCCGTCACCGACAGCGCCGCCACGGCCGACTGCGACCGCGCCGAAGCCGCGCGCTACGCCTTGCTGCGGCGGCTGGCGCCTTCGATCCGCCACAACCTGGTGATCAACCTGCAGCCGATCGGGATGATCTACGAGGTGCTCGATCGGCGGCTGCGCGGGCCGCAGCCGGACCTGGCCCACGTGCAGGCCAGCGCCGCCAAGATCAACAGCTTCGCCCGTGCCGCGCTGGACTCGTGCCTGAACGTGGTCACCTGGCTGGCGCCGGAGGAGAGTGCGGTCACCGACGCGATGGAGGGAACGCGCGAATGCAGCGCGCTGCTGTCCACCACCCTGAGCTTTCGCGGCTACACGCTTCGCAACCAGGCGCAGCCCGTGCCGGGCGAGGTGCGGCTGTCCGCGGTGCGCAACGTGCTCACGGCGGCGCTGATCCAGGTCACCGACGAAGCCGCGCCACCCGCGGAGGTCGCGATCACCACGGCGTCGTCGCCGCAGGGCCTGCAGGTGCAGCTGCAGGTCCGCCGCACCGAGGAGGGCGACTCCGCCACCGACACGACCTCGGCCTACCGCGCGCTGCGCTGGACCGACGTGCAGGCGCTGGCCGCGTCGGAGCAGGTGGTGCTCGAGCGGCCTTCGGCGGGCCAGGTCGTGATCACGTTCCCGTGGGCGCGTCCGCGTCCGGCGTGACGCCGGCGCCGTCTTCCAGCGCGGCGAGCACCGTCACCATCTCCTGCGCGATCTCGCGCGCCAGGTAACCCACCGGCCCGAGCCGCCGCGCGAGCCGTTCGCCCGCTTGCGCATGCAGCAGCACGCCCCACGCGCAGGCCTGTTCCAGCGTCGCGCCGCGCGCGGCCAGTCCGCCGATCGCGCCCGCGAGCGTGTCGCCCGATCCCGAAGTCGCCAGCCCGGTGTTGCCGCCTTCGTGCAGCCAGGCGCGGCCGTCGGGCGTAGCGATGGCCGTGCTGGCGCCCTTGACCGCCACCACCGCGTTCCAGCGCCGCGCCGCTTCGAGCGCGGCCGCGAGCGGATCGGCCAGGACCTGGTCCTTGTCCAGCTGCGAGAGGTGCGCCATCTCGCCCGCATGCGGCGTCAGCAGCACGGGCTGCGGAAAGCGGGCCATGCGCGCGACGGCGTCCATGGCCAGCGCGTCCAGCACCACGGGCCGATCGCGCAGCAGCGGCAGCAGGGCCTGCACGAACGCGCAGGTCGCTTCCGAATCCATCAGGCCGGGACCGATCACCACGGCGTGCGCGGGACGGAGGCAGTCCTCCAGCAGCTCGGCGCCCGCGGTTGCCTCGAAGCCGCCGCGCGGCGTTTCGGGCAGCGCGATCACGCGCGCCTCGGGCATGGAGAACGCCATCTGCGCGGCCACGGATTGCGCGGTCGCGATGACCAGCTTGCCGGCGCCCACGCGCAGCGCCGCCGTCGCCGCCAGCACCGCCGCCCCCGGCATCTCGCGGCTGCCCGCGATCACGACGACGCGGCCGCGCACTTCCTTGTCGGCATCCCCCGCGAGGGAGGGCAACGGCCAGCGGCGCAGCGCCTGCGGGTCTATGCGCTGCGCGTCGGCCATCTCAGGGTTTGGGCGCGGCCAGCGCGTCGGGCTCGGACGTGACCGGCGCTCCGGCCTCGCGCAGCGGCGCGACGAAGTTGGCGAGGTCCAGCACCAGCGAATCGCTCAGCGGATCGTGCTCGTACGAGGTGACACCGCAGTTGGGCACGTCGCCCTGGCGGTCCAGCGCCAGCACCTCGTGCTCCTCCATGCATTCGATCAGGTAGCGCATGCAGTTGACGATGACCTGGTGCGCCACCACCAGCACCCGCTGGCCGTTGTGCTCGCGCGTGACCATCTCCAGCACGCTGCGCAGCCGCAGGATCACGTCGCACCAGCTCTCGCCGCCCGGCGGCCGGAAGTAGAACTTGCCGACGTGGCCGCGCTGCGCCGCCAGCTCCGGATAGCGCTCGTGGATGCCCAGCACCGTGAGGCGGTCCAGGATGCCGAACTCCTTCTCGCGCAGCCGCTCATCGACCCGCACGCGCACCTTGGGCCGCTCCAGGCCGGCCGACTCCATCAGCAGCCGCGTGGTCTCCCGCGCTCGCACGTACGGCGAGGTGATGATCACCTCGGGCCGCCGCGAGGCCGGCAGCTCGCCGAACCAGTGGCCCAGCGCGACCGACTGCTCGCGGCCCAGCGGCGACAGCGGCACGTCGATGTCGCGTTCCGCGATGTCGATGGCCGACAGGCCCCCCGCCTCGGCGGCGTCGCGCGCCACGTTGCCGGCGCTCTGCCCGTGGCGGACGATCCAGAAGGTGCGAGGCCATTGCTGCGACATCGTGCCGGGTGCTCCTTCAATCGCCCGGCTGGAAGCCCAGCGCCTTCATCGCGGCCGACAGGTGGGTGCTGCTCTCGCGGTAGCCGGCCCAGGGCTCGTTGCCGCGATCCAGCCGCTGGTGCACGGTGGCCACGGTCCAGTGCGCGCCGCTCTTGAGGCCTTTCAGCTCGTCCCAGTCGACCGGCACCGAGATGCCCAGGCCGGGCCGCGCGCGGGCCGACCAGGCCGCGACGGTGGTCGCGCCGAAGCCGTTGCGCAGGTAGTCGATGAAGATCTTGCCGACCCGGTTCTTGGGCCCGCTCTTGGCCACGAAGCGCTGCGGGATCGTCCGGGCGAGGTGTTCGACGATGGCCTGCGAGAAGTCCTTCACCGTGTCCCAGCCGTACTTGGGCCTGAGCGGCACCACCACGTGCAGGCCCTTGCCGCCGCTGGTCTTCAGCCACGAGGGCAGTCCCAGCTCCTGCAGGAACGCGTGCACCAGCTGCGCGGCCTCCTGCACCTGCGGCCAGCCCACGCCTTCGCCGGGGTCGAGGTCGAATGTCATCCGATCGGGCTGGTCGGCCCGGTTCGCCACCGCGTTCCAGGTGTGGAACTCGATCACGTTCATCTGCGCAGCCGACAGCAACCCTTCGGGCGTGGCGATCTCCAGCATCGGAGGATGGCCGGGGAAGATCTTCGGGTCGAGTTGCTCGACGCCCGGCATCTTGTAGCGCTCCAGGTGCTTCTGGAAGAACAGCTGGCCCTCGATGCCGTCGGGCGCGCGCACCATCGCGATGGGGCGGCGCTTCAGGTGTTCCATCATCAGCGGGGCCACCAGCGCGTAGTAGCGCACCAGCTCGATCTTGGTCAGGCCGCTCTGCGGATCGACCACGCGTTGCGGGTTGCTGATGCGCAGGCCGGACGGCAGCGCGGCGGGGGCTTCGGCCTTCTTGCCCGACTGCGACTGCGTCTTCGCCGGCTTCCCGGCGCCCGGCGCATGCCGCGCCGTCTCCACCGTGATCTGCGTCGCCGGCTTGTCGGTGCGCAGGCCGTGGAACACCGAGTGCCGCACCTTGCCCTCGCGCGTCCATTCGCCGAACGAGACCTCGGCGACCAGCTCGGGCCGGACCCAGTGCGCATCGCGCGGGATGCCGACGCCGCCGCCCTCGAACGGATGCCTGCTCGCCGGCAGGCGATCGAGCCGCTCGCGCACGTCGCGCAGCGTGCGCTCGTTGAAGCCGGTGCCCACGTTCCCCGCATAGCGCAGCTTGCCGTCGTCGCCGTGCACGCCCAGCAGCAGCGAGCCGATACCGCTGCGCGAGCCCTTGGGGTCGGTCCAGCCCGCGACCACGAACTCCTGCCGGTGCGCGCACTTGAGCTTGATCCAGTCGCTGGAGCGACGGCACACGTAGCCGGAGTCGCGCCGCTTGGCGATGACGCCTTCCAGCCCCAGCCGGCAGGCGGAGGCCAGGATGTCCTGCGCCGGCGCGTCGAACACCTCGCTGAAGCGCACGTTGTCGTGCGGCTTGCGCTCGACGATGCGCCTCAGCACTTCGCGCCGCTGCTCCAGCGGTACGTTGCGAAGGTCGTAGCCGGCGCAGTAGGGCAGGTCGAACAGGTAGTAGACGATCTGGCTGGTGCGCTGCGAATCGAACGCGCCCTGCAGTGCCTGGAAGTCGGCCGGTGTGTCGCGGCCGGGCATGATGATCTCGCCGTCGTACCAGCCGTCCGGCAGCTCCATGCCCTGCAGCGCTTCCTGCAGCGCGGGCAGGCGCGAGGTCCAGTCGTGGCCGTTGCGCGTGACCAGGCGGACCTTGCCGCCTTCGGCGCGGCCCAGCATCCGGTAGCCGTCGAACTTGATCTCGAACACCCACTGCCTGGGATCGCTCGGCGGCGCGTCCACCAGCACGGCGAGCTCGGGCTGCAGCTTGTCGGGCAGGGCGGCGGGCACCGAGCCTTCGGGCGGGCCCGAAGCAGGCGCGGCTGCGGCAACGGCCGGTGTCGAAGCCGGAGCCGCCGCGGCCCCGGGACTGTCCTCGCGATCACTCACGCTGTCGGGCATCTCGTCGACCACGCTGTACTCGCCGGCCGGGCGCACGAACTCGTCGCGTTCCTTGATCAGCAGCCAGGGATCCTCGCGGCCGTTGCCACGGCCCTTCATGCGGACCAGCGTCCACTTGCCGTGCAGCTTGTGCCCGCGCAGTTCGAACTTGAGCTTGCCTTCGCGCAAGCCCTGGTGCGGATCTTCCAGCGGAACCCAGGTGCCTTTGTCCCAGATGATGACCTTGCCCGCGCCGTAGTTGCCCTCGGGGATCGTGCCCTCGAAGCGGTTGTAGGCGATCGGGTGGTCCTCGGTCGGCATCGCCATGCGCTTGTCGGCCGGATCGAAGCTGGGGCCCTTGGGGACGGCCCAGCTCTTCATCGTGCCGTCCAGCTCCAGGCGGAAGTCGTAGTGCAGCCGCGTCGCCCAGTGCTTCTGCACGACGAAGGCGCGCGCCTGCTCGTTGGGCAGCCCGCCTTCCGCCGGCTCGGGCGTGGCGTCGAACCGGCGCTTGGCCCGATAGGTCTTCAGCGCATCGCCGGGGGAAGGCCGCTCGTCTGCCATCAGGCGCTGTCGCGCAGTCGCTTGACTTCGTCGTGGTTGCGCTGCACCTGCTGGAACTGGCGCTCCACCACCCGCTTCACGTCGTCCGGCAGCGGCTGCTTCAGGGCCTTGCGGTAGCGGGCCATCGCGTTGTCCTCGCCGCGCTCGGCCTCCTGCAGCACCGCGCGGTCGTCGTAGGTGGTGAGCGCCGAGCGCACCGCCACCCAGCCGCGGTGCATCGCACCCGTGGCGCTGCCGCTGTCCTGGGTCTTGCCGCCCAGCGAGCGGATCTGCTGATTGAGTTCCTCCGCGCCGCGGCGGCAGTCGTCCGCACGCTGCAGGAAGACGGACTTCAGGTCCGCGCGCTTGGCCTGGTCGGCGCATGCGCGGAAGCCGTACTCGCCGTCCTTGCTGCACTCCACCAGGTCCTGCAAGGCGTCGATCACGTCGTCGGTGTCGCCGCTCATGTTGCCGGCGCTCTGCGCGGCGCCCACCGTGGCGGCGGCGCCCCGGTTGTCCAGGTCGTCGTCGAAGCCGCGGTTCGTGCCCGCCATGTCGGTGCCGCCGGCGCGCGGCGCGCGCGACGCGGCGAGGTCGTCGGCTTCCAGTGCCGCCGCTTCACCGGCCATCGGGCCGCGCAAGCCCATGCCCGACGCGCCGCCGCGCTGCAGGTCCACGCGGTCCCAGGCCGCGCGGCTGGCGGGCCGGGCCTGCTCCCAGGTGAGGCCGGAGCCCGAGCGCACGTTGGCCCATTCGGCTCCCAGGCGCGGCTCGGCCGTGTCCCAGTCGTTCTCGTAGTTCATGCGGCCGCGCACGCCGTGCATGTACGCGGGGCCGTAGTCGTCGAAGTCGCGGCCCTGCTCGTAATAGGGCTCGCGCGTGTAGTTGTCGCGCCAGTGGGCTTCC
>Ga0247820_10000781_pt1 | contig 17634 bp, 16 predicted proteins | sample 13C_Glucose_Day1_2_FD_192480 | JGI IMG/M metagenome (GOLD analysis project Ga0247820, IMG submission 192480) | Soil microbial communities from agricultural site in Penn Yan, New York, United States - 13C_Glucose_Day14 | ecosystem: Environmental > Terrestrial > Soil > Agricultural land | place...
ATATATTATCTTATAACATTGCTCTCGGCGACAGATTTCGCCCGAGCTCCGAACCGGTCCCCGCGGACGTTGCGCAGGAGCGTTTCATGAGCAGGTTCGGCGAGACATCTTCGCGTTCGACAATCGTCCGATCCACCTGGCGAAGGACACCCTTGCGAGGTTCAAGAGGGACATTCGACGAAGGAAGCGTCTGGGATCGGCGAAGGCTCGCAACCCAAGCCGCAGGATCATCTCCGACAAGGCGACCGGCGCATTGCTCCGCGTGCTCATCGGGCGGGCTTTTCTCAGTCCTCCAAGTTCCACCGGACGACGGGTTGGGGCATTTACGTCGCACCGGAGCAGGGGCGGCCTCGTGGCGCTCCTTCGTGGGTTGACGGGACACCGCACTCTGGAGTCCTGTGGGGAATGAAAGAGTCTTACAGGATGAGTCGATGACGAGAACCGTGCTTGCCGCCACGGCCCTCATGATCTTTGCAGGAACGAGCCATGCCCAGGAGGTCCCTGGCTCAGATCCCCTGCGCCTCGTCGTGCGCCCCTCCGGCTACGAGTCCGAAACGAACGATGCCAAGGAGCGACAGGAGCGGCTGCTGCGGCGCCTCGAGCAGAGCAACCACATGATGCGCTCCATCTGCATCAATTGCGGCGACGCGTGGAAGCACCAGATCTACGCTCCTTTCAACCCGCTCGACCGCCTCGGCGAGAGGAGCAGGATCGCCGAGGAACAGAATATCACGCCTCAGGTGCCGCCCAGCCCGTGATTTCGTCCTCGATAGCGGTCAAGGCAAACAATCTTGGCATTCGGCAAAGTCGTGTTTGCAAAAGCTCAAGCCTGGCGACAGATTGAGCGGTTAAGACCTTTCCTCTATACCTAAAGAGGTACGGGGACGACCTCGTGCTTCCCGGCGATCGGTGGGGACGGCCCTGCCTGTGACGGAGACCTGTCATGGCATGGATCTATCTCTTTCTCGCTGGCCTCTTAGAGATCGGCTGGGCAATCGGCTTGAAATACACGGATGGCTTCACGCGCCCTGTCCCGACCGTGCTGACCGCGGCCAGCATGATCGCGAGCGTCATCCTCCTCGGCCTCGCCCTGAAGACCCTGCCCGTCGGCACGGGCTACGCGGTCTGGACCGGGATCGGTACTGTCGGAACGGCCATTCTGGGCATCTACCTTCTGGGAGAACCCGCGACGGCGATGCGCCTCGTCTGCATCGGATTGATCGTGGCCGGCATCCTCGGCCTCAAGCTGGCTTCCGGCTAGGCCCAGGCACACAGCACAGCATGGCGATCTCAGGATATTTCAAAGCTCTCTCTTCAGCCGCATGGCTCAAGGCCTTCGTGATCGCCGTGTGCCTCACCATCGTGGCGCTCGAAGGCTGGCGGGACTGGAGCGAGCGCCGGGAGGAGTTCACGCAGATCGAGGCCGAGATGGCGAATCTCGCCAAATCTCTGGTCCAGCACGCGGAAGACACGTTCGAGCTGGCCGATGCCATCCTGGTCGATATCGTGGACCGCATCGAGTACGACGGCGCCACGACGAATGTGATCACGCAGATGGACGGATTCCTCGCGGAGCGGATCCAGACCCTGCGGCGCTTCAAATCCCTGACCGTCTATGGCGAGGACGGTACCCTCCTGGGAAGCTCCCTGCCCGGCCATCGCTACAAGGTGAACGGCAAGGACCTGTCCTTCTTCCGGCATCACAGCACGTCAGCGTCCAATTCCTGGTACTTCGGCCCCCTGATCCGGGACCCTCTCGGCAGTGACTGGATCCTCACCATTTCCCGACGGTTCAGCAGGGCCGACGGCAGCTTCGGCGGCGTTGTCGTGGCCAGCATCCCGCACCTCTATTTCTCGAGCTTCTTCGGCAGGTTCGACGTGGGGGCCCGGGGCACCATCACCCTGTTCCACACCGATGGCACCCTCCTGTCGCGCTATCCCTCGCGCGAGGCGGCAATCGGCCGGAACACCGCCTACGAGCCCTGGTTCAAGATCGGCGTCGCGACCGGCGCCTTCGAGTATCTATCACCCATCGACGGGCTGCAGCGCATCGGCGGCTACCAGCGCAACCACATCTTTCCCATCGGCGTGCTCGCATCCGTAAGCCGGGAGGAAGCCCTGGCGGGCTGGAACCGGGAGTTCATTTTCCGGACGATCGGGGTCTCGCTCCTCGTCACCGTGATCGCCTGCCTGGGATGGAGCCTCTCCTGGCAGCTGAAGCGCCGCGAGAAGGCGGAAGCGGAACTGTCCGTGCTGGCCGCGACCGACGGCCTGACCGGGCTCGCCAACCGCCGCACCTTCGACAAGGCCCTCGAGGCCGAATGGCTCCGGGCGGCCCGTCACAACATGCCCCTGTCGCTGCTCCTGATGGATATCGACCGCTTCAAGCGCTTCAACGACAGCTACGGCCACCAGGCGGGCGACAAATGCCTGCAGATGGTCGCACGGATCCTGGCCGGGGCGATGAAGCGGCCCGGCGATCTCGTGGCGCGCTATGGAGGCGAGGAGATCGCGATGCTTCTGCCGGCGACGAACCCGGACGGCGCCGCGGCGGTTGCCGAGGACGTGCGCTCGCGAGTCGAGGCGCTCGCGATTCCCCATGACGGCAACCTGCCGGCCTGTGTCCTGACCATCAGCATCGGCACGGCCACGCTGAGGCCGTCGTTCGAGCTCGTGAATGCCGATCCGAAGATGCTCATATCCCTGGCCGACCAGGCGCTCTATCAGGCGAAGCTCAAGGGCCGCAACCAGGTGTCGATCGCCGACGCCGCGTGACCCGCCTGCGCGTACGACCAAGAGAATCGCCCGGCGCTGAAGACCCAGATCCACTTCGCCGAAAAATGCGCTAGAGCTGTTTCCACTGGCGTGGAATCATCTCTTTTTTGTTTTGCCGCGCTTTTGACGGCGAACCGGATCCACTTCGCCGAAAAGCGCTCTAGTACACGCACTCCCGGAAGGCAGGCGCGACCGAGCCGCCCCAGGGACCGTGATAGCGCTCGAGCAGCCGCTCCGCCATCGTGCGCCCGGAGGCAACGATCTCGTCGGCATAGTCGAGGTGGCGCGTCTCGTCCCTGCCCGCATCGTCGCGATAGGCCCGGCGGGCGAGGCCGGCCCGCGCCAGCGCCAGCGCGTCGCGGGCGACATCCTGCACGGAGCGGCCGGCGATGGTCGTCCGGAGAGCCGCCTTCGGCACCTCGGCGCGCAGGCTCTCCCGCTCCGCGGCGGTCCAGCCCTTCACGAGGTCCCAGGCTCCGTCGAGAGCCGCTTCGTCGTAGAGGATCCCGGTCCAGAAGGCGGACAGGGCCGTGATGTGCTCCAGCCCACCCACATCGGCGCCGCGCATCTCCAGGTAGCGCTTCAGGCGCACTTCCGGAAAAAGGGTGGAGACATGGTTCGCCCAGTCGGAGCGGGTCGCGCGCTCGCCGGGCAGCTGCGCGAGCTTTCCGGCGAAGAGATCGCGGAACGAGGAGCCCGCCACGTCGTGATAGGTGGAGTCGCGCTTGACGAAATACATCGGCACGTCGAGGGCCCAATCGACGTAACTCTCGTAGCCGAATCCCTCCTCGAACGCGAAGGCCATCATGCCCGTGCGGTCGCGGTCGGTGTCGCGCCAGATCAGCGAGCGCATGGAGAGGAAGCCGTTGGGCTTGCCGTCGGTGAAGGGCGAATTGGCGAAGATCGCCGTGGCGACCGGCTGGAGCGCGAGGGAGACCCGCAGCTTCTTCACCATGTCGGCCTCGGACGCATAGTCCATGTTCACCTGCACGGTGGCCGTGCGGTACATCATGTCGAGGCCGAGCTTTCCGACCTTCGGCATGTAATTCGTCATGATGCGGTAGCGCGCCTTCGGCATCACGGGCGTCTGCGCGCGCGTCCAGAGGGGGCTCATGCCCAGGGTCAGGAAGCCGATGCCGAGCCTCTCGCCAACCGCCTTCGCATGCTCCAGATGCAGAGCCGTCTCGGCGGCCGTCTCGTGCAGGGTCCGCAGGGGCGCGCCCGACAGCTCGAACTGCCCGCCTGGCTCGAGGGAGATGGCGCCACCGCCCTCCTCGTCGAAGAGGCCGATGGAATGGCCGTCCTCCACGATGGGCTGCCAGCCGGTAAGATCCTGCATCCCGTCGAGCAGGGCACGGATGCCCCGGCCGCCCTCGTAGGGCACGGGCGAGGCATCGGCCGTGTAGAACGGGACCTTCTCGTGCTCCGTCCCAAGCCGCCACGCATCGCGCGGCTTCTCGCCGGACGCGATCCACTCGACGAGCTCGGACCGCGCGCCGATGGGAGTCGCATCGGATAGGTCGCGCGCCATGCATCACCTCATGCAGAAAAGCGCGGCCGGGCGCCGCGCTGAATCAAGTCGAGTGTAGATAGGCGGGTTAAGGCCGAGCTGCAATGCGCCGCAGGCAGATTGATGCGAGGACCCATGCAGTCCTCGCAGAAGGGCTCCGCCGCGGCGCTATCTCCCGTGTCCCAGGGATCGGAAAGGGACCTCCGGCTAATGCCGCACCATCGTCTCGCCGACCGTCTCGGCGGACAGCCAGTCCACCACGCCGGCCAAGGCGTCGCGGTTCGAGAGGCCGCGGCCCATGGCCTCCGTGTAGAGGGTGAGCTGCTGGTCCGCGCTGGTGCCGCGGGCGACGATCCAGCGGGCGAGATCGAGTTCCCGCTCGCAGCCGAGCGCCTTTCCGTCCTCGGCCACGAGGTCCAGGGTCTCGTCCAGGATCTGCCGCACGGGCTTGGCGCTCCGGGACGCCTCGTCGACGAAGCTGCCGTGGATGCCGTAGCGCTGCGCCCGCCAGCCGTTCTCGTCGTTGATGGCCCGGGAGGCGCCGGTCTGGCCTGCATGAAGGGATGGATGCCGGTGGAGATGGCGCACGAGGCAGCGATAGAGGGCCGCGATGGCGACGGTGTCGTCCACCCGGGTGCAGCTGTCGGCCACGCGCAGCTCCAGGGTCGGATGCTTCAGGGACGGGCGGATCACCCACCAGACATAGCTCGAGTTCTCGATGGCGCGAGCGGCCACGAGGGTGTCGATGTAGCGCTGGTAATCCGCAGCATCCTGGAACAGGTCCGGCAGGCCGGTGCGTGGCAACTCGCGATAGGCCGCGAGCCGATAGCCGAGCAGGCCGGTGCGCTGGGACTGCCAGAACGGCGACGAGGTCGACAGTGCCAGCAACAGCGGCAGATAGGGTTGGATCCGGTTCATGATGTCGACCCGGGCCGCCAGATCGGGCACCTCCACATGGACATGCATGCCGCAGACGACGATGCGGCTGCCCACCATCTGCAGGTCGTGCATCACCTTCCCGTAGCGCGGCTGGGCGTTCGGGCGCACCCGCGACCACAGGGCGAGCGGATGGGTGCCGGACGCCATGACCGACAGGTTGTGCTCGCGGGCGATCGACCCGACGGAGGAGCGAAGGTCGACGAGTTGCGCGCGGGCATCCGCGAAATCCAGGGACGGCTTCGTGGCGATCTCGATCTGGGGCTCGAGCATCTCGGGCTGGATGTCCTCCGAGAGCTCGTGGCGGCACGCATCGAAGAATTCCTTGACCTTCCCGCGTGCGACATCCCGCTTCGCGGCATCGTTGACGAAGTACTCTTCCTCAATGCCGAATCTGTATTCCCCGCTCATTTTTTCTTCCTCAAAATTCATTATTCCGGTTGGCGCTGATCTGGGGATCTTCTTGCGAGCGCAGGCTCCAACCTGCCCTGCAATAGGGCGAGATTGGGGCCGGTCGGGCCGAAACTGCTAAGCTTCTGAAGCTAGGGACGGATTGGGGGGCGCCGTCGTCGGACGGTCTGGTCAGCTCCAATCGCCAAGCACGGACTGAACGACCGCCAGGGCCGCAACTGCAGCGGTGTCGGCGCGCAAGATTCGCGGTCCCAACGATACGCGAACACAACTTTCGTGGGCGGCAGCAAGCGCTCTCTCCGGGTCGGTAAAGCCCCCTTCGGGGCCCACGACAACGGCAATACCGGTCGTCTTGTTCCCGAAGCTCGACAGCGCCTGGACGGGGTTGGAAACGGGGGCGTTCTCGTCGCAAAAAACGACCAGCCGACCTTTTTCCAAGCCATTGATGAAGCTGCCGAAATCGACCTCTTCCCGGGTCTCCGGGATCGACAGGATCCCGCACTGCTCCGCTGCCTCGATGGCGTTACTCCGCATGCGCTCGAGATTGACCCTCGTGCTCTGGGTCCTGCGGGTCAGAACCGGCTGGAGGATCCCTGCCCCCATCTCGACGGCCTTCTGCACCATGTAGTCGAGCCGGGCATGCTTGAGGGGCGCGAAGGCATAGACGAGATCGGGCAGCGGCGTCTGGCCGCGGGTCTGTTCCGAGCAGACCAGATCGGCTGATTTCCGGCCCTCGACGGCGACCTCGGTCCGCCACTCGCCGTCCCGACCGTTGAAAACCAGGACCGGGTCCCCGGCCTTGAGACGCAACACGTTGAGGAGGTAGTTGGCCTGCCCCCGATCCAGGGCGATCCGGGCGCCGGCCTGAAGCGGCGCCTCGACGAACAGACGGGGAGCGTTGAAATCGTAGGCAGCCATGGACCATCCCCGCAATAAGTCGTCAGGGGCGACGCTTTCGTGCGGCGCTAGCCCCTTCTCGATGGAACCGGTTCTTAGCAAGTTCGCCCCTCCGGCGGGAGGGGAACGGGAGCCCGCTCACACGGAATTTAGTGCGCTGCGGCACCCCATCCCCAGTGCGGGGCCATTCGCCGCTTGGCCTGGAGGGGGCGAACCTGCTAACAGAACACCGGCCCGCGAGACGTCGCGAGCTTGTTTGTAAGGACTTTGCCAATGACGCATCTCCGTTCGCACCTCACGGCTGCGTTTGCCGCCGCTGGCATTCTTTTCGTCGCGGCTCCCGCCTTGGCCCAATCGAGCAGCTGCCAGGACGCGCAGAAATTCCTCGGCGAACGCCAGAGCCTGATTCAGCAGATCAACAAGCTCGGCGGTGAGGGCAAGAAGAAGCAGATCGATCCCCGCGCCGCCTGCGGTGTCTTCACGAAGCTGGTCGCGAACGGCGAAACCGGCGTGAAATGGCTGACCGCCAACAAGGACTGGTGCCAGGTTCCGGAGCAGTTCGCGGAAAGCTTCACGGAAGACCATAAGCGCGCCCAGAACATGAAGGGCCAGGCCTGTCAGGCGGCCGCCAAGATGGCCGAGCTGGAGAAGAGGGCGAAGCAGGCGCAGCAGCAGCAGCAGGGCCGTCAGGGCCTGCTCGGCGGCGGCGGACTGACCGGCTCCTACACCATGCCGAAGGGCGCGCTCTAAGGCGGGGTCCCCATGGACCGTCCCGCCGCACCATCCCTTCCAGATGCCGTCAGAGGCCACTGGGCCGATCGCTGGGCGCCCGCCGGGCTGAGGCCGTACCTGCGCCTCGCCCGGATCGAGAGGCCCATCGGCTGGTGGCTGCTGCTCCTCCCCTGCTGGTGGTCGGCCGCTCTGGCGGCCATCGCGGCCGGCCGTCCCTGGCCCGATCCTCTCCACTGCATCCTGTTCCTCGTCGGCGCCGTCGCCATGCGCGGGGCGGGCTGCACCTATAACGACATCGTCGACCGCGATCTCGACACCCGGGTGGAGCGGACCCGCGGGCGTCCGCTCCCGTCGGGCCAGGTGAGCCTCAAGGGCGCTGTCGCGTTCCTCATTCTTCAATGCCTCGTCGGCCTCGCCGTCCTGCTCCAGTTCAACGGCTTCGCGGTCGCCACCGGCTTCGCGTCCCTGGGGATCGTCGCGCTCTACCCCTTCATGAAGCGCTTCTTCTGGATGCCGCAGATCGTGCTGGGCCTCGCCTTCGCCTGGGGCGCCCTGATGGGCTGGGCGGCCGCCTTCGGGTCCCTGAGCGCCCCCGCGGTCGCGCTCTATCTCGGCAGCATCGCCTGGGTGGTGGGCTACGATACCATCTACGCCCTGCAGGACATCGAGGACGACGAGGTCGTGGGCATCAAGTCCTCGGCCCGGTTCTTCGGCGAGCACGTGAGGCTCGGCGTGGCCGTCTGCTACGCGCTCACGATCGCATTCACGGTGGTGGCCTTCATCCTGGCGGATGCGGGGCCGATCGCGTTCGCGGGCCTCGGGATCTTCGCGCTCCACTTGGCCTGGCAGGTCGCCCGCATCGACCGGACGGACGGAGCCGGCGCACTCCGGCTCTTCCGTTCCAACCGCGATGCGGGCCTGATCCTGTTCGCCGCCATGACCCTGGAAAGCCTCGTTCGGTCCCTATGACCTGTCAGGCCTCGGGGCCGGCGACGATCTCTGTGTCCCGGAAGACGCACGGATGCACGGGGAAGCGACCCGTCTTGCGTCGGGTCAGGAAGCGGGGACGGCGGGAGGTGAGCAGCTTGTGGCGGCTGCGCGGCCAGAGCGGGCCGACCTGGAGACGTCCTACCTGCCGGTACAACGCCATGACCGAACCGTTGGAGAACCTTACCGTTAGGGGAAGTCCGGCGGCAGCGCCGAGGGCCCGCCACTCGGCCACCACGTCCTCCTCCGCATAGGGCCCGAGCGTCAGGAGCGCCCGGGTACCGTCGAGCAGCACGAGGCGGAAGTCGCGGCCGTTCGGATCGGCCTGCATGGCCAGAGCCGTGGCCGATGCGCCGCCACGGCCGATGATGCCCTCCGGAAGAGAGCGGGCTTTCCCCGAATGGCCGAGATCGTCGGTTAAGGCGTCGAGCCCGGTCTTGTGTGTCAACTGTCCCATGCCTGACGTCCTTGTTTTAAGCCTGTCGAGGCCTCTCACGGGCCGCTCGGATGGCCTCACCCTGGACCGTGGGCGGTGGGCAGGAGCTTAAAACCTTGGGTTAAGGGAGCGTTGCCGGAGCCCTTTCAAATCTGATGCTCAACAAAACCTTGCATCTCGCCCGCGCCCGGCCGGTATGGTATCGCCCGGGTGGCATCTTCCGCCACCCCTCCCCATCTCCCGCTGATGCTTGCTCCTTCATCCGACCCCACCTCCTCCCTTGTGTCCGCCCTGCGTGATGCGGCCCGGCAGGCGGGCGCCATCGCCCTTCCCTTCTATCGCACCGGCGCGCAGACGGCCGCGCGCCTGTGGTACAAGGACCGCTCCTCCCCGGTGACCGAGGCGGACATCGCCGTCGATACCTTCCTGAAGGACCACCTCGCCGGCCTGCTTCCCGAAGCCGCATGGCTGTCGGAGGAGACGGCCGACGATCCCGCCCGTCTCGACCGGTCCCTGGTCTGGATCGTCGATCCCATCGACGGCACCCGGGCCTTCTCGACCGGGCATCCCGACTGGTCCGTTTCCATCGCCCTCGTCCGGGATGGCCGTCCGGTCCTGGGCGTCATCTACGCGCCGATCCACGACCATCTCTACGAGGCGAAGCTCGGCGGCGGAGCCTGGCGCAACGGCGAGAGGCTGCAAGTGTCCGGGACTGACCGGGACGAGGCCCGCGTCGCCGGTCCCAAGCCGCTCGTGGACCGATTCGCCCGCAGGGCAGGACCGATCGAGCACCTGCCGAAAGTGCCCTCCCTGGCGCTCCGCCTCGCCCGGGTCGCCGACGGCTCCATCGATGTGGGCTTGGTCTCGTCCAACGCCCATGACTGGGATATCGCGGCCGCTGACCTGATTCTGCACGAGGCCGGCGCCGTCCTGACCGATTTCGCCGGAATCCCTCCCTCCTACAACAAACCGCAACCGCGCCACGGCGAGATGGTTGCCGTTGCGTCACGATTGCATCCCCGTGCTATTGGAGCCATGAGGGCCTGAACTGGACAGCCCCGTTCGGAAACTCTATTGCGTTTCGTTAGGAGAACCCCATCACCATGACCGACCTGCCTGGCAAGCAACTCCTCCACCTTGTTTTCGGCGGCGAGCTGACCAGCCTCGATTCCATCGATTTCAGGGATCTTTCGAAGCTGGACATCGTCGGGATCTACCCGAACTACGCCAGCGCCCATGCGGCCTGGAAGGCCAAGGCGCAGGGGAGCGTGGACAACGCGCATATGCGCTACTTCATCGTGCATCTCCATCGCCTGCTGGATCCGCAGCAGGCCTGATTGTCGCAGGCGATGAGTCTCGTCAAACGCATCACGCGCACCCGTCCCGTCCAGGAGGCCCTGGGCGGGATCGTCGCGGGCTATCTCAAGCTCGTACGGCGCACGAACCGGTTCGTGATGGAACCGGCGGATGCCTATGACCGGATCGGCCCCATGATGCCCGTGATCGCCGCCATGTGGCACGGGCAGCATTTCATGATCCATTTCGCCAAGCGTCCCGAGGACCGGGCGGCGAGCCTCGTGTCCCGCTCGGGCGATGGCGAGTTCAACGCCATCGCCCTGCGCCATCTCGGCGTCCGGGCGATCCGTGGCTCCGGCGCGCGCGGTCGCGACATCCGCAAGAAAGGCGGCGTGGCGGCCATGCGGGCCATGATGCGGGCCTTGAGCGACGGCGAGATGGTGGTGATGACGGCGGACATCCCGAAGATCTCGCGCGTCTGCGGCGAGGGCATCGTGACTCTGGCCCAGCTCTCGGGACGGCCGATCGTGCCCGTCGCAGTGGTGACGAGCCGGCGGATCGATTTCGACAGCTGGGACAAGGCCAGCATCGGCCTGCCCTTCGGCCGCGGCGCCATGGTGCTCGGCGAGCCCGTCCATGTGCCGCGCGACGCGGATGCGCAGAGCCTCGAGGCCCTGCGCCAGTCCGTGGAACGGGAGCTCGACGCGGTCCATGAGCGGGCCTATGGGCTCATCGGCTCGAAGGATCCGGGAGCCAAGATGCGCAGCGCCAAGCCTGCGTCGGCTCTCTCGGAAGGCTCTCGCGCATGAGCCTTCCCTTTCTCGTCAAAACCTATCGCGCCGCCACGGCGGTTCTGGAACCGGCCGTGGTCGGGCTGCTCTACTGGCGCCAGCGCAAGGGCCGCGAGGACCGCACCCGGCTCGGCGAGCGCCAGGGCTATCCCAGCCGCGCCCGGCCCAAGGGCCACCTGGTCTGGATCCATGGCGCGAGCATCGGCGAGACCCTGTCGCTGCTGTCCGTGGTCGAGCGCCTGACCCAGAGGGGCGTGGCGGTTCTGGTCACGTCCGGCACCAAGACATCCGCCTCCCTGATCGCCCGCCGTCTGCCGCCGGGGGCCGTGCACCAGTTCGTGCCGGTCGACGTGCCACGCTATGTCCGGCGCTTTCTCGACCATTGGCAGCCCGACCTCGCCCTCGTGGCGGAATCGGAGATCTGGCCCAACACGGTCATGGCGCTGGATCAGCGTCACATCCCGCTTGTGCTCGTGAACGGGCGCATGTCGGACCGCTCGTTCCGGCGCTGGCAGAAGCTGCCGCGCATCATCGGCTCCCTGCTGGAGCGCTTCGCCCTGTGCCTTGCCCAAACCTCGGAGGACGCGGAGCGCTTGGCGCGGCTCGGCGCGCCGCGCGTTCTGGTGTCCGGCAACCTCAAGTTCGATTCCGCGCCGCCGCCCGCCGATCCGCGGGTGGTCGCGCACCTCTCCGGGCTCCTCGCCGGGCGCCCCGTCTGGCTTGCGGCCAGCACCCATCCGGGCGAGGAAACCGCCATCGTCGCCGTGCACCGGGCGCTGACCCAGCACCACCCGCATCTGCTGACCATCATCGCTCCCCGCCACCCGCACCGGGGCGAGGAGGTCGCGGCCATCGCCGAGCGGGCGGGCCTTCGCGCCGGACGCCGCTCGCAAGGAATGCATCCCGACCGGGCGACCGACGTCTATGTGGCCGATACGGTCGGCGAGATGGGCCTGTTCTATCGCCTCGCGAACATCGTGCTCATGGGCGGCACCCTCGTTCCCATCGGCGGCCACAACCCGATCGAGCCGGCGAAGCTCGGCGCCGCGATCCTGCACGGGCCGCACGTGCACAGCGCCACGGAGATCTACGCCGCCATCGACCAGGCGCGCGGCGCCCTGATGGTGAAGGACAGCGCCACCCTTGCGCGCGCCGTCAGCCAGCTTCTCGCCAACCCGGCCCTGACCCGGGACATGGCCCGCGCGGCAGCCGACGCCGTGCAGGCGCTGGGCGGCGCCGTCGACCGTACGATGCAGTCGATCGAGCCCTTCATCGTGCAGGCGAAGCTCGGGGCGCGGCGCTGATGCGCGCGCCCGCCTTCTGGTGGCAGGCGACGCCTTCTTCCCTCGCGCATCTGCTCCGCCCCTTGAGCCTGGTCTACGGTGCCGTCGCGGCGCATCGCATGAGGCAAGTGGGTCAGCGGGCCGAACTGCCGGTGATCTGCATCGGCAATTTCACCGCCGGGGGCGCCGGAAAGACGCCGACCGCCCTGGCGATGGCGGACCTGCTCGAAGCCGCCGGCGAGAGCCCGGCCTTCCTGTCGCGCGGCTACGGCGGCAGTCTTGCCGGCCCCGTCGAGGTGGGCGGGCATCACACAGCCCATGACGTGGGCGACGAGCCTCTCCTCCTCGCCCGGCGAGCCCGGACGATCGTGTCCCGCAACCGCCCGGCCGGCACGCGGCTCGCCATGGAGCTCGGCGCCACCGCCGTGATCATGGATGACGGCCTTCAGAACCCTTCCCTCAGGAAGGACTGCGCCATCGCGGTGGTCGACGGGGCGACGGGAATTGGCAGCGGCCTGCCGCTGCCCGCCGGTCCTCTGCGCGCGCCTCTGTCGGCGCAATGGGCGGCTGTCCATGCAATCCTGGTGATCGGGCGCGGCGTGGCCGGGGAGGCTGTTGCACGCGAGGCGGAACGGAAGGGGAAGAGGGTCTTTTCCGCGAGCCTGTCTCCGGATGCGGCTGTCGCCGACTCCCTGCGCGGCAAGCAGGTCCTGGCCTTTGCGGGAATCGGACGGCCGGAGAAGTTCTTCGAGACGTTGCGCGGATGCGGCGCGACGGTCGTGCGGTCCCATGCCTTTGCCGACCACCATCCGTTCGGCGCCGCGGACCTGGCGCGCCTGAGGGAGGAGGCGGAAACCTCCGGTCTTCAGGCGGTGACGACCGAGAAGGATCTGGTCCGGATCGCCGGCGCGGACCTCTCGCGGACATGGCCGGACCTGATGGCCCTGCCGGTGCGGCTCGCCCTGGAGGACGAGACGGCCTTCCGCAATTTCATCCTTCGCCATGTGGAGGAGCGGCGCATCGGCGCCATGTCATCGTGACAGCGTCTGCCCGCTGATGCGCATCATTACGGCCTCGGGCGAGACATAGGCCTCCTGCAGCGCGACGCTCCAGTATTTCAGTTCGTCGAGGGGGATGGGCTGGCCCGTGACGGCGCAGCGCACGAAGGCCCCGGGCTTCACGACCCGGAGATTGCTGTCGAGATATTGCACCACGGCTTCGCCGCCGGTGCGCTCCTGCTTGTTCATGGACGCCGCATCGCTGGTTTTGGGAGAGCCGGCCCTTCACATGGGGACAACCGGCCGGTGTTTTCAATGACGCTTCAGAACAGGGCTCCCTGCTCTTCCGCGATTCCGATCTTGGGCTTGGCGAGCCTGGGCCGGGTGCCGATGCGCCCCCCCGTCGCGTCGGTCTTGCCGTCCGCGAATTCGAGCACGAGGGCCTGCCCGTCCAGCACCGCCTCCGCCGAGCGCAGGGGCTGCCCATCCATGTCGCGCACGAGGGCGAAGCCGCGCTTGAGCACAGACTTGTAGTTAAGGCTGTCGAAGAGATGGCACACGGCGTCCAGACGGTCGGCCTTGCGGGCGATCTGGCCTTCGAGCGCGGGCGTAAGCCGCTCGGCAAGGCCCGTGACGAGCGCGCGCCGCTGGCCGACGCGCGTGATCTCCGCCCGCAGAAGGGCCGCGCGGGCGGCCTCCAGCCGCTGGCGCAGATGGTCGAGCTTGTCGGCGCGGCTTTCGAGGATCCGCTTCATGGCCTCCTGCGGCCGGACCTCGACCGCGTCGAGCCGCGCCCGCATCTTGGCCACCCGGGCCACCGGCGACACGTTGGCGAGCTGGTTCGCCAGCCGGCGCAGCCTCTCCTCGTGGCCGCGGGCATTGCGCGACAGGGCCGGATAGAGCTTGGCGGCCGCGAGATCCAGGCGCTGGCGCTTGGGCGAGAACAGGGCCTCCGGCGTCGGAAGGGCGCGGGCCGTCGAGCGCAGGTCCGAGCGGCGTCGGTCGATGACCCGCAGCACCGATTCCACGTGGCGGCGGGAGAGATCGTTGACGGCCGCCATCAGCTCGATGCGCACCGGCACCACCATCTCGGCAGCGCCCGTGGGCGTCGGCGCGCGCATGTCGGCCGCGTGGTCGATCAGGGTCCAGTCGGTCTCGTGCCCCACCGCCGAGACGAGCGGGATTCCACTCTCGGCCGCGGCGCGGACCACGATCTCCTCGTTGAAGCCCCAGAGGTCCTCGATGGAGCCGCCGCCGCGGGCGACGATGAGCACGTCCGGGCGCGGCACCTTGCCGCCGGCCTCCAGCGCGTTGAAGCCGCGGATCGCCGCCGCAACCTCGGCCGCGCAGGTCTCGCCCTGCACGCGCACCGGCCACACCAGCACCTGGCGCGGGAAGCGGTCCTCGAGCCGATGCAGGATGTCGCGGATCACCGCGCCGGTGGGCGAGGTCACCACGCCGATCACCCGCGGCAGATAGGGCAGCCGCCGCTTGCGCTCGGGGGAGAAGAGCCCCTCGGCATTCAGCTTGCGGCGGCGTTCTTCCAGCACCGCCATGAGGGCGCCGATGCCGGCGGGCTCCAGCGTCTCGACCACGATCTGGTACTTGGACGAGCCCGGGAAGGTGGTGATGCGCCCGGTGGCGATGACCTCCATCCCCTCCTCCGGCCGGATCTTCAGCTTGGCGAAGGAGCCCTTCCAGATCACAGCGTCGATTCGGGCGTTCTGGTCCTTGAGGCAGAAATAGACGTGGCCCGAGGAATGGGGCCCGCGATAGCCCGACACCTCGCCGCGCAGGCGCACATGGCCGAACGCATCCTCGAGGGTGCGCTTGAGGGCGCCCGCGAGATCGGAGACCGACCATTCGGGGGCATTGGAGGGGGCTTTGTCTGCGAACATGCCGGGAACAGTATCGGGTCCGACCGGGGTCTGCCAAGGCCGCGCCATGCCTCAGGTGGGGATAGCGGGGAAGCGTTTCCGTTCGGCAACGGTGCGACAGTCGGAAGCGGTGGGAGCAGGTTTTAGGATTGCTTCATCTCTCTCCCTTGGGTAACGTTAAAACATGTCGCAACCTGAGGGCGGTCCGATTTCGACCTCCGACAAGGAAGTAAACCCGGATGACTGAGATCATCAACTTCGGCGGTGCCGTCAGTACGGAAGCCGGACAATACGTCCCTCTCGACACCGACGCAGCCATCTCCGGCAATGACACGCTGCTTTCGATCACAGTCGCGCTGGTGGATTTTGCCGGAACTTCCATCAATGACTTTCTCGAAGTCAAACACGTTGGCGGCATTACCCTGGAGTCCGGTTCTGATCGGACTCAAATTCTTTACAATGGACAGCTTATCGGCCATATCGGCAGCGATGGAGCAGGCGGCGAACTGTCGCTTCATTTCGACGGCTATGGTCCTGCGGTCACGAACGAGAGCGTGACGGCGGCGCTCCGCGCCATCGCCTACACGAATACCTCATCGACGAATCCCTCCGCTGAGGAAAGGACCGTCAGGATCTCGCTCGAGTACGGCGATTCAAATCCTCCTCTTGTCACAGCCGTCGACAAGAACGTCCTCGTCAGACCTGACAACGCAATTGTTCTCACCTCCGATTCCACGAATGTCACGGGCACGGAAGTGGCCGACGTCTTCGTCCTCAGCTCTTCGACCACTCTGCAAAGCGTGAGCCTGAACGGCGGCAGCGGGACCGATGCGGTCCATATCGTGGGCGGCGGGTCTTTGGATCTGTCCGGATTCTCGAAATTCTGGGGTGTCGAGGCGCTCCGTGGCTCGGCCGAAGGCGACACGTTCAACATCCAAAGCCGGCACTTGCTCGCCATATCCGAGATCGACGGCGGCCTTCAGGACGGCACGGATGGGTCAGCCAACATTCTCAATCTCAGCGGCAGCTATTTCGACTTCCGCAACAAGACGCTGAGCAACATCCATATGATCGAACTGACGGGAGGGACCAGTCCCGTTTTCGTCTTCGACAGCGGCAATATCGGGTCCTTGTTTGTTCCCAATGGTCAAGAGCTGCGGTGCGTGATCGATCTGGGAACCAGCGCGGCCAACTCGATATTCCGCCTTTCCGGAATCGCACCGCTGAGTCAGGAACAGAGGACTGCCCTCGAAGCGGCGGGCTTCGCCAATATCTACGATTCCGGCAACACGCCCACCACGGGCGGGCCCGCAACGACGGAGCTGAACGGTGACACGGTGGGCGTGGCGCCCGGAGCAACCGTCCTTCTCGACCTCAACGGCAATTCTACGGTCACGTCCGCCGAGGCGATCCGCAAAGTGCTGCTTAGGATACCCGATTCCGTCGCCGGCGACCTGCTCGGACTTCGGACGGGCGACGGGATTATTCTCGGCCCGGACGGCCTCCAGGAAGGGGGAGCGATCCAGATCGGCATCGCCCAGGGGATCCTGACATCCGCAAATCCCAATCACCTCGAGATCACGTTCCTCAGCGGGGGAAGCGCCTCCGCCGCCGAAGCCCTGGTGAAGGCGATGACCTACACGCGCCCAGCCGAGGATACTTTCGAGCCCCGTCCCATACAGGTCATCCTGACCGACGATCTCGATCGGCTTTCGATGTCCACCATAACCATCGTCGACGGCGTCCCCAGGGATGTGAGGATGGGCGCCGGTGTCACGGAGATCACGGTTGACGAGGGACCGGAATTCGAGATCACGCTGAGCGCCACGGACGACGACACGCCGGCCGCCGACCTCACCTATCGCTTCGAGACCTTCGGCGATGTCGGCGGCAAGTTCATCATCGACAATGCAACCAAGCAGCTGAAGCTGGCGCCCGGCCAGTCGCTGAACTTCGAGGACCAAGTGGGAGGCCAGGGCGGCTACAACGTCTATGTGAAGGCTTACGACGGCACGACCTACAGCGCGGTGCAGGAACTGACCATCAAGGCCGCCGACGTGAACGAGGCCCCGATCTTCGTGACCTTCGGCCCGCCGCAGAGGACGATCCGGAAGGGCACGACAGGCCCGGATGTCGGCGTGGTGCACGCCTTCTGGGAAGATCCGGACATGGTCGGCGACTTCCGGCACAACAAGTTCGCGTTCCTGGTGGGAAGCGATCTGCTCACGAGGAATGGCGGGTTCTCGATCGACGAGGAAACCGGCCAGATCACGACCAATAACGAAATCTTCGACGAGGAGGCTGGCATCAAGCAGCTCGTCGTGGTCGCCGTCGACGAGAACGACGAGTCGCTCCGGGCGCAGGCAACCCACAACGTCGAGATCATCCCGACGGACGCACCGCCCATCGTGCAATTCGCGTCTGGCTCGGTCACGGTGACACAGGCCGAGGGCACAGGTACGGGCACGACCGCCTATACCTTCACGGTGATCCGCGACATCGATGTCGGCAGATCCGAGGTGAAATGGACGTTGAGAGGCGACACGGCCGAGCCGGATGATTTCTCCGGCAGCCTCTCGGGTACGGTGGTCTTCGAGAACAACCAGTTCCAGCGGACGATCACGATTCTGGTCAACAAGGACGATCAGAACGAGGAAGACGAGACCTTCACGGTCTCTCTCTTCGAACTCGACGACGGCACCAGC
>Ga0247820_10000782_pt1 | contig 17624 bp, 18 predicted proteins | sample 13C_Glucose_Day1_2_FD_192480 | JGI IMG/M metagenome (GOLD analysis project Ga0247820, IMG submission 192480) | Soil microbial communities from agricultural site in Penn Yan, New York, United States - 13C_Glucose_Day14 | ecosystem: Environmental > Terrestrial > Soil > Agricultural land | place...
CAGTTATTACCCCATCACCGCTACAAATGCTCGATCCCTGTAGGAGCGGCCTCGTGCCGCGAATGGGCCGCAAAGCGGCCCCGGCGATCTTTGCATGCACGCTGAAATCCTGGGGCCGCTTTGCGGCCCATTCGCGGCACGAGGCCGCTCCTACAGTTCAGCGTGTCAGTCAGGAGATACGGGTGCCCAGCACTTTCAAGAACGCCGCCAGCCACGCCGGATGCGCAGGCCAGGCCGGTGCCGTCACCAGGTTACCGTCCACGTGGGCCTGGTCCACCGCGATATCGATGAACCGCCCACCCGCCAGCCGTACCTCGGGCGCACAGGCGGGATAGGCGCTGCACTCGCGCCCTTCGAGCACCCCTGCCGCCGCCAGCAACTGGGCCCCATGGCACACCGCCGCGATGGGCTTGCCGGCCTGGTCGAAGGCCTTGACCAGCTCCAGCACCCTGTCGTTCAGGCGCAGGTATTCCGGGGCGCGGCCACCGGGAATCAGCATCGCGTCGTAGCTTTCGGCGCGCACCTGGACGAAGTCGTAGTTCAGGGCGAAATTGTGTCCCGGCTTCTCGCTGTAGGTCTGCTCGCCCTCGAAATCGTGGATCGCCGTGCGCACCGTCTGCCCGGCAATCTTCTCCGGGCACACGGCATGGACGGTATGGCCGACCATGGCCAGGGCCTGGAATGGCACCATGACCTCGTAGTCCTCGACGTAATCGCCCACCAGCATGAGAATCTTCTTCGCCGTCATCGCATCCACTCCTTCGGTTGTCTGGGAACAGTCCCTGCACGATAGTCCGCTTTGCCAGAAGGCGATATACGACGCTAGTTTCGGCGATCCAACAGGTTGGCCACCACCCGGTCGAGCCAGCCCCACAGGCGCTGCTGCACCCGCCGCCACAACGGCCGCGCATGCCAGCGCGCCAGATCGACTTCCAGGCTCTGGGCGAAGTCGCGCTCGAAGCTGGCGGCCACCGCGGCAGTCAGCGGCGGGTCGAGGGCCTCGACGTTGGCTTCGAGGTTGAAGCGCAGGTTCCAGTGATCGAAATTGCACGACCCCACGCTGACCCAGTCATCCACCAGCACCATCTTCAGGTGCAGGAAGCACGGCTGGTACTCGAAGATCCGCACCCCGGCGCGCAGCAGTCGCGGATAGTAGCGGTGCCCGGCATAGCGCACCGCCGGATGATCGGTGCGCGGGCCGGTCAACAGCAGTCGCACATCGAGGCCCTTCTGCGCAGCGCGGCGCAGGGAGCGGCGCACGCTGAAGGTCGGTAGAAAGTAAGGCGTGGCCAGCCAGATACGGCGCTGGCCGCTGTTCAGGGCGCGGACCAGCGCATGCAGGATGTCCTTGTGCTGGCGGGCGTCGGCGTAGGCCACCCGACCCATGCCCTGGCCCTGAGCCGGGACCTGGGGCAGGCGCGGCAGGCCGAAGCCCTCGGGCGGACGCCAGGCGGTGCGGCGCTGGTTGGCGTGCCACTGGCGATCGAACAACAGCTGCCAGTCAGTGACGATCGGCCCCTGCATGCGCACCATCACCTCATGCCATTCGCTGGCCTCCTCGCCCGGCGTCCAGAATTCATCGGTGACCCCGGTGCCGCCGACCACCGCCAGCCGCTCATCCACCAGCAGCAGCTTGCGATGATCACGATAGAGGTTGCGCAAACCCCGGCGCCAGCGCAGGCGGTTGTACCAGCGCAGGTAGACGCCCGCCGCCAGCAGACGCTCGCGCAGGGCCGTGGGGAAGGCCAGCGAGCCGTAGTCGTCGAACAGGCAGCGCACCCGTACGCCGCGTCGCGCCGCCTGCTCCAGGGCCTCGACCACCGCTTCGGCGCAGGCGCCGCCCTCGACCAGGTACAGCTCCAGGTCGACCTGGAACTCGGCGCGCACGATCGCCAGCAGCATGCGCGGAAAGAACTCGGGGCCGTCGATCAGCAGTTCGAACTGGTTGCCATCCCGCCAGGGGAAGACCGGCCCCGGCATGTCAGCGGGCAGTGAAGATCAGCACCGCGCTCACCGGCACCGAGGGATTGATCGACTTGAGCCCGGCCAGCTTGCGCAGGTTTTCCAGACCCGGCAGCAAGCCGAAGTCAGAGGCGCGCAGGATCAGCGGCTCGAGGGTCACCACCTGGAATCGTCGCTCGTCCAGGCGCGTGGCCAGCAGCAGGGTGTTGTAGCTGCGGGTCTGGCCATGCAGGGTGACGCTGACCGGCAGGCGCAGCTCCAGCTGCGCGCCATTGGCCAGGTCGTTGATCGGACGCAGGTCGATCTGCGCCTGTACCGTGGCCTCGGGGAACTGCTCGAAGGCGAACAGGTTGTCGCGCATGCGCTCGTCGCGCAGCGGGATACCGCTGCTGATCGAGTCCATCTCGATGCTCACTTCGGCCGCGCCCTTGCGGTCGACCTTGCCGTGCAGCACCAGGAATCGGTTGACCTCGGCGATATTGCCGTTCTTGCCGGTGACGAAGGACAGGCGCGAGGACTCGCCGTCCAGGTGCCAGTTGGCGTGAGCGGGCAGGCACAGGGCGAGCAGGAGGGCGGGCAGCAGGCGGGACGGCTTGAACATGTGAAATCCTGTAAATCAAGGCCGTCAACCTTACCCGCACGGTCTCACGGCAGCAAGCGGCAGCCCTCGCGCATGCCCTGCCAGGCGGCCTGGTTGCGCCGCCCCAGTCCTTCGGCGGTGACCAGGCGCCGGGCGCCGTCCTCCTCCAGCAGGCTCAAGGGCAGGTACTGCTGTACATAGCCTCGGCAGTAGGTTTCAGCGAAGCCCATGACGAAGCGGCACGAACAATACTCCTTCGCCGAATAGGCCGAGAGAATGCCCGGGAAGTCCGCCAGCGCCCGGCGCTCATGCCAGGCCCAGGCCAACCCGGCTAGCAACAGCACGAGCACGACCCGCTTCATGCGCCCTCCCCGGCCACGGCGGCCAGCACCCGCTTGAGCAGTTCGTTGTGGCTGAAGCTGGCGTCGCGGTCATCGGCGTAGCGCACGATCACCAGCTTGCGCGAGGGCAGCACATAGAGCGCCTGGCCCCAATGGCCGAGCGCGGCGAAGGTGTCCGCTGGCGCATCCGGCCACGGCGCCGACTGCCCGGGCAGCGGCTGGTTGAGCCACCAATGACCGCCGGGGTTGGCTTCGCCCGGCACCGGCTGGGCGGCGCTGAACAGGGTGCGGTTGAACGCCACCCAATCAGCTGGTAGCAACTGGCCCTCGCGCCAGCGTCCGTCGCGCTGCATCAGCAGGCCGATGCGCGCCAGGTCGCGGGCATCGAGATAGAGATAGGAAGAACCGACATAGGTACCCGCGCCATCCCGCTCCCAGACCGCGCTGTCGATCCCCAGCGGGGTGAACAGGGCCTGCCAGGGGTAGTCGGCATAGCCCGCGGGGTCGAGCATGCCGCGCAGGCTGGCGGCGAGCAGGTTGCTGTCGCCGCTGGAATAGGCGAAATGCGTGCCGGGCGCACTGGCGGCGGGCATTGCCGCCGTGTAGGCCGCCATGTCGGTGCGGCCACGGGTATAGAGCATGGCCACCACCGACGACTTCAAGGGTGCATATTCGTAGTCCTCTTGCCAGGCCAGGCCACTGGCCCAGTGCAACAGGTCGGCCAGGCGCAGCCCGGGATGCTGCTGCAGGGCCGGGTAGTAGCGCACGGCCGGTTCGTCGAGTTTGAAGCGCCCCTCACCGTAGGCCACGCCCATGACCGTGGCCAGCACGCTCTTGCTGACTGACCAGGTCAGGTGCGGTGTGTCGGCACGGGTTGGCTCAACGTAGCGCTCGTGGAGAATACGACCATCGCGAATGATCAACAGTGCGTCGGTACGAATGCCGCCGCGTTCGGCAGCGCGTGGCGCGAAGGCGTAGGAGTCGACGGCTTGCCAGTCGATGACAGCGTTATCGACTGGCCACTGCGCTGTGGGCCAGTCTTCGGCCAAGGCCGGGCCTGCGGTCATGGCCAGGGCAAGCAATAGTGCCTTCATGGAGAGCAACCTATAGAGGGCTGCTCTGCGCCCATCGCGGGGCAAGCCCGCTCCCACAGGTCCCGCGATCGGGCGCACGGCGGCCCAGGTTCAAAGGTGCCCCCAATTTCTCAGGCTTTCATGACAATCCGGCGGCACTCCAGGCCTTGGCCAGGCGCTTGTCACGGGCCGCGCCAGCCAGCGCCAGCAGGCCCTGGTCGCGCAGCCACAATTGCGCCCAGTGCTCGGGCCCTGCGGCCAACGCCTGGTCGATCTCGCTCCGCAAGCCCTGGAACTGGGCAAACAGGCCACCGAGCAGCAAGTGGCAGGCCACGCTGTCCGGGCATTGCCGGCTGCCCTCGGCACAACCGGCCAGCAGCGCGATCAACCGCAGCCGCAGGTCCTGCGGCCAGGCGCATTCCTGAGCGACGCCATGCAGCCAGGCCACCAGCGCGGCGAGCACGTAAAGGTCTTCAAGGGAACGGAACGGTTTGACGTAGGCGTCCCAGCCATCGCCGGCAAGCAACTCGCACGCGGCCTCCTTGAGCTGCAGCCGGCCATGGCCGACTTCGGGCATCAACGGCAGGGTCGGCAAGGCCTCGAGGCTGACACCCGGCTCCCCCGGATAGACCACCGCCAGTTGCAACCGCGGCGCCTCGCCCGGCCCTTCATGGCGCGCCGCCACCAACAGCCATTCAGCGTCCAGCCCGGCGGTGACGAAGTCCTTGCTGCCGGTCAGGCGCAAACCATCGAGGCGGGTGTGCATGTCCGCCGGGCGCACGCTGCGCCGCTCGGTGGCGCACAACGCCCCCAGGCTGGCGGGGGCGCTGGGCCAGAGCACGCGCAGCGCCGCCTGGTAACCGAGCAGGAAGGCCAGGCCCGGCGTGGCCATGGCCCGCCCGCCCAGCACCGCCAGCTCGAACGGCGCGATGGCGCCCAGGCGTTCAAGCACCGCCGCATAGGTTTCGCCCAAGGTCGCCGCCAGTGGGTGGCGCAAGGGGTCGTTGAGTCGTTGCAACCAGGCCATCGCAAGCTCCTTGTAGGGGTGTCACGCAAGCATCACCAAAGATTCACAGGGGTGACACCGGGCGTACCTAGGCTGACTTTGCACAACAAAGCCGACCGGCCGCAACCCTTTGGCTGGCTTATGGAGACTCGCAATGACTCGGATCGCTCGCTCTGGCGACAACAGCACTGAACGCCGTCTGCAAGCCGAACGCCTGGTCGGCGCCGCGGCCCTGCAGGAAGCACAGGCCCTGCGCTTCAAGGTGTTCAGCGCCGAATTCAAGGCCAAGCTCAAGGGCGCCGAACACGGCCTGGACATGGACGACTACGACATCCACTGCCGCCACATCGGCGTGCGCGACCTGGCCACCGGCCAACTGGTCGCCACCACCCGCCTGCTCGACCACCAGGCCGCCAGCAGCCTGGGCCGCTTCTACAGCGAAGAAGAATTCAGCCTGCACGGGCTGTTGCAGCTGCAGGGCCCGATCCTCGAACTGGGCCGCACCTGCGTCGACCCGGCCTACCGCAACGGCGGCACCATCGCCGTGCTCTGGAGCGAGCTGGCCGAAGTGCTCAACGAAGGCCGCTACAGCTACCTGATGGGCTGCGCCAGCATCCCCATGCAGGACGGCGGCGTACAAGCCCACGCGATCATGCAGCGCCTGCGCGAACGCTACCTGTGCACCGAACACCTGCGCGCCGAACCGAAGAACCCGTTGCCCAGCCTGCCGTTGCCGAACAACGTCATCGCCGAGATGCCACCGCTGCTCAAGGCCTATATGCGCCTGGGCGCGAAGATCTGCGGCGAGCCTTGCTGGGACGAGGACTTCCAGGTCGCCGACGTGTTCATCCTGCTCAAGCGCGACGACCTCTGCCCGCGCTACGCCCGTCACTTCAAGGCGGCGGTCTGATGCTGCGCCTGCGGGCCGCTGCCCGCCTATTGCGGCTGTTCCTGGTGCTGGCCCTGGGGCTGGCAATGGCCAGCATCATCGCCCTGGGCGAACGCCTGGGCCTGAAGGCCTCGATCGAACACCGCCAGCGCTGGACACGCCTGTTCATGGGCCGCCTGGTTGCCGCCCTGCCCTTCGACGTAAAGGTCAGGGGTGAACTGCCACAACGGCCAATGCTCTGGGTCTGCAATCATGTATCGTGGACCGATATCCCGCTGCTCGGCATGCTCACACCGCTGTCGTTCCTGTCCAAGGCCGAGGTCCGCCACTGGCCGGTGGCCGGCTGGTTGGCCGAAAAAGCCGGTACGTTGTTCATCCGCCGTGGCGGTGGCGATGCCCAACGCCTGCGCCAGCAGATCAGCGAACAGCTGGGCGAGCAACGCCCCCTGCTGATCTTCCCGGAAGGCACCACCACCGACGGTCGCACCCTGCGTACCTTCCATGGACGTCTACTCGCCGGGGCCATCGATCAGGGCACGCCGCTGCAGCCGGTGGCGATCCAGTATCTGCGCGCGGGTCAAGCCGATTCGATCGCGCCGTTCATTGGCGAGGACGACCTGGTGTCCCATCTGATGCGGATCTTTGGCCACGACCGGGGCGAGGTGGTGATCCACCTGTTGCCTCCGATTGGCAGCGAAGGCCAGGAACGCGCGGCGCTGGCGTTCCAGGCGCAGCAGGCGGTGCGCCAGGCATTGTTCGGCATCGTGGAAGTCGAGCCGCGCCGCCTGGCCAAGGCGGCCTGAACAGTTGACGTCAGCTGTGCCGGCCTCTTCGCGGGTAAACCCGCTCCCACAAGGGCAACGCCAGCTTCAACTAGTGCACTGTACCCGCGAAGAGGCCAGCACAGGCAGGAGAGCATCAACTGCCTGCCACTCTTCGCGCTACCGCAAACGCCTGCAGTTGCGGATAGAACTCACGAAAATCCGCCAACAAAGGCTCATACAGACGCTCCAGCTCCCCCATCACCCCGTCCATCCCCTCGGGCCGTGACAAGCGCCGGGCAATGCCGCCAAACACCTGCTCCAGGGTGGCGAAGTCGCCATAGGCCCCCAGCCAGTCATCCGCCGCCATGAACGGCGCGATCCGTGCCAGCCGGCCCGGCAGCTGCGGTTCAGCCAGCAGCACCTTGTAGAAGTTACCGGTGAACTGTACCAGCGGCTGCTCCGCGTACTCCCCCCAGTGCCTGGCCAGGCAATGATCGAAGAACACATCCAGCACGATCCCGGCGAAGCGCCGCCGCTCGCGCGGGAAACGCGCCAGCGCCGCCAGCACCAGCGGGTGGCTGTCGGTGTAGCTGTCGATGTGCCGGTGCAGCCGGATCGAAGCCTCCAGCGCCGGCGGAAAACGTCCCTCCAGCGTGCCCTTGACGAAGTCGCCATACAGGCTGCCGAGCAGTTGTTGCGGCGCCGGGCCGCCCAGGTGAAGGTGCGCGAGGTAGTTCATGGCGCCAGTCTAGCACCGCCCACCCCCATATCGTCATGAACCGATATAGCCAATGACGCTTGCCTCAGAACCCTTTCATATTTGTATATCGCGATGCAGCGATTTATATTTCGCTCCATCGCGATATACCGCTACACACCACGAGCCAACCATGCCCCTCGATCTCGACGAAATCATAAAAGCCCTGGCCCACCCGGTCCGGCGAGACATCCTCAACTGGCTGAAAGATCCGGCCGCGCAGTTTCCCGACCAGCACCACAGCACCGAGCACGGTGTGTGTGCCGGGCAGATCGACCAACGCTGCGGCCTGTCGCAGTCGACCGTCTCCGCCCACCTGTCCACCCTGCAGCGCGCCGGCCTGATCAGCAGCCAGAAGATCGGCCAGTGGCATTTCTTCAAACGCAACGAGGCGACCATCAAGGCGTTCCTCGAGCAAATGAGCCAAGAGCTCTGACCTGATCCACGCGAGGCTTCGCATATGACTACGCTGTTCGACCCGATCACGCTGGGCGACCTGGAACTGCCCAACCGCATCATCATGGCCCCGCTGACCCGCTGCCGCGCCGACGAAGGCCGCGTGCCCAACGCGCTGATGGCCGAGTACTACGTACAGCGCGCCAGCGCCGGCCTGATTCTCAGCGAAGCGACCTCGGTCACGCCGATGGGCGTCGGCTATCCGGATACCCCGGGAATCTGGAACGACCAGCAGGTGCGTGGCTGGCACAACGTGACCAAGGCCATCCACGGCGCCGGTGGGCGGATCTTCTTGCAACTGTGGCATGTCGGGCGCATCTCCCACCCGTCGTACCTGAACGGCGAGCTGCCGGTGGCCCCCAGCGCGATCCAGCCCAAGGGCCATGTCAGCCTGGTGCGCCCATTGAGCGACTATCCGACCCCACGAGCCCTGGAAACCGAAGAGATCGCCGACATCGTCGAGGCCTATCGCAGCGGCGCCGAGAACGCCAAGGCCGCCGGCTTCGACGGCGTGGAGATCCACGGCGCCAATGGCTACCTGCTCGACCAGTTCCTGCAGAGCAGCACCAACCAGCGCACCGACCGCTATGGCGGCTCGCTGGAGAACCGCGCGCGGTTGCTGCTGGAAGTTACCGACGCCGCCATCGAGGTATGGGGCCCGGGCCGCGTGGGCGTGCACCTGGCGCCACGGGCCGATGCCCACGACATGGGCGACGCCGACCGTGCCGAGACCTTCACCTACGTGGCACGGGAGCTGGGCAAGCGTGGCATCGCCTTCATCTGCTCGCGGGAGAAGGAAGGCGACGACAGCATCGGCCCACTGATCAAGGCGGCGTTCGCTGGCCCGTATATCGTCAACGAGCGCTTCGACAAGGCCAGCGCCAACGCTGCCCTGGCCAGCGGCAAGGCCGATGCGGTGGCCTTCGGCATCCCGTTCATCGCCAACCCCGACCTGCCCGCGCGCCTGGCCGCCGACGCGCCGCTCAATGCGCCGCGTCCGGAAACCTTCTACGCCAAGGGGGCCGTGGGCTACATCGACTATCCACGGATGTGAGTGAAGCGAACGTAGGGCAGGTTCGTCGTCGTGGCAGCGGGCTTGCCCAGCGATAGTCCAAGGACTCAGGGCCGGGCGTTGATCTGCTGCTGCAGGTTCTGGATCTGGCTCTGCAGGGTACTGATGTTGCGCGTCACCTGCCCGCGGAAGGCATCGAACTCCTGCACCGAGGCGCCGCCGGCCGATGTGGCCGGGCGGTTGTCCACCTGGCTCTTGAGCACCAGCACATCCTGCTCCAGGCGCTCGATGGCCGCGCTCGGGTTGCCCTGTTTCTTCAGCGCCGCCACTTCATTGCTCAGGCTCTTGAGCTGACCATCCAGCTTGCCGCCATCCACCTGGCCCGACTTGAGCGTCGCAAGCTCAGCGTTGACCGCCTTGAGCTGCGCCTGCAACTGTCCCTGCAACTCGGTCACCACCTTCTGCTGTTCGCGGGTGTCGGCCAGCACCTGCTCCAGGCGCTTGCCCAGGTCGCCGGCCTGGCCGGCGACGCCCTGTTGCTGCTTGCCCTGCTCGGCCAGCGAGGCCTGCAACTGGCGAATCTGCAGCTTCAACGCCTCGCTGCCAGTGCTGTTGCTGGACTCGCTGGCATCGACCTTGCCGCTGATTGCCTGCAACCGCCCGGCCGCTTCCTCGCTGATGCGGGCAAAGCTTTCCTGGGTCGCGACCAGTTGCTGCTCCATCAGGGTGATCTGCTGGAAGCTCCACCAGCCAAGCCCGCCCAGGGCGATGAACGAGGCACCGAGCAAGGCCCACAGCGGGCCATTGCTGCGTGGGCGCGTCGCCTTCTGGCGGCTGCGGGCCACATGGGCGGGCAGCAGTTCATCGTCGTCGGGGGTGCCGGCACGCAAGGTGGGCACATCGTCAAAATCGTCGTGGGCGTCGTTACGCATGGGTGCATTCAACCGCGGTGGTAGCAAAGAGACATGAGTATAAACCGCCTGGGCGGCGCACTGATGACCATCATCCCGCCCACAGGTTCAGCGTTGTCCCGCCTGCGCCTGCCACCAGGCACAGAATTCATCCAGCGCGGACCACACATCGGCCTGGGGTCGGTAGTCCAGGTACTGCCGGGCGCGGCCGATATCGAGGGTGAAATCGCTGCTCATCACCTGCACCGCCGTGCGGCTGAGGGTCGGCTGCGGACGCCCGGGCCAAAGCAGGCAGGCGGCCTCGTTGAGCGCCGCCAGGCCATAGGCCAGGCCGGGGGAGCGGTAGCGGGTGACCTGCGGCAGCTGCATGCGGCGCATCACGTAGTTGACCACGTCCCACAGCGGCAAGGGCTGGCCGTTGCTGATGTTGTAGGCCTGGCCAAGTGCCTGCTCCTCGGCGAACAACGCACTGAGCAGCGCTTCGTTGAGGTTGTGCACACTGGTGAAATCGACCTTGTTCAGGCCATTGCCGATGATCGCCACGCGCCCCTTGGCCTGCATGCGCATCAGCCGCGGGAAGATGCTTGCGTCGCCGGCCCCGGTGACGAAACGCGGTCGCAGCGCCAGCACTTCCAGGCCGAACTCCTGGGCGCCGAACACTTTCTGCTCGGCCAGGTGCTTGGTCAGTGCGTAATGGTCATGGAAGCGGCGCGGTACCTGGTCCTCGCGGATATCCAGGCGTGACCGGCCGGTGAAGTAGATCGACGGCGACGACAGGTGCACCAGGCGCCGCACATGCTCCTTGATGCAGCCCTCGACCACGTTCTCGGTCAACACCACGTTGCCCTGGTGGAAGTCCTGGTAGCGGCCCCAGGTGCCCACGGCGCCAGCGCAATGCACCACCGCATCCACACCCTGGCACAGGCGCCGGGCCAATTCGGCGTCGCCCAGGTCGCCCGGGATGAACTGCGCCCCGCGCTTGACCAGGTGCTCCACGCCCTCTGCCCGCCGACCATTGACCCGCACCTCCAGGCCCTGCTCCAGGGCGAAACGCGCAAAGCGCCCGCCAATGAAGCCGCTCGCGCCGGTGACCAGAATTCGCATGTAAGACTCCGCCTTGCCAGATTTCGGATGCAACTGACGCCCGATGTGCCTACAAGGGCACCAGCCACTGCCGCGCCGAATGGCGCAGGTGGTCGGTCAGCTGGGCGAGCAACTGCCCGCCGTTGCGCCAATGATGCCAGTACAGCGGTACATCGATGGGAGTATCGGCGCAGATTTCCACCAGCTCACCACGGGCCAGCTGCTCGGCCACCTGCCGCTCCGGCACCAGCCCCCAGCCCAGGCCGGCCTCGGTCATGCGCAGGAAACCTTCGGACGAGGGGCATAGGTGATGCAGGAAACCTTCCTGCACGCCTAGCGACGCCAGGTAGCGATGCTGGAGAAAATCGTCCGGCCCGAACACGATTGCCGGGGCACGGGCCAACCGCTCGACCGCGAAACCCTGGGGGAAGTAGCGCGCCATGAACGCGGGACTGGCCAGCGCTCGATAGCGCATCGACCCCAGCGGCAGGCTGCGCGCCCCAGCCACGGGACGTTCGCTGCCGCACAGGCAGGCCGCAACCTCGCCGGCACGCATGCGCTTGAGGCCGACCTCCTGGTCCTCGACCACCAGGTCAAGCAAGACCTGCTGCTGCGCGCAGAAGGCCCCCACCGCACCGGCCCACCAGGTCGCCAGGCTGTCGGCGTTGAGGGCGATGCGCAGGCGCTCGGGCATGCCTTCCTCGTCCAGCGCCGGCACCTGGCGCTGCAGGTCGCGCTCGAGCAGGCGCACCTGCTGCACATGGTTGAGCAACTGCCGGCCGACCTCGGTCGGGCTCGGTGGCGTGGCGCGCACCAGCACCGGCTGGCCGACCCGCGCTTCGAGCAGCTTGATGCGTTGCGAGATGGCCGATTGCGACAACCCCAGCACCTGGGCGGCGCGTTCGAAACCGCCTTGTTCGATCACCGCGGCGAGGGCGGCGAGCAGCTTGTAGTCGAACATCGATTTCTCTAATGACTGATCAGCTCTATTTGTTTTTCTTATACAGCTGCAGCCCTGACAATAGCCACATCTTTCTTGTTGATCCGTGCCGATGCTTGCATCGGTGCCCGTGGAGTGTTCCCGCTATGTGGCAAAGCTATCTCAACGGCATGCTGGTGGCCTTCGGCCTGATCATGGCCATCGGCGCGCAGAACGCCTTCGTCCTGGCGCAGAGCCTGCGCCGCGAGCATCACCTGCCGGTGGCGGCGCTGTGCGTGGTCTGCGACGCGCTGCTGGTCGCCGCCGGCGTGTTCGGCCTGGCCACGGTGCTGGCGCACAACCCCACGCTGCTGGCCGTGGCGCGCTGGGGTGGCGCGGTGTTCCTCATCTGGTACGGCGCCAAGGCCCTGCGCAGCGCGTTTTCCAAGCAAAGCCTGCAGCACCAGCAAGGCCAGGGTGTGCGCTCGCGCCGCGCGGTGCTGCTGAGCGCGCTGGCGGTGACCCTGCTCAACCCCCATGTGTACCTGGACACCGTGCTGCTGATCGGCTCCCTCGGCGCACAGCAGACCGTGCCCGGCGCCTACGTGGCCGGCGCCGCCAGTGCCTCGCTGGTGTGGTTCTCGACCCTGGCGATCGGCGCCGCCTGGCTGGCGCCGTGGCTGGCACGCCCGGCGACCTGGCGCATGCTCGACCTGATGGTGGCGGTGATGATGTTCGCGGTGGCGGCGCAGCTCATTTTCAACTGAACCGCGCCCCTGTGTAGGAGCGGCCTTGCCGAGACGTCGGACCGGCCGGAAAGGGGCTGCGTAGCGGCCCCAGGATTTCAGCGTGCATGCAAAGATCGCCGGGGCCGCCTTGCGGCCCTTTCGCGGCGCAAGGCCGCTCCTACAGGGATTGCACATCGCCTGGAAGGGGCCGCCTGTCGGGCCCGGCCAACCGCTCTGGAACCTCTATTCCCCACAGATGTTGCGTGGTTAAGCGCCCGGGCCGGTGCTATGATCCTGCCCTTGCGTCGCAAAGGGTACAAACTCGCCGACGCTCATCAGGCCACCCGTGAGGCCTGGCGCAAACCGCAAACAGACCTGAATCAGGAGATCCACCATGGCTTTTGAATTGCCGCCGCTGCCGTACGCCCACGATGCCCTGCAGCCGCACATCTCCAAGGAAACCCTGGAGTTTCACCACGACAAGCACCACAACACCTATGTCGTGAACCTGAACAACCTGGTCCCAGGCACCGAATTCGAAGGCAAGACCCTGGAAGAGATCGTCAAGAGCTCTTCGGGCGGCATCTTCAACAACGCAGCCCAAGTCTGGAACCACACCTTCTACTGGAACTGCCTGTCGCCAAACGGCGGCGGCCAGCCGACCGGCGCCCTGGCCGAGGCCATCAACGCCGCCTTCGGTTCGTTCGACAAGTTCAAGGAAGAGTTCACCAAGACTTCGGTCGGCACCTTCGGCTCCGGCTGGGGCTGGCTGGTGAAGAAGGCCGACGGCTCCCTGGCCCTGGCCAGCACCATCGGCGCCGGCTGCCCGCTGACCAGCGGCGACACCCCGCTGCTGACCTGCGACGTCTGGGAACACGCCTACTACATCGACTACCGCAACCTGCGTCCGAAGTACGTCGAGGCGTTCTGGAACCTGGTCAACTGGACCTTCGTTGCCGAGCAGTTCGAAGGCAAGACCTTCAAGGCCTGATCATTCGCCTTGAATTCAAAAGACCCGGCCTGAGTGCCGGGTTTTTTATTGCCTGGCGGGATGTCGCCGCATTCGGTAACGGCATACCTGACAGAATTGTTTGCAACCCATCTCCGCGCTCTTGCTCAGCCCGCATAGCGCGCTAACATCAACCATCTGGAAAGTTGACGCAGCGCACTCAAGTCGCATGACCGCTCGACCGATACAGAGCCAAGGGCAATTCCGTCGACGGACGGGTTGCCTGCCGGGGTATCGGGTCGATAGTCTCCCGCCATGGTTGATGGCAAAATAATGGCATGCGCATGGATTAAGGAAACCCCATTGAAGCTGGAATTTCGAAACAGCTTATCGGTCAAGCTGCTGAGGGTCGTACTGCTCTCGGCGCTGGCTGTCGGCGTCGTACTCAGCTGTGCGCAGATCGTCTATGACGCCTACAAGACCCGCCAGTCCGTGAACAACGATGCCCAGCGCATCCTCGACATGTTCCGCGACCCATCGACCCAGGCGGTGTACAGCCTCGACCGGGAAATGGGCATGCAGGTGATGGAAGGCCTGTTCCAGGACGAATCGGTGCGCATGGCCTCCATCGGCCACCCGAACGAAACCATGCTGGCGGAAAAATCCCGGCCGCTGCAGGACATGTCCATGCGCTGGCTGACCGACCTGATCCTCGGCCAGGAGCGCACCTACACCACGCAGCTGGTCGGCCGCGGCCCGTACAGCGAGTATTACGGCGACCTGAGCATCACCCTCGACACCTCCTCCTACGGCGAGGACTTCCTGATCAACGCCGTGATCATCTTCATCTCCGGCGTGCTCAGGGCACTGGCCATGGGCCTGGTGCTGTACCTGGTGTACCACTGGCTGCTGACCAAGCCACTGTCGAAGATCATCGACCACCTGACCCAGATAAACCCCGACCGCCCCAGCCAGCACCAGATCCCGCAGCTCAAGGGTCACGAGCGCAACGAGCTGGGCCTCTGGGTCAACACCGCCAACCAGCTGCTGGCCTCCATCGAACGCAACACCCACCTGCGCCACGAGGCCGAGAACAGCCTGCAGCGCATGGCCCAGTACGACTTCCTCACCGGCCTGCCCAACCGCCAGCAGTTGCAACAGCAACTGGACAAGATCCTGGACGACGGTGGCCGCCTGCAACGCCGCGTCGCCGTGCTGTGCGTGGGCCTGGACGACTTCAAGGGCATCAACGAGCAGTTCAGCTACCAGGTCGGCGACCAGCTGCTGCTGGCCCTGGCCGACCGCCTGCGCGCCCACAGCGGCCGCCTTGGCGCCCTGGCCCGGCTGGGGGGCGACCAGTTCGCCCTGGTCCAGGCCAACATCGAGCAGCCCTATGAAGCCGCCGAACTGGCCCAGAGCATCCTCGACGACCTCGAGGCGCCCTTCGACCTCGACCACCAGCAGATCCGCCTGCGCGCCACCATCGGCATTACCCTGTTCCCCGAGGACGGCGACAGCACCGAGAAGCTGCTGCAGAAAGCCGAGCAGACCATGACCCTGGCCAAGGCCCGTTCGCGCAACCGCTACCAGTTCTACATCGCCAGCGTCGACAGCGAGATGCGCCGCCGTCGCGAGCTGGAAAAGGACCTGCGCGAAGCCCTGCCGCGCAACCAGCTGTACCTGGTGTACCAGCCGCAGATCAGCTACCGCGACCACCGCGTGGTCGGCGTCGAGGCGCTGCTGCGCTGGCAGCACCCGGAGCTGGGCATGGTCCCGCCCGACCAGTTCATCCCCCTGGCCGAGCAGAACGGCAGCATCATCAGCATCGGCGAATGGGTGCTCGACCAAGCCTGCCGGCAACTGCGCGAATGGCACGACCAGGGCTTCAGCGAACTGCGCATGGCGGTCAACCTGTCCACCGTGCAACTGCACCACAACGAACTGCCGCGGGTGGTCAACAACCTGCTGCAGGCCTACCGCCTGCCACCCCGCAGCCTGGAGCTGGAAGTCACCGAGACCGGCCTGATGGAAGACATCAGCACCGCCGCCCAGCACCTGCTGAGCCTGCGCCGCTCCGGCGCCTTGATCGCCATCGATGACTTCGGCACCGGCTATTCCTCGCTCAGCTACCTGAAATCGCTGCCGCTGGACAAGATCAAGATCGACAAGAGCTTCGTCCAGGACCTGCTCGACGATGACGACGACGCCACCATCGTTCGCGCCATCATCCAGCTGGGCAAGAGCCTGGGCATGCAGGTGATCGCCGAAGGCGTCGAGACCGCCGAGCAGGAGAGCTACATCATCGCCCAGGGCTGCCACGAGGGTCAGGGCTACCACTACAGCAAGCCGTTGTCCGCGCGCGAACTGACCAGTTTCCTCAAACAGGCGCAACGCAACCAGGTTTCCGCCCTGTAAGCCCCGCCGGCCTTGGCGGTGCGCCGCGAACGGGCGTTTGCATGAAATGCGCGCCCGCCCCTTTACAGCAAATGCAAATCTTTCGCATGATGTGGCGGTTTCGCGTGCCACGGCGCACGGTCCACCCTTGGTCCAACCACACGACGCAGGAAACCACAATGATTCGAATGCCTCTGGCCTCCGCCAGTCTGCTGGCCATCGCCATCGCCCTCGCCGGTTGCGGCGAAGGCAAGGACGACAAGGCCGCCGCACCGCAAGCCCAGGCACCTGCCGCCGCCAGCACCACCGCCGCGGCGCCGGGGGCTGTCGATGAAGCGGCCGCCAAGGCCGTGGTCAAGCACTACGCCGACATGGTCCATGCCGTGTACAGCGACTCGCTGAGCACCGCCAAGCAACTGCAGACCGCCGTCGACGCGTTCCTGGCCAAGCCCAACGACCAGACCCTGAAGGCCGCCCGTGATGCCTGGGTCGCCTCGCGCGTGCCGTACCTGCAAAGCGAAGTGTTCCGCTTCGGCAACACCATCATCGACGACTGGGAAGGCCAGGTGAACGCCTGGCCCCTGGACGAAGGCCTGATCGACTACGTCGACAAGAGCTACGAGCACGCCCTGGGCAACCCGGCGGCCAACGCCAACATCATCGCCAACACCGAGATCCAGGTCGGCGAAGACAAGATCGACGTCAAGGACATCACCCCCGAGAAGCTCGCCACCCTCAACGAGCTGGGCGGCTCGGAGGCCAACGTCGCCACCGGCTACCATGCCATCGAGTTCCTGCTCTGGGGCCAGGACCTCAATGGCACAGGCCCAGGCGCGGGCAACCGTCCGGCTTCCGACTACCTGGAAGGCAAGGGTGCCACGGGCGGCCACAACGACCGTCGCCGCGCCTACCTGAAAGCGGTTACCGACCTGCTGGTCAAGGACCTCGAGGAGATGGTCGGCAACTGGGCGCCGAACGTCGCCGACAACTACCGCGCCACCCTCGAGGGCGAGCCGGCCAACGACGGCCTGCGCAAGATGCTGTTCGGCATGGGCAGCCTGTCGCTGGGCGAGCTGGCCGGCGAGCGCATGAAGGTCTCGCTGGAAGCCAACTCGCCGGAAGACGAGCACGACTGCTTCAGCGACAACACCCACTACTCGCACTTCTACGACGCCAAGGGCATCCGCAACGTCTACCTGGGCGAGTACACCCGTGTCGACGGTACCAAGCTGAGCGGCCCGAGCCTGTCGTCGCTGGTGGCCAAGGCCGACCCGGCCACCGACGCCACCCTCAAGGCCGACCTGGAAGCCACCGAGGCCAAGATCCAGGTGATCGTCGATCACGCCCTCAAGGGCGAGCACTACGACCAGCTGATCGCCGCCGACAACGCCGCCGGCAACCAGATCGTGCGTGACGCCATCGCCTCGCTGGTCAAGCAGACCGGCGCGATCGAGCAGGCCGCGGGCAAGCTGGGCATCGACAACCTGAACCCGGATACCGCCGATCACGAGTTCTGATCAGCGTCGTGGTTCAGCAGAGGCGGCCTTCGGGCCGCCTTTTTGTTTTCCAGCAACACCACCGCCCCCTTGTAGGAGCGGCCTTGTGCCGCGAAAGGGCTGCAACGCAGCCCCGGCAGTTTCTGCATCAGCTCCGAAATCCCGGGGCCGCTTCGCGGCCCTTTCGCGGCACAAGGCCGCTCCTACCGATAGGCCAACTGACATCGATTTCATCCAGCAATTGCAAATTGCTCTTATTCAAACATCCCTGGCCTGATAAGCTTGCACGCCGGTTTTTCGCCCA
>Ga0247820_10000783_pt1 | contig 17609 bp, 14 predicted proteins | sample 13C_Glucose_Day1_2_FD_192480 | JGI IMG/M metagenome (GOLD analysis project Ga0247820, IMG submission 192480) | Soil microbial communities from agricultural site in Penn Yan, New York, United States - 13C_Glucose_Day14 | ecosystem: Environmental > Terrestrial > Soil > Agricultural land | place...
GACTGGGAATGTGAAGTGGTTCAACGATGCCAAGGGTTATGGCTTCATTCAGCGCGAAGGTGGTGCGGACGTGTTCGTCCACTATCGGGCTATCCGCGGTGAGGGGCATCGCACCCTGGTCGAAGGGCAGCAGGTCGAGTACGCCCTCGTGCAAGGCCAGAAAGGCCTGCAGGCCGAGGACGTGGTAGGGCTCTGAGCCTCGCGGCTGTACGCTCAAGCTGCAAGTTGACCGTGGAACTTGCAGCCTGATGCGAACGCCTTCAGTTCGTGCGCCAGGTGATTTCCTGTTCACCGTCGGCGCTGATGCGGATCCAGCGATCGGCATCTTCTTCCCCGTCTTCCTCCGCCCAGCTGCCAGGCGCACAGCGCACTTCGACGTTGAGCGCGGCGAATGCCGCACGGGCGCAGGCGATGTCGTCGGCCCACGGGGTCTGGTCGCTTTCCAGGTACAGGCTGTTCCATTTCCCCACAGCTTTCGGTAACCAGGTGACCGGAATGTTACCGGCCATGCACTTGAAGGTCTGGCCTTTCTGCTTCCATTCGCTGCACGGGCCCAGGGCCTGGGCGAGCCAGTCGGCGATCTGCTTGTGATCGACGTCGTCGTCCTTGAGGTAGATCTCGATATCGGGTTGACGCATGGGGGGCTCCAGTGTGCTCAGTCTTGGCGCACGAAATAGTCATAACGCATGGAAACGGTGACCTCAAAGGGTTCGGGCTGGTCGATCACCCGTGCGCGCTTCTCGGCGCTGGCACGCCAGCCGTGCGGGGTCATGGCCAGCAGGTCGGCGCGGGCCTTGGCGTCGGCCAGGCTCAGGCGGAACTCGAGGATCTCGCCGTGGGCGTGGGCCATGCCCTCGGGGACCAGGGCCAGGTGCTTGTCGTCGGCGTACGGGCGCACTTCATCGTAGAGCACCTCGCGCAGTTCCATCAGGTGGCCGCTGGTCGGTCCGACCCGCATCAGGCCGCCGCCGGGGGCGAGCAGGCGCCTGGCCTCCTGCCAGTCGAGCGGGCTGAACACGCTGGCGATGAAGCCGCAACTGGCATCGGCCATGGGCACGCGGGCCATGCTGGCGACCATCCAGGTCACCTCGGGGGCGCGGCGGCAGGCGCGCTTGACCGCCTCGCGGGAGATATCCAGGGCGTAGCCGTCGGCGGCCGGCAGGGCCTGGGCGATCTGCGCGGTGTAGTAGCCTTCGCCGCAGCCGATGTCCAGCCAGGCCTGTGGCTGGCGCTCGGCAGCCAGTTGCGCCAGGCGGTGCGCTACCGGGGCGTAGTGGCCGGCGTCGAGGAAATCGCGGCGGGCTTCGACCATGGCCTGGTTGTCGCCCGGATCGCGGCTGTTCTTGTGCTGCACCGGCAGCAGGTTCAGGTAGCCCTGGCGGGCGCGGTCGAAACGGTGGCCGGCGGGGCAGGCCACGCCATTGTCGAGTTGCGCCAGCGGCGCCTGGCAGAGAGGGCAGGAGAGCATCAGGCGAGCAACCGTACCAGGGTCTGGTAGTAGATCTCGGTCAGCAGGTCGAGGTCGCTGGCCAGGATGCGTTCGTCCACCTGGTGGATGGTGGCGTTGACCGGGCCGAGCTCGACCACCTGGGTGCCCATGGTGGCGATGAAGCGGCCGTCGGAGGTACCGCCGCTGGTCGATGGGCGGGTTTCGCGACCGGTGACCGCCTTGATGCTCGACGATACCGCATCGAGCAGGTCGCCCGGCTCGGTGAGGAACGGCAGGCCCGACAGCGCCCAGTCGATGTTCCATTCCAGCTGATGCTTGTCGAGGATTGCCGCGACGCGCTGCTGCAGGCCTTCGACCGTCGATTCGGTGGAGAAGCGGAAGTTGAACAGCGCGGTCAGCTCGCCCGGGACCACGTTGGTGGCGCCGGTACCGGAGTTGAGGTTGGAGATCTGGAAGCTGGTCGGCGGGAAGAACGCGTTGCCTTCGTCCCAGTGCTCGGCGGCAAGTTCCGCCAGGGCCGGCGCGGCCAGGTGGATCGGGTTGCGCGCCAGGTGTGGGTAGGCCACGTGGCCTTGCTTGCCGCGCACGGTCAGCTTGGCGCCAAGTGAGCCGCGACGGCCGTTCTTGACCACGTCACCGAGCAGGGTGGTGCTGGACGGTTCGCCGACGATGCACCAGTCCAGGCGTTCGTTGCGTGCCTTGAGGCGCTCGACCACGGCCTTGGTGCCATGGTGGGCCGGGCCTTCCTCGTCGCTGGTGATCAGGAAGGCGACCTTGCCGCGGTGGTTCGGGTAATCGTGCACGAAGCGCTCGCTGGCTACCACCATGGATGCCAGGCTGCCCTTCATGTCGGCGGCGCCACGGCCGCAGAGCATGCCGTCGGCATCGATCAGCGCCTCGAACGGTTCATGCTGCCACTGTTGCACCGGGCCGGTGGGGACCACGTCGGTGTGGCCGGCGAAGCACAGCACCGGGCCGTCCTGGGTGCCATGGCTGGCCCAGAAGTTGTCGACGTCCTCGATGCGCATCGGCTCGAGCTGGAAGCCGACGGCGCCCAGGCGGTTCATCATCTGGGTCTGGCAATCGGCATCGACCGGGGTGACCGAGGGGCGACGGATCAGGTCGCAGGCCAGTTGCAGGGTAGGCGAGAGCTCGGCTGGGGCCGTCATTGAAGGACTCCGGGGCAAGGCAAGGCGGGGAAACTGAGGGGCGTTATCTTATATCAAACCATGGTGGAATGGGGCCGCGTTACGGCCCTTTCGCGGCACAAGGCCGCTCCTACAAAGACCGCGCTGCCTGTGTAGGAGCGGCCTTGTGCCGCGAAAGGGGCGCAACGCGCCCCCGGCGGTCTCAAGCCTGTTGTGGCTCTGCAACCTTCTCGGCGGGCTTGGGCAACGACGACAGCAACGCCATCACCAGCGCCGCCAGGTACGGCAACGACTGCACCAGCAACATCACCACCCAGAAGCGCATGTCCGAACTCGGCAGCCCCTGCACCAGGTAGATCCCCAGCGCCGCGCCCCACAGCAGCAACATGATGAACAGCTCTTCTCGGGCTTCGGAGATCGCCACCAGCACACCGTGGCTGTCGGCATTCTTCGGTGTGCGGAAAAACGGCATGCTGCTGGTGAAGAAACCGTACAGCACCGCCTTGGCAATGGTGTGCGACAGCGCCAGCCCCGCCAGCGCTGCAGCGAAGGCATCTTTCATGTTGACCCCCACCGCGCGGCGGTAGAGGAAGACGATCTTGCCGACCTTGAAGAAGAACAGCGCCAGCGGCGGAATGGCGAACATCATCAGCGGCGGGTCGACCCGGTGCGGCACGATGATCATCGCCGCCGACCACAGCAGCGCGCCGACGGTGAAGAAGATGTTCATGCCGTCGGCGATCCATGGCAGCCAGCCGGCCAGGAAGTGGTAGCGCTGGCCGCGGGTCAGCTCGCTGCCCTTGCCGCGCAGCAGGGCGCCGGCGTGGTGCTTGATGATCTGGATGGCGCCATAGGCCCAGCGGAAACGCTGTTTCTTGAAGTCGATGAAGGTGTCGGGCATCAGGCCCTTGCCGTAGCTGTTATGGGCATAGGCTGCCGACAGACCCTTCTCGAACACGCGCAGGCCAAGCTCGGCATCCTCGCAGATGCACCACTCGGCCCAGCCCAGCTCCTCGAGCACGCTGCGCCTGGTCATGGTCATGGTGCCGTGCTGGATGATCGCGTCACGGTCGTTGCGGGTGACCATGCCGATATGGAAGAAGCCCTTGTATTCGCTGTAGCACAGCTTCTTGAAAGCGCTCTCGTGCTGGTCGCGGTAGTCCTGGGGCGATTGCACCACGGCGATCTTCGGGTCGGCAAAGTGCGGCACCATGTGCTTGAGCCAGTTGCGATCGACACAGTAGTCCGAGTCGATCACCGCGATCACCTCGGCGTCCTTGGCCGTGTGCGGGATCAGGTAGTTCAGCGCGCCACCCTTGAAACCGGCCAGCGGCGCGACATGGAAGAACCTGAAGCGCTCGCCGAGCTTTTCGCAGTGGGCCTTGAGCGGCTCCCACACGGCCGGGTCCTTGGTGTTGTTGTCGATCACCAGCACTTCGTAGTCCGGGTAGTCCAGCGCGGCGAGGGCGTCGAGGGTCTGCTTCACCATCTCCGGCGGTTCGTTGTAGCACGGCACGTGCACCGAGACCTTGGGCCGGTAGGCGCTGTCGCCCTGCACGGGCAGGAACTCCCGCCGTCGCTTGTGAATCCACACCGCCTCGGCCAGTTCATGGGCCTCGGTCAGCAGCACGATGAACACCCCGAGGGCGCCCAGCGCCAGCAGCACGCCCACGGTGAGGCTGAACCAGGTGCTGTACTGCTGGCTGTAGTCATAGGCGATCCACACCAGCACCGACCCGCACAGGAAGGTGATGAAGGTGAGGAAGGTGCGCCCGCGCTGGCGCAGGGCCGAGCCGTCGATCAACAGGATGGCCAGGGCGATCATCGCCAGCACCACCGAGGCCACGGCCAGGGCGCGCCATTGCGGGATCGCCACGATCGGGCCCTCGAAGTTGAATTTCTGCTGGCGCTCGGCGTTGTACACGCCCCAGTAGGCGCCCACCGAGCCTTCGTCGCTGGCCTTCCACGGCTGATCGTAGGCTTCGATGACGAAATAGTTGTAGCCGCGGCGGTTGAGGGTGTTGACCAGGGTGCGCAGGTAGATGGCCTGGTCGGCCTGGGTGGCGTCGGCGCCGCCGCGCATGCGGCCGTTGCTTGGCCAGCCGACCTCGGACAACAGCAGCGGCTTGCGCGGGAACTGCTTGCGCAGCTCGCGGGCACGGTCGAGGACGAACTGCACCGAGTCCTTCATGGGCACGAACTCCCAGTAGGGCAGGATGTGCGCGGCGACCAGGTCGACGTGTTTAGCCAGTTCCGGGTGCTCCTTCCAGATGTGCCACTGCTCACTGGTGGTCACCGGCACCTTGACCGCGGCGCGGACCCGGTCCAGGTATCCGATCAGTTGCTCGGCGGTGACTTCCTCGCGGAACAATGCTTCGTTGCCGACCACTACCCGCACCACGCTGCGCGAGGTGTTGGCCAGGCCGATGGCCTTTTCGATCTCCCGCTCATTGCGTTCCTGATCGTTGCTGATCCAGATCCCCAGGGTGACACGCAGGCCAAGCTCTTCGGCCAGGCGCGGCACCTCGGCCTGGGTACCCTCGACGGTGTAGATACGGATGTTGTCGGTCAGCTTGTTCAGTTGCTCGAGGTCCTGGCGGATCTCGTCCTCGCTGGGGTATTGGCCCTTCTGTGGGCTCTGGCCGAGACGGAACGGCGAGTAGGAGAAACCGGAAATCTGTTCCGGCCAGGCGGGGGCGGATACCGGGCGGTTGATCAAGGCCCAGAACCCGGTGAACAGCGCGGCGATGGCCAGGACCACCACCAGGTTGAGACCGAATTTACGTGATGACATAGGTGTTCGAGGTTCCGAAGAGGGGAGCGAGGCGTCGCCGCTGGGGCGTGGGTCCTACGGATTCCGGGGAAGGTAATCCGTTGGATTGTCGACAGAGGATGTAGTTCTCAGTCCGCCTGGCTGTCGTCCAGATATAGTTGCTTGATAGGACATTAAAGCAGGCATGGCAGGATTTTTTCCAATCCGTGGCCGCTCTGGCACGCCCAGGTGGCGTGATCGGGCCGTGCGCTATGCCCGCGAGCCCATGGCTTGGCCTATAATGCGCGCCGGTTTTTTCGGGGTATCAGCATGAGCACAGAAGATCCACGCTTCGCCGGCGTCGCCCGGCTCTACGGCGACGACGGCTTGCAGCGCCTGAGTCAGGCCCATGTGGCCATCGTCGGCATTGGCGGGGTTGGCTCGTGGGCGGCCGAGGCCCTGGCCCGCAGCGGCGTGGGCGAGATCAGCCTGTTCGACCTGGACGATGTCTGCGTGAGCAACACCAACCGTCAGGCCCATGCCCTTGAAGGCCAGGTCGGCCGAGCCAAGGTCGAGGTGATGGCCGAGCGCCTGCGGGCGATCAACCCAGCCTGCACGGTGCATGCGGTGGCCGATTTCGTCACCCGCGAGACCATGGCTGAGTACATCACCGAGCAGATGGACTGCGTGATCGACTGCATCGACAGCGTGATGGCCAAGGCGGCGCTGATCGCCTGGTGTCGCCGTCGCAAGATCGCCATCGTCACCACCGGTGGTGCCGGCGGGCAGATCGACCCGACCCAGATCCAGCTTGGCGACCTCAACAAGACCTTCAACGACCCGTTGGCTTCACGGGTACGCTCGACCCTGCGGCGTGACTACAACTTCTCGCGCAACACCAGCCGCAACTATGGCGTGCCATGCGTGTTCTCCAGCGAACAACTGCGCTACCCCAAGGGGGATGGCAGCGTGTGCCTGCAGAAGAGCTTTGTCGGTGAAGGCGTGCGCCTGGACTGCGCCGGTGGATTCGGCGCGGTGATGATGGTGACCGCGACCTTCGGCATGGTCGCGGCGAGCAAGGCCGTGGAGAAACTGGTGGCCGGCGCACGCCGGCCTTCTGAGCGGATCAAGCCTGAATAAATGGGGCCCTTCGCGGGTAAACCCGCTCCCACAGGTCTTGCACACTTCCTGTGGGAGCGGGTTTACCCGCGAAGAGGGCAGCACCGATTCAACGGTTAGACACCAGCTCCGCCATCTTCAGCAACACCGCATGCAGCCCATTGCTGCGTGACGGCGACAACTGCCGCTCCAGCCCCAACTGGGTAAACCAGGCGCTCAGGTCCAACCCCATCAGTTGATCGCTGGCCAAGCCTTGCACCCGCACCAGCAGAAGCGCCAGCAAGCCCCGCAGCATCCGCGCATCGCTGCCGGCCTTGAACCGCCATTGGCCGTCATCTTGCACCGCCACCAGCCATACCAGGCTTTCGCAACCGTGCACGCGGTTGTCCTCGGTCTTCTCCGCATCCGTCAAAGGCTCAAGGCGATCCCCCCACTGCATCAGCAACCGCGCCCGCTGCTCCCACCCGCGCGCCTGCTGGAAACTCTCCAGCGCCTGGCTGGCCTCGGCCGACAGGCTCATCGCAGCAGCTCCAGGCCCTGGTCGAGCGCCTCGAAGAAACGTTGCAGGTCGTCGCTGTCGGAATAGAGCCCCAACGACACGCGGATCGCGCCGTCCAGGCCCAGGTGCCTGAGCAGCGGCATGGCGCAATGATGCCCGGCGCGCACGGCGATGCCCTGTTCGGTCAGCAGGTGGGCAATATCGGCGTTGTGCACCCCATCGATGACGAAACTGGCCAGCGCCACCTGGGGCGCGCCGAGCAGACGAACCCCCTCGCGATCAGCCAGACCGCGTACCAGATGCTGGTGCAGGGTGGCCTCATGGGCAACCACCGCGTTGGCATCGAGGCTGGCCAGGTAATCCAGGGTGGCGCCCAGTCCGATGACGCCCGCGATCGGCGGCGTGCCGGCTTCGAAGCCCAGCGGTGCCGGGCGGAAGCTGGCCTCCTGGTAGTCCGTCAACTGCACCATCTCGCCGCCGTACTGCCAGTGGCGCAGCAGTGCCAGCGCCTGCTGGCGGCCGTACAGCACGCCCACGCCATCCGGGCCGTAGAGCTTGTGGCTGGAAAACACATAGAAGTCGCAGTCCAGTTGCTGCACGTCGTGGCGACCATGGACCACGCCTTGCGCGCCATCGACCACGCTCAGCGCGCCTTGGGCTCGGGCATGGGCCAGCAACGGTGCCAGCGGCTGCCAGGTTCCCAGCACATTGGACAACTGGCTGATCGCCAGCAAGCGGGTGCGCGGGCCGATCAGTTGCAGGGCCTGTTCCAGGTCGACATGCCCCAGGTCGTTCACCGGCAGGATCACCAGGCGCAGTTGACGTCGATGCGCCAGTTGTTGCCAGGGCAGCAGGTTGGCGTGGTGTTCCAGGGCGCTGACGGCGATTTCGTCACCGGCCTCGAAGCGGTGCTCCAGGCCATAGGCCAGAAGGTTCAGGGCCGAGGTGGCGCCGTGGGTGAAAACGATCTGCCGCGAGTCGGCGGCATTGAGCCAGGCGGCGACCTTGTCGCGGGTACCCTCGAAGGCCTGGGTGGCCAGGGCGCCGGGCAGGTGCTGGGCGCGGTGCACGTTGGCGGCGCCATGGCCATAGTAATGGCTCAGGGCATCCAGCAAGGCCTGGGGCTTCTGGGTGGTGGCGGCGCTGTCCAGGTAGGTCTGGTGCTGCCGTTGCAGGGCGGCGATGGCGGGGAAATCGGCGCGCCAGGGAGAGGGCTGGAACATGTTAGCGGGGCCTGGAATAAAAATCGGGTCTGCCCACAAGCAACGCCTGGGAGCAGACCCGATCTTATCACTTCAAACCCGGGCAGGTTCTCAGTTGTGCGCGTGCAGCGCCTCGTTCAGTTCGATGGCCGACTTGTGGGTCTTGCACTCCACTGCGCCATTGAGCGAGTTGCGACGGAACAGCAGGTCGGTCTGGCCGGCCAGGTCGCGGGCCTTGACCACCTTGACCAGCTGGTTGTTCTCGTCCAGCAGGTTCACCTTGGTGCCAGCGGTGATGTACAGGCCGGCCTCGACGGTGTTGCGGTCGCCCAGCGGGATGCCGATGCCAGCGTTGGCGCCGATCAGGCAGCCTTCGCCGACCTTGATGACGATGTTGCCGCCACCGGACAGGGTGCCCATGGTCGAGCAGCCGCCGCCCAGGTCCGAGCCCTTGCCGACGAACACGCCGGCGGAGACACGGCCTTCGATCATGCCCGGGCCTTCGGTACCGGCGTTAAAGTTGACGAAGCCTTCGTGCATGATGGTGGTGCCTTCGCCGATGTAGGCGCCCAGGCGCACACGGGCGGTGTCGGCGATGCGCACGCCGGCCGGCACGACGTAGTCGGTCATCTTCGGGAACTTGTCCACCGAGAACACTTCCAGCAGTTCGCCTTTCAGGCGTGCTTCCAGTTGCAGCTCGGCCAGCTCGGCCAGGTCGACCGCGCCCTGGTTGGTCCAGGCGACGTTCGGCAGCAGCGGGAAGATGCCGGCCAGCGATACGCCGTGCGGCTTGACCAGGCGGTGCGACAGCAGGTGCAGCTTGAGGTAGGCCTCGGGGGTGGAGGTCAGCGCGCCGTCTTCGGCCAGCAGGGTGGCGACCAGCGGCTTGTGGCTCTCGGCCAGGCGGGTCAGTAGCGCGGCCTGGGCGGCATCGACGCCCTTGAGCGCGTCGGCCAGCTGGGCGGCCTGGGCGGTGGTGAAGGCGATGGCCTGGTTGCCCCCTTCATAGCCCAGTACCGGTGCAACGGCCGCGACCAGTTCGGCGGACGGCTTGAGCACAGGCTGTGCGTAGAAGACTTCCAGCCAGGCGCCCTGGCGGTTCTGGGTGCCGACACCGAAGGCCAGGCTGAACAGCGATTGAGACATGCGATTACCTCGTACGAAATTGGGATGGAGCGTAATGCGGGATCAGGTCAGCGCCGCGGCGTACAGGTCGGGCTTGAAGCCGACCAGCGTGCGCTCGCCGAGGTCGAGCACCGGGCGCTTGATCATCGACGGTTGGGCGAGCATCAATTCGACGGCCTTGGCCTGGTCGAGATCGGCCTTGCTGGCGTCATCGAGCTTGCGGAAGGTGGTCCCGGCGCGGTTCAGCACGACTTCCCAGCCGTGCTCGTCGCACCAGCGGTTCAGGCTGTCGCGGTCGATGCCCTGGGTCTTGTAGTCGTGGAAGTCGAAGCCGATGGCCTTGTCTTCAAGCCAGGTGCGGGCCTTTTTCATGGTGTCGCAGGCTTTGATGCCGTAGAGAGTGTAAGCCATTGAATGCCTGGGGCAGCCTGGTCGGGCCGGGCGTCCCCGATGCTCCTTGAAGATTGGGTGGGCCGATTATGCGGCATCGATGGGGCTGGCGCCACGGCTGCGGGCTGGAAGGCCACGCCGATGTGTTTCACCGCTTCTCGCGTAGCATTGTGTTACATATTCACGGCCAGGCTGCGACTATCGTGCAGCGGTCCACGATAGCGCGTCCCCGCTAACATATTGTTTCAATGGCGATGTTTCGCCTCGCTGTGGTTTCTCCGATCAAACAGGAAGCTTGCCGATGCAGTCAGCCTATACCGTCCTTATCCTGCTGATGCTGGTGAGCGTGTCAAAACTGGTCGGGCGGGTGCTGCCGCTGCCCTTGCCGCTGGTGCAGATCGGCGCCGGCGCCTTGCTGGCCTGGCCGACCCTGGGGCTGCACGTGGCGCTGGACCCTGAGCTGTTCCTGTTCCTGTTCCTGCCGCCGCTGCTGTTCGCCGACGGCTGGCGCATGCCCAAGCGCGAACTGTGGCGCATCCGCGGACCGGTGGTGGCGCTGGCGGTGGGGCTGGTGCTGTTCACCGTGGTCGGGGCCGGCTACTTCATCCACTGGTTGCTGCCGAGCATTCCGCTGGCGGTGGCCTTCGCCCTGGCGGCGGTGCTGTCGCCCACCGACGCCGTGGCCGTGTCGGCCATCGCCCAGGACCGTCTGCCGACACCGCTGATGCACATGCTTCAGGGCGAGGCGCTGATGAACGACGCCTCGGGCCTGGTGACCTTCAAGTTCGCCCTGGTGGCGGCGATAACCGGGGTATTCTCGTTGACCGAGGCCAGCCTGACTTTCGTCCTGGTCGCCCTTGGTGGCCTGGCGGTGGGGGTGGCGTTGAGCTGGCTGGTCGGGCGCCTGCGCATGTGGATGATCACCCGTGGCTGGGACGACCCGGCCACCCACGTGGTGTTCATGCTGCTGCTGCCCTTTGCCGCCTACGTGCTCGCTGAGCGCCTCGGCGTGTCCGGCATTCTCTCGGCGGTGGCCGCCGGGATGATGCAGAGCTGGCTGGACCTGCTGCCCCGGCAGACCAGCACCCGCCTGCTCAACCGCAGTGTCTGGTCGCTGCTGGAGTTCGCCTTCAACGGGCTGATCTTCCTGCTGCTGGGCCTGCAACTGCCGGACATCATCAAGGCGGTGGTGAGCGACGAGGCTGCCGTGTGGTCGACCCTGGCCTGGCGCTGCCTGGATGTGGTGGCAATCTTCGCCACGCTGGTGCTGTTGCGGTTCATCTGGGTGCAGAGCATCTGGCGAGCTATCGGCGTGGTTAGACGCTGGCGTGGCAAGCCCGCGCTGGTGCTGATGCCGACTGCGCGCTCGTGCTGGTTGCTGACCCTGGGCGGCGTACGCGGCGCGGTGACCCTGGCGGGCGTGATGTCGGTGCCGCTGCTGATCGGCGCGGGCAAGGCGTTCCCCGAGCGCGACCTGCTCATCTTCATCGCCGCCGGGGTGATACTGCTGTCGCTGGTCAGCGCCTGCATTGCCTTGCCGATCCTGCTGCGCGGCGTGACCAAGAGCCCGGACGAGCGCTTGCACCAGGAAGTGCAGGAGGCCTGGCGACGCACGGCAGAGGCGGCGATCCATGCGCTCGAGGCCGAGGAGGTGATCGATGCCAACGCGCCGCAGGATGCCGCCCAGGCGACTCTGGCCACCGAGCTCAAGGCGCGGCTGATGGCCGAGTACCGCGATGAGCTGGACAGCTACAACGACAGCGCCGAGGCCAGGGCGCTGGCCGAGCAGATGGATCAGCTGGAGCGTCGTTTGCGCCTGCACGCCCTGCGTGCGCAACGGCTGGAACTGTACGAGCTGCATCGCCAACACTTGGTGGGGGACGAAGTGGTGCGCCAGGTGCTGGGCGAGCTGGACCTGAGCGAGGCCAATCTCGGGCAGGTCCGCTAGTTACTTGCACGAAGCCGGATAGACCAGGTGCATGAAGCGCTTGTCCTTCTTGCTTATTTTCAGGTTATGGCTGCGCTTGAAGCCATGGTGCGTGAGCTTCTGCCTGATGCGGTAATGCATGATCGACTGGCTGTCATAGGGCAGGATGAGCAGGTCGCTGTTGTCGGGCAGTGGCAGGAACTGAGTGGCGAGGTCCTCTTCGATCAGCTCGTCGAGGTCATCCGGGTTGTTGGCGTCGTCGACCAGGAGCACGGCCAGCAACTGGCGCAACGCGTCCAGGTCCCAGGGGATGTTGGCTTGTGGGTGCTGGTGCTCGTGCTCCATGCCCAATGCGTGCCCGAACTCATGCAATACGTACGACTCGAACAACGGGTCCGACAGCTTGACCCCCAATGCCATGGTGGCGCCGTCCACTTCCAGGGCCTGGTTGCCCAGGAAACTGAAATTCACGCCTTCCTGCACATCGGTCTGGATGCGGATCTCGGCTTCGTTGACGTTGTTGTCGAGGGGTTCGAATGTCAGGTTGGCGTATTTCAGCCATTGGCACGCGGTGTCGAAGATCGCTTTCTTGAGCCACGGGCAGGGCGTACCGATGAACGAGATCCTCAGCGTCTGGCCTGGGCGCCAGAACACGGAATGATCGGCCACCGAGCGCTTCTTGCGCGGCTTCATCGCTTGGGGCGGTTGCAGCTTCTGGCGTAGGCGGTAGGTCGCGTTTGCCACGAGAACATCGGACATCGTTGTGCACCTTCAGGGGTTGAGAGGTGCCAACTATCGGTCGCCAGCGTTCTGCACCGACGGTACTTAATGCTTGCCTCGATTGAGATTGCGCCCCCCTGTGAGGAGGGGCGCCTGCCATCAGCGGCCCAGGAACGCGCGAATCCGCTCGGCCGCCTCGATGCACTCGGCCAGCGGCGCGACCAGCGCCATGCGCACGCGCCCAGCGCCCGGATTGACCCCGTCCACTTCGCGGGAGAGGTACGAACCCGGCACCACGGTCACATGCTCGGCCTCGAACAGGTCGCGGGTGAAGTCGGCGTCGCTGCCTGGCACCTTGGCCCACAGGTAGAAGCTGCCGTCCGGGCGTTGCACATCGAGCACTGGCTGCAGGATGTCGAGCACGGCATCGTACTTGGCGCGGTACTGGTCGCGGTTGTCGCGCACATGGGCCTCGTCCTGCCAGGCGGCGATGCTGGCCAGCTGGGTCTGCACCGGCATGGCGCAACCATGGTAGGTGCGGTACAGCAGGAACGGCTTGATGATCGCGGCGTCGCCCGCGACGAAGCCCGAACGCAGCCCCGGCAGGTTGGAGCGCTTGGACAGGCTGTGGAACACCACGCAGCGCTTGAAGTCATGGCGGCCCAGCTGCGCGCAGGCGCTGAGCAGGCCCGGTGGTGGCGCGTCCTCGTCGAAGTACAGCTCGCTGTAGCACTCATCGGCGGCGATCACGAAGTCGTGCTCGTCGGCCAGGGCGATCAGCTTTTTCAGGGTGTCCATCGGCACCAGGGCGCCGGTGGGGTTGCCCGGGGAGCACAGGAACAGGATCTGGCAACGTTTCCAGACGTCGGCCGGCACGGCGTCGAAGTCGGGGTTGAAACCGTTGTTTTCCAGGCAGGGCAGGTAGTGCGGGGTGGCGCCCGCCAGCAGGGCCGCGCCTTCGTAGATCTGGTAGAACGGGTTGGGGCTGACCACCAGGCCATCTGCCGAGCGATCGACCACGGCCTGGGTGAAGGCGAACAGCGCCTCGCGGGTGCCGTTGACCGGCAGGATATGGCGGTCGGCGTCCAGCCAGCCGGCCGGCACGCTGAAGCGCCGTTCGCACCACTGGCCGATGGCCTGGCGCAGGGCCGGCAGGCCCAGGGTGCTGGGGTAGACCGCCAGCTTGTCGAGGTTGTCAGCCATGGCCTTGGCGACGAAGGCCGGCGATTCATGCTTCGGCTCGCCGATCGACAGGGCGATCGGGTTTTTGTCCGTCGCCGGCTTCACGCTCCCCAGCAGGGCACGCAGTTTCTCGAACGGGTAGGGCTGGAGCTGGGTCAGTGCTGGGTTCATTGGCGCAAGGTCTCGTTATCGTCAAAAGGTCATGCGGGTGGGGCTGGCATCGCTGGCCTGGCCGGCCTGCAACTGCTGGACGATGGCCTCCTGCAGGCGGCTGCACAGCTGCGGGTCGGACAGCGGCTGGTTGTCGGCGTCGGTGATGAAGAACACGTCCTCCACGCGCTCGCCGAGAGTGGCGATCTTGGCGTTCTGCAGCGAGATGTCGAACTCCAGGAAGATCCGCCCGATCCGCGCCAGCAGGCCGGGCCGGTCCGGGGCGGTGATCTCGAGGATGGTCACCGGGCGCTGGGCATCGTTGAGAATGGTCACCTGCGGTGGGAAATCGAAGTGCTTGAGCTGGCGCGGGACCCGGCGCTGGATGATCGCCGGGTAGTCCTCGGGGGTGCGTAGCGCTTCGGTCAGGCCATCGCGGATCTGCCTGACCCGCTGTGGGTTGTCGCCGATCGAGCCGCCGTCGTTGTCGAGCACGATATAGGTGTCGAGGGTGAACTGGCTGCTCGAGGTGATGATCCGGGCGTCGTGGATGTTCAGGTTGAGCTGGGCCATGGCGGCCACGGTCACGGCGAAGAAATCGTGCTGGTCGGGGGCGTAGATGAAGATCTGCGTGCCGCCCTCGAACTCGCGCTGGGTGGTTTCCTTGATCAGCACCAGCGGCCCGCCGTCGGCCGGCTGCTGGAGGATCGCGTCGCTGTGCCAGGCCACGTCGGCAGCGTTGTGCTTGAGGAAGTAGTCGTCACCCAGTTGCGACCAGAGTTGCTCGACGTCGTCCGGGTCGGTGCCTTCGCGCACCAGGATGTCGAGTGCGGCGCTCTGGGTCTGGCGGATCTGCTCCTCGCGGTCCAGCGGGTTTTCCAGGCCCCGGCGCAGGGCGCGCTTGGTCTCGGTGTAGAGCTGGCGCAAGAGGCTCGCCCGCCAGGAGTTCCACAGGCTGGGGTTGGTGGCGTTGATGTCGGCCACGGTCAGCACGTAGAGGTAGTCCAGGCGCGTCTCGTCGCCCACGTGCAGGGCGAAGTCGTTGATCACCTGCGGGTCGGAGAGGTCCTTGCGCTGGGCAGTGGTAGACATCACCAGGTGGTTCTGCACCAGCCAGACGATCAGCCGGCTGTCCCAGGCCGGCAGCTGGTGACGCGCGCAAAAGGCTTGTGCGTCCACTGCGCCCAGCTCGGAATGGTCGCCCTGGCGACCCTTGCCGATGTCGTGGTAGAGGCCGGCCAGGTAGATCAGCTCGGGCTTGGGCAGGCGACCCATGAGCTTGCTGGCCAGCGGGAATTTCTCGGAAACCGGGGTGTACTGCAGCTTGCGCAGGTGTTTGATCAGGTTGAGGGTGTGCGCATCGACTGTATAGATGTGGAACAGGTCGTGCTGCATCTGCCCGACGATCAGGCCGAACTCCGGCAGGTAGCGGCCGAGGATGCCGTAGCGGTTCATCCGTCGCAGGTTGCGGTGTATGCCGATCTCGCATTTGAACAGCTCGATGAACAGGCTGGTGTTGCGGATATCGTTGCGGAACTTGTCGTCGATCAGGTGGCGGTGCTCGCGCAGCAGGCGCACAGTGTCGGCGCGCACCCCCTTGATCTCGGGGTGCTGCGCCATCAGCACGAAGATTTCCAGCATGGCGAACGGGGTGCGCCGGAAAACATTCGGGTTGACCGCTTCTATATAGCCGTCGTGCAGGCGGAAGCGCGCGTTCAGTGGCTGGGTGGCGCCACTGTCATCATCGGCGAGGATCACTTCCTCGAAGTGCTGGATGATCAGGTCGCACAGCTGGCTGATGCTCATCACCACCCGGTAGTACTGCTGCATGAACTGTTCGATGGCGCGCTTGGGGTTGTCGTCGGTGTAGCCCAGCAGCGCGGCGATGCTGCGCTGGTGGTCGAACAGCAGACGGTCCTCGGCACGCCCGGCGAGCATGTGCAGGGCATAGCGCACGCGCCAGAGGAAGGCCTGGGACGAGGCCAGCAGTTCGTTCTCGCTTTCCAGCAGGAAGTCCTCGCCGGCCAGGGCGTGCAGGTTCAGGGTGCCGTACTGGCGTCGGGCCACCCAGAGCACCGTCTGGATGTCGCGCAGGCCGCCCGGCCCGCCCTTGACGTTGGGCTCGAGGTTGTACTCGGTGTCGTTGTACTTGTGGTGGCGGGCCTTGAGTTCGGCACGCTTGGCCAGGAAGAACTCCTTGCTCGGCCACATGTGCGCGGTGCTGGTGGCGTCGAGCATGCGCCGACGCAGCGACTCGGGGCCGGCAATGGTGCGGCTTTCCATCAGGTTGGTGATGACCGTGAGGTCGGCCCGGGCCTGTTCGGCGCATTCGTCGATGGTGCGCACGCTCTGGCCGACTTCCAGGCCAATGTCCCACAGCAGCGTGAGGAAGCGTTCGATGGCGTCGCGGTACTGCTCGTGCTCGGCGGCGTCGAGCAGGATCAACAGGTCGATGTCCGAGAACGGGTGCAGCTCGCCACGGCCGTAGCCGCCCACCGCCACCAGGGCGATGCCGTCTGGCGCGCCCCAGCTGAACTGGTGCCAGGCCTGTTGCAGGATGTTGTCGACGAACCAGGCGCGGTCCTCGATCAGCCGGCGGATCTCGCGGCCTTCACGGAAACGCTTGTCGAGCACCTCGCCGGCCATGCGGATGGCCTTCTTGAAAGCGGCGATGGGGCTTGCCTTGAGGGCCAGTTCCGCCTGGAACTGGCCGCGGTCGAACAGCTCGGGATCCACCTGGGGCATCGAGTCGCGTTCCTGTTAGTCAGTATCAGGCCGAGGTGCGCGGGATGGTGTCGTCCTTGCGCAGGGTGAAGATCTCGTAGCCGCTGGCGGTCACCACCAGGGTGTGCTCCCACTGGGCCGAGAGCTTGCGGTCCTTGGTGATGGCGGTCCAGCCGTCGCCCAGCACCTTGGTGTCGGCCTTGCCCTGGTTGATCATCGGCTCGATGGTGAAGGTCATGCCTTCCTTGAGTTCCATGCCGGTACCGGCGCGGCCGTAGTGGAGGATCTGCGGCTCTTCGTGGAACACCTTGCCGATGCCGTGGCCGCAGAACTCGCGGACCACCGAGAAACCGTTCTTCTCGGCGTGCTTCTGGATCACTTCGCCGATGTCACCCAGGCGGCAGCCGGGCTTGACCAGCTCGATGGCCTTGTACAGGCACTCCTGGGTGACCTTGGACAGGCGCTCGGCCCATGGCGCGACGGTGCCGACATGGAACATGCGGCTGGTGTCGCCGTGGTAGCCGTCCTTGATCACGGTCACGTCGATGTTGATGGTGTCGCCGTCCTTGAGCGCCTTGTCATTGGGAATGCCGTGGCAGACCACATGGTTGATCGAGGTGCAGATCGACTTGGGGAAGCCCTTGTAGTTGAGGGGGGCGGGGATCGCCTGCTGGACGTTGACGATGTAGTCGTGGCACAGGCGGTCGAGCTCCTCGGTGGTGACGCCGGGCTTGACGTGCTCCTCGATCATTTCCAGCACTTCGGCGGCCAGGCGGCCAGCGATGCGCATCTTCTCGATGTCTTCTGCAGTCTTGATGGTGACGGTCATGAACAGGCTCTCTACGGCGCCCTGTGTGGCGCGAACAAACGGGAAAGACCGGATTCTACCAGAGCGCGGCGGCGATCTGTCGGGAGAGTCCCGTGGATCCGGTGGTCTATTGAAGGCATTCTGGCCGCAAAGCACGGGTGCTGCAAAAACCGCTGACGGACGAAGCATGATCCGGGTTCCGTTCGCGCTCGGCCTGTGGTATAAAATGCGCCGCTTTCGGGGGATGTCCTCCGTCAGCTCAAACCCACACACGTGTCGACACGATGGCCTGGGTGCCCGGTTTCCCTGGAAACACGGGTTGGTCATTGGGATACGTGGAGGCCCAACCCGACTTATCAAGGAACTATCATGTCCCAAGTCAACATGCGCGATATGCTGAAGGCCGGTGTGCA
>Ga0247820_10000784_pt1 | contig 17603 bp, 17 predicted proteins | sample 13C_Glucose_Day1_2_FD_192480 | JGI IMG/M metagenome (GOLD analysis project Ga0247820, IMG submission 192480) | Soil microbial communities from agricultural site in Penn Yan, New York, United States - 13C_Glucose_Day14 | ecosystem: Environmental > Terrestrial > Soil > Agricultural land | place...
TGCTTCAGCCATCACACTAACTTAACACCACTGACACCTCACGCAATTTAACTAGATGACTCACCGCTTGCGCGCACAAATACCGAAGGCGACATCACCGATATAGATATCCTGCGACCGTCGCCGCTCGGCATCCAACCGCGCCTGCAGGGTGTCGATCCCCACCTGCCGCGCCGTGGCCACGCCATGGGCAATGATCCGCGGCAGGCAAGCGCGGATGATCTCGCCCAGCGGGTAGGCGTTGCCGGGCGTCTGCACCAGGCATTCGGCACGCAAGTCCTCGACCATCAGGCCCGCTTCGCTGAACACACGGTGCAGGTTGAAGCCGATATGCAGGTCCGCCCCCTCATAGGCAAGCATGCGCCGCAACCATTGCTGGGCCTTGTGGTGCAAGGGGAATGATGCCTGGCTGGCCGGAGCCAGGCTGCCGTCGTGCTCCTGGAAGATCATCAACCCGCCAGGCAGCAGGGACCGGGTCATCGCCCGCAACGCCTTGGCCGGATCCGCCTGGTACATCAGTACCCGTCGCCCGACGATGGCGTCGAACAACCCAAGGGTCGCGGGTAACGCACACAGTTCGGCAGCCACGAACTCAGGTACAGCCGCCCCTTGGCGGCCTTCACGCTGGCGCGCAACCTCCAGGGCGCCAGCCGCCCGGTCGATACCCACCACCGCGCCATCACCGCCTACCAGGCCGGCCAGCAGCCAGCTCACATCGCCACTGCCGCACCCGACATCGAGCACGCGCATGCCGGGGCCGATGCCGGCATCGACCAGCAGGCGCGTGGTGAAATCCGCTTTCGCAAGTGCCATGCCATGCTCCTTCCCAGAGCGCCAGTGTGCAGAGCAAAGGGGCACACGCACAAGACTGGCCTATGCTACAGCCACACTAGACCCCGAGCATCCCCATGGTTACCGACCCACTGCTGGACAGCTGGCAGCACAACGCCCAGGCCTGGATCGAAGCCGTACGCTCCGGCGCCATCGAGTCCCGCCAGCAGGTCACCGACCAGGCGATACTCCTGGCCGTGCTCGGCCAGCAGCCCGGTCGGGTGCTGGATCTGGGCTGCGGCGAGGGTTGGCTGCTCCGTGCCCTGGCCGCACGGGGGATCGATGCGGTCGGGGTGGATGGCGATGCGACTCTTGTCGCCGCCGCACGCGCAGCAGGTTCGGCGCAGGTCCACCTGGCCAGCTATGAACAAGTGATCACAGGCGTGCAGGGCATCAACCACGAGCATGACCTGATCTGCGCCAACTTCGCCCTGCTCCAGCAAGACATCATTCCCCTGCTCACGGCCATGCGGAATCTGCTGCGGCCCGACGGCACGCTGCTGATCCAGACCCTGCACCCCTGGACGGCAGCCGCCGGCAACTACCAGGATGGCTGGCGCGAGGAGTCATTCGTCGGGTTCGCTGGCGACTGGCGCCCGATGCCATGGTACTTCCGCACCCTCGGCAGCTGGCTGAAGGCACTGGAGCTGGCGGGCTTCACCCTGGTCGAACTGCAGGAGCCGCAACATCCGCAGAGCCAGGTGCCGCAATCCCTGCTGCTGGTCGCGCGTAAAACGGCCTGACCCCTGCGGCCTCTCGTCGCAGCCTTTTCCCTCTTGGCAAATCCTGTACAGGCCTTAAAATCCCGCCTCCTTTTCGCCCGTCGCCCCAACCGGTGGCAAGCCCCCGCAAAGACCGCGTCCGTGCCTCACACATCGCGCATGTGCCACAGGCTCAACCGCCCCGCCCGGCCTTCACCCAACAGGCCCCGCGGTTGACTCTTGCCAAGCTCGCATCCCGCCCAGGCCGCACTGTACGTCGCTGTCCGGCACGTGCAGCCGAAAAGGTGCTTCTGAGCTCTTTCCAACCTTGAGGTAACTATGTCTGTGCGTTTGCTGGCGATGGCGCTGGCACCCCTGCTCGGCCTGTTCATCATTGCCCTGGGCAATGGCGTGCTGTCTTCCCTGACCACCCTGCGCCTGGGCGCCGCCGGCGAATCGGCGACCACCATCGGCGTGGTGTCCTCGGCCTACTTCATCGGCCTGACCCTGGGGGCGATCTTCAACGACCGCCTGATCCTGCGCATCGGCCATATCCGCGCCTACAGCAGCTTCGCTGCGCTGATCGGCGCGACCATCCTGCTGCAGGGCCTGTTCTACGACACCACCTGGTGGTTCGCCCTGCGCCTGATCAACGGCTGGGCCGCGGTCGGGGTGTTCCTGGTGATCGAGAGCTGGCTGCTGCTGGCCGGCGACGCCAAGATCCGCGGACGCCTGCTGGCGCTGTACATGATTGCCTTCTACGGCGCCGGGGTGATCGCCCAGGCCGGCCTGGGCGAGGTCACCGGCTGGGGCGACACCGCGCCGTTCATGGTCGCCGGCATGCTCGCCACACTGTCGGTGCTGCCGATCGTGATCCTGCCACGGGTGTCGCCGCTGCTGGATCAGGTCGAGCCGCTCAAGCCACGGCAGTTGCTGGGCGTGGCGCCGACCGGGCTGGTCGGCTGCTTCGGCTCGGGGGTCGCCATCGCCGGCATCTACGCCCTGCTGCCGCTGTACCTGCAGCGCATCGGCCTGGATGTGGGCAAGGTCGGCGACATGATGGCCTGGGTGATCCTTGGCGCCATGCTGCTGCAGTACCCGGTCGGGCGCTGGTCGGACCGCAAGGACCGCCAGGACGTGCTGATCGCCCTGGCCGCCCTGTGCACCGTGCTGTCGGTGCTGATCGTGCTGCTGCCGGCCGACACCGTGCTGCTGCCGGCGCTGCTGTTCCTGCTCGGCGGCGGCGTGTTCGCCCTGTATCCGGTGGCCGTCAGCAGCGCCGCCGACCGCGCCCCGGCCGATGCGCTGGTGCCGATGATCCAGGGGCTGCTGCTGATCAACTCGCTGGGCTCGGCCATGGCGCCGCTGGCCATTTCGCCGATGATGACCGCTTACGGCGAGGCTGGACTGTTCTGGGCCTTCGCGGTGATCAACCTGGCCATGGTCGGCTTCTTCCTCTGGCGTCGTGGCAAGCGCCCGGCACCGGAGCATCCGGCGCCGTTCGCGCCGACCGCGACCTTCTCGCCGACCGGCGCGGAACTGCGGGTGACCGAGGACCTGATGCACGCGGCCCAGGAGCACCCGACGCTGGAGGCAATGGACGCCACGCACGGCCAGCAGTCGCCGCGTCCCGACGCCCACTGAAAGCCCGCGCCAAGGACCGCCCGTCGCTTGACGGGCACCTTGGCACCACCGTGGCAGCCCAACGATGACAGGTCATTCGACAGGAGACTCATCATGGTCAATCCACGCCCCCTCGCATTGATGCTGGCGCTGCTGCTCGGTGGCGGCGCCACCCTCAGCCTTGCCGCGACCGACATGAACGATGGCAACGGTCACACCGGACAGGCCACGGACCAAGGCAAGACCGCCGGTGAAGACGGCAGCATCAACAACCCCGGTGGCAGCAAGGACAACGACAGCAGTGACACCGGCAGCGATTCCGATGCTGCCGACGGCGCTGCCGGAGGCTCCAACAGCACCGGTGAAGCCACAGGCTCCGGGGCCGGGGCGTCAGGTGGCAGTGCCGAGGATCAGGACAGCCGTTGACAAGGTGATGATAATTGGCGTCCGACTTGGATTTGCCGGGGCTGCTTTGCAGCCCTTTCGCGGCACAAGGCCGCTCCTACAGGCGACCGCATGATCCTGTAGGAGCGGCCTTGTGCCGCGAAAGGGTCGCAAAGCGACCCCAGCAATCCTGAGTTGGAGCGGTCATATGCAAAAATTGCAAAAACCTTGAAAGGACTTGCCCCGCGATATGCGTCAACGCCAGTAGCGAGGCTCATCCACCACCCGCTGGTGCTCGGCAAACAGCAACGGCAACTGCTCCTTGAGAAAGTCCAGCCAGGTACGCACCTTGGCATCCAGGTAATGCCGTGACGGATAGATCGCATAGATCTCGCGCTGGCGCAGCCGGTGCGGCGCCAGCAGCCGGCACAGGCGCCCCTCCTCCATGGCCTGGCTCGCCGAGTAGTACGGCAGCAGCCCCACGCCCATGCCCAGTTCGGTGGCCTTGAGCATGGCGTCGGCGACGTTGGTGAGGAAGGTGTCCTGGGGCACGATCACACAGCTGTCGGGCTGGCCCTCGAACGACCAGTCCTCCTCGAACAGCGGGTCGACCGTGCGCAGGCAGATGTGCTCATGCAAATCCTCAGGCCGCTCAGGTACGCCGTGGCGGGCCAGGTACTCCGGGGAGGCACATAGGATGCTGTGGATGCTGCCCAGCGGGATGGCGATCAGTTGCGAGTCCGGCAGGCCCTGGCCGATGGTGATCACCACATCGTGCCCCTCGGCCAGCGGGTCGGGGTTGCGCTGCGACAGGGTCAGTTCCATCACCACTTCCGGGCAGGTGGCGTTGTAGCGTGCCACCAGCGGCATCATCAGCAACCCCAGGCCATGGGTGCAATGGAAACGCAGGTGGCCGCGAGGCGTGAGGTGGGCGCCACGGGCCTCGTCCACCGCCTCCTCGGTGAGCAGCATGATCTGCCGGGTGCGCTCGAGAAACCGCTCCCCCGCCTCGCTCATGCGCAGGCGCCGGGTGGTGCGGTGCAGCAGGCGGGTCTGCAACTGGTTCTCCAGCTCCGCGACGATCCTCGACACTTGTGCCGCAGAGATATCCAGGGCCTGGGCCGCCGCGGCGAAGCTGCCGCACTCCACTACCCGGGCGAAGGTTCGCATCGCATGCAGCATGTCCATGGGCAGGCAGCCTCATTCATACATGAAAGGCAGCAATCTATCACGGGATAGCCCATTTATTGTGAAACACAAATGAATGGATCATTAGCCATCCGCAACAAATGAGGAGCCTGTCATGAAACGTTCGATCGCCCTGCTCGCCCTGAGCGCCACCCTCGCCTCGTTCGGCGCACTGGCCGACACCACCGCCAGCACCTACGAATACGGCATGCCGCTGGACATCGCCAAGGTCATCTCGATCACCCCGGCCAGCAATGACGCCGACTGCCAGGTGGGCACCGCGCACATGGTCTACGTCGACCACCAGGGCCAGACCCGTGAAGTCGACTACCGCCAGATGGGCAACTGCTCGCAGCTGTAAGCCCTGGGAAAAATACCAGCCATCTTGCTGAAAGTGCATTTGCCCGCCCGCGACACCGCCGCATGATCTGCCGGGACAACAACAAGAACGTCCCGGACCATGAATACGATAGAAACCTCCACGGCCACGTCCGTGCGCGCCTGCGACGCCACCCATGCCCGCATCACCTGGCGGCTGATGCCGCTGCTGCTGGTGTGCTACCTGTTCGCCCATCTGGACCGCATCAACATCGGCTTCGCCAAGATGCAGATGAGCGCCGACCTGGGCTTTTCCGACACGGTCTACGGCCTGGGCGCCGGCCTGTTCTTCATCGCCTACGCGCTGTTCGGCGTGCCCAGCAACCTGGCCCTGGAACGGGTCGGGCCGCGGCGCTGGATCGCCACCCTGATGGTGGTCTGGGGGCTGCTGTCCACCGGCATGATGTGGTTGCAGGACGCCGCCGGCTTCTATGTCCTGGGGTTTCTGCTGGGGGTGGCCGAAGCGGGTTTCTTCCCCGGCATCCTCGTGGTGCTCAACCGCTGGTATCCGGCACGGCGTCGTGCCCAGATCACCGCGCTGTTCGCCATTGCCGTGCCTTTGGCCGGCGTGGTCGGCGGGCCGTTGTCCGGCGGCATCCTCCAGGCCTTCCACGACCAGGGCGGCCTGCGCGGCTGGCAATGGATGTTCCTGATCGAGGGCCTGCCGGTGGTGCTGCTCGGGCTGGTGGTGCTCAAGTGCCTGCCAGACAGCTTCGAGCAGGTGGCCTGGCTCGATGCCGGGCAAAAGCATGCGTTGCGCGAGGAAATGGCCGGTGAGGAGCGGCACAAACCCATCAGCTCGCTGGCCGGTCTGCTCGGCAACGCGCAGGTCTGGCTGCTGGTGGCGGTGTATTGCGCGGTGATGCTGGCGGTCAACACCCTGGCCTTCTGGATGCCCAGCCTGATCCATGGCGCCGGTATCGGCAGCGACGGCCAGGTCGGCCTGCTCAGCGCCATCCCCTATCTGGCCGGATGCCTGTTCATGCTCGGTTGCGGGCGCTCCTCGGACCGCCAGCGCGAACGCCGCTGGCACCTGTGCGTGCCGCTGCTGATGGCCGCCGCCGGCATCGCCCTGGCCGGGTCGGCGCCGGGCAATGCCTTGCTGGTGATGACCGGGCTGGTGATCGCCGGCATGGGCGCCAGCGCCGCGCTGCCGATGTTCTGGCAACTGCCGCCGGCATTCCTGGCCGGTGGCACCCAGGCCGCCGGCATCGCCATGATCAGCTCGTTCGGCAGCATCGCCTCGTTCGCCGCGCCCTACCTGATCGGCTGGATGCGCGACAGCACCGCCAACCCTGGCCTGGCCCTGCAGGTGCTGGCCGTGGCCATTGTCTTCGGTGGCATGTTGGTGCTGAAGGTGCCCGCCAGCGTGGTCAACCCGAAATGAATGGGCTCAGGCCTGATGCCAGTCAGTAAAGCCAATTGGGGTCGCTCCGCGCCCCTTCGCGGGTAAACCCGCTCCCACAAGTACAGCGCTCTACTCAGTGTTTGCGCGATCCTGTAGGAGCGGGTTTACCCGCGAAGGGCTGCAAAGCAGCCCCAATAACTACAATGAAGCACTAACTGACTGGCATTAGGCTCAGGCCAGCAATTCGCGGATCCAGCCGGCCTGGCGGGTGATGTCGAGCACCTTGTCCTCGGGCACCGGCTGGCGTGCCCGGGCGAAGTTGTCCAGGCTCTGCTGCTTCTGGCGCAGCATGCGCTGCCACTTGAACAGGAAAGCCGGGCTGCGTGCCTGCATCAGCAGCGGGCCGAAGTACAGCTGCTCGGCCGTATAGGCGACCGCCTCGGTACGTTCGGCGACGATGATTTCGTAGTCGAAGCGGTTTTCCCGCAGCACTTCCTCGCCGACGATCCGGTAGCCGTTGTCCATCAGCCACTGGCGCAACGCCGGCTCGCCGCCGTTGGGTTGCAGGACCAGGCGCTCGTGCCCGCCCAGGTGCTGCTTGCCAGCCTCGAGAATGTCGCGAATGGTCTCGCCGCCCATGCCGCAGATACTGATCGCGGTGACGCCATCGCCCGGCTCGATCGCCGCAAGGCCACTCGCATGACGCACGGTGATGCGATCCTCCAGGCCGTTCTCGCGCACCGTGCGCCGTGCGGCCTCGTAGGGCGTGAGCGCCACCTCGCCGGCCACCGCTGCGGCAATCGCACCTCGACGCACCAGCGCCACTGGCAGGTAGCCATGGTCCGAGCCGATATCGGCCAACCGCGCCCCGGTCGGCACATGGGCGGCCACCCGCTCCAGACGCATGGACAATGTGTGTTCGTTCAACGCAAGCCTCTTCTGACAACCTGGGCCCGGCGCCTGTGGCCGGGTCGGGGCGCGATTCTGACCGCCCGCGCCGCGCATTTCAAATGCCCGCGACCGGCCGCCACGCCTCGACCTGCTTGACCCGCTCGCGTAGGCTTGGCGGTTTCCTTCCGTTGCAAGGCGAAACCCCATGGCTAACAGCGACATCATCTACACCCCCGACCCGGACGCCGACTCGATTTCCTCGGACGTTGCCGAGTACAACGGCATCCTGGTCAGCACCCAGATCCCCGTGCAGGCCGACGGCAGCCTCGAACTGGGCGACATCACCACCCAGTGCGAATGTACCTTGCAGGCGCTCAAGGTCGCCCTGGAACGGGCCGGCAGTTCGATGGACCGGGTGCTGCACCTGACCATCTACCTGACCGACATGGCCGACCGGGCGGCGTTCAACGAGGTGTACCAGCGGTTCTTCAAAAAGCCGTGGCCAGTGCGCGCGGCGGTGGGCGTGGCTTCGCTGGCGTTCGAGGGGATGCGTGTGGAAGTGACGGCGATGGCGGCAAAAGGCTGATTGGTCGCTCAAGGGCCGCACCTATAATGCGGCCCTTTTAGGATTCACTACCCGGTATGTTCTGGAAACTTCCGTATGACGTCTGCTCACTCATACTGCGCACTAGTGTATTGGTTTGAGTTGCTACCCACTCAGCTGCACGTTGCGAGGCTTGTTCAGTGCGAGATACTGTAACGACCTCCACTAGACTGTCATCCATACCTTCGAAGCTCCTCATTAAGAACTCCAACTTCTTGTCAATTTCAGCGCTATTATTACCGATTATTCGGTCGTGTGCTTTGGAACCAATAGTCAAAACTGTCACTGCACCTCCCGCAGCAACATCAGTGTACTTCGCCCCAGACCAACTAGCCGGCACAATGTAGAAATATGCAGCCGCCGCCACGCCTCCAATCGCCGCCATACTGCTTGATACGGCGCCCTTAATGCGGTCACTTTTTTCCCAAGGAAGGACTTTTGGCCCTGACGGAACTCCATTTTCCGTTAATATCCTCTGAAGCGCCTCGATCCTACTTAACTTTGATGCCATTTCAATATGATTAAAGAACTTCTCTGCCCCCCATCCACCTAAGGCCACGGCTGAAATCGCAAAGCCCAACCGGGTCTCATCCTTACCGTTTTGATCATAAAAATTGACAGGATCCCCATGGCAATAGGCATAGGCATTAATACCGCCCATACCAAAAGGACTCAACCGATCAGGTGAGTTAAACCGCATCACGAACGGGCTGAAGGTCCGATGCCCATTCCCCAAATGATAATGCCCCGTCAACTGATCACGAGCCTGGCCGCAATAAGCCAACACGGCTCCCCGCTTGTCGGAATGTCCTCCATAGGGCGTATAGGCCCTGGCCGGACCGGAGCCACCCAATACCGATCGCTGCTGATCGACCATGGCCAACGAACATGTGGATGTCATGGCAATACCTTTTGCCAGGAAATGGTGGCCATGAGGCTATCACCGTTACCTGGCCCGCAAAACTGGCAAAAATGTCAGTCGCCACCTCTTCTCCAAGGGTTAACAAGCTCCTGACCGTCGTTCCGGGCAAGTTCATCGGTTATGGGATGCCCCCGCCCCGTTTCACCGCTACAATGCCCGCCTTACCGTGACAGCCCGAACCTATAACGACATGTCCCTTCCAAAGCACCACCTGGAACTGCTCAGCCCTGCCCGTGACGTGAGCATCGCCCGCGAGGCGATCCTGCATGGCGCCGACGCCATCTACATCGGCGGCCCGAGCTTCGGCGCGCGCCACAACGCCTGCAACGAAGTCAGCGATATCGCCGAACTGGTGGAGTTCGCCCGGCACTATCATGCCCGCGTCTTTACCACCATCAACACCATCCTCCACGACAACGAGCTGGAGCCTGCCCGCAAGCTGATCCACCAGCTGTACGACGCCGGTGTCGATGCGCTGATCGTGCAGGATCTGGGGGTGATGGAACTGGATATCCCGCCGATCGAGTTGCACGCCAGCACCCAGACCGACATCCGTACCCTGGAGCGGGCCAAGTTCCTTGACCAGGCCGGGTTCTCCCAGCTGGTGCTGGCCCGCGAGCTGAACCTGCAGCAGATCCGCAGCATTGCCGCCGAGACCGACGCGGCCATCGAGTTCTTCATCCATGGTGCGCTGTGCGTGGCCTTCTCCGGCCAGTGCAACATCTCCCACGCCCAGACCGGTCGCAGCGCCAACCGTGGCGACTGCTCCCAGGCCTGCCGCCTGCCCTACACCCTCAAGGACGACCAGGGCCGCGTGGTGGCCTTCGAGAAGCACCTGCTGTCGATGAAGGACAACAACCAGACCGCCAACCTGCGCGACCTGGTCGATGCCGGCGTGCGCTCGTTCAAGATCGAGGGCCGCTACAAGGACGTGGGCTATGTGAAAAACATCACCGCCCACTACCGCAAGGAGCTCGACGCCATCCTCGAGGACCGTCCTGAGCTGGCCCGCGCCTCGAGCGGGCGTACCGAGCACTTCTTCGTGCCGGATCCGGACAAGACCTTCCACCGTGGCAGCACCGACTACTTCGTCAGTGATCGCAAGATCGACATCGGCGCCTTTGACTCGCCGACCTTCACCGGCCTGCCGGTGGGCGTGGTGGAGAAAGTCGGCAAACGCGACCTGCTGGTGGCCACCGATGTCCCGCTGACCAACGGCGACGGCCTCAACGTGCTGGTCAAGCGCGAGGTCGTGGGTTTCCGCGCCAACATCGCCGAGCTGAAAAGCGAATCCGAGGAAGACGGCCAGAAACGCTACCGCTACCGCGTCGAGCCCAACGAGATGCCCGAGGGCCTGTACAAGCTGCGCCCCAACCACCCGCTGTCGCGCAACCTCGACCACAACTGGCAGCAGGCGCTGCAGCGCACCTCCGCCGAGCGTCGGGTCGGTGTCGAGTGGCATGCGGTACTGCGCGAACAGCGCCTGATGCTCACCCTCAGCAGTGAAGAGGGTGTCAGTGTGCAAGTGGCCCTCGACGGGCCGTTCGGTGCCGCCAACAAGCCACAGCAGGCCCTGGACCAACTGCACGACCTGCTTGGTCAGCTGGGGACCACGATGTACCACGCCACGGCCATCGAGCTCGATGCACCACAGGCTTACTTCATCCCCAACTCGCAGCTCAAGGCCCTGCGCCGCGAAGCCATCGAGGCGCTGACCGCAGCACGGATCCAGGCGCACCCACGGGGCGGACGCAAGGCCGAGACCACGCCACCGCCGGTGTACCCCGAGTCGCACCTGTCGTTCCTGGCCAACGTCTACAACCAGAAGGCCCGCGACTTCTACCACCGCCACGGCGTGCAGCTGATCGACGCCGCCTACGAGGCCCATGAGGAGCACGGCGAAGTGCCGGTGATGATCACCAAGCACTGCCTGCGCTTCTCCTTCAACCTGTGCCCCAAGCAGGCCAAGGGCGTAACCGGCGTGCGCACCAAGGTGGCGCCGATGCAGCTGATCCAGGGCGATGAAGTGCTGACCCTGAAGTTCGACTGCAAGCCTTGCGAGATGCACGTGATCGGCAAGATGAAGAGCCACATCATCGACCTGCCGACCCCGGGCAGCGCGGTGGCCCAGGTAGTCGGGCACATCAGCCCGGAAGACCTGCTCAAGACCATCCCGCGCGCGCCGCACTGAAAGACGACCCGCCGTCGCTCCACAGGATTTCACCGGCGGCGGGTCTAGACTGAACAGGGGGCTGCCACACGTGGAGGTGTGAGATGAGCCAGTTCAAGCGATTGTTGGTCATGCTCGGCCCGCAGATGCGCCACACGCCTGCCCTGCAGCGCGCCGCGGCGCTGGCCGAATCCAGCGGGGCCCTGCTGGACCTCAATGTCTTCGTCGACGATGTCGACACTTTCGGCCTGATGAGCGACAGCCGCGAGCGCGAACGCCTGCTCGAGGACAACCGCCAGTGGTTGGCCGACGAGGCCGAACAGCTGCGCACGGCCGGCCTGGATGTCTCCACCGAACTGCTGCTGACCCGCGATCCATCGAGCAGCGTGCTGGAGCAGATCGAGCGCCTGGGCTGCGACCTGCTGGTCAAGGACGTGCAGCACGAACCCATCCTCAAGCGCCTGCTGGTCACGCCGCTGGACTGGCAACTGCTCAAGGACAGCCCGGTGGCGGTGCACCTGGTCAGCGACATCCGCCTGCCACTGCCCCGACAGATCGCCGCAGCGGTCGACCTCAACAGCCATGGCAGCGGCGAGCATCTGGACGACCAGGTGATCCGCAGCGCCCACGCCCTGGCCCTACAGTGCAATGCCGAGCTGCACCTGTTGCACGTGTGTGATGCGACCAGGACCCATATCGCCGACTTCGGCGCCGGCACCGTGACCATGCCCGGGTTCGACACCAGCGTGCGCACGGCCCAGCGCACGGCATTCAACCGCTTGGGCGACCACTACCAGATTGACCTGGAGCGTCGTCACTTCCTCGAAGGCCCGGCGGTCAAGGCGATCACCCAGTACATCGCCGCCCACCGGGTGGATGTGATCGTCATGGGCAACCACCGGCACGATGCCTTGCAGGCGTTTCTCGGCGGCACCACGGCACATGTGCTGGAGCACCCGCTGTGCAATGTGCTGGCGATCAAGGCGGTGCGTTGAGGCAGCATCGCGGGGCAAGCCCGCTCCCACGCTGCGGGAGCGGGTTTGTTCGGTTCAGAACCCTTTGCTATAGAACAGCGAGTACGACTCGATCCCATCGTTAGGCTGCTTCAGCCCAGCGTTGGAATAGTGCATCGCACGGATGCCGACCTTCTGCTCCGCCGGCAGTTTCAGGCCAAAACCGATCCGGTCCTCGAAGTTCACCGACGAGCCCAGGCGCTGGTCGCCCACGTCGGTCTTGGAGAATGCCGCCAGGCCGATACCGGCCTCGATGAACGGGGTGTAGGTGAAACCACTGAACTCATAGACGAACACCGGGCTGAACGACAGCGAGTGAGCGCCGCTGGCCTCGCCGCCTTCCCAGTAGGTGTAGGCTGCGTCCCAGTAACCGGTCAGGTGGCCGGTGCTGCTTTCCAGCCATTTCTTGTCCCAGTCGAACGACATCCCGATACGGTAGGTCATGTCGCCCTGGCCAGTGGCGCCGACGGCACCGGACACCTGGGCGGCCTGGGCCAGGTTGGCGCCGGCGAATGCCAGCACAGCGGCAGCCAACGTAGTGGCGAGACGGGTCTTCATCAAATGACTTCTCCTGATGGTCTTCACGGGCAGGCGCGCGACCTGGCGCGTGCCTGCGGGCAAGTGGGGGCTGCGCCCCTCGTTGTGCACCAGCGCCCCGGCACATCCAACCGGGTTACAAGTGGTAATACTTCCTCGATTATTGTCCGAATGCTCTGAAAGTGAAAAGTGATTTGCCACTATTGGCTAAGGACACTGCGTTCCATTCGAGGGTTCATTCGTCTTGGTGTTCGCCGCGAAGTCTCCTGCGCCTATGAGATCGAGCGCCGCCCGCGCGGCGCATCGCGGCACAAGGCCGCTCCTACATCTGTTTCGGGCCAGTGAGTCCTGTAAGGGTACCGCTGCCCGCTTTGGCGCATGTCTTGAGCCATGTGGAGCGGCGGTAGCGACCACGCTGAAACCGCGTCGTACCAACAGAGCGGACCAGGTAATGGCACAGGAGAAATTGGCCCGAAACAAATGTGGGAGCAACTGTCTTGCTCAATTTTTAGAATCTGGCGCGATCCCTGTGGGAGCGGGTTTACCCGCGAAGCAGGCGACGCGGTGCCTGGCACCGGCTGCGCCGGTGTTCGCGGCTGAAGCCGCTCCCACAGCGACCGCGCGGCCCTCAAGCCACGCGCTATGCCTGTGTGAGCGGCCTTGTGCCGCGCGGGCGGCGCTCGATCTCACAGGCGCTGCCAGCCTGACGGCGGACACCGTGGTAGCCCTCACTCGGTCTATCGCCTGGCGCCCAAAAGACCTTGAAAGGGCTGGCCCTCAGCGCCAGTTCAGATCAACCCGCGCCGGCGCCTTGCCATCCACCGTCACCTGCTGTTGCACGGTACGGCCATCGGCATTGCCGATCACCCGATAGTGCCCCGCAGGCAACTGCACGAAGATCAGCGGCCCGACGTCCTGCAGCGCCAGCACCGATTGCCCCTGGGCCGACTGGATATCCAGCGCGGCACCGCTCTGGAACTTGCCGTCCGGGCCGGTCGAGAGGGTGATGTGCAAGTCATAGCCGGGCGTGCGGCGCAGGGCATTGGCCTCGTCCTGGCCGATGCCGCCCTGCAGGTAACGGATGCCGTTCTGTTCCTGGGGCTGCAGCTGCACGCCTTGCGAATCGATGGGCGCGTTCAGGTCGGCGGCCGCCGCCAATGTCCAGGGCATGGCCAAGGCCAGCAACAGCGCCGCGCACAGGCCGTAATGATGGGTACACATGGTGCATTCCTCCCGCTTGGGGATGGTCTACACAATTTGGAGGATTTTCCGAGGCTGGGGTTCGCATCCCGGCGCACCGTTAGTCCGTCAGGGCGTAGGCAGCTCTCGACGCTCTTCCAGCAGCTTGATGAACATGCTCAGGCTGCGCGACACCGTGCCCCGCCGCCACACCAGCCAGGTCTTCAGGTAGCGGAAGTCCTCGGCCATCGGCCAGGCACTGACCGTGCTGCACCCCGGCATGTTGTCGAGCATGCTGCGCGGCATCATCGCCAGGCCCGCGCCGGCACTGACGCAGGCCAGCATGCCGTGGTACGACTCCATCTCGTGAATCTTGCCCGGCACCGCCTGGTCATGGACGAACCAGCTCTCGAAATGGTGGCGGTACGAGCAGTTGGCACGAAACGCGTAGATGCTCGAACCGTTCACATCACGGGCACGGGTGACCGGTGGGTGGTTGAGCGGCGCGATGACCATCATCTCTTCTTCGAACACCGGCATGCCTTCGAGCGTCGGGTGCAGCACCGGGCCATCGACGAAGGCCGCCACCAGGCGCCCGGACAGCACGCCTTCGAGCATGGTCCCCGACGGGCCGGTGGAGAGGTCCAGGTCAACCTTGGGGTAGCGCTGGTTGTACGCCGCCAGCAAGGCCGGGATGCGTACCGCCGCCGTGCTTTCCAGCGAACCCAGGGCGAAGGTGCCCTGGGGATCCTCACCCGCCACGGTCAGCCGCGCCTCATGCACCAGGTCAAGGATGCGCCGGGTGTACTCGAGGAAGTTCCAGCCCGCCGGCGACAGGCGCAAGCGGCTTTTCTCGCGGATGAACAGCTCGACGCCCAGGTCCTCCTCCAGCTGCTTGATGCGGGTGGTCAGGTTCGACGGCACCCGATGGATCTGCTGGGCGGCGGCGCTGATGCTGCCGTGCTCGGCCACGGCCTTGAACATCTCGAGTTGCACCAGGTCCACGGTCATTCTCCAAACGTGAATGTTTCGCTCATTATTATTCAGTTTTCATTAAAGCACGCTACCCCTAGTCTGGGCTCACCCGATCAAAACAATGAGAGTCCTGCCATGAGCGAGATCAGCAGCCTGACCCACGCCATTTCCGTCGACCCCTACAGCGGCGAACGGATCGGCCACTACGCCTTCGACACCGACGCCGCACTGGACGCGGCGCTGCAACGCGCCAAGGCGGGCTACAACCAGTGGCGCAAAGTGTCGCTGGGTCAGCGCAGCGAGTATCTGGTCGCGCTCGGGCAAGCCCTGCAGGTCAACGCCGAGGCCTTCGCCCAGATGATCGCCCGCGAGATCGGCAAACCGATCAGCCAGGCCCGCGGCGAAGTCAACAAGTGTGTCGGCCTGTGCCAGTGGTACGCCGAACACGGCCCGGCCATGCTGGCGCCGGAGCCGACCCAGGTCGAAAAGGCCCGCATCGAATACCGCCCGCTGGGCCCGATCCTCGCCGTGATGCCGTGGAACTTCCCGGTCTGGCAGGTGCTGCGCGGCGCGGTACCGGCGCTGCTGGCGGGCAACACCTACGTGCTCAAGCACGCGCCCAACGTGATGGGCAGCGCCTATCTGCTGGCCGACCTGTTCAAGCGCGCCGGCCTGCCTGAAGGCGTGTTCGAGGTGCTCAACGTCACCCCCGAAGGCGTCACCCGCGCCATCAACGACCCGCGCATCGCCGCCATCACCCTCACCGGCAGCGTGCGCGCCGGCATGGCCATCGGCGCGCAGGCCGGCGCCGCACTTAAGAAGTGCGTGCTCGAACTGGGCGGTTCCGACCCGTTCATCGTGCTGGCCGACGCCGACCTCGATGCCGCGGTCAAGGCCGCCGTGATCGGCCGTTACCAGAACACCGGGCAGGTCTGCGCCGCCGCCAAGCGCCTGATCGTCGAGCAAAGCATCGTCGAAGCGTTCACCGAGAAGTTCGTCGCGGCCACCCGCGCGCTGACCATCGGCAACCCACTGGACGACGCCACCTACATCGGCCCGATGGCCCGCTACGACCTGCGCGACGAACTCGACGGCCAGGTCCAGGCAACCCTGGCCGAGGGCGCCACCCTGCTGCTGGGCGGCAGCAAGATCGAAGGTGTGGGCAACTTCTACGCGCCTACCGTGTTCGCCAACGTCACCCCGGACATGACCGCCTTCAAGCAGGAACTGTTCGGCCCGGTGGCGGCGATCATCAGCGCCCGCGATGCAGACCACGCGGTGGAGCTGGCCAACGACAGTGAATTCGGCCTGGCCGCAACGATCTACACCGCCGACTATGCCTTGGCCGAGCGCATGACCGCGGCTTTGGACACCGGTGGCGTGTTCATCAACGGCTACTGCGCCTCCGACCCCCGCGTGGCGTTCGGCGGCGTGAAGAAGAGCGGGTTCGGCCGTGAACTGTCGCACTTCGGCGTGCGCGAGTTCACCAACGCACAGACGGTGTGGCTGGATCGCAACTGATCCTCTGCCTCAAACCCTGCGCGCCCCCTGTGTAGGAGCGGCCTTGTGCCGCGAACGGGGCGCGTAGCGCCCCCAGGGCCTGCGCCACAAGACAGATCGCCGGGGCCGCTCTGCGGCCCGTTCGCGGCACAAGGCCGCTCCTACACAGGAAGTTCGGCAACTGCCGGAAACCGCCCAAGCAGACCTTTCGTAATCAGTTTCCCCGACCACGCCTGAGCGTCTCGCTCGGCAGTTCGCGGAACAGCTGGCGGTAGCTTTCGGAAAACCGCCCCAGATGCCAGAACGACCAGCGCATAGCCACCTCGGCCACGGTCGCGTCGCCTGCCAGCAAGTCGCGCCGCGCGCCGTTCAGCCGCCGCAGGCGCAACCAGTGTGCCGGCGGCAGGTTGGTGAAGCCCTTGAAGGCTTGCTGCAACTGACGCACGGAAACCCCGGCGACCTTGGCCAGCTCCACCAGGTTGAGGGTCTCGTCGGGGCAGTCGGCGGCCCATTCGCTGACCCGGCGCATGATCGCCCGCTCCTCGTCGCGCCGTCCGAGCGCCTCGCCCTGCAGACGCTGCCCAGCGTTGTCGAGGATGAACAGGCAGTCCTCCAGCAACTGCTCGGCCAGCGCCCTGCCCTCCAGCGGGCAATCGGCCTGGCCCAGCCGGGTCAGGGTGGCACTCAGCCAGTTGCCGAACAGGGCATTCTGCTGGCAGGTCAGCGGCACCATGAACAGGCCGCGCAGACGCTCCAGGTCAAGGCCATGGCTGGCCAGGAACGGCTGCTCGAACACCACCGCCACTTCCTGGTAGTTCTCCGGGGTGATCCAGATGTTGCGGCTGTCTTCGTTGAGCAGGTAGAGGCTGTTCTCGCTACGGTCGAAGCAGAACGCCAGGGCACCGCTGGGGGCGCGGAAGAACTGCTCGACCCGGGTGTTCAGGCGCTCCTCGTACACCTCGACGCCGTCGAGCCCCAGCCAGCGCAGCTGGCCGTTGAAATGCCCGGGGGACATCTGCCGGTACTGCTGCTGCCAGCCCGGGGTGGCGCGGGTCTGTTCGGTCACGTCGGTGGTGCGGATGTCCTGGACCTGCAAGGCGGTTGGCGTTGTCACGCGCTGTCCTAGTTGCACTCTTTTGGTGCATTGATTGCCGAAGAAAGTGGATAGATCGCCCGGGGGGCAGCGACCAAGATAGTCCTCAGCGTCACCTGTGGGAAGTGCCCTGCGGCGATGAACGCCTTGCGTCCCACCACAACTACCCAACCAAGAGGTTTGTATGAACGCCCCCTTCGATCAGCTGTCCACCTGGCTGAAAGAACACCGGATCACCGAAGTCGAATGCGTGATCAGCGACCTGA
>Ga0247820_10000785_pt1 | contig 17603 bp, 15 predicted proteins | sample 13C_Glucose_Day1_2_FD_192480 | JGI IMG/M metagenome (GOLD analysis project Ga0247820, IMG submission 192480) | Soil microbial communities from agricultural site in Penn Yan, New York, United States - 13C_Glucose_Day14 | ecosystem: Environmental > Terrestrial > Soil > Agricultural land | place...
ACCTTGCGCAGGCGTGCGCCGATTTCTTCGAAGCGGCCAGTGTCGCGCGCCTGCGCAAGGTTCTGCTCGGGCAGGCCGGCGACGCGCTCGGCTTCGCTGTAGAACAGCGAGTAGTGCTTGCCGATAATCTCGTCGGCAAGGTAACCCTTGGCCCGCTGGGCGCCCGGGTTCCAGTTGGCGACGATACCGTCGGGGGTGAGCAGGTAGATGGCATAGTCCACCACGCTCTGGATCAACAGCCGGTACATGACGTCGGGGCTTGCGACTAGCGACATGAAAATTTCCCTGAACCTGCAACGCGCACGAAAAGGAACCCCAGGCCAGAGCGGCCGGGTCTTGAATACAAGGTAATGGCATTATGCCGCTTGAATGGATTTTGTGAAGTGGATCACAGTTTTTTGCCGGCGCCGCTCAGTGGTAAGCGGACGTAACCTTGTAGGTCAGCAGGTCCGGATCATCACCCAGCACGATTTGCTGCACCGGCCGGGGCAATTCGGCCACGACGGCTTTGCAGAAGGCAACAGCGGCGGGGTCTGGCGCATAGCAGCGTAGCAGCCAGTCTCCGGCACCAGTCAGCACCTGCAGCGCGACCGCACGGCCAATACCTTGGCGGCGGTAGCGCTTGAGGATAAACAGGTCGGCCAGTTCACTGGCGTTGATGCCAGGCAGCTCGCTGCGCTCGACTAGCACGAAACCGGCAATGAAACCATCCACCAGTACCAGGTTGGCGCTCCAACCTTCTGCAAGCCAATAGCGCTGCAGATGCTCTTCGTGAATGTAGAAGCGCCCGTTTACCTCAACGTCTTCCTGCTCCCAGTCAGAGGACTCGTAGGCATAGAACTGATAAAGATTACGGATCAGGTCGGCCTGGTCGGGAGTAGTGGTGAGCAGTTCGATGGGCAGCATGGGGGGGCTCGGGGCAAAGGAGTGGTTCGAAGACTTTCATGTAGAAAGTACCGGCCCCCAGATTATGGCTCAACTCACGCCACGAACGGCATCAGGCGCCCCGCACCTGATGCCGTGCCCCTCACTTTTCCTGCAGTACCGCCCTGCCCTTCACGGCCCGCGGCCCTCGCCAGGCCCAGAACAGCAACCCAGGGAACGGGGCGTAGACGACGAAGACGATCCACAGCATCTTGCGCTCCGCGCGCCGTTCGCTGCCGATGATATGCCAGATGGCGAAGATCTCCAGCAAGATGACCAAGGCCGCGACAATGATCCAGATCGTTCCGATTTCCATGAGCACTCTCCCGTTGGCATGTAAAGGGTTGGGTTACTGCCAGCGGCAAGGGTTCATTCGGATTTACTTGCCTGCGCCTTCTCCAGCGCAGCCTTCAACGCCGGCGCATCAGCGAACTCCTGCTGGCTGACCAACGCTCCCTGCTCAAGCTGCAACCACAACACCTTGCCTTCCTGACCAGGATAGCGGCTGGCAACCTGCCCTTCACGGTCGAGCATCACCCGGTAGTTGTAATCACGCATGGCCGGGATGGCGAAGAGCTTGCTGATCAGCGCAGGCATGCGCTGGATATCCGCCACAAACACCGCATCGCGCGACTCCAGGTAGCCCTTGGGCTGTTCAGCCAGAGCCGCCTTCACCAGCTTGGCGCCGTCCATGTCGCGGGCCACGAGCAGCACATGCGTGCCGGCGTCCAGGGTATAGGGCTGGTCATGCTGATCGAGCAGCGTCCACGGTGCGAGCTTTTCCCCGGTTTGCAGGGCGTTTGCCACCAGCGGCAGGAGGCTGAACAACAGGGCGACGGCGTATTTCATCGAGGTTCTCCAGGTGGGAGGCGCCAGCATAGCCCAGTTGCCTCAATACGACCTCCAATACCACATGCCCACCCTGGCGATTGTCTTTCCACAGGCCACCCGCCACACTCTGCAGGCCAGCCAGGAAGCGGAGTCCAGAGTGCCCACCCCACGCCAGTTCAGCAAGAAGACCAGCACCACCAACATGCTGCGGCTCAAGTCCACCGCGGGCAGCGCCCAGGCGCCCTATCGCGTCGACTTCGTCCTGCTCAAACACTTCTCCATGGCCAGCTTCACTGTGGCCATGGACGTACTGGTCACCGCCAACCTGCTGCGCGCCGACAGCTTCAGCTTTACCCCGCTGTCGCTGGACGGCGACCGAGTGCTGAGCGACCTGGGCCTGGAGCTGGTGGCCACTGACCTTGTTGCCAGCGAGCTGAAAGCACTTGACCTGCTGATCATCTGCGGCGGCTTGCGCACACCGCTCAAGTACCCCGAGCTGGACCGCCTGCTGGGTGACTGCGCCGCCCACGGCAAGGCCCTGGGCGGGCTATGGAACGGCGCCTGGTTCCTTGGCCGCGCCGGGGTACTGGATGACTATGGCTGCAGCATCCACCCCGAGCAGCGCGCCAGCCTGTCCGAACGCAGCCCGCAGACACGCATTACCCCGGCCAGCTTCACCCTGGACCGTGACCGGCTCAGCGCCGCCAGCCCCAATGGTGCCATGGAACTGATGCTCGGCCTGGTCCGCCGCCTTTACGGTGACGGCCTGGCAGAAGGCGTCGAGGAAATCCTGTCGTTCTCCGGTGCACGCCACCGCCAGGTCGGGCCGGGGGCGAAAAAGTCGATGAGCCTGCACCTGCGCACCATCGTCGAGCTGATGGAGAACAACCTCGAGGAAACGCTCAGCCTCGACCAGTTGGCGGCCTACAGCGGCCGCTCCCGGCGGCAGATCGACCGCCTGTTCCAGGCCCAGCTCGGCACCTCGCCACGGCGCTATTACATGGAACTGCGCATCACCAAGAGCCGCCGCCTGCTGCAGTACTCCGACCTGTCGGTGATGGAGGTTGCGGTGGCCTGCGGCTTTGTTTCGGTGTCGCACTTCAGCAAGTGCTACGCGGCCTATTTCGGCTACCCGCCGTCACGTGAGCAACGGCTGGGCGAGTGAACGGCACTCAGGCCTGGATGTAACGCATCACTGCTTCGCAGATCATGGCCTTGTGGCGCAGTTTGACCTGCTCATCGAGCAGGTCGATCTGGAAGATGTCGCCGAAGGTGTGGCGGTTCGAGACCCGATAGAAGCAGAACGCGCTCATCAGCATGTGCAGGTCGATGACCTCGATGCCCGGGCGGAACACCCCCTCTTGCACGCCCCGCTCCAGCGTGCGGCCCAGCGCCTGCAGCACCAGGCTGCTCATCTCGCGGATGGCCGGGGTTTTCTTCACGTACTCGCCGTAGTGGATGTTTTCGGTGCAGACCATGCGCACGAAATCGACGTTGCGGTCGTGATGGTCGAAGGTGAACTCGGTCAGGCGCTGGATGGCCTGCTCGGCCGGCAGCGACTCCAGGTCCAGGCGGTGCTCGGTCTTGCGGATGTCGCCGTACAATTTGACCAGGCACTCGACGTACAGCTGCTCCTTGCTGCCGAAGTAGTAGTAGATCATGCGCTTGGAAGTGGCTGTGCGCTCGGCGATGGCATCCACCCGCGCGCCTGCCAGGCCTTGCTGGACAAACTCGTTGATGGCGGCCTGGAGGATGTCCTCCCGGGTTTTTTCAGGGTTGTTCTTGCGCGACTTGCGTGTCCCTTCGATCTCGGGCTGGCCGAGGGGGGCAACGGGATTGCTCATAGCTGCTCACGGGGTATTTATTGGGATTTGGACGGGATTATCCGTGAGTGGAGGGTTGGAAGGAAGCGCGCTGTTGATCGGGTGGGCAGGATTGGCGTGGGCCCAGCCTGAGGCCCATGATCAAGCGCTGCACAGGCAGCGCCCGATCTCACAGGCCGTGAACCCCGGGCGGTTACAACACCGGCTTGCGCGCCGCTCCGCTGCGCCGCTTGGCCATCGCCGCCAACCGCACAGGAACGTTGGCCGCACCGTACCCGGCATACCCCCCCTTGCGCTGGATGATTTCAAAGAAGAACCGGTCCTCGAACGCCTCGGTGTATACGTGGAACAGCTCGCCACCCTGAGCGTCGCGGTCATACAGCACGTTGTAGTACGCCAGCTCGCTGAGGAACTCGTCGTCGAAATCGAAACGAGCCGCCAGATCGTCGTAATAATTGAGCGGAATCTCCAGCAACGGCACACCGGCTTCCTTCGCTCGGGCCACTTCCTTGAAGATGTCGGCACAATCGAAGGCGATATGGTGAACACCCGACCCGCGATAGCTCGACAGCGCATGAGCGATGGCGGTGTTGCGGTTCTCCGAGATGTTCAGCGGCAGGCGCAGGCTGCCGCACTGGCTGCGCAGGGCACGGCTTTTGACCAGGCCGTACGGGTCGGGCAATACCACTTCATCATCTGCGGCAAAGTCGAACAGGCTCTTGTAGAACAGCACCCAGCTGTCCAGCGACTCGGCTGGCAAGGCCAGGGCCATGTGGTCGATGCGCTGCAGGCCACCGGTGCTGCTGGCGCTCTGGTCCAGGCGGAAGTCGGTGTCGTACAGCGACGGGCCTTCCTTGCCCTGCTCCACCAGGTAGATCAGGCTGCCATCCGGGGCGCGTACTGCAGGCACCTCACATTCGTTGGGGCCGACCAGCCCGCGGAACGGCTGGCCGCGGAAGTCGGTGGCGCGCTGCAGCGCCGCGTGCTCGTCCTTGACCCGCAGCGCGGTGGCGCACAACGATGGGCCGTGGGCCTCGAAGAAGTTGTGGCCAAAGGAGTAGGGCTCGGCGTTGAGCACGATGTTGATGTCGTTCTGGCGTAGCAGGCGTACATCCTTGCTGCGGTGCTTGCCGGCGTCGGCAAAGCCCAGGCGCTTGAGCCAGCTGCCCAGACGCGCGCCGACCGCTTCGTCGACGGCAAATTCGAGGAATTCCACACCGTCGTAGGTACTCGCGGCAGGCGGTGCGAACAGCACACCCGGCTCGATGGCGGTGCCCTCCTGCTGCAGGCGCAGGCGGGTCTGTTCTTCCAGGTACAACAGCGAACGCAGGCCATCGGCGGCGTTCTGGCGCGGTGGTGCAGCGCGGAAGCCGTCGTTGAAGATTTCCAGCGACAACGGGCCACGATAACCGGTGGCCAGGATCGGCGCGAGGAAGCCGGCCAGGTCCATTTCGCCCTGCCCAGGGAAACAGCGGAAGTGGCGACTCCACTCCAGCACATCCATGGCCAGGATCGGTGCGTCGGCCATCTGCACGAAGAAGATCTTGTCGCCGGGGATATCGCGGATCGCGGCAGGGTCACCTTTGAGCGACAGGGTGTGGAAGCTGTCGAGGATAACGCCCAGCGCCGGGTGGTCGGCCTGGCGCACCAGGTTCCACACTTGCTGATAGGTGTTGACGTGACGCCCCCATGCCAAGGCTTCGTAGCCGATGCGCATGCCGCGTTGGCCGGCGTGCTCAGCGAGCAGGCGCAGGTCGTCCACCAGCAGTTGTTCTTCGCCCAGGGCGTCGGCCTGCACGTTGCTGCACACCAGCACCAGGTCGGTGCCCAGCTCTTGCATCAGGTCGAACTTGCGCTCGGCGCGGTCGATGTTCTTCTGCAGGCGGTCGCGGCGGCAGCCTTCAAAATCGCGGAACGGCTGGAACAGGGTGATGGCGATACCGAGGTCAGCGCACATCTGCCGCACTTCGCGGGGGCTGCCGGCATAGTAGAGAAGATCATTCTCGAAGATCTCGACGCCGTCGAAACCGGCGGCGGCGATGGCTTCGAGCTTTTCCGGCAGTGTGCCGCTCAAGGACACGGTGGCTATCGAACGCTGCATGTTGGAATTCCTTGTTATGGGGCTACTGGGCTGGAAGCTGGGGCTAAGCAACACACCATCAGACTTCTTGGCATGATGAATTATTCGCAGGTAAAGTCATGGCAGCAATCACTTTGTACGGAACGGTTAGTTTTGCGTTCGATTACCGCACAAAACCCGTTTTGGCGAATTGATTCACTGCCATCCCTGCGCAACCATGAGACCAGACGCAGGCACACCGACCACCACTTTCTGCCCAGTGGCCGTTCGGCACAACCTGCGCTCACAAGCCCAGCGCCACGACATAATAAGTTCAATAAAACGGGTATCGACCTATGCAAAACTCCCTCGCCTTGCAACCCGCACCTGCTCGATCGTTGTCTCCAAACAGACTTGGCCCGCGATCGTCGGCCCTTTAAGCACCCAAATACTCCCGATAGCGATCGCACACCCCCTGGCTTGCCGCCTGACGGCACCGGCTGTGCGGCGACCAACAAAAACAACGGAGACAACGATGGCTCACTCCAGCTCTCAAGCCAAGAAAGCGACCGCCAGCGGATGGATAGGCTCGGCACTCGAGTACTACGACTTTTTCATCTATGCCCAGGCTGCGGCACTGATCTTCCCGCAGATCTTCTTCCCCAACACCGACCCCAAGATGGCGATCATCGCCTCGCTGGCCACCTACGGCGTGGGTTACCTGGCCCGTCCGGTCGGCGCCTTCGTGCTCGGCCACTGGGGTGATACCCGCGGGCGCAAGAACGTGCTGCTGCTGTGCATGTTCCTGATGGGCATTTCGACCATGGCCGTGGGCCTGCTGCCTACCTACCACGATATCGGCATGCTCGCCCCGGCCTTGCTGGTGCTGCTGCGCCTGGTCCAAGGCTTTGCCGTGGCCGGTGAAATCTCCGGGGCCAGTTCGATGATCATGGAGCACGCACCGTTCGGGCGGCGCGGCTACTTCGCCAGCTTCACCTTGCAGGGCGTTCAGGCCGGCCAGGTAATGGCGGCGGCGGTATTCCTGCCACTGGCCTACTTCATGCCCAGCGAGGCGTTCAACGACTGGGGCTGGCGCATTCCGTTCCTGATGAGCGCCATCGTGCTGATCGCAGGCTTCATCATCCGTAAGGAAGTGCACGAAACCCCGGCCTTTGTGAAAGAAGAGAAACAGGACAAGGTTGCCAAGTCGCCAATCAGCGAGGCCTTCCGCCACAGCTGGAAGCACATGGTGCTGGTGATGTTCATGGCCTTGATGAACGTGATCCCGGTAGTTGCCACCATCTTCGGCGCGGCCTACGCGGTACAGCCGGCCTACGGCATCGGCTTCGACAAGAGCGTGTACCTGTGGATCCCAGTGGTGGGCAACATCGTTGCAGTGCTGGTCATCCCGTTCGTGGGCAATCTTTCCGACAAGATCGGCCGTCGCCCGACCATGATCGCCGGTTGCCTGGGCTCGGGCCTGCTGGCCTTCGCATACCTGTATGCAATCAGCATCCAGAACGTGCCGCTGGCCTTCGCTACCTCGATCCTCATGTGGGGCATGGTTTACCAAGGCTACAACGCGGTGTTCCCAAGCTTCTTCCCTGAGCTGTTCAACACCCGCTACCGCGTATCGGCCATGGCCATTGCACAGAACATCGGCACCATGCTGACCGCCATGCTGCCGGCCTTGTTCGCACTGGTGGCGCCACCGGGTTCGGATAACATTCCGCTGGTGATTGGCGGCCTGGCGTTCTTCATTACCTGCGTATGTGCCCTGGCAGCGTATATCGCGCCGGAAACCCATCGCCTGGCGATGGAAGACCTGGGTAACCCGCAGGCCAAGCCGATGGACAAGGATGCCTACGAGGCCAGCCGCAAGGGCAACCTGCAGACGGTGAGCCACTGATAGACGCAAGGGGCCGCTCTGCGGCCCCTTGCATTTCAGCCGTTTACCACTGCCTGCAAGCGCTGCCACAACTGCTCGACATGCTCGCGCTCAGTGGGCAGCGCCCCCACCGAAACCCGCACCATCCAGCGCCCGTTCAAGGTCGCCGGCGTAACATAGGCCTCACCCGAGGCATTGAGCCGCTCAGCCCATGCCTTGGTATGCGCATCCAGCGCCTCCCCTTCCAGCCCCGCAGGCCGGTGCACAATGCACAAGGTCTGCAACTGTACCGGCGCCAACAGCACCCACTCCCCTGCCGCCTCGATCTGCCCCGCCAGCCAACGGGCATTGTCCAGGTCGCGCCGCAAGCGCTGCTGCAACGCCTCGACCCCCTCGCTGCGCAACATGAACCATAGCTTCAATGCCCGGAACCGGCGCCCCAGCGGGATGCCCCAGTCGCGCAGGTTCTTCACCTCGCCATCGACCGCTGACTGCAGGTAGCTTGGGTTGGTGCTCATCACCCGGATCAGGTGCTGCGGGTCACGCACGTAGTAGATAGAACAGTCGAACGCCACCCCCAACCACTTATGCGCGTTGACCACCACAGAATCAGCCAGCTCGATGCCGTCCCACATCCAGCGGCATTCGGGCAGGATCATCGCGGAGCCGGCCATGGCTGAATCGACGTGCAGCCACAACCCCTGGGCCTGGGTGATTTCGCCAATCTGGCGCAAGGGGTCCAGCGCCGTAGTGGTCGTTGTGCCGGTGGTAGCGACCACTGCGCAGGGCTGATTGCCTTCGGCCAGGTCCTGTTCGATGGCCGCCAACAAGGCATCGGGGCGCATGGCGAACTGCTCGTCGGTGGCGATCAGGCGGATGTTGGCGCGGCCGAAGCCGGCCAGCAGCGCGGCCTTGTCCACCGAACTGTGGGCATGGGCGCTGACATAAACGATCAGCGGTTTGGCTTCAGCTTGCAGGCCGCCACGCACCAGGCCGTAATCGGTGGCACGTTCACGGGCACAGATCAGCGCGACCAGAGTGCTGGTAGACGCTGTGTCCTGAATCACGCCGCTCCACTGCCCCGACAAGCCCAGCAACTGGCGCACCCAGTCCAGAGTGGTTTCCTCCAGTTCGCTCAGCGCCGGGCTCGATTGCCATGACAGGCCCAGCACACCAAGGCCCGTGCTGAGAAAGTCGCCGAGCACCGACGAAAGAGTGCCATTGGACGGGAAGTAGCCATAGAAATCGGGGTGTTGCCAATGCGACAGGCCAGGCATCACCAGCGTGTTGACGTCATCGAGGATCGCTTCGAACGGCTCGCCCTGTTGCGGTGCGCCGGCAGGCAAGGCAGCTTTGAGATAGCCGGGCTCGACCTGGGCCATCACCGGGCGTTCACCGACCGTCTGGCGGTAATCGGCGATCAGGTCGATCAATTGATGGCCGTACTGGCGGAATTGTTCTGGGGTCACGCGCGGTCTCCTGTGGGTTGTCAGCTGTCAGGCCCGGCCCCATCGCCGGCAAGCCGGCTCCCACAGGTACTGCACTGGGCTTGAAGGCTCTGGGCAGCTGTGGGAGCAGGCAAGCCGGCGATGGGGGGCATCACCAACAGCACAAGGGCCCCAGTCTAGGCGCGTGCCGCCACGCCAATAACCCCGTTTCGCGCATACCTGCTATGGCAAAGCCGCATGCCCACCCTGCACGCCGAACTGTGATTGGCGCCACAGCTCGAACACCCGGTTGCGCAACCAGCGGTGCTCGGCCGACGCCTGCAGGCGCTGGTGCCACACCACCCAGTAGCGCTGGGTATGCTCCACAAACCCCAGCGGCCGCCAGGCCAGGCCATGCAGCCGGCACAGTTGGCGGGCAATATGCTCGGGCACCGTCGCCAGCGCCTGGCTGTTGCCAACGACCTGCACGGTGGCCGAAAAGAACGGCACCTCCAGGCTGATGCGCCGCTGCAGACCTTGGGTGCGCAGGTGGCGGTCAATGAAGCTGTCCTTGTCGCCACCACCAGAGATGCGCACGTGCTTGAAGGCCAGGTAGTCGTCCTGGCTCAGCACTTCGCAGGCCGTCAGCGGATGGTCCCGGCGCATCAGGCACACCGCACGGTCCTCGCCAAGCAGGCGACCGTGCAGGTTGGCCGGCGACTCGTCGAACAGCGTGGTCGCAAGGTCGATCTCGCCGCTGGCGAGCAAAGCGTATTGCCCGGCCTGCCAGGTGCGGTAGTCGATGCTTACACCCGGTGCTTCCTGCTCCAGCGCCGCCACCAGCAGCGGCAGCATGTACTCTGCAACATAGTCGGACGCGGCCAGGCAGAAGCGCCGTTCGCAACGGGCCGGATCGAACGCGGCGGGCTGGCGCAGGGCCTGGAGTTCTTCAAGCACCTGGCGCAGCGGCTCGACCAAGGCTTGGCCGTATTCGCTGAGCACGTAGCCACGGCCTTGGCGCACCAGCAATGGGTCGTCGAAGGCTTCACGCAGGTGTGCCAGCTGGCGGCTCAACGCCGACTGGCTGACGCCAAGGCGCTCGGCGGCGTGGCTGAGGTTTTTCAGCTGCAGGAGGCAGTCGAGGGTGCGCAGGTGGGCGAGGCTGAGGGAGGCGAAGGTTGGGTTCATACAGGCTTCCCCAGGCTGGACACAGGCCCAATCGCCGGCAAGCCGGCCCTCACAAGTACCTCACAGAGCCATGGCGCTGCAGTGTACCTGTGGGAGCCGGCTTGCCGGGGATTGGGCCGCAAAGCGGCCCCGGCTTTTACTCGGTCAGGCCAACGTAGACGTTCTGTACGTCATCATTCTCGTCGATCGCTTCGAGGAACGCCTCGACTTCAGCCAGTGCCTCGGCACTGAGGCTGGCAGCGCTCACCGGGTTCTTCGGGGTGTAGCCGATCTTGGCCGAGGAAACGGTGAAACCGTGCTCGGGCAGGGCTTTCTGCACTGCATCCAGGTCGGTGGTGTCAGTGATGAACAGGGTCGAGCCCTCTTCTTCACCGTCTTCAAAGTCCTGGGCTCCGGCTTCGATGGCGGCCATTTCAGGGTCGGCATCGCCGTCGGGCATGGCTTCGATCAGGCCCACATGGTTGAAGTCCCAGGCCACCGAACCACTGGCACCCAGCTGACCCTTGCGGAACAGCACGCGAATCTGCGCGACGGTGCGGTTGACGTTGTCGGTCAGGCACTCGACGATCAGTGGCACCTGGTGCGGCGCGAAACCTTCGTAAGTCACCGCCTGGTACTGCACGGCATCACCGTCCAGGCCCGCGCCCTTACGGATTGCCCGGTCCAGGGTCTCGCGGGTCATGGAAGCCTTCTTGGCTTGCACGATGGCCAGGCGCAGGCGTGGGTTCATGTCGGGATCGGCGCCCGACCTGGCCGCGATCTGGATTTCCTTGGACAGCTTGCCCATGATCTTGCCCTTGGCATTGGCAGCTGTTTCTCTATGCTTGGCTTTCCACTGTGCGCCCATGTCGACTCTCTTGTTTCAGCGGCCGGTTCAGGAAGCGACCGGCCAAAAAGTGGGAGCAGTTTATACGCCCTCGGGCCAGTGTTCGACAAGAAATCTCACGCTTTGTCAGCCTTGCCCGCCGCCGCCGCGAACCGGGCCAGCCGCACGTCCAGATGGCGTGGCCGCAGCCCCCTGTCTTCGGCGCGCTCCTTACGCCGGATTGCATTGCGTACCATCAGCGACCCCAGGTAACGGATCGGCTCCGGCGGGAACAGCCCCAACGGGCCCTTGACCAGTGGCGAGCGGGTCCAGGGGTTGTCCAGCCCCAGCGCCAGCGACGAGAGGATCTGCCCGCCCATGTGGCACGGCCCTACCCCGCTGCCAGAATATCCGAAGCCATAGAACACGTTGCCCTGCCCGTCCAACCGCCCGAAGAACGGCAGCCCGGTCACCGAGCGGTCCGAGGGGCCGTTCCAGCTGGCCGCCAGGGGCACCTGGGCCAAGGCAGGGAAGAAATCGGCCAGGCTCTCACGCAGCAGCGGCCGGTACGGCGAAGGTTGATCGAATACCGGCAGCATGCGCCCGCCATAGGCGAAGGTGTTGCCACCCTTGCCAAGCATCAGCCGGCCATCGGAGGTGTTGTGGTAGTAATGCACGAAGATCCGCGAGTCCAGCACGCTGATGCCGTTGTTCAGGCCGATCTCGTGCAGCAGCTCGGGGCACGGCTCGGTGATCACCATGTCACTCGAAACGATAGCCACGCTGCGTTCGAACTGCGGGAAAGCGCGTGCCATCCAGGCATTGAGGCCGAGCACCACGCGGTCGGCACGCACCGTGCCGTGGGCCGTGCGCACCTGCGCCGGGGCGCCGTGCTCCAGGCCGGTCATGGCCGTGCCTTCATGAATGCGCACGCCGCGCTGCAACGCCACGCGCCGCAGGCCGCGCACCAACCGGCCAGGCTGGACGGTGGCGGCGGCCGGCGAAAACCAGCCCTCCAGGTGCCGCGCCGAGCCGGCCAGGCGCTGTACCTCGTCCAGCGGCAAACGCTCGAATGAATTGATCCCCTTGTGCTCCAGCGCAGCGATCACCGCATCGGTTGCACCCACCTGGGCCTGGTTGGTAGCGGTGTACAGTGTGCCGTCCAGGCGGTAGTCGCAATCGATGCCATTGGCCGCGCAAAACGCGCCAATGGCACCGATGCTGCGCTCTGACTCGCTTACCAGGCGCACCGCTTCGGCCACCCCGAACAGCCGCTCGAGGGTGAAGTACTTGGCCGACCAGGACAGCGCGCAACCACCGTTGCGCCCACTGGCGCCCGCACCGCAGATGTCAGCCTCGATCAGCAGCACGTCCAGCGCCGGCACCGCCTCCTTGAGCATCAGCGCGGTCCAGAGGCCCGTGTAGCCGCCGCCGACGATGCACACGTCGCAGCGGGCATCGCCTTGCAGTGGCGGGCATACCGCGTCCTGTTCACAATCCAGGGCCTGTTGCAGCCAGAAGGGTCTCATTCGCTCGCTTTCCTTTAGGTACGCAGTGGCTTGATCGCCATGCTGGTGTTGGGCGCCACATCATTGGCCTGGGCTGCGCTGGCCGGGCGGCTGTTCCAGTGGGGCAGCAGCACCAGGGCCGAGAACAGTGCGCAACCGGCGAACACGATGAACACCGTGACGCTGTCGAAGTAGCCGGGCAGCAGGCCGCCGAGCACCGCGCCCACCGAACCGCAGCCATTGACGAAACCGGCTGCTGTGGCACCGGCCTTGGCCGTGCCGAAGTCGATGGCCGCCGCGCCGCTGATCATCGAGTCTGGCCCGTACAGGGTCAGGCCCATGAAGAACAGCAGGCCAACTACCATGACGATGCTGCCGCTGTGCATGGCTGCCATGAACGCCGCCAGGGCCACGGTCAGCAGCACCAGGCTGATCACACAGGCCGGCATGCGCCGGGCGCCGAACAGCTTGTCCGATGCCAGGCCGATGATGATGGGGCCCAGCAGCCCGGCCAGTTCAAAGGCCGTGGGGATGATCGCAGCACCTACCTTGCCGACGGAGGGCATCTGCTCGAAGACGATCACCGGCCCCCATAGCAAGATCGCGTAACGCGCCGGTTTTAGAAGAAAGTACGCCAGGCCCAGGGTCAGTACCGTGCGGTTGCGCAAGATCTCGCGCAGCGGCGTCCACACACTGCACAGGCTGCCGGCCGGGGCCATGCTCTGCGGCTCGGGCTCGACCGCCGGCAAGCCCACATCCTCGGGTTTGTTGCGCTGCAGGAAGAAGAACAACACCGCCACCGCCGCCACCACCGCGGCAGTGGAGAAGAATGCCGCCTGCCAGGTGCCGATCAGGGTATAGGCCCACCAGCCGGCGAACGGCGAGGCGACCAGGCCGCCAAATGCATAGCACGAGCTCCACAACCCCAGTACCCGGCCGCGCTGCACGGCGGGGAAGAAGCTGCCGATGTTCTTGCACAGCCCGGCCCAGCCGGTGGACTGCGCCAGGCCCTGGATCAGCATGCAGGTGGCGAAGATCGGGAAGGTCGCGTAACTGCCCATCACCACTGCTGCTGCCGCCGAGATCAACAAGCCACCGAGCACCACCACACGCGGGCCGAAGCGGTCGGCAAGCATGCCCCAGGTGAACTGGCCCACGGCATAGGCGGCCAGGTAGATGGCGTCGAGGTTGGCCATGGAGGCCTTGTCGAGCATGAAAGTCGGGTCTTCACCAATGCCGAGCTTGGCCACCGAGAAGGCCTTGCGGGTGAAGTAGAAGGCGGCGTAGGCCAGCCAGGTGATAGCGAAAATCTGGATGCGCCAGCGTTTCAACGCGGCTAGGGAATGATTCATGTGCGTCTGACCTCTTGCTCAAGTGTGCCGGCAGAATGTGAATAAACGCCTGTCTTGTTTTTGTGTTGCGCACTGCATGACGTGGCTCGTCATCTGGTCAGATGGCGCAGGGGTGCGCGCCATGCCCGGCGGCCGCTTGTGGCAGCGCTGGGTTGGTCAGTATGGAAACAGCTGGTGACTGATAAATAAAATCGATTTATCGTATTTCACACATAAGCTCAGCTTGTTACTGGAGTCGACATGTCGGTGTCCCACGCTCAACTCAAGGCTTTCCATGCAGTGGCCGTGCACGGCAGCTTCACCCGGGCGGCAGAAAAGCTGTTTTTGACCCAGCCGGCCGTGTCCGACCAGGTGCGCAAGCTCGAAGAGCGCTTCGGGGTTTTGCTGTTCCACCGCAACAAGCGTTCGGTGCAGTTGACCGACCTGGGCGAACGCCTGCTGGGCATCAGCAAGCGCCTGTTCGCCTGTGAGGCCGAAGCCCACGAACTGCTGCAGGACTCCCGCGCCCTGCACACCGGCAGCCTGGTGCTGGCGGTGGATGCGCCAGTGCATGTGCTGCCGCAGATCGCACGCTTCTGCCAGCGCTACCCGGGCATCCAGGTCAAGGTCGAGACCGGCAACACCGATGAATCCCTGGCCCGCTTGTTCAGCTACCAGGCCGACCTGGCACTGCTAGGGCGCGATGTCGACGATGAGCGACTGCACTGCGTGCCGCTGCGCCGCGACCCGATGGTGGCGTTCGTCTCGCACAACCACCCATGGGCCAGCCGTGGCTCGATCAGCCTGGCGGACCTGGACGACACGCCGCTGGTGCTACGCGAGCCCGGCTCGGTGACCCGGCAGACGCTGGAGGAAGAAATGCAGCGCGCCGGCCTGCGGATCCGTCCCGCTATTCAGGTTGAGGGCCGGGAGGCAGCACGCGAGGCGGTGGTGGTGGGGATTGGCGTGGGGGTAGTGTCGGCCGCCGAGTTCGGCGCCGATGCGCGGGTGTGTGCGCTGCCCATTGTCGATTGCCAGCGGCACCTCACCGAGACACTGGTGTGTTTGAGCGAGCAGCGTACGCGGCGGGTGGTCGCGACGTTCCTGCAGGTGGTGCAGGAAAGCTTGTAGCGGCCATCCGGGCCCTATCGCCGGCAAGCCGGCTCCCACTGGTTTTGCGCTGAGCCTTGATAACTATGCTGGGTATACATTCCTCTCTAAATGTGCACCTCATGTTTTTCCGTCTAGCCGCCGACACCCTGGTCCTGCTCCATCTGGCCTTCATCCTGCTGGTGCTGTTCGGTGGCCTGCTGGTGCTCAGATGGCGCCCAGCCCTGTTTATCCACCTGCCCGCCCTGGCCTGGGGCCTGGCGGTTGAGGGGCTGCACCTGGAATGCCCGCTGACCGGCTGGGAGAACCGCATGCGCTTCGCCGCAGGTGGTGCCGGCTACCACGGCGGCTTCGTCGAGCACTACATCTGGCCGCTGATCTACCCCGCCGGGTTGACGCCGCAGATCCAGTGGCTGCTAGGCGGCGTCGTGCTGCTGGTCAACCTCGTGATCTATGGCTACGTGATCTGGCGCTGGCGCCAATCACCTACCGCGTAGCAATCACAAACAGCCGCGGGAACGGCAGTAGCACCTTGCCGTCGGTGGCAGCCGGATAGTCGTGCTGCATGGCCTGCAGGTACATCTGCAGGAAGCTCGCCTGCTCCTGCTCGTCCAGCCTGGCCAGATAAGGCCGCAGGGCCGACCCCTTGAACCACTCCACCACGGCCTCGGCGCCACCGGGCAACGGGTGATGGTAGGTCGTGCGCCACACATCCACCCGCGTACACAGCGGGCTGAGCAGGTCGTAGTAGAACGCCGCGTTATGCCGGGGCGGCAAGCTCAGGTCGGCGAATTTTTCGGCCCAGGGGCCGCGGCCGGCGATCTCGCGCAACTGGCGGTGGGCCGGCTCGTCGAGGTTGTCCGGGGTTTGCACGGCCAGGCTTGCACCTTCACTCAGCTGGCGCACCAGGTGCGGGTAGAGCGAACCGTGGTCGGGCACCCATTGCAGCGAAGCGTTGGCCAGGATCAGGTCCTGTGGTTCGGGGGCGGTCCAGTGGGCGATATCGGCAATTTCGCAACGCACCCTGGGGATGCGCAGGCGCTGGCGTGCACGCGCCTTGTCGATCATGTCCGGATCGCTGTCCAGGGCAGTCACCTGGGCATCGGGGTGGCGCTGCAGCAGTATTTCGGTGGAATTACCAGGGCCGCAACCCAGGTCGGTAGCGTGGCGCACCGGGCGTGGAGGCACCGCGGCAAGCAGGTCGCGCACCGCACGGGTGCGTTCGTCTTCGAACAGGGAATACTGGGTGGCGGACCAAGCCATGAGGGGCTCCTTAGGGCGGGCAATGTGCTCAGCATAAGCCATCTGTCGCCTGTACGGGCCCTGTCGCGGGAACTGTTAGCTCATCCTCGAAGTCAGTCCCCTTATGCGCATGCCTATGAAAACATTCCTGGCCCTGGCCCTTCTGGCCCTGATCACCGCCGCCGCCCTCCTCGGCTCACCGTGGATGAACGGGCGCTTTCACATGCCGGAGGACAAACCTCCTGCCCATCAACGCGAAACGGCCGGGTCCACGAGGGAGCCGGCCGCTTCGGACAACCACTAGCGCTTAGTGCTTGCGGGCGCTGCGCATCTGGTGCACCACACCCATGGCCACCACGATGGCCGCAGCAATGCCGGTGGAGATCACCAGGATCTGGTAGTCAGGCATGAAGGCCATGGTTACCAGTGCGGCGACGATGAAGGCGATCACCAGGTAGGTCAGCCACGGGAACAGCCACATCTTCAGGCGTACTTCCTTGCCCTCGGCGATCAGCTTGCGGCGCATGCGCAGCTGCGAGAAGGCAATCACCAGGTACACCAGCAAAGCGATCATGCCGGTGGTGTTCATCAGCGTATCGAGCACGTCTTTCGGGCGCAGGGTCTCGCTGAAGTTGATCAGCGCGCACACCACGGCCACGGCGCACGAACCGATAATCGCGTTCACCGGTACGCCGGTGCCGGCGCGTGTCGTCTTGAAGAACGACGGCGCATCGCCACGCTGTGCCAGCGAGAACAGCATGCGCGAAGCGGTGTAGTGGCCCGAGATCAGGCAGCTGCTCACCGACGTCAGCACCACGAAGTTCATCAACAGCTCGGCATACGGCACACCCAGCAGTTCCAAGGTGCGGCGATAGGCGCCATAACCGGAAACGCCCAGGTGCGGGTCGTTCCACGGCACCAGGCAGACGATCAGGAAGATCGAGCCGACATAGAACAGGCATACACGCCACACCACAGAGTTGGTGGCCTTGACGATCTGAGTGGCCGGGTCCTTGGCTTCGGACGCGGCGATGGTGACGATTTCGGCACCGAGGAAGGCGAACATCACACCAAGCAACGCACCGATCACCGTGGTGATGCCATTGGGCATGAAGCCTTCGGCGGTCAGGTGGGTGATGCCGCGCACTTCACCGAACTGCCAAATGTTCATCACCGCAGCGGTACACACGATCAGGAAACAGACGATCGCGATCACCTTGATCAACGCGAACCAGAACTCGAACTCGCCGTAGTGCTTGACGTTGAAGAAGTTGACGGTGATCAGCACCAGGGTCGTGGCCAGCACGAACACGTTGACGCTCACATCAGGGAAGAAACCATTCAGGATCTTGCCCGCCACATAAGCTTCCCAGGCCATGAGGATGACCCAGTACCACCAGTACAGCCAGCCGATGGTGAAACCGGCCCAACGGCCGATGGCGCGGTCGGCGTAGGTGGAAAACGAAC
>Ga0247820_10000788_pt1 | contig 17546 bp, 13 predicted proteins | sample 13C_Glucose_Day1_2_FD_192480 | JGI IMG/M metagenome (GOLD analysis project Ga0247820, IMG submission 192480) | Soil microbial communities from agricultural site in Penn Yan, New York, United States - 13C_Glucose_Day14 | ecosystem: Environmental > Terrestrial > Soil > Agricultural land | place...
GCCCACGGCAGTCCGTCGAGCGGGTGCTCGGCGCCGTGGGGACGTCGCGGGCCGCCCTCGGCCGCGCGGCATACGGGGGCCGGCCGGGGCACCCGGTGGTGCTCGGGCGGGACCACTGGGCGGGAGTCCTCGAGGCGACCGGCGGAGACCGCGGCGCGCGCGACTACCTGGCTGCGCACCCGGGCACCCTCGTGGAGTGTGCCGACCTCGCGACGGGCGCCGACGTGGACGCCGTCACCTAGTCCGGGGCCGAGACCGCGGCGGGGGCTGAGGGGGCTGCCCCCGCCGCGGCGGCTCAGGCGACGGGACTGGCCGTGGCGCGCGCTGCGAGCGCCCTGAGCGCCCCCGTGAAGCACTGTCCCGGAGGCGTGACCAGTCCCGCGCCCACCTGGCCGGTGCCGGCGACCCGGCCCGCCATGCCGGTGTTGATCTGGGGCAGGATCCCTGTGCGGGCCACGGCGGTGACGTCGATGCCGGTGGGTGTGCCGCGGAACTCCAGGATGGGCACCTGGTAGGCGGTGTGCTCCCCGACGGTGATGTCGTACATCGTCTGTGTGGCCCGCAGCGCGAACGGCACGTCGCCGCCGACGAAGCGCACGATGGCCGGCGCCGCGGCCATCGCGAAGCCGCCGATGCCCGCGGTCTCGGTGATGGCCGAGTCCCCGATGTCGGGGTTGGCGTCCTCGGGGCCGTAGGACCCGAGGTACAGGCCCTCGGGCGTGTTCGCCGGCCCGGTGAACCACTCGTCCCCGGTGCCGGAGACGCGGATCCCGAAGTCGGTGCCGTTGCGCGCCATCGTGGTGACGACCGACGACCCGGGGATGCCGTGGGCCGCCATCGTGGCGAGCTTGCAGGCCGGCATGCCGAGGTTGAGGAAGAAGTGCTCGTTCGCGCCGGAGAAGCGGACCGCCTCGGCGATGTCGTCGGAGCTGCCGTCGGCCGTGATCAACGAGGGCAGCAGCTCCCGCAGCAGCATGAGGCTCCCCGCGCGGTTGCGGTTGTGGCCCTCGTCGCCCATCTGCAGCATCTGGGCGACGATCGACTTGATGTCGATCGGGCCGGCCTTGCGGACGGCCTGCTGCAGCAGCGGGCCGAGCACGGAGTTCATCCAGTGGAGCCGGTCGATGACCTCGGGGCCGTAGGCCCCGTAGCGCAGCACCTTGCCGAGGCCTTCGTTGAGAGAGCACCACGACGTCCCGTCGTGCACCTCGTCGCGCAGCTCGTAGAGCCACATCGACGGCGAGATCACACCGGCCATCGGGCCCACCGAGCTGTGGTGGTGACACGGCTCGAGGGTGATCCCGTCGCCCTTGGCCAGCTTCGCCTCCGCCTCCTCGGCGGTGTCGGCCAGTCCCTCGAAGAGCATCGCCCCGATGAGGGCACCCTTCAACGGTCCGGACGCCCGCTCCCACTCGATGGGCGGGCCCGCGTGCAGGAACGTGCCCTTCTGGATCCCGAGCGCCTCGTGGGCGGGGCGCACGTCGACGAGGTCTGCGCCTGCGGCGGTCATCCGCCGCAGCGCCTCGGCGTTGGCCGCTTCGCGTCGCGGGTCGGCGAGGACCACCGCCAGGTCGGCCGCCGTGCCCTCCATCGGGGGCTGCCAGGCCGCCTCGGCGACGGGGACTGCCTGGGCGCGCAGGGCGTCGGCGAACAGCGAGACGCCCGCCGTGGCGACGCTGATGTCGGCGGAGAGCAGTCCGCGCAGGGGGCTGGAGGTCATGTCAGTTCTCCTGGGCAGGCAGCAGGGACAGGGCGTGGCGGGTGGCCTGGGCGTTGGACAGGAAGACCGAGGCGCCGGCCTGCTGCAGCGCGGTCGCGCAGCGCTGCAGGCCCTGCGGGTCACGTTCGGTACCGGTGAGCGAGACCACGACGGGAAGCTCCCGCCCGCTCCCGGCAGCGGTGGTCCGGGCCTCGAGGATCGCCTCGGCCAGCTCGTCGGCCGGGTCCTGGTGCGCGCCGTAGCCGAGCACCAGGTCCAGGAGCAGAACCCCGCAGGTGTCGTCCTTGGCCTCCGCGGCGATGCGCTCGAGGCGCAGCGACGGGTCGATCATCGGGTGGGCGCGGCCCTGGGTGAGGCCGTCGTCGCCGAAGTCGATGACGACGTGGCCGTCATCGCGCAGGTCGGGACCGAGGGCGAGCTCCGGGGACAACGGGATGTTGGACCGTATGCCGCCGAGGTCGCCGGCCGCGATGAGCATCGCCTCGTCGGCCAGGGTCCCGCCGCAGAACAGCCCGCGCAGCGAGCCGCTGGCGGCCGGTGCCTGGTCGACGGTCCACGACGGCCACTGTGGGACGTCGTGGCCGTCTGCGCGGAGCGCCTCCTCCAGCGCCGCGGTGAGGTCCGGCCGACCCGCGCCGAGCGTCGCCCAGTGGACCGGCACCCGCAGCCCCGCGGCATACGCCTGGAGGTCGGCGAGGACCTCCTCGGCGGGTGGCTTGGACACGACGACGACGGACGTCGTCGCCTCGTCGGCGGCGAGGGCCGCCAGCGCCTGGCGGGTCGAGCGGCCCGCGACGGCCGTGGACAGGTCCCTGCCCCCGACGCCGAGGCAGTGGCTCACGCCGATACCCGCCGCGTCGAGCAGGCACATGACCTGCTGGGCGCCCGTGCCGGAGGCCGCGACGATCCCGACCTCGCCGGCCTGCACCGCGTTGGCAAAGCCGAGCGCGGCTCCACTCACCACCGCGGTGCCGCAGTCCGGGCCCATGACCAGCACGTCGGCGGCCGCGGCGGCGTCCTTGAGCCGGACCTCGTCCTCGACGGTCACGTTGTCGGAGAAGAGCATCACCGAGACCCCGCGGTGGATGGCGTCGAGGGCCTCCACGGTCGCGTGCTGGCCGGGGACGGAGACCAGGGCCAGGTTCGCCTCGGAGGCCGAGATGGCGCCGCCGAGGGTCCTCCGCGCCGGGGCCTCGCCGAAGCCGCCGGCGTGGGACCCCGCAGCCTTGAGCTCGGCGAGGGCGGCGTCGAGGGCGGCCGTGCCCGCGGCCACAGCGTCCCCGTCACCCCGGATCGCGACGATGAGGTCGTTGGGGCTGACCTCGTCCGGGATGGCGAAGCCCATGCCGCGGATGACGTCGGTGTTGAGGTCGGTCGCCATGGCGACCTGGGCCGCCTCGACGCCCGGAGCGGACGCCACCTTGCGCGAGACCTGCATGAGGCTCACGGAGTCGTAGTAGGCGCCGCGGCGCAGCTCGACGTGGTCAGGCACGGCGGGCTCCTTCCGGTTCGGTGTGGTGTGGTCCGGCGTCCTGGGCCAGGACGGGGATGAGGGCGTCGAGGGCGCCGGCCAGTCCGGCGACGAGGTCGGCCCCGGAGCTGTGGCCGATGCCGAGCACCGGCGCGAGCGCCTCCGTCACAGCGGAGGTGTCTCCACGCGCGACCTCGTCGACCAGGCGCACGACCTCAGGCACGGCATACCCCTCGCTCGCGGCGGAGAGGAGCGAGGCGGACAGGCTCGTGGTCGCGGCGCTTGCCCTGCGCACCGAGGCCGCCACAGCACCTGCCGCGTCATCGCCGGAGGGGACACGTCCCCCCACCGCCCTCAGGGCGAGGAGGACGCCGCAGAGGGCGTCGTCGCCGCTCGGCGTCAGCCCGGCACCAGCGCCCACGAGCGCGCCCACGCGACGGCCGACCCGCCGGCCGTCGAGCCCGGCAGCGGTGAGGTCGGCGGCGAGCTCGCGCAGCACGGCGCTGCTGTCCGCCTGCCCCAGGATGTGCGCGGCACCGGCGATCGACGCGAAGGGGGCGGAGCTCGCACGGGTCACCCGTGCGGGCCGCCACGGCCGGACCGAGACGACGTCGCGTCCCGGCAGCCGCACGCGGCCATCCCCGACGAGGACGTCGTGCCCGGCCTGCACCCCCCACTCCACCTCGGCCGAGGCCAGGGCCAGACGGAGACCCGTCGGCAGGAGCAGGGCGTCACCGGTCAGCACCGGCAGGACGAGGTCGTGGCGGCCGAGGTGGAGGTAGAGCGCGGTGGGGAATGCCGCCAGCACCCGCGCGCGGCGTGGCTCACCGGCGACCTCGCGCTCCAGCAGCGGCGAGCAGGCGGCGGGCCAGGACGTCGATGCACGCGCAGGGGCCACGCTCGGTCCTCCTGACTCGTCGGTCGGGCTGGTGTCGTCTGGTGCGGTCGTGAGCGGTCGCCAGGCACTGCCAGGGGCGGGCTACCGCTTCTGCCGGTGCCAGCGACGCTACCGAGGGCGGATACTCTGTCTTCATGGTGAAAGTTGCCAACGATGGAGCCGCTATCGGCGGTGACTTGCCAGCCGCAACGGTGCCGGGGGGATCGCCGGTGCCGGCTGGGGGGACGTCTCCGCGTGCCACAGCCACCGGGATCCCGCTCCGCACCGTGCTCGGACTGCCGGCCGCCGAGGGCGCCGAGGTGCGGGCGAGCGATGCGCAGCTCGAGATCCCCGTCGTGCGGACGCGCCCCCTCCACGCGTCTCTGGAAGAGCACGCTTCCCTCGACCACCACCTCGTCCTCACCGATCGTGACGAGCTCGCGGAGGCCCTGGGCGCCAGCCCGGAGCTCTTCGGCGACCTGGTCACCCGGGGCGCTGCCGCCCTCGCAGTGGCGGGCGTGGACCCCTCGAACCCACCGCCGTGGACGACCGGTGCGGACGAGGCTGGTCTGCCCCTGCTGCTGCTCCCCGACACGGCAGCCCGCGACAGGATCAACACCGAGGTGCTGGGGGCGATGCTCGACTACCAGGCCTCCATCCTCGACCGGCTCGAGGAGGTGCACCGGGTCCTCGTCCAGATCGTCCTCGCCGGTGGCTCACTCGAGGATCTCTGCCAGCAGCTCGTCGGCTTCTTCGACGGCGCCGCCATCGTCACGACGACGGACGGGCGGGTCCTGGCCAGTGCAGGCTCGGACGGCGAGCTCGAGCACGCCCTCGCCCTCGACTGCTTCGACCGCACCGGCCGGCTCATCACCGAGACCGAGCCCGTGGGGATCCGCCCGCAGCACGGGCCGGCCGCCCACCGCGCTGCCGTGCGGATCGTCGCCGGCTCGCTCGACCACGGCCTCCTGACGGCCTTCTGCAGCCACCGCATGCTGGGTGCCGATGACGTCCGGCTGCTGGAGCGTGCGGCCACCGTCGCGGCCCTGGCCATCACCAAGGAGCAGGCCGTCTCGGCGGTCGAGAGCAAGTACCGCGCCGAGTTCCTCAGGGACGCGCTCGCCGGTCGCGCCGGGACCCCCGACGAGGCGGTCGCGCACGCCCTGTCGCTGGGCTGGGACATCGACCGCCCGATGGTCGTGGTGGTCGCCGAGACCGACGAGGACGACGAGCGCACCACCCGGTCCGCGGAGGAGGTGCGCTCGCTGCAGCACCGGTTCGCCCGGGCGTGGACGCACGCGATGGCCGTCCGCGACCCGCGGGCCCCCGTGATGGGGTTCAGCCAGGAGGTCGTGGCCCTCTTCGGCGTGGCCAACCCTGCCGACACCGACCAGGTCATGCGTGTCGTCGGCGAGGTCGCCCGGGTCGTTCGGGGCGACGGCGGCGGAGGCCGGCGCGCCTTCTCCACCGGGGTGTCCCGCCCGATCTCGTCGGTGGCCGAGCTGCCCCAGGCCTACGACGAGGCGCTCAACGCCGTCAGCGTCGGGCGCCAGATGCACGGCGACGGCGCGCTCACCCACTTCGACGGCCTGGGCATCTTCCGGCTCCTGGCCCTCATCCCCGACAGCGCCCACCTGCGCCGCTTCGTCGAGGAGTCGCTCGGCGAGCTGGCCACCGACAACTCCCCCGAGAACGCCGACCTGCGGCAGACGCTGAGCATCCTCATCGACACCAACATGAACGTCGCCGAGACCGCGCGGCTGCTCTTCTTCCACTACAACACCCTGCGTTACCGGATCGTGAAGCTCGAGAAGATGCTCGGGCCCTTCACCACCGACCCCCAGCTGCGGCTCACCCTCGCGCTCGCGCTCAAGGTCCACCAGATGCGCGGAATCTAGGGACAAACCGGACACGTCACGCACGAGAGGGCAGCGCAGGGGCTGCGCCCGACCTGCGAGCGGGACCGGCGGGCGCACACCCGGGACGGCGTCTCGCCGGGAGCCCAGTCACACCTTCTGACGAACGACACGCCCCGTCGGCTATCACATATTGCCGAACGCAATCCCCCTGTGTGGCGCTAGTTTTCGCCTATCCCTCCGCGGGATGTGAGCCACGTCATGACGGATGACGTGCCGCAGAGAAGGAGTCGGCATGGCCTTGGGTTGGAAACTGCACGGAGACGGGCGCACGATGGGGCCTGACGACGTCGTCGCGCCCGACGAGCGGCTCTCCTGGAGCAAGACCGTGGGCCTCGGCGCCCAGCACGTCGTCGCGATGTTCGGCGCGACGTTCGTCTTCCCCCTCATCATGGGCCTCAACCCGCAGCTCGCGATCATGATGAGCGGCATCGCCACCATCTGCTTCCTGCTGATCGTGAACGGCAAGGTGCCCAGCTACCTCGGCACATCGGCGTCGTTCGTCGGCGCCGTTGTCGCGATCCGCGCCCAGGAAGGCTCGACCTCGGCCACGGTCACGGGCGCGATCCTCGTCGCCGGGGTCGTGCTCGCGCTCGTCGGCGTGGCGATCCACTTCCTCGGCTCGACGGTGCTGCACAAGGTGCTCCCGCCGGTCGTCACCGGCGCCGTGGTCATGCTCATCGGCTTCAACCTCGCGCCCGTCGTGGCCAACATCTACTGGCCCCAGGACCAGTGGGTCGCCCTGCTCGTCATGACCTTCACGATCATCTGCGCCGTCGCCTTCAAGGGCTTCATCTCGCGCATCGCGGTCTTCCTGGCCCTGATCTTCGGCTACCTCATCTCCTGGGTGTTCGACCAGCTCTTCGGCCAGATCACGTCCTTCGACCCCGCCGCGGGCAAGGTCACCGACCACTTCAGGGTCAACTTCGAGGGCATCACCTCCGCGCCGTGGTTCGGCTTCCCGCCCCAGACGACGATGGGCGCCGACGGCAAGGAGATCGTCGGCATCCACGCACCGACGTTCTCGATGGCCGCGATCCTGCTCGTCCTGCCCGCTGTCATCGCCCTCATCGCCGAGAACACCGGCCACGTCAAGGCCGTTGCCGAGATGACGAAGACCGACCTCGACCCGTACATGGGCCGCGCCATCGCCGCCGACGGTGTCGGCACGGTCATCGCCTCCGCGGTCGGCGGCTCGCCGACGACCACCTATGCCGAGAACATCGGTGTCATGGCGGCCACGCGTGTCTACTCGACGGCGGCCTACTACGTCGCCGCGCTCACCGCGATCATCTTCGGCCTGTCACCGAAGTTCGGCGCGCTCGTCGCCTCCACGCCGGGTGGCGTCCTCGGCGGCATCACGGTCGTCCTCTACGGCATGATCGGCCTCCTCGGCGCCAAGATCTGGAAGGAGAACGGCGTCGACTTCGGCAACCCGATCAACCTCGTGCCCGTGGCGGCCGGCGTCGTCATCGGCATCGGCAACGTGTCCCTGGTGTTCACCAAGGACTTCTCGCTCACGGGTATCGCCCTCGGCACCATCGTTGCCGTCGCCGCGTACCACGTCGCCCGTGCCCTGGCACCCGAGGACCTGCGCCTGCGGGCCGACGCCCCGACCACCATGGTGCTGACCCGGGAGGCCAGTTACGGCGACAGCGACGGCATCGACGACCTGTACCAGGACAAGCCCGGCGGGCCGGACCTGCGCAAGCAGTGAGCTCGACCCCGGCCTGAGCCGGATCGCGTGGGCCCTCGGTGACGCACCGGGGGCCCACGCGGCATTCCCGGCCCGGACGACCGCCCCCGGCATTCCCTCGCGAGCGCGGATCAAGCACACTCGGCAGAAGTTGCCAAACCGATCGACGCACAACGCAGGAGAACACCTAGTTTGCCCACCCTCGAGACGGCAGGATCAGTCCGGTGAAGCCCGCCCCCTTCGTGCACCACGCACCCCGCTCCCTCGAGGAGGCCGTCGCCGTCCTCGGCGACGTCGGCCACGACGGCAAGATCCTCGCCGGCGGCCAGAGCCTCATCCCGATCCTCAACATGCGGCTGGCCTCCCCCGCGCACCTCATCGACATCAACCGCGTCGCCGGCCTCGACTCCGTCGAGGTGACGGGCGAGGCCGTCCGCGTCGGCGCCCTGGTGCGCCATGCCCAGCTCGAGCGCCACGAGGAGGCCCATGGGGCCCTGCCCCTGCTGCGCCAGGCGCTGGTCTGCGTGGCCCACCCCGCGATCCGCAACCGGGGCACTACTGTCGGCTCCATCGCCCACGCCGACGCGGCGGGTGAGATGCCCGCGATCCTCGCCCTGACGGATGGGGTGGTGGAGGCTGCCGGGCCCCGGGGCCGGCGCGACATCGCCACGGGCGACTTCTTCCAGGGGCCGCTCGAGACCGCCCTCGCCGAGGACGAGATGGCCACCGCCGTGCGCTTCCGGCTGTTCCCGGCCGGCACCGCGACGGCCTTCGCCGAGTCCGCGCGCCGCCACGGCGACTACGCCATGGCCGGCGTTGCCGCGGCGGTCACGGTCACCGACGGTGTGGTCCGCCGGGCCCTGGCGTCGTTCGTCTCCGTCACCGACGTCCCCTCGGTGCTCGACCTCACCGACCTCCTCCAGGGCATGGAGCCCGCCAGCGCCGACTGGTCCACCGCAGCCGAGGCCGTGCGGGCCCACGTCGAGCCCGAGGCCGACATCCACGCCAGCGCCGAGTACCGGCGGATGCTCGCCGGCGAGCTGGCCCGGCGGGTGCTCGCCCAGGCGGCCGCCACGGCACTGGGCCAGCCCGCAACCACGCCGCACGCCGCAACGACGCCGCACGCCGCAACGACGAAGGACGCAGCACGCCATGACTGACCTCACGACAGAACAGCTCCACGACGTGACGGTCTACGTCAACGGCGTCGCCCGCTCGGCCACGGTGCCCGCGCGGCGGCTGCTCTCGGACTTCCTCCGGCACGACCTCGGGCTCACGGGCACCCACGTCGGCTGCGAGCACGGCGTGTGCGGCGCGTGCACCGTCCTCGTCGACGGGCAGCCGATGCGCTCGTGCCTGATGTTCGCGGTGACAGCCCAGGACCACCAGGTCACCACCGTCGAGGGACTCTGCACGGCGCCCGACGCACGCCCCTGCGCGACCGGGGAACGGATGAACCCGGCCCAGCAGGCCTTCGCGGAGTGCCACGGCCTCCAGTGCGGCTTCTGCACGCCCGGTTTCCTGACAACGGTCACCGCCTACCTCGAGGAGAACCCCGAGCCCAGCGAGGCCGAGGCGCGCGAGGCCATCTCCGGAAACCTCTGCCGCTGCACCGGCTACCAGAACATCGTCAAGTCCGTGCTGCGCGCGGCGGAGATCCGGGCCGAGCGGCGTGGGGAGCAGTACGCCGCGGACCCGGCGGACCCGGCGGACCCGGCGGACCCGGCGTCAACGCGCGGCCCGGCACCGCGGCATACGGCCAGCGGCGACGGGGAGGCACCCCGGTGACGACGCAGATGTTCGGCGCGCCGATCCGGCGCAAGGAGGACCCCCGGCTCGTCACCGGCGGAGGGCGTTACCTCGACGACCTCGGCCGGAACGCCCTCGCCGCGGCGTTCGTGCGCAGTCCCCACGCCCACGCGCGGATCGTCGACATCGACGTGAGCGACGCGGTCGACGTCGACGGGGTGGTGGCGATCTACACCCACGAGGACCTCCCCGGGAAGGTCGGCGAGCCCCTGCCGCTGCTCATCCCACACCCGACGCTGACGCACGGGCGCACCGGGTACGCCCTGGCCAGGGACGAGGTCAACCACGTCGGCGAGCCCATCGTCATGGTGGTCGCCGCCGACCGCTACGTCGCCGAGGACGCCTGCCAGCGCATCCGGGTCGACTACGAGCAGCTGCCCGTCGTCGTCGGCATCGAGCACGCGCGCGACGGCGCTGCCCTCGTGCACGAGGACGTCCCCGGCAACGTGGCGGCCCACATGGTGCAGGAGAACGGCGACGTCGAGGGCGCCCTCGCCTCCGCGCCGCACTCGCTCACCCTCGACCTGTCCATCGAGCGCAGCGCCTGCATGCCCATGGAGGGCAAGGGCGTCTACGCCCGGTGGAACGCCGAGGACGGCGAGCTGCGCATCTACTCCTCGACCCAGACGTCCACCGGCGTGCGGGCGGCCGTGGCCGCCAAGCTGGAGCTGCCACTCGCCAAGGTCGAGTGCATCGCCCCCGACGTGGGCGGCGGCTTCGGCGTGAAGATCATGCACCCCTGGCCCGAGGAGGTGCTGGTCCCCTGGGCCGCCCGGCTCCTCGACCGCGAGGTGAAGTGGGCCGAGGACCGGCGCGAGCACTTCATCTCCTCCGCCCACGAGCGGGGCCAGCTGCAGCAGGTGACCGTCGGGTTCGACGACGAGGGGCGCGTCCTCGGCCTCGACGTGCGGTTCTGGCACGACAACGGCGCCTACACGCCCTACGGGATCATCGTCCCGATCATCACCTCGACCCAGCTGCTCGGGCCGTACAAGCCGGGTGCCTACCGCTGCGAGTTCTGGTCGCTCTACACGAACACCGTTCTCGTGACCCCCTACCGCGGCGCCGGCCGACCGCAGGGCGTCTTTGCGATGGAGCGCACGATGGACGCCATCGCCGACTACCTCGGCCTCGACCGGGCGGAGGTGCGGTCGCGCAACTTCATCCTCCCCGAGGAGATGCCCTACGACCACGGGCTGCTCTTCCAGGACGGACGGCCCCTGAAGTACGACAGCGGCGACTTCCCGGAGTCCCTCGCCAAGCTCAAGAAGCTGGTCGGCTGGGACGAGTTCGCGGCCTACCGGGAGCAGGCCGAGGCAGAGGGCCGGAAGGTCGGCCTCGGCATCGGCTGCTACGTCGAGGGCACCGGCGTCGGCCCCTACGAGGGTGGCCACATCACGATCGAGACGTCCGGCCGGGTGAACGTCGCCACCGGCCTGACGACCCAGGGCCAGGGTCACCAGACCGCCTTCGCCCAGATCGTCGCGGACGAGCTGGGGGTCCCGATCGAGGACGTGCACGTCACCACCGGCGACACCCGCCGGATGGCCTACGCGGTCGGGACGTTCGCCTCCCGCGCCGCGGTCATGAGCGGCAACGCCATCGCGCTCGCCACGCGCAACGTCAAGGCCAAGGCGCTGCGCATCGCCGCGGACGCGCTCGAGGTCGCCGAGGACGACCTCGAGATCGTGGACGGCATCGTGCGGGTCAAGGGCGCCCCGACGACGTCGATGCCGCTCGGCACCGTGGCCGTCCTGTCCAACCCGCTGCGCTACGCGTTCGACGACGCGGCCAAGGCTGCGACGCAGTTCGCCGGCACCTTCGACCCCGACAAGCCGCCGGTGGCCGATGACGAGGAGCCGGGGCTCGAGGGGCGGGACTTCTACTCCCCCACCCAGGCGACGTTCGCGAACGGCATGCACGCCGCCATCGTCGAGACGGACCCGGTCACCGCCGAGATCACGATCCTGCGCTACTGCGTCATCCACGACTGCGGGACGATGATCAATCCCATGATCGTGGAGGGACAAGTTCACGGCGGTGTCGCCCAGGGCGTCGGTGGCGCGCTGTACGAGCGGATGGTCTACGACGAGTCGGGGCAGCTTCTCAACGCCTCGTTCATGGACTTCCTCATGCCCTACGCCTCCGAGGTGCCCCACATCGAGGCCGACCACCTGGAGACGCCCTCGCCGCTGAACCCGTTGGGCATCAAGGGCGCCGGCGAGGCAGGCTGCATCCCGGTCACGGCTGTCATCGCGTCGGCGATCGAGGACGCCGAGGGCTTCCCCATCACCTCCATGCCCATCTCCCCGGTCGAGCTGTGGGAGCTGCGCCAGCGCCACGCCTCCGGTGAGCTGCCTCCACTCCGCCACCCCAGACCCGTACCGACCGACACCAACGGCCCGCACGCCCCGCACAAGGAGCCCGCACCATGAAGATCTCCGGCAACGCCACCCTCGCCGCACCCCCCGAGAAGGTCTGGGACGCGTTCCACGACCCCGGAGCCCTCGCCCGGTGCCTCCCCGGCTGTGAGTCCCTGACGGAGATCGGGCCGCACCAGTACGCCATGACCGTGACCGCGGGCGTCGCGGCCATCAAGGGCACCTACGACGGCCAGGTGGCGCTCACCGAGCAGCAGCATCCGGGCTCGTTCACGCTCAAGGCCAAGGGTGCCGGCGCCCCCGGAACCGTCGACGCGGACGTCAAGGTGCGCCTGGCCCCGTCGGGGAACGGCGGCACCAGCCTGACCTATGACGCGGACGCCGCCGTCGGAGGCGTCATCGGCGGGGTGGGCCAGCGCATGCTCGCCGGGGTCACGAAGAAGATGGCCGGCCAGTTCTTCAGCGCCGTCGACGACGACATCGCCGGCGTCCGCAAGGCAGTGCCCGCGGCCGCCGCGCCCGTCGAGGCCGCAGCCCCCGGCGTCGCCGTCCCCGCCGGCGCCCCCGTGTATGCCGGTGCGCCGGCTGCCCCCGCCCGTGCGGCTGTGCTGGACAAGGGCTTTGCCGCCGGGGTCGGCCTCGGCGCCCTCATCGCCCTCATCGGTGTGGCGGTCGGCGCGGCGATCGGAAGGCGACGCTGATGCGCACGTTCACCGCTGCTGCAGTCCAGATCGCGCCGGTCGCCGGGCCGCTCTCGCCGGAGACCGTGCGCAAGAACCTCGACAAGTGCGTGGACTTCACCCGCCGCTGCGTCGCGGACACCGGAGCCGAGCTCGTGGTGCTGCCCGAGACGGCGACGACCGGGTTCACCCCCGACTGCTCGACCGAGGAGCTGTGGGACCTGGTCTCCGAGCTGCCCGGGCCGGTCATCGAGCCGATCTGCGCGGTGGCGCGCGACCTCGGGATCCACATCTGCGTGGGGACCTATGAGCGCGGACCGGAGCGCGGCGTCGTCTACAACAGCTCCGTGCTCATCGACCCCCGGGGCGAGGTGCTGGGGATCTACCGCAAGACGCACCCCTTCTGGAGCGAGCACGTGGACCACGGCGGCTGGGTGACGCCCGGGGACACGGTGGCGGTGTGCGACACCGACCTCGGCCGGTTCGGCATGATCATCTGCTTCGACGGCGACTACCCGGAGCTGTCGCGCATCCAGGCCGTGCAGGGTGCGGAGATCATCCTCCGCCCCTCCGCACTCCTGCGCAGTGCCGACGTCTGGGAGCTGACCTCCCGGGCCCGGGCGTACGACAACCACGTGTTCGTCATCGGCGCCAATGCCACGGGCATCGACCCGGCCGGGGTGCTCTACTTCGGCAACTCGCACATCGTGACGCCGATCGGCCACATCGTGGCCAAGGCCGCCAGCCACGAGGGCTGGGTCTCGGCCCGCCTCGACCCGGCCGAGGGACTGCGGTCCCTGACCCCCGGGTCGAACATCAAACAGGGGTTCGACCACCTGCGCGACCGCAACCTGGACCTGATCCGCAGGCACCGCGAGGACCTCGAGCGGCCGGCAGAGTCCCCCTTCGAGCACTGACCGGCAAGGCGCCCACACGCAGCAACCCGTGACCTCCACGTCACGGGTTGCTGCGTTGTGCCCCGCCACCACGCTCCGTGACGTCCCTGCCACTCGTCGTCGTGACGGGCAGCGGGTCACTCGGCGCGCAGGATGGCGACCCGGCCCTTCTCCCCGGACGCGAAGCAGGCGCCGCTGGCGACGCACTCCACGCTGTCGAAGCTGCCGGTGTCGAACGCCGTCCACGACCGGCCACCGTCCCGGCTGACGTCCGAGCCCGTCGGCCCGACTGCGAGCACCGCGCCGCCGCCCCAGTCGCGGTTGACCCACGCCGAGCCCGACCGGTACCCGCCCAGGCCCTGGCCGGTGGGTGCGTGCCAGGTGCGCCCGCCGTCCGCCGTCCAGGCCGCGTTGTGGTCGGCGGCATCCGGCGCGGCGTAGTCGCCGCCCACGGCCACACCGCGCTGGCCACGCAAGGACACGGAGTAGATGCCCGCCGAGGCGCCACCGGCCACCGGCGTGTCCACGACGCTCCAGGAGTCACCTCCGTCGCGGCTGGTGAAGACGCGCGCCGGGTCGACACCCCCGGTCGCGAGGTGGAGGTTGCCGGCCGAGTCGCTCTGGAGGCACGTCCCGCTCGCGGCGAAGCCGAACTCGCCATCGCGGGCCGGCGGCATACCGGCGCTGTCCATGACCTCCCAGGTGTGGCCGCCGTCCTCGGTGCGGATGATGCGGAAGACCCCGTCGACCGGGTCGGACATCGCGTAGCCGACGGTCTTGGACGTGAAGGCCATGCAGTCGTAGAAGGCGGCAGGGTCGGGGTTGCGGAAGGACTCGCTCCAGGTCCGGCCGCCGTCGTCGGTGGCGTAGACGCGGGAGTCCTCGCCGGGGCCGATCGACAGGATGACGGCGTGGTCGGCGCTGCTGGCCTCGATGTCGCGGAACTGCAGCGCCTCGGTCCCCTCGGGGCCCACGGACGACCAGGTGGAGCCCCCGTCGACGGAGCGGACCACGGTGCCGCCGCTGCCCGAGGCCCACACCGCGCGGGCGTCCACCGGCGCCAGGCCGCGGAGCCGGGCGGTGTCGGTCGGCGTGTCCAGCAGGTGCCAGGAGAGGTCGCGGTCGACGCTCGCGCCGGCGGGGGCGGTGGCCAGGAGGGGAATGATGGCGAGGGCGGCGACCAGCGCCGCGCGTGACGTCTTTGTCATGGTCTGCACCTTTGCACCGCGGCAACCCCCTCGCACCCGGGGAAGCCAGCCGCCAGACTGCAGGGATGGACTGGACCCTGGAAGTCGTCATCCTCCCCGTCAGCGACCTCGGGGCCGCGATCGTGTTCTACCGCGACAAGGTCGGGTTCCACCTCGACCACCACACCACCAACGAGCACATGGACGTCGCCCAGCTGACGCCACCGGGCTCGGGCTGCTCGATCGTCGTCGGCACGCTCCCCTCCCAGCAGGAGATGGCGCCGGGGTCCATGAAGGGGCTGCAGCTCGTGGTCTCGGACGCCGAGGCGGCCCGCCGGCAGCTGACCGAGCGCGGCGTCGAGTGCAGCGAGATCACCGTCTTCGACGAGCGCGACGGCGGCACCTTCTTCGGCTTCAGCGACCCCGACGGCAACACCTGGGCGGTGCAGCAGCTCAAGGTCCGGGCGGAGAGGCCCCTGATCCCGCGGGAGGCGCGCGGCCGCTTCGGCGAGGGCTGACGCGTCTGCGCCGAGAGGGACCCTGTTCACCCGTATGCCGCGTGGCTGGCTGAACGGGGCCCTCTCGGCGTGTGCCAGTGAGGGCGTGTGGTGAGGGATTGCGGCATGCCGGGGATCCGTTGGCAGGTTGTGCCAACGAAACCAGCGCCCGGTCCCGGTTGAATCGCTGCAGCGACACCCCGACCTTCCCCACGACCAGGAGCGCGAATGTCCGCAACGGCGGCGCAGCCACGACGCATCAGGATCGGCATCGACACCGGCGGCACGTTCACCGACGTCGTCGCCTTCGATGAGGACTCCGGCGAGCTCATCACGACCAAGACCCCCTCCACCCCGGCCAACCCCGCCGACGGGTTCATCACCGGCGTGCACAAGGTGCTGGGCCTGCTCGGCGCCACCGGTGCCGACATCACCGCGGTCTGCCACGGCACGACCGTCGCCACGAACAAGCTCCTCGAGGGCAAGGTCGAGCAGCTCGGCTTCATCACCAGCGCGGGCTACGAGTTCATGCTCGAGATCGCCCGCCAGGCGGTCCCGGACGGCTACGGCAACTCCTACTTCTGGGTCAAGCCCCCGCGCATCGTCCCTGCCGACTACGTGAAGACCGTGGGCGGGCGCCTCGACTTCGAGGGCAACGAGATCCGCCCGTTCGACGAGGAGCAGGCCGTCGCGGCCGCCCGCTGGTTCAAGGACCGGGGCATCACCACGATCGGCGTCTGCTTCCTGCACTCCTACGCCAACGACGAGCACGAGCTGCGGATGCGCGAGATCCTGCGGCGCGAGCACCCCGAGGCGATCGTGTCGATCTCCTCCGAGGTGCTCCGCGAGTACCGCGAGTACGAGCGGTCGATGACCACGCTCGTCGACGCCGCCGTCAAGCCGAACGTGTCGCGCTACGTCACGAACATCCACACGCGCCTGAACGACTTCACCGGCGCCACCGAGGACGGCGGGGCGGCGACGCGAGAGCGGATCCCCTTCTACATCATGAAGTCCAACGGCGGCGTCCTCTCCGCGGACGAGGTCGTGCACCAGCCCATCACGACCGTCCTCTCCGGTCCGGCGGCCGGTGCCCTCGGCGCCGGCCTCATCGCGAGGAGGGCGGGCTTCCACAAGGTCCTCACCTGTGACGGCGGCGGCACCTCCACGGACGTCAGCGTCGTCCTCGACGGTGAGCCCACGCTGACGACCGAGGGCTCGGTCGGCGCCTACCCGAGCAAGATCCCGATGATCGACGTCGTCACCGTCGGCGCGGGCGGCGGCTCCATCGCCTGGATCTCCCCCGAGGGCACCCTCAAGGTCGGGCCGCAGTCGGCGGGCGCGGACCCCGGCCCGCTGTGCTACGCCAAGGGCGGCACCGAGCCGACCATCACCGACGCCCACGTCGTCCTGGGCCGGATCCCCCCGCACCTGCTCGGCGGCGAGATCCCCCTGGACGCCGACGCGGCGAGCGGTGGCATCCAGGCCCTCGCGGCCCGGCTCGGCATCGACCCGGACCACTGCGCCACCGGCATCCTCGAGATCTCGGCCTGGAACCAGGCGAACGCGCTGCGCCAGGTGAGCGTCAAGCGCGGCCTCGACGTGCGCGACTTCATGCTCGCGACCTTCGGCGGCTCCGGCTCCCTGCTCGCCTGCCGCCTCGTCGACATCCTCGACCTCGCCGGTGTCGTCGTGCCGCAGAACCCCGGCAACGTGTCGGCGTTCGGCCTGCTGACCGTGGACGTGAAGAACGACTACGTGCAGACCGCCGTCGCCAAGCACACCAGCCTCGACTACGCAGCCGTCCAGAAGACGTTCGACGAGCTCACCGACAAGGCCGCGCAGGCCCTTGACGCAGAGGGCTTCCCGCGCCAGGCGCACCGCTACTCGCGCACCGTCGACCTGCGCTACTTCGGCCAGGCCTTCGAGGTCCGCGTCGCGGCCCCGGAGGGCACCGTCGACGAGGCGTATGCCGCCCAGGTCGCCGACGCCTTCCACGCCGAGCACCGCGCCCTGTACGGCTACGACTTCAGGGACGACCCGAGCCAGCAGGTCGAGTGGGTCAACCTGCGCGTCACCGGCGTGGGGCCGATCACGCGGCCCGAGCTCCGCGACATCGCGAACGCCGACGGAGGCGCCGGCGTCACCGCCCGCGCCCGCAAGAGCACGCGACCGGTGTGCTTCGACGCGGAGGCCGGCTACGTCGACACCGACGTCTACTGGCGCCCTGACCTTCGGGCCGGCGACACCCTGAGCGGTCCGGCCATCATCGAGGAGTTCGGCTCCACAGTGCCCGTGCACCCCGGCTTCACCGTCCGCGTCGACGCGATCGGCAACCTCGTCATCACCAAGGAGGCCACCCAGTGACCACCACCGCGCCCCACGCCCAGCCCGCCACGGACGCCCCCGTGAACCC